>Ga0157357_1000065_pt1 | contig 38444 bp, 49 predicted proteins | sample AttcapACBM1_FD_111485 | JGI IMG/M metagenome (GOLD analysis project Ga0157357, IMG submission 111485) | Fungus gardens microbial communities from leaf cutter ant in Botucatu, State of Sao Paulo, Brazil - Atta capiguara ACBM1 | ecosystem: Host-associated > Fungi > Mycelium > Unclassified ... | reverse complement strand
ATGATGATGATGATGATGAGGTTCTAGAGCGTTGGGATCATACGATGCAAATAGGTTCATGTGGCGTATTAAGAAAGGGGGTCAAATGAAGTCACGTCGTAGCCTAGATAAGTACTAGACATCGTCATCGTCGCTGTAGGGACCAGGGACGGGCATGAGGTGACGAAAGGTGACACGAGTGGGATCAAAGTTAAATCTTGGGGCCGGCGTCGAGGGCCGTGAAGGGAGTTGGCGAGCAGACCAAGGACAGAAATCGTCATGGGTGGAACGGGGTTGGGGCGTGGAAAAAGGACTGGACCTGAGTGAGGGTTTTCGCCGGTGAAGGGAGTCAGGGCCCGATTGGGGCAGAGTAGAGAGATCAGCAATGTCAGCTGGATGGGCCAGGTCGCTGGGAGGCACATCAAGGGAGGCTATCCACGGTAGCTTATCAAAGGCATGCAGTGGCAAAGATTCTGGGTGATATTTGACGCGCGATGCCTGGCGACGGCGGCGAGCAGTCTGCACACAAAGTGGCTTGGCCCTGCGATAGGGACTAGGGGAGCATGGAGCCTGGCGTCGCTGTGTGTGTCAGGGTCAGCAGCCACAGCAACACAGAAAGAAAGAAAAAACATACGGCAGCACAGGGAGGAGGAGACTTGAAACGAGGGAGAGACTGGGCAGATGCACACAAAAGGTGGCTGCTCATCGAACAACGACCGTCGACATCGTCAGCAGCAGGGAGCAGAAGAGACTGGGGCAGAGCAAGGCCAGGCATCTTCCTAACAGGACAAGGTCATTGGCAAATCCACAACATATTATATTTATTGTAAACCCCTCGCGTCTCCTCACTCCTCTCCACCATTATGTAATGCCCCGGTCGCGGCTCCCTGACTCGCCGCCAAACACGAGGCTCACACACACACACACATCAACTTAGTAGCCAAGTTGCCAAACATAGACTAAAACATGTAATGATATCGTGACGCGTAATGATATGACAGCAATGCAACAAGATGACACACAACAACAAAAGAAGACACAGAAAACAGATCAGCCCTAATCAATCTCCTCCATGGCCGAGGTCGAGGAGGCCTCGGCAACGGCAGGTGCCGCACTAGTCTCAGGGGCAGCAACTTCTTCATCTTCATCAACATCTAAGCCAAGAGAAATCATGCGGTAAATGCGCTTCGCAAATAATGTCGGGTCATCGAGAGAGAATCCAGACGTGAGCAGAGCCGTCTCAAACAGCAGGAACGTCAGGTCCCGCACAGACTTGTCCGCCTTGTCCTCCTTGACCTTCTTATTCAACTCCTTCACAATATTGTTCTGCGCATTCAACTCCAACGTCTTCTTCGAGGCCATATACGACGACATCGACGAGTCACGGAGGGCCTGAGCCTTCATAATACGCTCCTATAAATACAGCATCACATTTCATTCTGCAACATTTGAGAACGGAAATTCCTCACCATGTTCGAAGACCAGCCAAATTGACCTGTGACCAAAACACATGGCGAGTCTGCAATACGGTTAGAGATCACAACCTTCTCGACACGATCACCCAGAGCATCCTTAACAGTTGAGCAAAGATCGTTGAACTCTTGTACTTGAGTCTCACGAGCTGCTTTCTCCTCCTCAGTCTCCTCCAGCTCAAGACCCTCCTTCGACACACAGACAAGCTTCTTGCCTTCAAACTCCTTCAGCTGAGTGATGGCGTACTCATCAATGGGATCAACGAGGAGCAGAACCTCGAATCCCTTCTTCTTGAGAACCTCCAAGAAGGGTGATTCCTTGGTTGCAGCAAGTGATTCACCAGTAAGGTAATAGATCGACTTTTGTATCTCAGGCATGCGAGTGATGTAGTCTGAAAATCTCTAGTTAGCACACTTCAACTTGAACAAACAAACAAAGAACACACCTTTCAGGGAAGTCTGCTCATCCAGAGACTTGGTAGAGTGGAAACGGAGGTATTCCGCAAGCTTACTGCGGTTCTGAGCATCCTCGTGGATACCAAGCTTGATGTTCTTGCCGAATGCCTCCCAGAACTTGGTGTAGTTGTCCTTGTCCTCAGCGATCTCGCTGATCAGGTCAAGTGTCTTCTTAACAATATTCTTACGAATGACCTTGAGAATCTTATTTTGCTGAAGAGTCTCACGGGAAATATTGAGAGGAAGATCCTCGGAGTCAACGATACCCTTGACAAAGTTCAGGTACTCTGGGATGATCTCGTCGCAATCGTCCATGATGAAGACCCGGCGAACGTAGAGCTTGATATTGTTACGCTTTTTCTTCTGTTCGAAGAGATCGAAAGGAGCACTGAAGACACATGTCAACGTCATACGATAGGACCTGCATCAAGTCAACATACCGTTTGGGAATAAACAAGATGGCCTTAAATTCAAGCTGTCCTTCAACGGAGAAATGCTTGACAGCGAGATGGTCTTCCCAATCGTTGGTTAAGCTCTTGTAGAAGGCACTATACTCCTCGGTGGTGATGTCATTAGGGTTGCGAGTCCAAATGGGTTTGGTCTTGTTGAGTTCTTCGTTCGTAACTTCCTTCTCCTTGACGGTCTTCTTCTTCTTCTTCTCCTTGCCCTCCTCCTCATCTTCGTCAACTTCCTCAATCTTAGATTGCTCGCCCTCTTCCTTGACCTCCTTGACCTCCTCATCATCTTCAACCTCCTGATAAAAACATGAATGGAAATGCAACGCAATTAGAGAACACGCGCACCTTTTCAACTTCCTTAGTGACGACGAGCTGAATAGGGTAAGAAATAAACTCAGAGTGCTTCTTGACAATATCCTTAATCTTCTTCTCCTCAAGATATTCATATTGGTCCTCCTTCAAGCGGAGGCGAATCTCAGTACCACGACCAAGAGGAGGGTTGACAGTGTCAAGGGTAATGGTGAAAGTACCACCAGCAGCCGACTCCCAGATATATTGTTCATCGTCATTGTGCTTCGAAATAACCTGCACATTTTCGGCAACGAGATAAGCAGAATAAAAACCAACACCAAATTGGCCAATCATAGATATGTCGGCACCGGCACTGAGAGCCTCCATGAAACCCTAAGAAAAAAAGTATCAGAGGCAAACCTCTTCAACGACAGCTGTGTAATATACTGACCTTTGTGCCTGACTTGGCAATAGTACCAAGGTTGTTGACAAGGTCGGCCTTGGTCATACCAACTCCAGAATCGCGAATGGAGAGGATCTTGTTCTCTTTGTCAGGAATAATGCGGACGAAAAGATCCTTCTCAGCATCGAGAGCTGAGGAATCAGTCAACGACGCGTAACGAATTTTATCAAGGGCATCAGAGGCATTGGAGATCAACTCTCGAAGGAAGATCTCCTTGTTGGAGTAGAACGTGTCTAAAAACATAAGATGAATACGCTGACACTATACGACGAGCGGGGAGGGAGGATACTCACTAATGATGAGGTCGAGGAGCTGACTTATCTCGGCTTGGAAGCCAAAACTTTCAGGAACAGCAGACATCTAGATTGCAAATGAGAGGCTTGGATCATCAGGTAGAATGATAATGATATGAATACACATACCTTTTTGAACGTGAGAGGGGAAACGAGGTAAAAGGATAAAAGGAGGTGAAAAAGATGAAGAGAATGAGTTTTGCACGCGCCTTTAAGTAATCTAATTTTTCAGTTCTCGAAGGATCTGAAACTTGCCCAAAATGGTATCGCCACTGAAATCGAACCTTTTCATCGAACCTTCTGGAAATGGACCCTTTCAATCTTTTATCTGATAACGCCCCAGTGTTCCTATCAGTAAGGTCCCTATAAGCTACTGTAGCTGCTACAAAACAAGATATTGATATTTTACGCGCTACTGCGAATCCAATCAAATGGCACTGTAGCAAGTACAGCTATTTACCCAGTGGGCAATGGGAGCTTGGGTTCGAAAACCAAGCCCCTTGCCCCTGTAACCTGAGCTCTAAGGACCTCAACCATTGCCCTCAACTCCTCTGTCTCTTCTCTGAGTTCGTCATTTTCTCCCTTCAGCTTTGTATTCGACTCTTTCAGAGCAACCTTTTCTGCCGCAAAAGCTCGTAAACCTTCCTCAGTGAAGGACCGATTGCTCTCTGCCTTTTTGTTCGCCATCGAGAGCTTCGCTTCTAAACTTCGAATTTGACGACGTTCAGCGCTGAAAATAGAGGGGTTGGTGAACGTTTTGGTCCCAAAAGTGAAAGATTTTACCTAGCGCGTTCTTCCATGTCTTCGAGGGTCTTCTCATAACTTTCGAGACGCAACTGGAATTTTTTAATGTCGTTCTCCATGTCGACTAGCTGTTTTCCGCGAGCATTGAACTTGGCATAATCATCCTCCCTGAATAAAAGAGGAATAAGGAGAAGAAATCTACTGGAAATTCATGATGCCGAACCAGAGACTACGAATCTTGAGATGTTGCTCTATTTGCCGCTCATAATCATGCAACCTGTCGATCTTGTGCTGACTTTCCTTCTTCTGTGTTTGTAGCTGGAAGACATGCTCGGTGGCTTCAGCTAGAAGCTTGGCCTGTGCAGCAAATAAAGCCTGAACACGGTGTAAGTAGTGTAGTGTAGATATTGCTAGGTGTGCAATACCTTAGCTTCTTTCTCAGCGCTTCGGAGGGTAGCTGCTTCAGATATCCAGGTTTTTTTCTCCTCACGAAGTTCTTTGAGTCTCTGCTGTAACTCCGTGTTCCAGTCAGCATACTTGCTCTTCGCAGAGGATGCCTGCCGTTTGCTATCGCGCAGTTCATTCTCAAGGGCAATAACTTGTGAACGATACTTGCGCAGTTTGTTGTACTGCATTGAAGTATACTTTCACTAATAGCATACCATCGGATTGACAACGCACGTACAAGCCCTTGACGTTCTGCTTCTGCACTTTTCATCAAAATGCGATCTTGGTATAGCCTTCCTATATGCTTAACATTCTCTCTCTGTATCCACAACTCGAAATTAAGTTCATTCCGCAACAACAGAACCTCCCGTTGCAGATCTGCAACTGTATGCACAAAATTCCCCATACCATGTTCAACTTCAGACGTTACATTCGAGGTCACCGTCTGGCGTTTTGCTGGAGAAGGTGACCTTGAAGGTAGAGAAGCAATCCGTTGTATATTTGGGGTGATGAGTTCCACATCAATGTTGGCCTTCAAAGCATTGGTTATGTCCACCATATCGGCCATGGAAATCATGACCTGACCAGTCGATAGGTCCAACGGTGTAATGAAGCGAGGGCGTTCATTTTGTGACTCCGAAGCTGATTCCGCCTCGACGGTTACTTGTTCGACATCATCACCTGGCTCGTTCTGTGCCACATCTCCTTGTTCCGTCTTTGTCTCCTCATCACACGTTGACAAGTTGTTGGAACTCGCGTATCCATATCGCTCTCGCAAGCCTACAGCTAGGTTACGGATGTCCATCATCATCGCTTCGCTGGCAATACGCATTGTGTCATATTTTGACCAAAACTCAGGTGAAGATTGCTCCTTGACTGCATCCCTCCAAATCAGAAGCGGATGGCAGATATGTTCTCGGAGAAGGTTCTATCATTATAACTATGAGATGCAACTTAAATGCAACCGGTTCGCGCATACCTCGCTCTTCCGTCTGATCTCGTCTTCATCCAAAGCATCCTTCCAGCTCTCCACGTAAGGACTATCAACGTTGTACGAGACGAGGAACACGGCAGGGTCCCGAAAAAATCCGAGGACATTAGATGGAAATAGATAATAAAGCAAAGAAAAGAATGATCGTGAATTGGGTGGAAGCGAGGTTATAGAACTGAATGTCATTTCAAGTCGTTGCCACTCTAGATCAGGTCGGACATGAAGGGTTCTTTGGGTGATTTCAGCAAGTTCTCTTTCAAACTCTGGATCCAAAGTATTCTCCCCAGCCTCTGGTATAAGGGGATATCGTTTCTTCCAGCATAGAATTCTAGCAAGGATAGCGAGGAGACGAGGAACGTAAAGTCTGAGCTGTTCACGTGCATGTACAGCGAAATAGGGTAGCGATTTGACAAGGAATGTTATTCCTGCAGAGCATGCAGTTGAAGAGTTGTCAAGGAGCATGGAGAGAAGGAGATAAGGAAAGAGCTGGTGTTTTGAAAGCACGGGAACAATGAACGAATACGATGAATGTGACGAGAGAAGATTCAGGAGAGTTAAGAGCTGGAGCCTGGCGGATGGTTTTGTGAAGTAACCGTGTATTTCAGTGAAAAGGTCCTGAAACGCTATTAATACTGAAAATTAAACTCTGAAAGGCCTACCTCAGGATTTTCCGACCCGTATCTGACCAGAATATCCTCCAAATTCTCTTTCCAACATGATCGTTTCTGCCGTTCCTCTTCTTCTAGGCTAGTCCACTCCAGAACGTCATCCTTCGACCCCTCGTTAAATGCATCCAACAGATACAACTCAAACAGTCGTCTCCGAAAGCCTGCCACCCGTTCTGTGTAATTTTGAATTGCATCAGAATAGACACCTTGATACATTTTAAGAGCCTGAACGATGAGTTCTTTGGCGTAGTTGAGAGGTGTAGTTGCCAATCTAGGCTCACGCAAGGCGGGCCGAAGGACCACTTCAAACCATGAGATGATAGATGTCGAAGAGATTACAGGAGCGATATGACGCAATATTGTCAAGAATGTTTCCACCTGACCAACGTTGGAATAGTCGACCGAGTCATGAAAAGCAGCCTCAAGCTCATTATGGAATTGTACAATCAAACCCTCTGGTGCATCAGAGGACGAGCACTCCACAACGAAGTCGTCGACGAGAATTAAAAGTTCGTCCAGTGGCAGGGCATCAGGTACACCATCAAGAACAGTCTGGATTTGACGGCAGAGGCTATTGGGCATTGCAATGAAAACTGGAGGTCTAATCAATTGGGTAGTAGCATGTAATTAGTTTGCTTGCAGGGATTCTGCCAAGCACACCCCATTAGCTCCAAACAATGTTCCGAAAATGGACTTCACGTCGTCGTCGTCGCTCGTGTCATCGAGCTCGCTCATTTCGTCTTGTATCTAAGAGGTATGTCCTATCTAGCCCTTTACTCTGAACGAGCAAGCTTTTGCTATACTACTTCCTGTGTCTAGAGATGGATGTTATCTCGAGGTTTGAGATGTGCTGATATTCCCTCTCATCAGATGTCCGCCCACATAGAGGAAGTTACCTCTGATCACTCTGACCATGAGAATAATGAGCTCGAGAATGAACAGGAAGAAGATCCCACTTCCAATGCCGCCCTTGAAAAAATTCAATCTCGTTCTGAACGCAAGGCTCGTAAGGTGCTACATGGTTTAGGCTTGGTAAAGGTCAATGGCATTACCCGTGTTACAATAAGGCGACCCAAAAATGTAGGCTTGAATTTTGAACGAGGTCGAAAGACACGCTTAATGAACGGCAGGTCCTCCTGGTGATGGTATTTCCAGATGTCTACAAGTTACCCAACAATGACTGCTACATTGTCTTTGGTGAAGCCAAGGTGAGTGATCTTTCCTGCCCAATTGGTTGCCCAGGCACCTATGATGTTTCATAGATAGAAGACATGAACTCCCATGCTCAACTCTCCGCCGCTCAGCAGCTTGCTTCTAATGCAGCGAATGCCGCTACTCTTGAAAATGTCGTTGCTGGAACTCCTGGTGACGAGGATGATGTGCCTGAGCTTAAGGAAATTGAAGACGATGGGCCTGTGGATGAAACTGGTGTTGACCCCAAGGACATTGATCTCGTCATGCAACAAGTGAGCTGTTCGAGAGCAAAGGCCGTACGGGCATTGCGGGACAGTGGAGGTGATCTGATCAATGCCAGTGAGTTCCCTGTAACTCCCAGTTATCTGTCGACACTGATGTTCTGCCAGTCATGGCGGCTAGCGAGTGATCCTGGCTCTGTATCTCTGCATTATCCTCTTCTGCATGCTTTCAATGCATCTTGTTTCCAGCTGGGCAACATGGCATGAGAATCCATGATTAAGCAGTTCTCCAACATCTGAGTTCTACATAATAATTTGATCTCTCCCAGCCATCCTGTACGATCTCTACTCCTTGTGTTGATGGAGGTTGTCCAGCTGCAACACCCACTACAAGGCTAAGTCCAGCTGCGGCTTCGGTGACAAGGCCTCTCAATTCGCCTCTAGCAAACATGTGGTAGTAGCGATTGTAGACTTGCCCCTTGTCATCCTCCGGTGAATTGGCGGCCTTGGGAATATTGGGCCCTGATAGGACCCAAGGCACGATCACATCTCTTCCTACTCTGTAATCAGCGAATTCTCTTTGTTTTTGCGGGATAATTCTTCTTGAGAGCTCATCTTGTTCGACAGCCCAGACATAGATGAGAACTCGGCCATGTTCTGGGGACACATTTTGTAGGAGACGCTGTGAAATTCACAGCCTGAGCTGCTATCTGAATACTTGGAGAAAGTTTTTACTCGCCTGCACAGCGAGTATCCTTCTTCGAGGAGTAGCCAGGTGATGAATTGTTGCTATTGAAATAGCATAGTCCTGAGTTCCCTCTGAGATTGGAGGCTTCTCCCCCAGATTTTGTTCACGTACAAAAACATATTTTCTCCAGCAGCAGTCAAGGACGTTTCCGAGGACCACTTCTCGCGCCTTTCCCCCAGCTTGTTGGGCAATCTTCAATAAGTTGATGCTACGATCTAGTCCGATTGTCCATATATCGCCCTGCCTATCCAACGGTAGATATTTTCCGTTTCCAGTCCCGGAGTCAAGTCCAAGCCAACCATTAGGCAGCTCAGACAAGAATCTAGCAATGACCGGCCAGGGCTGGGGGTAGTGTTAGGAGAAGGCAAATGAGGTGATGACCTTTTGTTACTTTATATCTCGTACTTGAAAAGTGGCTGGCAATTTGATCGTAAATTGCATGCACATTTTGTGTCTCGTATGTCTCCGGGTCAAGATCTATCATCACTTCGGAGACCGCTTTCGGCGCCATTGAAAATTCCCGCGAGAAGATGGTAGTCAAGAGATAACCGATGTATTCAAACACAAGCGATCAAAAGGCGGATTCATACGAACCCCATCTCTTCGTCCAATAACCGACTGAACCTACTACCGTCGAAGGCAGGAAATGGAACGATTCCCTCGCTATCGAAGTCCAAGATCGTCCTCGCAAGGTTCCTGAGATTGTTTGGGTTCCGGCTCCAAGTTGTAGAAGCAGGACTCACTCGACAGTGGACGACGTCAGGTACTTTTGTGCCTCCAATTCTTGAGCCAATTCCTCCTGATGGTTATGGAGCAGTGTTGGGTTGGGTACTACGATGAGTGGTCTCGGTAGACGTAAGATCTCGATGATTGTTCCCGATCCTGTTGGTCTAGTGAGTGCAGGTCTCGTCTCTGAATCAGATTGTTTTGTTTTTCTGACCCGCGTGACTAATTACTAGATCTGCCTTTTCATATTCTTTTGTCAAAGCAGGCTTGAACTTCCAGAGCTCGACTTGGATGCCCTCAACTGAGAGTTTGGTTGTCTCTCCTTTGGCAATGAGGCTGGCTTGTTCAAATGCAGAATTCCCACATTGAACTGTGAGCGTCGTACACCCGCGGCTCTTCAGCGCTTCGAGTGTACGTACGGATAAGATCTCTTTAACGAGCAGATCAAATCGTGTAGAGCCGATTGTTACGAAGGCGTGCATATAGAAGAGGGGGGGAAATCTGAGTGATGTTCGCCGATGTGCTGAAGATCCCAAATGGCTGAAGTCAAATGAATACGTACAGCTGCTTAATTGGTCAACCGTACACGTACACCAAGATATATTGAGGAAAACAATATAGATTTGTCTGAAAGATCAGCCATTTGTACAACCCCTGGCAGGGCTGCAGCTGCACATGAGTAGCCTTCATCCAATGACAATAAAGAGCATCACCTTCTGACTCTTGATTAGACGTTTTTGGGGCATTATGAGCATTTGCTGAATGAGGAAAATGTAATTGGATGGAGAAAAAAGACAAGTACTGCACATTAGTGAAGTTGGATATCAAAGTACTGTCTCCAGGTCCAGATACTTACTGCCTGGATGTTTATCTACACTGTAATGTCCAGATAGAAGCTTTCGCACTTGAGAAGATATTATCTAAATTTCATGTTTTATTTCTCCCATGTTGTTTTTCTTTCTTGAAAAACGTATCAGAGTAGCATATTGTGGATCAATTGTGCGATTTGGGGCAGTGTACAAATCGACCGGTTAAGCTACATAGAATCATATGAACTACTTCACATCTTCGCAGTAACCTTGTTGGTAACACATTGGGCGATCAAACACCCGAAGAGCATTGTCAAGACAAAATCCACAGCAGGCTTGATGGTTCCTAGAAGAAAAGAAGTGGACTTATCCAGGCACCTTTGCATTTGACGAACCCGTTCGCCCTGAGACCACGGACGCTTTCCTCGGAAGCAAATGCAGTCACTATTGTTCCCGGGGAGTTAGTGAACTGAATGGTAACAGCAGTGTTCCAATGATGGTAGCTTGATGAGCATCCAGATACCAAGTATCGGCTACCTAAGCGTCGATGAACAAGGTGAGGATGAGGGTTTTCATTCGAAGTCCTCATCCGGAAAGTAAAGGGTACGCAAGGTACATAACGGTGGCAAAGATTTTGAAAATTATCGGTGACTTATTGGTCAGCGAATATAATATATGTCGCCGACCATCCTCCAATACAAGATGAGTGATGCAAGAGGCCATCAGGCTACCTTTCATTTGAATAAGTGGTATTCTGATCTGCGGATGAGACTACGTTTTCAATCCAAGTTTTGCATTGCTGGTTTTACTATGAAATCTTTTTGCGTAGATGAAAGCATTCTTCAAGTGTTGGACAATAGGCGTATTCTACTGCTGGCGACTTTCCACATCTCATCATGTTGAAAATTACTCAGCTGATGGAGGATCACGTGATTATCGATTACACAGCTCCGAAAGAACAGTCCCCTTTGCCCAGTGAACACATCACATCTGTTCTCCGCCTACTACGACTTCCTCAGCGTTTCGTATCTGTCCTATCTCCTCTTAGTATTTTTTGTCTGTCATGGAGGTAAGTTCGAGTTCTATTGTGTCTTTTCCCGAACCGTACTGATCATATCGACAGGCTCTGCTTGATTTCTCGCGAGACTTCGATGTTTCTCTCTTCGACAATGTCGTCATGGCATTCTATACCGGCTCAGGACCTGAGGTGAACTATAGCTGTCTCCATTACGCGTTTTTCTAACTTGATCTAACAACGAAACTTGAAGCAACAACTAGGACAACAAGTCCTGACCCAGTTCCAGGAACATCCTGACTCATGGACAAAAGTCCCAGACATCCTTGAGAAGTCCTCGTTCTCTCAGTCGAAGGTACAGTGATTTGACGTGTCACCCCACTGTTGTCTTCCACAAACTGTTCAGTACATTGGTCTTCAAATCTTGGAAAAGCTGATTATGACACGATGGAAAACTCTTCCGGATGGTCAGCGACAAGGTACAGTTATTTGTTCCTACGTCACTCTAAGCTCATTAAAATCAACTCAATTTTAGGTATCCGGAACTTCGTTGTCGGTGTCATAGTAAAAGCTGCCTCAGATGAAGGCTCTCTGAGAAAGGATAAGACTTACATCAACAAGTTGAATCTTGCACTAGTTCAGGCATGTTTCTTGATTCGTCGCGCGTCTTTGTCCGCTTGACGCTTTCCATAGATCCTCAAACAGGAATGGCCGCACAATTGGCCGACCTTCATCACCGAGTTAGTCGAATCGTCCAAAACTAATCTCTCGTTATGCGAAAACAATATGGTCATCCTCAAGCTCCTTTCGGAAGAAATTTTTGACTTTTCTGCTGAGCAAATGACACAAGCGAAAATCAAAAATTTGAAGAATCAGATGTGTGGGGAGTTTTCAGAGATCTTCAAGCTATGCTCGGAGGTCCTGGAAGAAGCCAACAAGACTTCCCTCATCAAGACAACTCTAGAAACTCTCCTGCGCTTCCTCAACTGGATTCCTCTTGGTTATATCTTTGAGACCAGAATTATCGATCTTCTGCTGACTCGCGTGAGTAATCGTCGCTTCATACTCGTTGATGTAGTCATTGCATTCTTGTAGTTCCTCGAGACTTCCGAATTTCGGACAGTCACGCTGAAGTGTCTTGCCGAAATTGCCGCTCTTAATGTTGGACCTGAATATGACCCCAAATTCGTGATCTTATTTGCGATGGTCCTGACCTCAATTAATCGAATGATACCTCCAAGCACCAACATTGCTCAGGCTTATGCAGACGCTGGTGATAGTGGACAGGAACTAGTCCTCAACCTCGCCTTGTTCCTTTCCAATTTTCTGACAAATCATCTTCGTTGTGTTGAGACTGAGCAAAATCGTGACGTGTTGCTTAATGCCCACCTGTACATGGTTAAGGTGTCACAGGTGGATGAGCGCGAGATTTTCAAGATCTGTCTCGAGTACTGGTTGAAGCTCGTGGCAGAGCTCTACGAGGAACTCCAGAGTCTACCCATTGGCGAGTCGAGCATGTTGATAGGCCTTAGTCTGGGTACAAATGGGCAGAACATGCTCAATGGCATGAATCTACGGAAGAACATCTACAACGACGTTCTATCAAATCTCCGCCTTGTTGTTATCGAGAAGATGGTAAAACCAGAAGAGGTGAACTACAATTTTCGGGCCATTGGCGAGGTCTTATGTTGTTATCTAGGTCCTCATCGTTGAAAACGAGGAAGGAGAAATTGTTCGGGAGTTTATGAAGGAGACCGATACCATCGTGCTATACAAGTCCATGAGGGAGCTTCTTGTTTATCTCACCCATTTAGACGTCTCAGACACAGAGACAATCCTCACTGAGAAGCTCGCCAAGCAGGTTGATGGGTCGGAGTGGTCTTGGAACAATCTCAACACACTCTGTTGGGCCATTGGTTCAATATCGGGTGCCATGAGTGAGCTTCCTCCTTCATCTGTTTTCTCGATATCAGGTTTATGAAGAGCTATAGATGAGGAAACGGAGAAACGCTTCTTGGTGACAGTTATCAAGGATCTACTAGGTCTTTGTGAGATCAAGCGTGGTAAGGACAACAAGGCAGTTGTGGCGTCAGATATCATGTACATTGTTGGTCAATATCCGCGCTTCCTCAAAGCGCACTGGAAATTTTTGAAGACAGTTGTCAATAAGCTCTTCGAGTTCATGCATGAGACTCATGAAGGTGCGCTGACAGTGTGACCCCTTTGACGTTTGTTGAATCCTTTTTGTTCTGCAGGTGTCCAGGATATGGCTTGTGATACCTTCATCAAAATTGCACAAAAGTGCAGGAAGCACTTCGTGATGCAACAAAGTGGAGAGTCAGAGCCATTTGTGGACGATATTCTCCGTTCATTGCATCGAATTACTGTCGACCTGGCTCCTCAACAAGTAAAGATCTAAACAATATTCTTTCAAGTCATTGACAAAGGTTTTTTAGGTACATACATTCTACGAAGCCGTTGGCTACATGATTTCCGCCCAGCCCAACAAGCCACAACAGGAGAAGCTCATTGTCAAATTAATGGACCTCCCAAACAATGCTGTGAGTGATGTCACTTGTCATGTTGCCCCGGTTAATTGCCACTTCAGTGGGATTCTCTCATGGCTCAAGCGTCCCAGAGCCTCGATGTTCTCTCGAATCAGGACAATATCAAGATCCTTGCCAATGTCATGAAGACCAATGTATCTGCTTGCTCCTCTATCGGCAGCTTTTACAGTCCGCAAATGATGCATATATTCTTTGATATGTTAGGTCTCTACAGAGCTGTCAGTAGCCTCATCAGCGAGGCTGTGGCCAAAGAAGGTTCGCATCCTCCATCGCTTATTACTCCATTCTGACCATCCTTTCTAGGGGCTGTCGTCACCAGAACACCGAAGATCCGGCAGTTAAGGACCGTGAAGAAGGAAATTCTCAAACTCATGGAAACCTATGTCAAAAAAGCAGAAGACCTCGACACTATCACCAGCAATTTAATCCCTCCACTCTTGGACGCTGTTCTCAGCGATTATAACCAAAATGTTCCTATGGCCCGTGATGCAGAAGTCTTGAACGTGATGGCCGCCATTATGATTCGCCTACAGGTGAGTTATCTCATGACCATAACCTCTCGGTGTCTTACTTCTAAATCAGGGCCTCTTGACATCCCAAGTCCCCCCAATTTTAGATGCTGTCTTTGAACCGACGTTGAACATGATTAACCAAGATTTTGCGGAGTTTCCCGAACACCGTGTTGGATTCTTTAAGCTACTCCGCGCAATCAACCTCCATTGCTTCCCAGGTCTAGTATTGCCAGCAATTTACCTTTCATTGGCTAACAAACCTCTATAGCGTTACTTGGGGTCCCTCCACGTCAATTCAGGTTATTCATGGACAGCATCGTTTGGGCGATCAAACATACAATGCGTGACATTGCGGATATAGGCCTTAATCGTATGGACTGTTGCGTCTTTTATTTGTATACTAATCTTACAGGCACTTCAGTTTGTCTGGAAGTCGTAAACAATTTCGCCAATGCCGCGGATCCGGCGATTACGAATGCATTCTTCCAGCAATACTATCTCAATATCTTGCAAGATATCTTCTTCGTCTTGACAGACACTGACCACAAGAGCGGCTTCAAGTTCCAGAGTGCTTTACTTGCACGCATGTACCAGCTTGTCGAGCTTAATGTCATTCAAAACCCCCTATTCGATCCTGCGGTTGTTTCCGATTCCAACATGACTAACTCACTATTCCTTCGGGAATATGTTACTAACCTACTCAAGACCGCTTTTCCCCATGTGCATAAGTAGGGTTCCTGTCTACATTTTTTTTATCTACGGTGCCTAATTTATCTCATCTAGCTCGGAACTCCAAATATGTGTCGGTGCTCTTGCCGAGTATCATAGTGATTTGAACCGCTTTAAACTAGCACTTCGCGATTTCCTCATCCAGCTTAAGGAGTTCTCAGGAGATGACAATGCCGAGCTGTATTTGGAGGAGAAGGAGGCGGAGAATGCAAGGAAAGCAGAACTTGCCCACAAGCAGGCCTCGAAGATCCCTGGCATGCTCAAACCAAATCAGATAGAGGATAAGGACGAGGACATCAACTGATTTCGGTGGAACGGTATCTTATTTTCTGTGTTAACCATTCGTTCGTGTTCGAACCTTATCCATTTGATCCTTTCTACCCTTGTTTATTACGGCCCTCTAGTGGTCCTGCTTTCGGGCTCGACTCTCGTATGATAATCTCATGTACTTTTAGCCATAATGTAGAACATAAGTCGTAAAATCTTCCGAATGTCAATGATTAACTATGAATGAATGTCACGAGATAACAAGCTTGATGGTTATCTTTCGCTGAATATCCTCTCTTGTCCCGATCCACCAGCCAATCTGTGGCGCTGCTTGTAATATGTTCAAAAAGCATGTCTTTCCTGTATTTCTTGACCTCTGATAACTGACAGTTACTCGGATGGGGCTGCAGATTCACACCTACCTTGGACGTTTCCGGGCACACTCCCGTCAAATCTTCAGTGCAGCGTTTGATCAGAAACAGTATTCTTTCGCAGTGGAAGATAGATGCCGAGACGCTAGAGGCTATATGGCCGAAGAAGGAAGGGTTGGTGCTTGTCAAATGGTCAGTCACTCATTAAGGGAGATGACTCGGGACCCCGGGGCCACTCATTTTCATTCTTCACGCATAGCAGAGACCATATTTCAGTGTACACGGTGAAACAAGAGCCCGTATTCTTCCAGCATTTTGATGAATTACTTTTTCCAACCTTGAAATTGCTTCATCAATGTACGTGGATCCAGAAAGGAACCTCCTCCCCGATGTTCATTTAAGACCCCCAATGCTCATTCATACCACTTTGGTATCGTGTGTCACGATGGGTCTTGTTGTTGTCCACATTGCAGATCCGTACATTCTACCTTGTGTAAGGATTGATCGAGGAGCCATTCGCTTTGTCCTTGCTGGTGCGCAGATAATGTGTCCGGGACTTACGTCAAAGGGAGGTGGATTACCTCCTGCCGAAGTGGCCCTTCAGGCCGGCACTCCGGTCGGGATCTTTTCAGAAGGGAAGGAACATGCTGTTGCAGTGGGAATTACAAAAATGGGAACAGAGGACATGAAGAAGGCGAATAAGGGCGTTGGGGTTGAAACGACGACCTACTTGGGTGACGACCTTTGGGTCCTCAAGTCTCTGTGAAAGTGTGTTGTTGGTTTACGCAGTCAGTTGCAAATCTGAGCAAGCTGGAATTGACATGTATATTCTTTTATTGTCCTAATCACATAGGCTCTTCCGCTCTTCGATTTTTGAGAGTTTAATGGAAGGCTTCTGGGATGGATACAAGCACCCGATTTGGGGATTCCTTGAAAAATATAGCAAACCTGTTCTGTTAATAGCACGTCGTTAACGCATTGTGTCGTGCAGGCCCCCTCGCCCCCTCTGAAGGACAGAAGAACATGTGGACCATGGTTATCTTGCTCGAGTGACATCTAAATGAATACCCTAAAACGTGTTCGGACGTATGTTGGTGAAGCCTGCACCCTACTTTGAGTTGAGCGCTGAACTGGTTCATCATTTTCCGAAAAGGGATCGATATTATTATTTCTAAATTGATGTGTGCTATATTGATATTCATGAGAGAGGAGGAGAGTTCTGAAAATAATATCTGTCATGAGCGACTCTCCTGCCGGTACCTCCGCTCCTTCCTTTTCTTACATCGAATTTGCACCAGCCAGGTCGCGAAAGAAGAGAAAAGATAGGACTCAGCGACAAGAACCCACTGTCACTCTAATTCAAGGGATCAGGAATGAAATGGCACACTGCGATTGGTTCTCACAATCCCAAAGTCCGTCTTTTTTTTTTTTTTCAAAGTGACAATGCATTGTTCGTTTGAAAACAGTTAAGCTTACTGCTCTCTCCAGGTATCGTAAAGGAGGCTCTCAAATTTCGATCTGTGAAACCTTCTGTTTCAGTACTCTGCTTGGGTCTAGGGAGCCCCTCTGCCTCTCCAAACTCCAGAGCACAGCTCTCATTCCTGATTGAGCTATGTGCTGCGCTCGATATTGTAAGTCAAGAAGAAAAAAAACGCGCCGTTAATATCGCGCCGTGAATAACCCCCGATTTCTTTTTATCATAGGATCATACGAGTGTATCCATTTATGATCCCATTTTCACACCACAAGACCTTCAACTTTTCGAATGGCTGCATTTTCAAATACTTCCAGTACGTTCTCTTATTGAATCCCTGAATCTCCTGAATCCCCAAACTGCTTTTTTACCCCGTGGCTGAACCTCGGCACATCGACTTAGAACGATGAATACCCACTGCAGGGTCCCACCATTGGTTACATGCCGCATTGCGATATGGAATTGTATAATAACTTCTTCAAGGCCAATTGGTCGCAGGACCGGCTTATGACGCTCATACTATTGGCGAATCACTTGCAAACCTACCTAGAAAAGTAAGTCATCTTGTCCGTTTTTGATGCAATTTCGGGTCGTTTTTTTTAACAGCATTTCACAGTAATCCTCATCACCAGTTGCAAAAGCATGTTCCTTATCTGTTCAAAATAGGTGAGTGGGGCCCTTGCGGTCGGGCTGCGGTCTAGCTCATGAGGTCATTGTTTCACATATAGCCCCCAACTTGGACGGCCATCCCCTGCCCCTTTCAAAGGCATGGCCTACTGCTTTCAACAACATCGCCATTCAGTATATCCAGCCAAACAAATTATATGAAGGTTGGTTCACGACACAGGAATTGTTGTCGCCACACAAGGTCACTTGAATTGTCGGGAGGCGAGAAGGAGGCGAGAAGGAAAAGGATAAAGAGGCGGGGTTTCATCGGGAAACAAGAATATATCAAGTGGTAGCCAAGCATATGGTAGCGATAATAAGATACGTACGAAGGCAATACTGCGAGAAGTTTATTACGCTACACGAAACCCCAAACTGAGAGATATAAGGAAAAGCATATGAAACAGTAACAAAGAAGACAAATGGAGTAAGATACGAGCATTGACACTCAGTGACCGCTATAAAATGCAGGATGGGATGATTCATCAGCGAAGGGAAGTGGATCCAACTCGAACGGATTCGAATAGTGCGAGGGTCTGGATCTTGGTGAGCTCTTCCAAGTACTACGTGAGGTTGGTGAAGCAGAATCGGCACTCGAATCAAAAAATAGGAAGGCAATCGACCGGCCGAAAGAAGGGGTGGAAACAGTGTCAGACTCGTCGTCAGACATGTCTTCTATAGCATCAGGCACTGAGGAATCTTCTATGTCATCATCTTCGACGGCAGTTGAAAGGGAGGGAGCAGTAGAGTTTAAAGCAGATTCAAAATCATGAGCATGGGCAAGAGTAGAGTCAAATGGGGAAAAGTAAGTCGAGTATGGTACAGAAACAGAAGACGGATAAAAACGAGACTGATGTAGGTCCTCAGACGAAGCCAGAGGCGACAGTGAGGGACTGAGCAACTGGTCATCATCCTCATCGACGGGCAGAGCAGAATGATGGTCCGAGTCGGAAGGATAATCGTCGTCTTCATCCTCAGCGAGAGTCTCTAACAGGGAGTCAAGCCACTGTGCTTCCGCATCTGCGGAGCGAGAGGATGCAAAGTTTCCAGCATCAGGAAACATAAATGCGTCGACTACATTCTCTTCTGATACTTCTTCATCCGTCTCCTCATTATTAATATTAGAGATAGTTTCAGAGTATTCCGACATGGCGGCGTCCTGGAAGTTTGAAGAGAGGATGGAGTTTTTGAGTAGTACCCAGCGATACAAACTACACTGGTCCTTGTTAATGGACCCATGCAGCTTGGAACGCGTGATAGAATGTAGAAGCGAGGTTTCGTTGGGCATGTGGAAACGGTGAATGCGTCTGAGTAGGTCGGGTGTGGTGTGTGTAGTAGTATCTACAGGCCGCAGTTACAAAACAATGAACATTGAGCAACGGGAAAAGACACACCAGAGATAGGAGAAGGACACCTAGTATATGCGATAGACGACGTCAGGTTCGAAGAGGAGGGCTCCGTGTTTATTGATACGGATGAGCTTGTTGACCATTTCCGATGCGGGGTTGGATCAGACAGTCTGATATCTGACTGGATAGTCAAAGGGCGCAGGAGAGAGAGGACAAGGATTAGTGGGACATTGGGGGACGGACTGAGGAAGAGGAGTAAAGACGGAGACACGCTCATATATGGCTTTATATATACCCTCCTTGCAATCAACTGACTCGATCCACAAACAAGTCACCAAACAAATATCAAACAACTACCAAACACAGATCGGTCTAAGCCCCTTTCCCACGCGCTTCCCGCAAACCAGTTCGGGTTCACCGTGAGTGAGTTTATAACAACCACAAAATAAAATAGCTCAAGCTTATCATCCCTCATCCATTTTGTCGTCCCCGGCAAGTTCGTCTTTCACTGTATCAAGCAGCTTTTTGATTTTGTTGGCGCTTTTCGGTGAGATGTCACGTGCTATGGCGAGCATCTGTGCAGACTTGACCTCATTTCCAACAAGCCTGTACACTTTGGCAAGCTGGAACACCACATTCGATTCCTCTGGCGTCATCATTCTCAATTCTTCCAGATCTTGAATTGCCGGCTGAATGGACCCGTGTCACATTTAGTCCATATCAAGTACGCATTGTGAGCGTTACACACCTCGTACTTCCGCATAGTGACGAGGATCTTCGCTCTGCGGTATCGAACCAACGCATTTTCTGGTGCAAGCCGCACTGCCCTGTCAAATAGTTCAAGAGCTGCTCGCCGGTCCCCGCGCCGCTCGACAGCCTGAAAAAATTTCTATCAGACGCATCCTTCGGGATGTCATACAAATGACTTCTACTTACCATCCCTACACATCCCATCAAAACAGCATTTCTGGGATGGATATCGAGTGCTTTCCGATAGTGGTATTCCGCCAGGCGGACTTGGCTTCCGCGTAGATAACATGTCCCCAGTCCATACCTGGCGAATAAGATCATTAACATTTTGATGAGCGACGGCTGATACGTACCATGCATTGTAATGACGAGGATCAGCTCGAAGCGCTGATTGGAAGAAGGTTATAGCCTTGTCTAAATCCTCATCAATCGATTCGTGACCACTTAATGTGTACGCGTATGCGCACGACGGGTCTAACTGAGCTGCCCGGCGGAAGCAAGCCAATGCTTGTGTTTTCTCCTTTTGCAACGAGAACAAATTTCCGATGGCAATCCACGCTTGTGGCGATCGAGGATTGATGTTGAGAAGCTCTTGTGCCAGAAAGGACAAATCCACAGTCTTCTGCAGATGCCACAAAAGGGTGGAATAGACTTCCATATCCCACAGACGGTGCGGTTCCAAAACACGTACCATTTTGAGGGCACGCTCAGCCTGAAACGTGCAACGGTCAGGAGGAAAAAATAAATGTACAATCAAGGATCTCGTACGGAAGAGTAATCCTGCTGTTCAAAATGGGCCCTGCCAACCATGGCAAGGACCCATTGCGTATTTTGATGAGAGATCGGAAGCTGGTTCAGTTCATGCAGACATTTGCGGCAGTCATATCGGGCCAGTGCCCGAGTTGCGGTGGCAAAGCGTCGTATTAGGTCGTAGATGTAATATTCAGCCAGCTCGTTTTCATAAACTTCCTGGGCATGTTGCTCCTGGGCAGCAGACCAGGCATTGGGAGAAGGAGGCACTTCCGGCTGAGGAGAGAGAGGTGGTGGCGGTGGTGGTGGCAGTGGTGGTGAGGGCAGGTAATTCATATCCCCGCCTGGAAGGGTATCATCGTCTTTGTCGGAATCCGCAGATACGGTCTGTGTGCTGCTGGCCTGCCGCCGTCGTTCCCGGGTAGTGCCGTGCTGATAGGAAGCCTCAGAGTCAATCACTAATCACAAGAACAGGAGATACCGACGAAAAGAACAAGGTCTACCTTTGTGGTTTGGTGAGGCTGTTTTGCACCAGTACCGCCAAGCAAGCGACTACTCCTTCGAGGAGCGAGTGTAGGTGCATTAGGTTGAGTGTGCCCCTTTGCAGGAGAGTTGACGTTCCTAGAAGGCGCCGCATGCTGAGAACGACGACCGGAAGATGAGAAGATGTTAGCAAATAGCAAGGCCGGGCGTGCGCGTGCCTTATTCGAGGGGTCGTCCAAGTTTAATTTACTGCTCTTGAGTTTGATGGCCTCTGCCTGATGCGACGTCGAACGTAACCGTTTAGGTACTGGACCTACTTCATCGGCAGAAGAGAGTGGTCGGGAAGTGTGGACTTGAAGAGGTGCATGAACTTGGTGTGATCGAGTAATTCGGGGATTCGGGGGTGGCGGTTGTTGGAAAGAGTTTTCAAAAGGGTAGAATGAAGATTCATCTGTAGCACTAGCGAAATGTCAACACATTTCATCCACAGGATGCACTCCCATTTACACACAGTGAGTCACGGGGACCTATTCGGATGGCCTTGGGTTGACCCTCCGGTTTCCAGGCCTTGGACAAGTTGCCACCCCCTCCACCGTCGGGCGTAAAGAATCCAGCACCGGTAGAGGTTGGTTTGTTTTTTGACGGACCTTCATGTTGTGGCGTAGCTTTGATGGGAGCTGGGCGCGGGGGGAAGATTTCATCGATTTCAGGAAAAGACCCTGTAATGACATACTGATCGTGGATATACTATAAAAACGAGCTAAAAGAATGGAAAAAGTACCCGATGCACAGAGCCCTTCGAACGCCTCCCAGAGATAAGGGTTGGATAAAAGGGCTTCTCTATAACTTCGCGATGCCTTGTCAGGAAGATTGCCTTTGAGTGCCATGTTTCCAGTTCTACATCGAAGCGCCGCCTCTTCGGGAAACGGATGAGCCACACGACTTGCAGAAAACGCTATATACCCTTAGAGTAACACTAAGGAGAAGGGACAATGTCACATACCGGAATTGATGAAACCCGTATCTTGGAGGGTTGCTTCCAGCACTTCTCTTGCGTGTCTATGTCGACCGAGTGCGGTGCAGCACCTCGCCTTGATTTCCAAGCATCCTGTACACTGCTTGTCCTGAGGTGAATTGACGAGATTCAAAGCAGAATGGGTCTGGCCCTCGCGAAGTAAGGCAATGGCATAAAGGTGTCGTGAATCATGGTTCGTGTGATCGATTGCAAAATAGCGTTCCGCATGAAAGACAGCTGACTTGGTGAGATCAGCATCAAGACACAACCAGACGAGAGACTGAAAGCGCTGGCAGAGAGAGGGGAAGAAGGAATGTAATGATGGGTCTGTCTGCATTTTGGGAGGGAGCTGCTCAGAGGATAGACAGGGCCGTTTTCCAGGAGGACAGCAGAACACTTGGACGTGCTGTAGCCGAAACAAGGCAGAAAAACAGGATACTCGGACTTGCTCGGTTGATTGTCACGTGCAGACTACAACGCGTCGACGTAAATTAATGCATTCTACTACAATAAATTCTAATGTCCATGCGGGTCACGCTCTCCTTGTTGCTCTGTGAGGCTCCGTGAATATACGAGCGACCCATCATCATCGACATCAAGCTCACCTGGAACACATTGGATCGCATCATCAATACGAAGCAGCGCAATAGCAGCCTCGTAGGCAGACTTCAAGCTTTTGGTTTTCCCCATGGTAGGCTCTAGGATCCCAGCACTTACATTGTCCCGTACCTCCCCGTTCAGGAGATCAAGCCCGTAACGCAGGAAAGCCTTTTTGGGATCCCCATGCGGTGATTTCTGCGCCGCATTGTGGTATGAGCGTAATTTAGCCACAAGTTCAGTTGAATCCTTGGCAGCGTTTACGGCAAGCTGCTTGGGGATGGAAAGCAAAGCACTTGCAAATTCGGCGATGGCGAGCTGTTCCCTCGAGCCCTAAATCCAGATCGAGACGTCACATGCCGGAAGTGGTATCACATACAACAATGCCTTACCAGTGTCGTCGCAAAGTTCTCCAAATAGATACTAAGTGCCGATTCAACCGCCCCACCACCTGGAACTACAGCGCCACTTTCCAGCGTCCGCTTGATAACAGACAGGGTATCGTGAAGAGCCCTCTCCATTTCATCCAGCATGTAGTCATTTGCACCACGCAAGACAATTGACGATGAACTGACGACTTTGGTACCCTTGACCAAAATGAGCTCATCGTCTGCGATGCGCTCCTGGATGACTTCGTCGGCCATTCCCAGATAGCTAGGCTCGAAAGTTTCATCTCCATTCAGATTGGCCATGCTCGCAATGAGCTGACCGCCTGTAGCCCTTGCAATCCTACGTAAATCCTCCTTCCTACACCGACGGACAGCCATGGCTCCAGCCTCGACAAACTCTTTCAGACAGAGATCATCGATACCTTTGGTCGTAAACACAACGTTAGCACCAGCTGCGAGAATCTTTCGGATGCGTTCAAGAGTAATTTCTGCTTCCCTGTAGCACGGATGAGCGACGGAATTGATAGAATCGGACCATGCAAATACATACCGTTTGCGAATCTCTTCGAGTTGATCAGGATCGTCTACTAGGATCTGCACACCCAACTGCATGCGAGATTTCTGAAGATTGATATCCAAACACGCAATCTTGGCACCAACAATCCGTTTTTTCATAGCTACAATCGCATCAACTAACTAGTGGCTGATACAGAACAGCAAAGTGCCGCACCTTGACTAGCGACAGTGCAGTTAAGGGCATAACCCTGAACAAACAGGGATTCGCGAGCACTGCGGCCATGAGCCTTCAAAACGTTGACAGCTTTTACGGGATACTTGATATCACCACGCAAGTTTATCGTCTTCACTGCTTGCATAGCATCAACAGCCATAGGCGCAAACAAGTCATCATCGCTACGTCCCAGAAACTCATCAGCTTTAGAATAAAAACTCGCCATCACCACGCACTTTGCAAGGATTTTACTTGCCATAGTCGTCTTCGCGACATTGATTAATGCCTCCCTCCCCAGCGAATCTACCTTGATGCTTAATTGATCCTGCATAAATTTGACGGCTTCCCGGCAAGCCAATCGATAACCAGTAATGATCGTTGTGGGATGAATTTTGGTCTTGACTAGTTCATTTGCCCTCCGTAAAAGTTCCGCAGCAATAATCACTACAGACGTCGTTCCATCACCGACTTCTTTGTCTTGTTTCTGGGCCAGATCCACAAATATACGTCCTGCAGGGTGCTCAACTGACAACAGAGACAAGATAGTAGCACCGTCGTTGGAAATCGTCACTTCCTGAATATTTTACAGTCAGTCAATGTTGATATGGAGGTAAACCAGGATCTCGTACACCAATGTTGTCAACAAGCATTTTATCGAGACCTAGAGGTCCCAGTGAACTTTTAACGATGTTGGCAATAGATTGCGCCGCGATGACTGTGTGTAAGATTAACGAACGCTTTGAAATTGGAACAGAACACAGAAGTCACTGTACCATTTTGGTCACGGATATCTTGTCCGGAGACCCGATCTCCTCCAAGAAATGCACCGGCTCGAGGATCTCGTTGGAACATCGTGAACTAGGATAAGAGGCGCAGGAGGGAGCCAGATGTAGGTGAGAATCAATAGAATTCAAGAATGCTAAATTCACCGAAGACGCGTTTATTTGTTACGAACAAATAGATCTCACCCTCAGAAAAAATAGAACTTTATTAAAAACATAATGGCCGCCCATTTGAGATTCACAGTGAACGTGAATAACTACAACTATTATGGAGCCACTGCTCCAATGAACATGCTTGGAGAGTTCGATCAAAAAGAGTGTCCATGGAAAGACAAGCCGCATCAAGAGCTCAACCTTCCACCGGAGAAGGCAAAGTAAACCTAGCGAACAAGACCGACAGTGTAGCCTGGCTAGAGTCGACCAGCATAAGAAAATAAAGATGAATAACGAATAAAAAGTCCAGTGTTGAAAACAAATATGGAAACAGACGAGGGAGTTTGATATGCCTAGGAAAATCAGTCAAACATTGGACAGCTGAAGATTGAATGATAGTCCATATAAATATCTGAAATTACATCTTGTGCATGCAAATGAATTCATATAAAAGAGAGATGCCACGAATAAGATGCTGCAGACGATACAGTCAGGCTGATATTACAGCGAGGGTAGTAGTCATTTCATGTGGACTTGATTCCCAGCAGGTAACAAGAGTATGCTGAACAAATGGTTTAAAAGACACAGAGAAGATGTTGGGGTCATTCCCTCGGGATACGGCAGGTGTAAACCTGTCATATACGTGACCAGAGCAGTGGGTGCTAGTAATAGCAATGAAAAATGCTAAAGCAGCACCATACTTAGCATCCCAGAGCCATACGATCGGATCCATACATTTCGACTCTTGAGAGTGGGGCACGAGCAGTTCTTTTCCCCTTGAGCATGCCGGTTTTTGTAGGAGGACAAGGGCTATCACCAATGTCGGTGTCAGTGTCGTCAGCTTCAGTTATCATATTTCCAGTGTCCTCTTGTAACGTAGCCAAAACCCGAGTACGACGGCCGCGTGCAATGTTTCCAGCGGTAAACATCTGGACCGGACCTGCCAACGGAGCGGTACTACGCTTTGACTGAGGTTGAGAAATCTGGGATTGGGATGTCGATGTGACTGTAGTAACGGTGGTCGAGGAGGTGGCCTTGTTTGCACCCTCCCCGTACGCATAGGACTTGTGCCTTCCGAGCTTGACTTTACGGAATTGGTCGAGGTCTTCTTTCCGGGCAATAGCGTGATTGGGATCGTCCATCCTCACATAGTCTGGTGGTTCACATCGGTGTCCGGATGCCTTAAAGTAGGCGTTGTACCCTCCATCGAGAATGTAGATATCGGGATAATGTATCTTAGGATAGAACATATTATTAGTGGCACGGTCTTTGGCGCGAAGGTGTTTTGCACTGAAACACTGTATGAGAGGACCTGCTTAACGACGACAGCGATAGACTCACAATGTTGGCGCTCTCTTGGCACTAAATTCACAGTGAAAGACAAGGATCGTTTTGCGCACAGTATCACCACTGACAGAAGGTTTTGGTTTCGTCAAGCTGGGACCCAACAATAACTCCTCCACGGCTGCAGTAGTATTGAGATTTATGGCACCAGGAATATGGCCGCCGTGATATTCATAATCAAAACGGCAGTCAATGACATGATAGTTATGTATTTGCGAGTCATATTCGCCATCGATGAGAGCGTTAAGCTGGAATGATTGATTGATTGATTAAAAGATCCACCACAATGTAACATGGACGTACAGTTTCGGCTTTGATGCGCATCAAGCCATCCTCAGTGACCTTGTGGCACGGTAAGATCTTTCCATGAGTTTCATTGTCACCGAATCCGCCCAGTCCAGGTGCCATGTATTTGGACATGGGGCTGCCGGCCAGTCGACCAGGACTTTCCTTTTCTATTTTTGCAGTAACATCGGACACGGATCTGAGACTCTCGGAACCATCGCAACGCCTGAGGGTTCTGCCTTGCTGCCTTTTTGCGTAAGACAGTGCCGGAGATGATCCATCAGGACCATCAAAAGAGGATTCTTCAGAGTATTGGTCTGAGGCGAAAGAGGGAGATAAGAGGGCGGAGAAGGCTCGACGGACGGGAAGCCCACCATAAGCGGTAGTTGCGTCAGATTGACCATTAGATAGAGTTGAATGCGAGGGCTGCTGTGTATCTGAAAACTGAACTATAGCAGACACCACGGGCCGCTGGTTATGCCGGGCGAATAGGGGTGGAGCTCCAAGTCCCTGCAACGTTGGTTTCCCTTTTCTTAGACGATCCACCTTGAACTCCAAGGGGGAGGGGAAAAAACCAGGAGAGGAAGGGAAGTCTTGTTCTGCCTCAGATTTGAGCGTTGCATCAGGGGAGACAGAACGACGCTTTCTGGATTTATTTGCCTGAGGGGACTCAAAAGAACGGCGAGGAGATAAAGTATTGCGGAACAGGGCGTTGAATCCTCTGGATGCAGGATGAGCGGTCTTGGGCATCGGCGAGAACGAGAGAGGAGTAACTGTGTCCGAAACCATAGAGAACGAAGAGTCAATATCCATTGCATCGCTGACGGGAGAAAAAGGTTCTAGCATGGGCTGTAACAAATATATCAGCTGGTTGGTGGCAAACATGGATTTACATGACTTTTACCTGCGGCTTGTTTTCAGGGCCACCTATGCTCATCAGCCATTCAGTTGGTAAAGCTGAGCGTTGTGTACGTTTAGCTCCTTGTGTTGAGGTATTCGAGGCGGTAGGGTCACAGTGCGTTGCTTGAGAGGGGAGCAGGAAGTCGGGCGCATTGTTGCTGAGATCATTGCCGAAGAGTCTTGCACTGCTCGTGTAAGCGCGGGAGCGGGAAGCTGGTTTCCGTTCCCCAATATGAGCATGAGGTTTGGGCAGAGGAAAAGGTGAAATATCCATCGGTTCGGCGTATTCCCGATCCGGAGTAAGAGGAACATCCCCTTTCGAGGGAGAATTTAATGAGACAGTTGACGCAAATGAGGTCTCCAAGTCTGAGGACAGAAATTCATCAACATCGCGTTGACCAAAGCGTTGACTGCGTTTCCGAGATGGTACGGTCGGCAGCATGAGACATTGAACTTTTGTTGGAAATAAAGACGTCATTTCGCTGAAAGCCTCGCACGATGTATTCTCTTCGGATAAACAAGACGGGGCTGGGCAAAAAATGAGGAAAGGGCGATGAGTCCGAATTGTATGAACCAGGTTATAAAACACGAACTAGTTTCTAGGCAACCCCTGTTAAGAATTGCAGCTGGTTAGGGAGTGAACCGTTAGAACAACTAGATTGTAGACATTATTATTAGCAATGTGGTATACTGCTGAGAATATATGTGGCAAATCGAACGCTGAGATGACTCTGTTCGTTCAACGTGCACATATTCGGATACCAGGTCCCGAAGTGATGGCCCAATTGCAACAGCCAATCCCAGAGTCTGATACCCTGCAAATGGGACGAACCTTGTACACAGCAAATGAGACAGCCTGCACAAGAGACCACTCCTGACAGTAAAAGAGCAAGAATGAACTTTTGAACTGCTCAATGTGCTGGAGTGTGTCTTGAAGATTCTCTTTGTGGGTCCAGCTCTGGCACCTGCCAAAAAGGTTGGCACGCTCGTGCCTAAATCAGAACCAAGGTACTCACGGAAAGTTGGCGATGAAAGGGTGTTTTTGAGGAGGATGGTTCGCGAAAAAAGGGAGATGCCTACACCACACAATTCTGTTGGATAGAGCGTACATATTACAGCGGTCCTAATGTCTTTATTTGGCCAATGTTCAACTATTCACGTGACGTTGTATGGGAAATGCGTTTCACCTCGCCCACCGATCGATCGATCATCAATTGATGGTTGGTCCGGTTGAACAAATTTATTAGTATTATCTATAGATCATGCCAATACCTTCCCAGCAGTATTACATACATATTGAGCTCAATTGTTCTTGACGTACAAGCTCTCGCTGGGGCGCTTTGAATCGATTTGCGACCACCTGAATAGTACTCAACCACCAGAAAAGTGAAAACAAAGAGGTCAAAACGTACAATGGAAACGTCGGGCGGAGATTCTCATAGTGCATCTCCGGATACATTTGCTTTATTGTTTCAATCAGGTGGTTGAACACGATCTGATTGGCGAAGTCAGCTCTCTTTCTCCTGCAGCTATTACGGCATCCGGAATGATTGTGAAGACGAATGACTCACCTCATATCCGGCTGCACTGAGGTGGAGTCCATCGGTGAGATATCTGTCTAAAGACTCTTCTTTATGACCGGCTGCATTCCAAAGCAAATTCCAAACGTCCACTTGGCCAACGTCGTGTTGCATGCCAATTTTCTGGACTGCATCGGCATATGCTTTTGTTGTCGCAAACAATCGATCCAGCGCTAGTGGTGGATCACGCGACTGCAAATCGGCAAGCCTCTGATGCGTGTTGACGGGAGGAGGTGTGAAGAGGATTACTCTGGTGCAGGGAGAGTAATACTCTGACTCAGGTGACTTGACCATTTGAATCATTTTTGCCAGATTTTCTTTGAATCGCTCGAGAGGGACATGCTGTGGTGATGGGAGAATGCATGCATCATTCGCGCCAAACCAGATGGTGAGAAGTTGGACACGAGGTCCCTTTTCTTCTCGCTTCGGGAATATCTAGTTCAAGTTCAAAAGGCGCCATGGTATCCGATCACACATATTCACACCTGTTCAAATACGGGCAATGCCCAATCCGTGTTATAACCGCTGAAACCGCGGTTAATCACATCTAAACTTCTTGAATAGAAATCTGTTGCATTGTGCGTTGAGGACGGCAGCAAGCCAATAAATAATCATACTTGCGAGAAAGGCGTTGGCCAAAACCATCCAAGTTGGGTTCCCATGCACCTTGGGTGATCGAATCACCGAAGAGCATGAAAATGTCGGGGCCAACGATAGGCATGGAGTATGTGAAAGGTAAAGCAAGTTATCGTTATCTTATCAGGTAAGAGTGAACCCACGGCAAACGCCGAAGGTCTCTTCGTTCTCTTATGAGTATTGCTAGGGAGAGGAGGATACCTCTGAGGGTGTCTAGTAATACAGCCTATCTGTGGAACATCGAGGGTATGCACCGCTTACCTCCAACTTCCTTTCGTTTACATAATAATGAATTCACCAAGATAGACATCGCGATACTTCGTTCAAAACATCACGTTTGCGGTATCCTTACGGGCACACTCCCCCATTTATCACAACAAAACGTGTTTTTGGGGACACCCTTGATTCTGCTCCCAGAAGAGGTCGTCCTATTGGTGGAAAAGGGTATTACAATCCAATACCTTGTTTGTGCTGTCCCGGAATGCTGAACTTCGTTTCAGAGGTAGCAGTTATTGTAGATGATCCTTCTGCTCATCTTCAGCCAAGTATATCGGAGCTAGAAAGCTGGAATGATGAACAACAAGCTTCATTTCGGCAACAAATTATCGCCAATAAAACGAAAGCTACGAAGAGGGACAATGGCCGATCTTTCTCCGAAGAAGCTCTTAAGAAACGCACGGAACGCGAGGAACGCAGACGGCTTGCAACGAAGAAGCTTGCAGAAGAGTCGAATGCTGAGGACATCAGTGTATCCTCTCTCAATGTCTCGCGACCAGAACCAGATGTGGCTGCACTGTCCACCCAGCTATCCATCTCTGAGCAGCCACCAGCTGCCTCAGCAAATTATATCATCACTATTCCCGCCGCTTCAGAGTATCAATGGTACAATGCTGACCAGGCCACTTTCACAACGATAGAGAGCGCTCAGAAGGCAGGGATCTGGACTTATCCCTCTAACCTCAGTGAACGTGCTAGATGTGGTGTTTTTAGAAGTTTGTCGGCGCAAGGATACTTCATGGGAAGCGGTATCAAATTCGGAGGGGATTATCTCGTCTATCCGGGTTAGTTTTTGTCTTCGTGATTCCGCTGTTTAACATGGAAACATTTGCACAGGCGATCCCTTGAGATATCATTCTCACTTCGTAGCTACCGTAATTGAATCTCCCGAACAAATCCTTCGACCAATGGAGATAGTCGCGCATGGTAGGCTAGGTACTGCCACAAAAAAATCTCACCTTCTTTGTACTTGGGATGATGCAAATAAAGAGGTGTCATATCTCTCGATCGAATGGGCGGGTTTCGGTTGAATGGTAACAAGAAACATTATCATTATACGTTGTATCTAATGTACATGAGACTTAATCAAACTTTTTCTCGTCCCAATATTAACACGATTCTGAGTAGGCCTCGCATGCTGTGTTGGCTGGATGACGCCCTTCACGTCAAATCCAGTACTAATTCCTTCCTCGACATTTTCGGAAGTATTACTGGAGGTACGGTGTCTACGCCTACTTCCATGACTTGATTCCGTTGGCGGGACCAAAAGGTCAAGGAATTTTGCTACTAGGTCATTGAGGAAGACAACTGGAGCAAATACCCGTAGACGGATAGGAATGAAAGGTGACGGATGACGAATAGTGTCACTGTCTGTCTTGCTTGCAGGATTGAAGGGATTGATGGGTGCAGGTCTTGCATGTGTGGCAATAATGGTGTACTGTTGGCACTACGTAAGTTGCAACTTTTGGTTGTAATTGGATCCATCAACCATACCAACGGAAACACGAGCGCAAACAGAGCGAAACTAGCTAGGCCTGTGCCAAGCATACATATCAGAACAGAGGGAAGACCTAATCAGAGTTTTCAGTGTGAAGAGGATTCTACAGAAGATATGGCCGACCGAAAGCAAAATAATACGTCCATCGCTCTTCAAGGTGTCGTGTCCGACCTGAAAACGAGAAACCACGATTCACCCAAACAGGTCTGGAGGTCATATCTATAGATGAGAGCTGTTCGGGGTGGCTGGGACATCGCAAATCTTACTCGAAAAAATAATAGCTGACATCATATCGTGAGTTGTCTAACACAATAGTCGCCTTTCGGGGGTACTTACGAGTCTACCCAGCATAGGAAGGCGAATTCTAGACCAGAACCAACAACAGGGATCTTCTTAAAGCAGTATGAAACCACAATGGATGTAAAAACCATGACAACTCTATAAGCAGATGTTGCAACTTGGTTCAAAAAACTGAAATAGGTTCGGGGAGGTTGCACAACGGCACGAGATCCATAACGTAAAATATATGCTCTTTTAGCGATGACATTGCACCAGGATACCTAATGATGGATTGAAGCAAACTATTGTTCAGCGTAGTTTTATTTTCCGGGATTAGCACTGAAATGGGACAGACGTTCAGATAGAAGGAAATGGCAACGACAGGGAGTAACCAGAGGACCTGATAGAACCGAGCTAGATTCCGGTGCAGCCACTTCTCCTGGTCCTTGACGAGAGGGTGCAGAAAGATATCGTAGGTATAAATCGATGTCACTGACAGTGAGTTGAGGAGAACTGATTTAAACAGGTTTGCCCGAATCTCAGCATCACTATAGCAGTTCTCAGTCAGTCAGTGAAATTATTGCCATTCTACCAACACACACCTGACGATCGTTGAAAATAACACGTCAAAACGAAACGAGTCATAAAGACCCCTGAGTGCCCAGCCGACTTGTAACAAGAGATTCTCATGTAATGGGATAAAATGAGGGTACATTGACCGAGCACTCATGATGGCAAGATGGCAAGGTTGTAGGATCATAAAGGAACACTAGAGTGATGGTCATATAGTATAGTATATAATTTGCAACTAAATTAACTGCTGACTAGGAATTAGGCCAATGGCCCTAATCATTCAACAAAAACACTTAGTCATGAGTCAAGAGGAATAAAATCGATCCCAATTGCTAGAATCCATCAAGCCCCGGTCAAACCCGGAACACAGAGCGCGACGATGGTACTGGTACTAGTACAAAAATGAACATTAATATTACAGAATAAAATAAGCTCAGAGCGCGACTGGAAGGACAAAAGGAACGTAAATAGCAGACATCAGAGAACGGAGCTTGTGATTCTAACATCTTGAAAAAGTTACGACCGTTTCTTTGTTGTCTGCAACAATGCTCAGCAGTTGCAAGATAATGAACGGAGCATGACAGACCTTTGTCCCAGCTATCTTTGAAGACGATTCCTTTGCAGCAGACCTTTTTGGGAGTGCTTTTCTGGCTACAGTGGCTTTCGCCACTTTTGCATTCACAGTGGACGTCACCCCAATAGCTACCTAAGCATCGAGGTGAATAAGTGCTGAAGACGATCTTTCAAAACAGACCTTCTTAACCAAACCTCGCTTTGACGTTGTAGTAGTTTTCTTTGCTGGTGATTCAGCCTTTGTCACAGAAGTTTTCTTAGTTATCGTCTTCGTATTTGAAGCAGGTTTGGCAGCGGGCTTCACTTTGAGAGCTCCTTTGACCTTGGATGAGGCTCCAGATGGTCTGGGCTTTGTTACTGCCTTCTGTGAAGGCCTCTTGGGCGCAACGGCAGTCTGGGACTTCGCAGCGACCTTAGGCTGCACTATCGGTTTATCCTGCGCAAGAAAGTATAAGCATCGCGTCAGGAATAGGCGCGAGCGGGTACCTCATTGACAACTGTCACCTTAGCTGCCTTGACTTTGGATGCCAACTTGATACGACCAGATACACCTTAGACCACATCAGTCATCTCCAAAGTGTTGTAAAAATAGGAAAGCACCTTTGGGGAGGGAGAAAATCCCTTTTTCGGCGCCTGACCTGATAGCTCGAGAGAGCAGTGTAACGTGACCCTGGACGAACTGAAATTTATACGTAGATTCTACAAATCTGGATACCTATGTTAGAAAACACAAGAGAAGTCAACGAGTGGGATATGTACGTTTTAATTTGTGACCGCGAGACACCTGTTCGGGCGTCATCAGGATTTGCAACAATGCATTCCTATACAGATGCATTAGACTGTTGTTACTGAAATGCAATCGGGCATATAGATAGGCACTACAATTGGCGGGTAATAGTAAAATTACAGTCTTGAAGATGCCATTAAGAGAGCCGCGCAAAAACCATAGATAGGAATGAGAGCATTAACTTGCCTGGATCATTTGGATCCACGGCGGATGGTCTGATTTCTTACTGGAGGCAGTAGATTTCTTGCCCTTTGTTCGTGTTGTTGATACTTTCGATCTTGCCATTGGAAAGGATGAACAGAATGCTGGAAGCTGTCAATAAAAAGTAAGCAGGAAAGTGAAGTAGGAGTGAGGACACAAATTTAGTAGGTAGCATAGCTTGGTCTCCAGCTATATATACCCGCAAGATCGCGTCAAGCACGTGATCTGACGTGTACACGAATCAACAAACAAATCACAAATGAATAAACTTCACGCTCAGCTTAGCAGAAATAGTTCTGTGTTAAGCGATCAGTCTCATAGAATTTATTTCTCAGTCCCATCATAGTTGGTGTGGACTCCATTTCAGGACTGTGTTCTACTTAGTTATACATCACCTGATCACTCCCTGTGGACTTCTGACTCCTAGTCATTTACAGTTGTCCATAGTTCACTAGGTGACCCCTGAGTTATCAGAGTGGTTCCGAAGGTTGCTAGGACCTCTTATTCGTCACCTGCGCTCCGATTCTATCACTCTAAACCTGAAGCACTTATGTAGTTCTGAAATCACATGACCTTGTTTTTAGAAGGAAGGACCAATCACAAATCACACTTCTGGCTCATCACACTTCTGGCTCCACCTGACCATGACTATTACGCCCATTCTCAAGGCCTCTGCTCGCTCTGCTTATCGCAATATGTATAGAGCAGCTTCGTGTAGATTTTCAGGTATTTTATTATCTCCCTTCCTTGATCATGGATTGTAATCAGCATGTCTCACAGGGGATGAGTTGATTCTCGCTGGTGCGTGAGCGCAGGGCTCTTCAAAACGTAGCGCAGCTCAAGAATTTTGCAGCTTTCCGCCAAAAGATGAGGGATGATGCTGCCAAAGCGCAGGTGCTGACAAGCACGGAAGAGTATGAACGGCATACTCAGTTTGCCAATGATGTTGCAGAATTCCTGCGGAAAAATATTATCCAAGGAGTCAAAGTTGCAGAAGGCAACCAGGGAGACGACGGGACCTGGTGTAAACTGGTGTTTATTTGGATTTGCGATTGAAAAAGTACTCACGGATTTCAAGATCTGCCAATACACGATGAAACCGAGTTAGGAAGTAATGAATCCATCAAGAATCCCAAGGTCATGGAGTCGAGTCGAAGTGCAAGCAAAAGGGAGGAGTGGACTAATCCAATCTGAGATTTCTTAATTCACAATTCAACTAACTTTAGGTGTTCTTCAGGTGCTGTTCAGTCTGAACAATCCCGACCTCTGTATTATTCCGCACTCAAGAAAGCCTCGCAAGAACGTGTTATCCCTGAAATCCGCGAAGAAGATTTGGAAGAGTCCTTCGCGCGTGGTAAGGGCTTGTTTGATCCGTCATCTACTTGATCGAGATCTCATTGTCTTGGGTACAGGAAGTGGTCCTGTAGGTTTTTGTATGAAAAGCTGGAACTTTATTCAGTCAAATAATATTTTGTATTTACACCAGGGCGGTCAGTCAATTAACAAGACTGAAAACAATGTCCAACTGCTACACAAACCAACTGGAATTCGAGTGACATGTCAAGAAACCCGTTCATTGGCCCAGAATCGAAAAATCGCCCGAAAATTGTTAGTAGAGAAGGCATGTCAGCTTTATTCGTCTATCTCTTGCTCAGGCACTAATAATATGTTTGGGTGGTATCTGGTAATCTAGCTCGATAGGTTGGTGAATCCAGGCCTGTCTAAAGAAGATATGAAACGTGCGAAGCAAATTGAGAGAGAACGTAGAAGGCGTAAGAAGGCAAAAAAGAAGGCAAACAAGCTGGATGCAGCACAGGAGAAATGTTGATGTTCCCATGTACTGGTACATCCTGATAACTCATATACTTAATACTCTAGTCAAATGTACTCTACTTGGTCTTGCAAGATAGGTGTCACCAGGAATATTCAATATTCATCTCTTGAATTGCTATGACAATGCATCTGAGATAAAGTTAGGTATAAAAAAGACATGGGAGAAAGTCTCTTTAGAAGTAAAAAATTGTAAAAAGTTGTCAGGTGTGGTTCACACCAGAAGGTAAAAGCCTATGGGATCTGCTCAGAGATGTACAGAGTGTAGAAACTCTGTATGAGAAGCTCAGTAATGCAGGCTTGCTGGAACAACCTTGGTTTCAGCTTATATGCTGCACCATCTGTCTGCTATATGGTCATAAATTCAGATAATTGGTTGAAGTTTGAAAGAGAAGTAAGTACTGATAGTGGTGTATCACTGTTTGAACACTGGAGATTGAGTTCAATAGAAATTATCTTTATCAATTATCAGTATAATGTAACTACTAGTCTTATATACAAGTCAAATAGTTAGGAGATGCTTGGGGGTTTCAGTGTACAGCCCTGAGTAGATGTTTTAGTGTTAAAACACTAAAAGGAGCCAGATAGGAGAACTCTGCCATAGAAGACTGAATTCTCAAAAAATTAGGAAAGATGATTGCATTACTACCATGGAGATATGTTGTAAGAAAGATGGCCATCATAGAAAACAGGCTTATACCAGAGTTATTAAGAAGACATTACTACTACAGAGATGTGTTTTTGGAATAGTTAGATTTGGGATATGACAAAAGTGAAGGTTTACTATATTTAATATCTTTTGACTCTGAAGACATTTTGAGATCTTAAATAACTTGAAATTGAATAATGTAATTTTGTTACACAAGGTCAATATTTTCAAAGTGCAAACTCTAGGTTTCTGTCCCAGTTATTCTAACAATACATGTATATTAGAATGAAGTAAAATTTAGTGTGTACAGACTATATATTTACAGGATATACAGTGAGAACTTCTTAAAAGTGTTAAGTTTCTCTTGTAAACTCTACTCTAAGTATTGCTTCAACAATAGTATTAAGAGATATTAAAACAAGAACTTGTTAGTATAGAGTATTGTTATGTTGTAACTATTATGGACCTATTTTAAACTGAGAGACAAAAGTCCATAAAGTTAGCTCAGAAATATACAGAGTATGAAAACTCCATATGATAAGTTTAGTAATGCATATTAAAAGAAACAGAATGTACAGTAGTATTATGATCTTAAATCCTTAGAGTTGGATAAAAGAACAAATTCTTGTATTAGAGTAAACACAAGAAAACTCGATAGAGAGCTCTTTACAAAATAGTCTACCTTTATATACTTCTACAGATGGTCTGTGCTAGCTACTGTGCACCCTATCCTAAATGACCATGTATAAAGCATGAGGTCAACATGTGTTGTCCATATTGTATGACGTCATCTTGTTCCAGAACCTTCTACTTTCTTCTCTTAAGTTCTATGACTAATGCTGTGACCACACCATCAGATGTGACTGATGTGACAGTGTGACCAATCACTTCTACCCCTAACCTCAGAGTTCTAAAAATAGAAAAAGTAAAAAAAATAAATCAAGAAAAATAAAATAAGAAAAGAAAATAAAGAAAAACTAAGTCTATAATCTTTGATCTTGACAAGTAGCATGGTGCAATATGTCCAACTTGCAACTACTTATCTATAGTAAATATTATAGTAGAAAGTTGGAAAAATATGAGTGACAATAAAAGATAAGTAGTATTAGTAGTAGTTTAACCTATGTGAAAATTTCACATAAACTACTTAATTAGTACTACTGACTATAAACTATATAATTAGTAAGTAGAATGCTCTCTTTTGTTTAAGACATCAGCTATTAAGTAATAGAAGTAGAAGTAGATAGGCTTGAAGCCAAGAGATGAATGAAAACAATTGAACAAGACTTGACCAAGGTTTTTGGTTAGAATATCAGTAGAATTCTTTTTTCTATTAATATGATATGTATAGGATTAAACCTTTAGAAAATTAAGCTAAGATTATCACCATAAATATGAAAGATTGGAACATAAAACTAATCTTATTAAGAAGATTTCTCATCTAGACAAACTAATGGCCATAATTAGAAAAGACTATGTATTCAACCTTAGTTGAAAACAAGACTACTGTCTTTTACTGGTAGCTCATCTAGAATGTTACTTTGTGAGTTGTAAAAGTAAAGTAACCAGTTATATCAAGTAAAGAACATGCCTAGAAGAAAAAACTATTCATAGGAAAATTTGTAGAAGAGCATGGGAATATCTAACATATATCAGATATACAAAGCTTGGACACTAGTTTCTTTATTTAATTTCTTTTTATTTTTCCTTTTATTTGAATTTAGGATTAGAGTTAGAGTGACATTATACTGTTACACATCAGTCACATCAGATGACATAATCACATGGTCACATGGAATAGGGTGAAAGGTTCTGGAAAGATGATATCATATAATACTGTCAAGTATAGTTCACACTGGAGATAAAAGTCTACAAGATAGGCTTGGAGATATGTGAACTTATGGAATGACCTTGGCTTCAGCTTATATGCTATGCCATCTATCTGCTACATGGTTGCAACTTTAGATAAGAAGAAGAAGTCTAAGATAGGAGTGAGTGCTAATTTGGTGTATTGCTATTGAATACTAGTGTCAAAGCTGAAAGTAGTGGACTTGAATAATTTTTATTTTATTTTTCATTTTTATTTTCTTTATTCTATTTTTAGAACTAGGATTAGAGTTAAAGTGACAAGATTACACTATCACATATCAGTTATATCAGATAACATGGTCATAGTAATGGTCACAAGTCACATGATGCATGGAAGGATGTAGAAGATTCTAGAAAGATGATGTTATACAATATGTATAACACATGTTGACCTTAAGGCTAACATATAGCTGTTTAGGGTAGGGTAGAAGTAGCTAGCATGAACTATATAGATTTAGTATATAAGATAGACTATCTTGTATAGAGTTCTCTATCGAGTTCTCTTATGTTAACTCTAATATAAGATTCTTCTTATTGACCAGCTCTAAGGTCTTTGAGTTATAACAACTAGAGATTAAGTTTAATAAGAGTTATCTTTATTGATT
>Ga0157357_1000064_pt1 | contig 38643 bp, 54 predicted proteins | sample AttcapACBM1_FD_111485 | JGI IMG/M metagenome (GOLD analysis project Ga0157357, IMG submission 111485) | Fungus gardens microbial communities from leaf cutter ant in Botucatu, State of Sao Paulo, Brazil - Atta capiguara ACBM1 | ecosystem: Host-associated > Fungi > Mycelium > Unclassified ... | reverse complement strand
TAAGCGGAATGTTTATTCTGATAACTCGGAAGTCATCCCAGTAAACTGTGAACAACTGTAAAATGTACTGACCAAGCAAAACACAATCTTGAAAATCAAGTCCACACCAATTGTGATGGGACTGTGAAGATCACTTTTGTGATGATATAAGTACTGCATCCCCTGCGTCGCATGCCTCAGCAAGATGGCCATTTCTATCATCGTCGCTTATCGTGGTGTTGTCTATCCCATCCAGCTCGCTCTCTCTGCCACCCTCGTTGATCTCCATGCTCAGCTTGAACAACTCACCTCGGTCCCGCCCTTAAACCAAAAGCTGATCTACAAGGGGAGGAGGGTCGATAGTGCCCTTGCAGATACCGGCTTCAAGGATGGCATGAAGTTCCAAATGCTCGGCTCTACTTCTCAACAGGTCAGTGCCATCAGCGCCGCTGATGATGAACATGCAAAGAGCGAACGCATCATGCGTGGTCGAGCGTTGAAGCCACAAGTCAAGGTACGCTCGGTGTTCCTTATCCCCAGCATAATGCACCAGTAACGTCCCAGCTCCGCCCAACGGCCCCGCCGCCTCCATCCAAATACAAATTCCATCGTGTAATGCCTCTCCCACATCTCCCAGACCCTTCCTCTGCACAAAAGGTCCTCGACAAACTAGCCCATGACCCTGCGATTCTGCACGTCATGGCTCAACATGAATTCAGCGTTGCACTATTGACGGAACTGGCACCCCATGAACATCCGGAGTTGTTGGGTCTGAATGTGAATGCCGGCCAGGAGATCAAGTTGCGGATTCGAACAAATTTCTACGACGGGTTTCGGTCCTACAATGATATCAGGAGAGTGTTGTGCCATGAACTCGCACATAACGTGTGGGGTCAGCACGATAACAATGTGCGCCTTTCCCATCATGCCTCTCGGATACTGGCTAACTCCGGTCAGTTTAAAGAGCTCAATTCGAAACTCAACCGTGAAGTAGTCGATTATGAGCGTGCCCAAGCGGCTGGGACCCATCATCTCTCTGAACAAGACATCTACCAGCCACGATCATTGGAGGTAGAAGCAGAAGCTCAGACATACTTGCTGGGTGGTTCGTGTACAACCACACTAGCAGGAGATTCGCGACAAGACATGCGTAGGAGAGTGTTGGAAGCTACCATAAACAGATTGAAGAAGGAAGAAGAAGAGCTTGAGACGAGCTGTGGGACTGGATCGGATGTGTCTGGACCTAGACGGTCGTCGTCGTAGATTCAACAGTTATACGTCAAGAATCGTTGGAACTGACAAGTGTAGTCAACTTGATATCGATGTGCGTCCAACTCAGCAGAGTGTGGGTAACAGGAGCAGTCAAAATTGGCGATATACATGGACAGTGTTTGCGCAACTTAGATATCTTATCCTTGTTTGCATGGCCCATATCATATTAGAATTGACGCTGTTGCACAAGAACAGCTCTACAACTATCAAACCCAGTCAGACCCATGCGAAAGAGATATTGCTGCGAGGAAGACTCACCAGACAAATAGAAATGGGCAAATCATATCATATCAGGTAATACGAATGACCTATTCAGTGCTTGGACTACAACTGGCTTCCATGAGTTGAAGCTACTTTTAATGATGGTCACACTATGGGGCTTGCGACAGTCAATATCCTCGGGAACAAGACATCCCTTGCTACGGACAATGTCTACCCTTCCTCAGCTACCCCCATTACCAACTGTTGCATCCATTCTTTTGGGCCTCCCACTTGCGCTCTGGACATACAAGGTGTATCAATGTCATATTGGTTACTCTTGCGGACTGAAACATCTTCATCCAGTGTGCAGTTATGGTTCTTTTCCAACGTCGAATTATCTACATGGGTATTATCAACTTTCATCTGTCATGATTGCTGCTCAGCGAGACCAGGGTATGTCCCTTTAGGTGCTCGCGACCAGGTCCTTCATGATTTGCCTCTCTCGGTCTTCAAAGGTATTCGATGCCGAGAAGTACATCTACAAGGACGGAATGGAGCAAAATTGTCAGGTATCCTAGTCCATCGGGATGATTTTGCCGAAGAAGATATCGAGGTAGTTCTTGCGTACTTCCAAGGCAAGTTCGGGCACTCAGAGATTTTACCGTCACAAATTCATCCAGTTGAAATAGGCAATGCTGGCAATCCATTACAACGAATTCCAATTTTTCAGCACCTTTGTAAATCCATTCCCCCCTGTCATTATCCCAAAACGGCTATCCTCGCTATTGCCCCTCGATCATATTGGAAGTCTACCCCACGGTGGCCAACGCAGTCTGGAATCATTCAGGATTACTGTGATACTGTCCATTATGCCCTGCGTGAATTTCCAGCAGCTCGGGTTATTCTGTACGGGCACTCACTTGGAGGTGCTGCTGCGATCTGTACCCTGAACAAGCTTCAGCAGTCTCGCACTAATACCCCATTCAACCCTTGCTTCGACCGTATCCGTGGGTTGGTTCTAGAAAACACCTTTACCTCAATACCTGCTATGGTTCGTGCGCTTTACCCTCAGAGATGGTTGCCGTACCGGTACCTTGCTCCACTAGCATTCGACAGGTGGGATGTTCTAGCCGCCTTAAAATCTCACGTTGGTCACGATACTGTTCTTGGAAGAATTTCCCGCAACATGCTCGTATTGGTTAGCGAACATGATGAATTAGTGCCACAAAATATGGGAGTCCGTATATTCAAGCTTGCGATGCAGGGTTGTCATCCAAATGGGACAGAACTAGTCAAGATTCCAAAGGCCTTGCATGAAGATGCTTGGACAAGGAAGATGTGGACAGATGAGCTACGCAAATATATACTACGAGTCACTTGACCAATTTATCAAGATCATGCATTCCCTCGTTTTCAAAGGACCCGAGTTAAATGTCCGATCGCTCCTTCATTGTATTTACAACTACAACGAGCAATTCGAACTCCTTTTTCTGGATATAAAGCTTGATTTTCTTCGAGCCGAAACACACCCAGACCCACGAAAATGAGGTTCCCTGCCTTGACCCCCTTTGTCCTGATAACGACCACTGTTGCCCAGCTGTTTCAGCCAGACGGGGTGGCATTCAAAACTCCTGTAACTGTCGCCCCTGGGTTGAGAGCTTCGGTGATTTTCTCTAACCTCACAGTCCCTCGCGGCATCACTATAGACTCTCAACAAAACATACTCGTGGTTGAACATGGTGCAGGAGTGACTGCCTTCTCAAGAGTTCTTACTCCGTCTCCTGGATGGAAGCGCACTGTCGTGGTTGCGAACGATGGTTTCACGCATGGCATCCAGGTCGATGGTAGAACATTATACGTTAGCAACACTTCCGATGTGCTTGTATATGCCTATGATCCGAGCACCATGATAGCTTCAACTGTGCCTACTCTCCTCATCACTGGTTTACCAGCGGACGGAGGTGAGAATTTGATTATTTGCCAGCCGGACGTGATCTTTGAGTTGTGGCACTTGTAGAATTAACGACTCACACCCTTCAGCTCATGCGCGACAACACAGGCTCAGCGACTGCCATTCTCGTTGGTTCTGGACCCAAGACGAATATTGATATGACAGCCCGTGTCCCCAGTTCTGGCCGATCTCAAGTCCGACTTTTCCAATTGGATACATCCCAACCCATTCCATTAAAATGGACTGATGGGGTAGTAGTTGCTTATGGAATTCGTAATCCTGCAGGCTTCACATTTGTCAATGGCACCTCCTCTGGTCTCACTGCTGCGAACACACTGCTAATCGTTGATAATGGCGCTTCAATCGACAACGTGACTGGTGTTACATTTGCAAACGACAACCCTGCAGATGAGATTAATAGAGTGACCCTCTCTCCCAATGAAACTCTTCCGCCCTATTTTGGTTTTCCCGATTGTAGCACGCTCTGGAATCCAGAGGCAGACCCCACTGGTGTTCCTCAATATGCCACCTTCTCTCGTGGAGCCCAGTTCAGCTTCAACCTGTCCACCATCTCATCAGACTCAACAGGACCTCGCAACGACGTCTGGTGCCAAAATGTAACGAACAACCAACCTCCCGTTTTTAATTTCCAGGCAAGTAGGAACCCTTTTCTCAATCATAGCTGTTGACATGGCCCTGTAGGCACATTCCGTTCCGCTTGATATCAAGCAGTATCACCTCGGCAAGGCCTCTAATTTCATTGGACTCCCAACAACCTGGATTCATGACATTTTTGTCTCCTTCCACGGCTCCTTTGATCGGAATCCTCCGACTGGTTACGGTGTTGTCCAGTGAGCGAGTTCTTGAGAAACTTGGAGTGGGGAAAATACTGAGCATTGTGATCTCCTAGTGTCCCGTTTCCTCTCAACGGAACCGTGACCTCAGGATACACATTTCTCATTCAAGCAGGTGACTTGAACTCTTGCCCTGAAACATGCATCAGGCCCGTCGGCTTGGTGTTTGGCAGCGACAGTCGCCTCTACGTGAGCAGTGATGCAACTGGCGAGGTACATCAAGATAACCTAATTGGATCTTCCTCTGCTAACCTGGTCATTTTGAAGCTTTTTGTCCTCCAATCAGAACCCGTTACCACTGCCTGAATGGCCACGAATTCTCCAAGGGCTCACGAAGTTTATATAAATACATAAGTCTTTGTGAACTTGAGAGCAGTATCAAACCGCGTCAGCTTCCATCCGGAGCGCACATGTTGCTTGATATTCGGTGGTATTCAGGTGAAACTGCTTGCGCCAGTGCATTAATGCCTTTATTTGATAAGCATCATAATCGTGCAGGGACCTTCATGTTTAAGACCTTCATGTTTAAGATTCTCTTGTCTTCCAGCGAATTCAGATTCAAAATTTGACATCAATACAGGAGTCTAAATCCGCACTAACTCCAATATTTCCGATGTCTGACTTTTGTTGATCTTGTTTGCTGAGATAGTTTCTGTGTTGTTTCAAGCAAGTAATGTACTGCCCCGGGAACTTTTAAAAGCCCATTGAATTGCAGAGAAAAGTAAATTTTCCAACTCGGTCGTTCTTTACTAGTTATCCGGAATGCGCACTGCGTTTATCGCCCTTTGCACTCTTTTTAGTCTTGTCGTCGCCAGCGGCGTTGAGCATCAACAAAAACCAAATGGACCTGGCCAAGATCCAGATTGCCCCCCTGAAGAGAATTATCCTCCCGGTACCGGCGGTCCCGGCGACCACATCCCCAACCCTAACCGCAATCCCCCAGGCCGCAACCCCCCCGGCCGCAATCCTCCCGACCACACTCCCCCCGGCCACATTCCCCCCGGCCACATTCCTACCGGCATCCCCAACCGCATTACCATTACCACCGTCATCTCCACTGGTATTCCCACTGATATCCCCACCGGCCTTCCCGTTTCGGGGGGTACTCCCGGCGGCGATCCTATTCCCGGCGGTATTGATATCACTCCCAGCGGCATTATTCCCAGCGGCATTATTCCCAGCATTATTCCCAGCGGCATTATTCCCAGTGGCATTACTCCCAGCGGCATTATTCCCGGCGGCATCGGCACCGCATCCCCCGCGCCGCCCACCTCAAGCCAGGTTCCCGGGAGCAATGACGCACCTTCTCAGTGCAACAGTGGTCAAGCCTACTGCTGCAACTCCATGCACAATCCTAGAGATCTACTTGTGAAAGATACTCTTCGACGATTGGCACGGGACAATCCTCTTGATCTGTCCGATCTTCTCTCGTCTGGAACTGGATTAGCCGGCTTGCAATGCAATCCTATTTCGATTCCTTTCGGTCTTACTGGAAACTCCTGGTCAGAGTCTCAACTTCCTCTTTCCTGAATGCCTTTATTGACCCAGTACTCTAGCTCTACCCAGACTGTCTGCTGCACGAAAGATATGTTCAGTAAGTTTGACGCTGCTTCAATGCCTACACGAGTGAGACTGATTTTGCTTTCTAGGCGGTATCTTGAATTTTGATTGCAATGCCATCAATATCGTGGTTTAAAGTCGCCGTTTTGTCTGCGGTTGTATGCCCGTTCAAGACCACCTTCTTGAGCTTGAAGAATTAACTTCTGGCATTTGTCATTTATTCTAACAGAGTTAAATATACCTTATCATTTTGAAGTCACCCTTTTGGAATGAACACATGTTCTTGTGGTGTCTGAAAATCTCAATTTTTAAAAGTAAGGGAGAGCGGACAGCCATTCAAATAGTCCAGAAGTCGCAGTCGAAGTTCGGATTTAAGGGCAGCAGAAGCGATAGCAACATCACAGATGTGTCCATCGGAGCTCTCCAGAACGAGTGTGGACGCAGTCTGAACTGCAAGGATACAGGAGTAGCGGTGATGTGGGGTGATCCTCGAAGATCTTATCAGTTAATGAGCTGTCTCGAGTTCTCCGACAGAGGTGAAGTAGGAGTTGGTTAATGATCTCAACCACATGGATAGAGAGAGTAGAGAGAATAGAGGGTGGACCCTGGGTAGTAATGGTATGAGGCAGATCAGAAATAGGAGAGGGATGATCGGAATGCAGAGCAACTAAAGTTGGCAACAAAAGGTGGAGGTTGTGTGGAATTCTCTGGTAAAAAAACATGGATGGCAGGGCTACGCGTAGCAACCAATAAGCGTTTTCCTGCCATCCTAATCCCAACATTGTCTTATTCAGAGATTTAAGCACCGGGTTGTGAATTCTGTAGTCCATTAGTCCATTACATTGAGCATCTTCCTTATAACCTCAACTTCAACTACATTTGTCCACCGCCAGCGCTCTCCATTCAAAGACACATTAGGTATATGTCGCAACTTTCATCGCGTCTGTAGGGCTGTGACGCAAATGTGACACATTCACATTTTTGTTTTCGTCCGACGCAATGCTGGGTTGGAAGTCAACAAGCCAGCGCACCTTGCAGCTAGTCCATCGAATACCCTCAGCAGTGCGGACGTATGCCATCTCTTTGGATGCACCACAGCGCTTTCCTGGTAAGAAATACCCACGCGTCTTTGCAGGCAAAAAGGCAGATCTGTACAATTGGTATTCCAATCTCCTCCACACACACAAAGACTCTGCTATCCTCTTCTTACAACATGAAGATTTTACCGCAGACCGTCTCCGAAAACTGCGGCTGGACGTAACGATTGCGGCACAGCGCTCTGCGCCGGCGCCAGCAGATCCAATACCGGGGACCTCGTCTTTACTACCTACGTTGACTGTTGTGCGGACGAACATCTTTGGAGTGGCTCTTCGTGATCGTCCAGGGATTAATAAATCCGCCGTGAAAAAGATGGTAAAGGGAACAAAAGGATCGTTCGCCCTCCTCACAATGTCAAACTTCCATCCACCCCAGCTTAAAGCTATTCTCATCGCTATGGCGAGGAGTGCACCTCCGAAAAAACCAAAAACACAGGAAGAGATTGAACAGGAGCAGGCAGCCAAGAATGCTGACCCTACTCAGCCAGGTCGGAGGATGAAGCGTGTTCGTCCAATCCGCACACCTGATCTGAAGGTTGTCGGGGCATTAATTGAGGGTCGGGTGTACATTAAGGAGGATGTAGCCGATGTATCCAAGTTGCCGACATTGGATACACTGAGATCACAGATTGTTGGGTTGTTGGGTTCGTCAGCCTCACAATTAGCAGCCGTCTTGGTCCAGGCTAGTGGAGGTTCCTTGGCGAGAACTCTGGAAGGATTCAAGAAGGGACTTGAGGAGGAACAGGGCAAGCAATCATCTTAGAAAATATTTACAGCAGTATACATTAATATTTTTGTCTCGCGATCATGTCTTTGTGACAATATGTCACATTAGTCACAGTCTACACACCTCTTCCACTTACCATGAATACTATGTAGGTGTACATGTGCAGTTGATGTGGATATTGTGGACTAAATCATGCACAGAGATGACGATGATGAATTTCTTTACGGAGGTTCAGCTGAACCTGTTCCATTACCCACCGGTAAGAATTTTCCTAACAAATCCCAACATTCTTTTGTAAAATATGATGCAAGATGAGCAAATGGATTGACTTGTTTCTCATACATATACTCTATTCGTGTGAACGCAAATAATGAAACTCTAGTTCCTCAGCCGTGAGTGCTCTAAATCATTGTCAGGCTGACGTGTTTTGACCGATTTATCCGTCTTATAGAATACCTTTAGACGATGTCAAAATGTCTACTGGAACAGAACTTATTGAACAACTAGAACAGCAGGCGCAGCAACAAAATGAGGAGCGTGAGGATAGTGATGGCGTCTTCTCTGGCCAACCTCTTTCAACGTCGATGCTTCCTAGCGCTGTTGTTCTGCCCCTGGCCAAAGATTCACGGGAATCCTCGCAGGATGTGGACCGTGATATAGTCAACGGTGCTGATGCAGATGACGGGGAACAAGAAGAACAGGACGAACAAGAGGAAGAAGAAAGTGATGATGTACGTCGTATTGCCGTAATCTATGTCTGTTTTCGGCTCACAAAATTGCGGTATGGCTAGGACATTGAAATTATCCTCGACCGACCATCGCACTCTTTGGACCTTCGGTATGTTCGTCTCGCGCTATACGCGTAACGTGGAATTTACTGTTACCATCTGAAGACCTGGTAGACCTACCACCCGTCCAACAACAACACCTCGAGGTCTGTCCTTTCTTTCTCCTACGTATTAAATCGACATACACATACTCCTCAGCTCCAGTGCCCGCTTTCACGACAGAGTACAGCCCCATCCAACGCGGCGGCGCCATCCTAAGTGTTCATCCCCCTCCCCTTCAAGCACCTTCAACCCCGTCACATGTACAACAAATTCAACAAACTTCCTCAACAACCTCGCCTTCCCAAGCTCAACCTCACCACAATCAGATCCAAAATCAGAACCAACAGTACCAACAAATTCAAATTCAAAAATTTGATGGACCAGACCCAAACACGCTTCCAGCCGTAACAGCACCTCCTTCTCACCCGGAAATTGACCCGGATGCTGTAGGCATGTTTGATGGTCGTTCTATCCTAGAAGTTGATTTGGGTGCTATGGCTGATAAGCCATGGCGCCGGCCGGGATCCGATATTAGCGATTGGTTCAACTATGGGTTTGACGAGATTTCATGGGAGGCATATTGTTATCGCAGGAGGGAGCTAGGTGATATTGCTAGCGTCCTTAAAACGAATGTTATCGTACGTTTTCCCCTACTATCTTTTTCATCCTTATCTGTCTCGCCAACTCAGATTTATGTCCCTCTAGAACTTCGCTGGAATGGGTGAAGATCAAATAACTGCCCTACCACCTGAACTCCGACAAATGGTCATGACAGGTACATCAGCCATGATGTCCAATGGCATGCAAGGCAATCCCATGAACGTTGCCTGTCCCTCTCCAGCCATGGTGAATCCTCAAATGATGATGGAAATGCAAAGCATTATGATGAATATGGGTGTGCAAGATATGGCCACTGCAGCGCAAATGATGCAGCAACTCCAACAGCAACAACAAGCAGCTCAAGACGGTGCCGGTATTGGCGCTAGTGGTTCCGCTGGAGGAGGAGGACAGGGTGGTGCTGCAGGTCCAGGGTTGGGTGGACCACAGGATACAGGTGCAGCTATGATGATGCAAGAGGGATATCCTGGTGGTCCAGGTGGTGTCATAAACATGGGCGGAATGGGTGGAGCAGATTATGGTATGCAGGTGCGTTGTACCTATTAGAATTCGAAAACCCTCCTTAGTTCCGTCCTTTGGGGGTTTGTTGAATATTGAAATTGACTGAAATTATTCTCTCATTCTCTGTAAACGAAACGGAAAACGATTTCCCTCCCTCGTCTTGATCTTTTGTCTCTGCCTCCGTGTTCTGTCCAGATGCAGGACCAAAATCAAATGCAGATCTATCCAACTATGGACGGTTCGACCTCCGTTGGCGGTGGGCAACAAGGTCCCGTAGGCTCAGGCCCAGGTTAAGGCTCAACTTGAAATCTGGAGCAACCCCTTAACTCAAAGCTTAAATCTCACAGGAACAACTGGCGGTCTTGCGCCCTCAACAGGGGGAGCATCTATACCTGTTGGCCAATTACTTCCAGGTGTAGGTGGGACAACTCCTGCCCTTGGAGTTGGCGTAGGGCGAGGGACAGGAGGAGCACCTTTACAAACGTACCGCGCTGCATCGAATGGAGGAGCTGTAGTTGTTCCGGGCAGTACTGCAGTAGGTGGTGGTGGTATCACATCAACAGGAACTACCCCAGTAGCTGGACGTGGCGGTGCGCCCCTCGCTAATATAGCTCGTGGGAGAGGTGGATTTGTTGGTGGACGTGGACGTGGTATGTCATATCCCCCATCATTGACTGAGTTAATTGCTGAAAATCATGTGTACAACATAGGTGTAGTAGCTCCTGTTCGGCCAGCTTCTCCACTTCCACCAAATGTACCTACAGGCCCTCGTAACCAAAATAAATACAGAGATAGAGACGGCAATGCTCCCGCTGTTGATGGACTCGACTATGGTGGAGGTGGAGGTGGTAGTGGGGGCGTAGGTAGTGCAAATGAAAGAGAAAGAGATATTCGAGATAGAGATAGAGAACGAAGTGAGAGAGATAGTCACAGAGATCGGGACAGGGGAGACCGTGATCGTGATTCTCATAGAGATAGGGATAGAGATCGAGATAGGTCAGAGAGAGACAGAGATCGTTCGGATAGGTCGGAAAGAGACAGGGAAAGGGAGAGAGATAGGAGTGTGAAGGAGGACGGGAGAAGCAGAAGAACACCTAGTGCTGAACTTGAAGATCGGAGTTCTAGTCGGTATGTTATTTTGATCCAACTGGGTGTATTGGGGATGTTTGAATGTATCCTTGTAGGAAACGGAGGAGTTCGCCGGGATTGGAAGACACGCGTCCATCAAAACGGCGCTAATGTGCTGACGACAATAAAGGCTGATTCATCGAAAGGTTTACTTAAAGTTTACTTATTGACGTACTTCCTCTCCCCTCCCCTCCTACTCTAATCTATCCTCAAAATACTTGGGGCATTTCACTTGGTTGCACACAACCATAACTAATTATGATAGTTGACCTAAGGATCACAATGTAAAAACAGAAAAAGGGAAGTATATGAAAGCAAATAACCATGAGGCGGATAGAGATAGAGATATGAGCGTTACAAGCAAAGCGATGGTGGGCGTTGAGGAATTGTTGAGGAATTCAGGAGAATGCTGATGAATAGAGAAAAAAGACAAGTCCAACAAGTAATTTTACTATGCTTTTCCACCAGTGCGAGACCCTGCAGCTCGTCGTTTTCCACCCCGGCCTGATCGTTTGTTGTTTCTCTTATTTTTACATGTGTCGCAGAACCAAGATCCTTCCGGGCATACCGTCAATCCAATACATGACAAATGGAACTATAGAAAGAGTTAATCAGAAACGAAAAAGCGTTACAGCAAGAGAGATAAACACACCCATTCGCGTTCGCAGCTTTCATCATCACAAGCAATCATTTCCCCGTAACTAACACCATCACAATAACAATACGTCCTATTATCATCGTTGTCGCCATCAGCATCCCCGGCATCCCCGGCATCCCCAGCATCACCTATCCCAGCATGTGCTCCTTCACCATTGGCCGCATTTGCATTACTTGCATTTCTCCCTCCACCACCCAAAACACCATTTACATTCGTCACATTTGAATGCACAGACGCACTCCGTGTAAAGGGTACAACACCTGGACCAGCCAACAGCTGATTCGAGGAAACAGTCAGATCAGGTGTGCCCGACACGGAATTCGTGTGATCACCCCCTGTGCCATTATGGTAATGACTCGCATTGCCATTCGTCAATCCGCCATTACCATTGCTGGCACCTCCAGCACCATTCGCATAATTGGGATGGTGCGACGACGCAAGACCGTTTGCTCCACGGTGGGAAGCAGTGGGAACAGAGTTGGAATTGTGAGAGGGGTAGTCGTTTGTGGATAAAGGCGTTGATACCCGGTTATTGGTGTTTGAGGAATTGTTGGCAGCCGCACCACCTCGGCGTTTGGAACCTGTCGTTGTCCCGTTAGCGTTGCGCCCTGCTGTGTTTGAGTTTGCGAGAGCATTGGCATGTGTGGAAGATCCAGCTGCACGAGCAGAAGATGTGCTGTTTGGGTTATTGGTGTTCTGGTGGGATGTGACAGAGACGAGTGATTCTGCGGGTGATGGAATACGTTCATTCCTGTTCAACTGTCAATCGCATTGCACAAAGTGTAGAAAGGGAAAAAAATACAGACTTTTTACCTCTGCCGAGTCGTGAACGCGGATTTGTAGTCTCGCCACCGAGAAGCCGTTCTCGTTTGTGCGGCGAGCGACCACTACCGATGTCGATTTCCTCGTCGCGCGGCAGACGCTTGCGCTTTGCAGGACTAGGGTCGACAGTATTTTGATTGCTGAGCAAACCAGAAGCGCCCCCTCGCCGTCTCCGGCCAGTGTCCATGTTAAGAGGCATAAAGGATTTGTCGGAAACATGAGGATAGACGGTCCTCCGCTTCAACAAGGTCATGTCAAACTCTGGCATTCGCTCTGCCAGGGCATGGAGATGAACAGCATGGGCTTTCAGAGTGTCCGCAGCTGTACAGGCGGCTCGAATCTTATCATCGCCCCCACACTTGAGCCGTGCTGCCTCCTCCGCAATCTCATGGAGGAGGTACAGCCTCTCTTCCTTGGATCCCCTGTGCTCTTCAATCATACAGGTAAGAGAGTAGACTTTTGCGGTAAAGGTAATCATCGAGGAGGAGAGAACGGCATCGAGCTCGCGCAACTCGCCTATACCGCGAGAGAGGTCGAGGGGAAGGGAGTCGAGGGTGTGGGTGTACTCTGAAAGGAGAGCGAGGGAGTATGCTGTATTGAACTGAGCGGTCGACGACGGCGACGATGACGAGGACGACGATGATGACGAGGCAGCAGCAGTCGCGCGAGGGTTCACCATGACAAGACAAGACAAGACAAGCAAGCACCAAGATTCAATTTCAGTCTCTCTCTAAACATGGCCAGCCCGGCCCGCTTCTGGGATTACATAACTATGGCTACACGGCTAAATAGTGCTACAGCAAGAGGTATAGGGTCAACGAAAAACAACGAAAACAATGGAAACAAATGCCCTGCCCAGAATTAAAACCACTTCCTCCTGAACACGTTCTTGAAAGAGCCCTGCGAGCTCTGTGAGGGCTGAGGCGCAGAGGGCGGATGCCCAGGAGCAGCTGCGGTAAGTGCTGCGTACATCGCATGTGTGTCGCGCGGTGATTGAGGGATGGAGAATATAGCAAAGGGATTGGCTGAGGTCGAGTTGGTGAACAACCCAGACGTCGAGGTTCCGTAATTGGATGACATGATGGTTTTTAGAGAGCGAGTGGCGCTTCAGATATATATATTACGAAGAAAGAGGGTATTCGACGTCGAATAATAATCGAGGACGAAGGTTGAACTCAATTCTTGGCTGAATTGTTTTCAGTCGAGAATGTATTTGTTTTTCTTCTGTCGCCAAGCAACCCTTATATACTGCTTAGACCCAACATCACAGGAGAACAAGGTAGCTTCCTAACTTGGGAATTTGCTTGTCCCAAAGAGGAATAAAGAGCAACTTTTTTTAGGCTGAACAATTCTAATTAATTTTTATACTACACATGGTCTGTTGATTGGATCTACATCAGAGATTTTCAATGCTCCATGGACAACTACTATCAAACCCTCAACGTTCCACCGACCGCTACACGTTCCGAGATAAAACTCGCCTATCATACTCTACTACTCAAACATCATCCAGACAAAAAAATTATTCCCGAAAACAGCTCCTCATCGCTCTCATCATCACCCGTAGATATCTCACTCCTCAAAGAAGCTTACACAACCCTTTCTTCGCCGCTTTCTCGTTCTCAGTATGATAATTCCCTCAAAAACTTCTTACCTCTTCCGACGGCACCAAAATCGAATCCTAGACCTGCACAAATCATTTCTCTCGAGGATTTTACACAATCACAATCACAAGAAGCGGATGCGTGGGACTACCCATGTAGATGTGGAGGTACATACAGGATATCTGAATCCGATATGGACAAAGGACAGCATTTAGTGGGATGTAGGGATTGTTCGGAAGTTATTTGGGTCGGGTATGAACTCGTGGATGGAGAGGGATCATCATCATCATCATAAGATCGTTGAGGTGAGCTTCGAATTTTCAATTTTAGATTACATTGTACTTACCCTCGCACCATGAATAGGACAAAGTCCTTGATATGCTTGTTTTCCCATGCTGAATACATAGCTACGACCTCCTTATCGTCCTCAAGTGGTGTCTCGTACAAACGTCGTATCACCGATTCAATCCCCATGCTAATTTATGAACAACACTGATATACACACCGCCAACTTTATTCATCCCGTGTTCAAGAATACAACCCTTCCATACTATCCACATCTGAGTCTCTCTCCCCATCTGGCATTTCGTGATCACGTTCATGCTGTTGTACACCACCACCATCAAAATTCTCAACTTCCATCTTATCCTCATCGTCCTCATCCCTAGCCATACCTCGATCCTCTCCTATACTTTCCAATCGACCTTCTTTCCACTCTCGAAACAGCATCTCCCCAAACTCTCGACCCAACGCACGACCCAACGGCAACGGTACCGCATTTCCAATTTGCCTGTGGATCTACCATTTGTGATTAACGCAATGATCTATGAAGAAATGAAATGAAAAAAACTCACAGTCGCGACGTTCCCTTTATAAGTCTCAAACACAAACCAATCCGGAAATCCTTGTGCTCTCGCAAGTTCACGGACAGTGATCATACGTTTACACTTGAAAACGTGACAGGACGTAAAAATCAATGAAAAATTCAGTGAAAGATTCGGGAGAATGAAACGTACATAAGGATGCAAGACTTTACTTTGTTTCGCCGTGGGATCAACGTTGGTGACGATGGTAGGGAAAAAACTGTTCCCGTCAAGACGGCCATACCAACCTACAGTGTATCAGAAATGCCTTTGGCCGACCAGCAACAATAGGGTATAGTATCACTTGATCTGAAATTCCTTCGCGCGCTTGAGGAGGCGGGGTTTGTCAATTGCCATTCATACATATTCGCTTTCAAGCCTTTCGGTATCAGCAGTAGCAGTGTGAGATGGTAACCAAAACAACGAAAGATAGACAGACATACTTCGAAAATCGGCACCAGGTTTCATTGGAATCGCAAGCACACTATCCACAACAAATGAACAATGTTTCCACCTTACTTTCGAAAAAAGAAAAGACTTACCGATCAACTTTCCTCGCCTTGACCGTCTTCGTATAATGTTGCAAGTCAGTACTCTCCTTTGTCCTCGAATCCCTCTGATACGACGTCTTTGGCTCACAATGATATCCCACACCACGACCTTCATAACCACAACGTGATTTTTTATTATCACACACGAGTGCAGGTACATCTTCCCTGCCTCGATCGTTTCTTCTCGCTTGACCAGGTCGTTTCCTATCTCTATCCTCAGAGCATGAATGTACCAATATCTGGAGACATACCAATCAAACCTCAACAGGTCCCCAATAGCATCCTCAATTGAAATAGAAGGATGTGGCGCAGTCCCGGTAATAGTTCTTACAGGCTTCACAGGATCACCGTTCGGCATCGTAATCACTAATCCATGAACTTGTGGGAAATCATGTGTAGGCTGAGGAATATCTGGGAGTGGAAGCGTGCCTTGTGAAGCAATGACAAAGAATCGGACCCGTCGTTGTGGTGTACCGTAATGTCCAGCTTGGAGAAGACTATATCGGATCTGATAGCTGTAAGAATCATAAACGTGTAAGTAAGCGACTTGTTTTTCGAGACATACCCCATTTCAAGAAGAGCACGAATTAGGAGTTTTAGACCTCCCATGGTCACCCCTCCCTCCAATCTGTGAACACCAGCTTGTCTGGCATTGGGATGAAAACTCAAAAACCCTGTAACATTCTCAAAGTAAACGTATCGTGGACGGTAGTGATCTACCCAGGATAGTGCATTTAGTATAAGGTTGGACCTGGTGTCGTTGGCAGTTTTGAACATATTGAGTTGGGAGTGAGTTTGACTACCATTGGTCTTTCTTAAGTCGGTCGTCGTTATGGAATAAGGAGAAACCGTACCAAGGGAACCCGGCAGTGATCATATCAAAGCTTCCAGGTGCAGGTAAATCAGGTATCGGGGTTTTTCCCGTAGTATCCCAGAGTTGGACTGGGCGTTCGACCCGGTGTCCTGCACGTTTCTTGACAACGTATCGCAACACAGTATTTATACACTGATTAACAACTTCGGTTCCTACATTGTTCTTCCTAGATTTTGGATAATCCAGACATAATGAGAACAGCCCATTCCAGAAACTATAGAACGCACTTGAATGTCTTCGCAGCACTTGGACTTATCTCCAAAGCATGCGTAGCCATCAGACACCCACTTCCCTCTTTTAAACCTAGGCTAAATGCACCCACGCCTCCGAATAGATCCAAGACTCGCATCGGTTTCTCCTGCATTTTGTTCTTGAATTCGCTCACGTCATAATAATACCTTATAGTTTCCTCAGTGCACCTCTTGCAGACATCAAGATCCCTGAATGAGACCAGAGACTTCTCATCTCCAGTTTCTGGAATCAGCTTATGAAACCGATAGCAGACGTAGAAATGATAGGGTGAAACATCGAGCCATCTACGGAGAGACATTCTTTGACCAAAAGATTCACGTGAGAGGACAACTGCTTTGGTGATAATATCAGTATAGGGGATGATAGCTTCTTCATCCGTCAGAAAAACATGTTTCTTACGGATAGAGTCAACTGGAACGTCTGATATTAAGCTGGAATATCATACCTGGTCTTTCAACTCCCTCTCAACACAAGCGACCGTCCCTACTATATTCCATATTCGTCCGACTTTTTTGACTTTGAAAATCATTGTTGACCTACGCCCAAACCGGGGCATGATGAAATCGATAATCTGACCGATATTCGAGGGCCCCTCGTTTGCACGGTATAAAACAAAGTCATAGATGTGGTAAACCTTGTCGTTGAACCGAACCCCTCTGCTTTGGGTTGAATCTTGCCTGTTCCCTTGCCCAGAAGGCCCAGGCTCATACTCCCACTGCATCTTGTGGTTGTCTTGTTCTATATCAGCACAAGAAGAGCAATAGTCGAGAATTGGGTTTTCGGTACCACTAGTGGGGTTGGTATAATACTCAAGGAATTGGTGATAATCCCTGGGGATTCCAACGTATGTTTCGAGAAGTTTGTCGTGAATATATCTGTCATATATCAGATTTGTGCGAGACTTACAGTAAGTGAATCGCAGGCTCTCACCTGGCAAAGAATTCATCTGGTTGGACAGAACTAGGTGGATTCACGTGAACCTTTACCTTGGAAACTAGAGAGCTCAAAGGTACCGGGTTACACAACGTGCAAAAGAATACTTCCTGCTGATTCGCGAGTTCTTGGAGCATTGTCTGCGAAGCATGTTCGAGCCACTGGACATGCGCAATCTGTTCCTCGATTTTTATGTATATTATTCTCGCAAACCTGAACATCATATGGTCAGTTGTCTCAAGTTTTCGATATGCCTTCGAACATAAATCACACCAGAAGTAGTTCGCAATGGTAGCACTTGATGGCAAATAAGTTATTTGCCTTGGCCACTCAGGTGCTAGATTCTTTGTTCCATACTTTCCATGTGGTACAAGTACGAAATCTCCTGGCTTCAGAACGTTTCAGTACTGTATTTACCATTTGGATGATACGGAGACACCTTGTAGACTTCACCGCCAACATAAACTCTCCTCAAGTAATTACTCCTTTGCGTAACCTTATCTTCCCTGTGCCAGCCAACATCCAAAATACCACCTTTCGCCCGTTCAATCAATGCCCACAAACTCCTTAGCTGTGCCTTCTTCTCCCTCATAGCATCTTGCAAATGCCCTTTTCCTTTTATGGGCGGTGGTCCAATGACGATGAGTTCCTCATTAACGAACCCACGAGCTAGAGATGCGATGAGCGGTGTCACATGAGTTGAAGTCTGATTTTCCTGTTTGAGGACGGCCAAATCTGGGTTTTTCAGGCCTGCAAGGAGACCTGTATGAATCGAGCGGCGATGAGTTCCAGGTCCGTTGAGATGTGACTTGATGCGTAAACGGGAACGTATATGTGGAGTCGCATTCTTAAGTATATGTGCAATGGCGGGGATAGGTCGAAGTCTTGTGCCTGGGTCTTTTTGCTCTATTTCTTCGACTGCGACACGGATAATTTCGGCCTAATCGAACATAAATACTAATGAGATTCCGAAAAGGGAAGGAAACCAACGGCAGTCCATATGTCATCTTCTTCAAATTGATCTCCGAAGATGGTTGTCGAATGGTGAAGTGCTCCGCGCACAAGAGCACCAAAATTTATCTGACGTCTCTTTACCGCACATGAAATGACTATCTGTGCCACTCGTCTAGGCGTATAAAACACTTGATACCATCGTTCATAATTCTTCGCTGGCATTCTGAGAGCGTACCAGGCGTGAGGGGTCTCAATGTAGATAGGACTACAAAAGAATATTCAGCATTGCCACAAAATCATCGAAGGCAAAAAAATATGACCTACTCGTTATCCTGTCTCCAGTCTACAGAATAACCCAACATTGGACCAATACGCATGAACACAGGCTCAACGACTTCTTCACCTGTCCCACCATCCTCACCCATCAGATCCTGCTCATCAGTATAGGAGGGCACAGCCCAACCGGTAGCTTCGAATCTCCGGTCGACGCCTTCTTCTTCTTCGATTTGAGATAACACGACATACTCGTTTTTATGTCTTGTGTCAAATATCGTGAAGTCTGTGAGCAGACGTATAGGTTTACATGTCCGGTCACCATTAGTGCGAGATCGTGACTGTACACTGGTATCGGAATCTTCTTCGTCGCTACCGTCGTCGTCGAAGAGTTCATCCTCACCTTCAAGAAATGTGTCTGCTGTCTCTATAACCTCGTCTGGTTGTGTAAAGTAATATTCAGTTGCTGTGGACTACACGTTCAGCCACGGACCTCGATTGGAATGTGCTTGAACTGCACATACGTAAATCAAGTTGCATCTTCTTCGTCGGCTAGTGATATCTCAGTCAGTCGATACCAACAACGATGAAAAACTTGAAATCACTCTTGAAAAATCGACTTCCACTTCATCAGCACTCTGTTCATCAAATTCAACACTCTTCCTTGAACTGAAACCATTCCGCAATTCCTTCTCCTTTCTCTTAAGCTGCTCCCGTTCCTTCCGCTTGAGTTTCCGCTGGTCTATTTGCTGTGCCACCAGAATTTCTCCGAGCCTTCTACGTTCATTTTCATCTTCTTCTCTCTTCTTGCGAAGTGTTTCTTCTTGCAGAACATCCTCTGGATAAGATACTTCAAATGCGGTTGGTCTTTTAGGAGCCATATTCAACCTTTGATCGCTGCCGAACCCAAAGATTATATGATGAGAACAAAGAAGCTTGAAGAGATGTCGTTTTGGATTTTGTGAAAAGAGTTGCGTCGGGCTGGAATTCAGTTATCAGATATAGATATAGTAGAACGTCTCATCGTATATAGTCACCACTGAATCTACTACTCTTATGCATAGCGTGAGAAGATGTGACCAGCTGCGCTTCGCACTTGTCACTCATCAGCAATTTCATGGTGTTGGAACTCAAGCATCATCCGAGTCTGCACGATGCATGTGCCTCAGTTCATTCTAAATAGTTATTTAAGTGGGCTAGTTTGTAGTTGGCATCCGCTTGCCTCACTCGGCCAAACGGTCCCAGCATCGCGCGGATGTCTCAACAGCCAACTCAATTCCTGAATTCAGCTATGCAAATCTTGAGTAAGAGAGGGGTAGCTTGTAATAAGCTTCAACGTCATTTTGTTTTATGAGGCTGTTATCATGTTCTTGAGAGAGGCGCCCTATACTCGAACAAATCAGGGGACGACCTTCTCATGTCAATGCACGCATCTACCATGTAATCGGTGTATGAATGTGTATATGGTAGCGTACGAAATTCTTACCTAGGCTTGAGCTCGTGCACCCTTATATGCTGTATCACCAAATGATTGTTGTATTCCATCAATATACTGAGGGACCGTCGATATAGTCAATCAATAAATTGCATTTTACTAGGTATACATCATTGAGATCCATAGCCTGTCCATATACATAGTAACAAGCCTGGATCAGCAAGAGAACGGAATGGTGCTGAATAAGAGGAATGGACAAGAGGCGAATCGATTACTGCCACAGAATGGGACGACTAGACAATACGGCCAAGCGGTTAGGAATCAATATGTGAACTTGCTAAGACCCTTGCCATAAGTGCCAATCGATTAGAGCACACTATCCCGAGATTCAGATTTGCAGAAAGATGGGGCAACAGGTTCAGGCTAAAGACAATTACTGCACAAGTGAAATAGAGTTATCTTGGTATTCTTGGTATGGTTGGAGGCCGGGATCTATTGAGTCGTCAACCTGGTGGAAATCTGCTACAGGTGAGTTCAACTCAGATTTCTGGGTTAAAACTAAACACACCGAGAATTTCATTGTACATCATGACCTTCCATGTGTCGACAGGTAGATCAGCGTCATTGAAGCTCCAGTCGAATTTCTCTACGGCAACCGGCTCATCCGTCGGGTCGTGATAAGGGGCAACATATGGATGAGCAAGTGACTCTGCGGCGTCTATCCGTTTGTGGGGATCAAAAACGAGCATACGCTCCAGAAGCTCAAGGGCCGCTTTATCTGATGTCCGGAGCTTCTTACTGAAGGGCTGACGCTCGCGTTTGGGTAAACTCTGGACGAAACGTAGCGTCTAAACCAAGGATGACGTTAACGAAGAATCAGGTAATGAAGGGAGAGGCGCACGTTCTCGCTGGCGATGGTATCAATAACATCATCAGGAGGGGAGCCCAGAAGTTCAGTAATGATCGAAAATTGGTTGACATCTTGGCAAATTAAGAGAATAAAATTCATGTGTGATAATAATATAGTGAGGCTCACGGTCCTTTCCAGGGAACAGGGGTTTTCCCTCGAGCATTTCCGCGAAGATGCAGCCTGTGCTCCAGATGTCGACTGCAACATCATACTTCTGCCAAGTTAGCATGATTTCCGGCGCACGATAATACCGCGTCGACACATAACCAGTCATTTGTGGGTCCTGGATCCGCGCAAGTCCAAAGTCACAAATCTTCAAATCACAGTTCTCATTAACGAGGATATTGCTCGGTTTCTGTATGAAAGCATAGGTGTTTTGTCAAAAATGGACAACCTGGTTCACGAACTAGGTCACGGTGGACAACACCAGCGGAATGAACATATTTAAGACCACGCTAGTATTCAATGGGACTTAGAACCAGAAAACATGTGCAGAGAACTGGACGTACAAGGATTTGGTACAGGAAATATTGAATGAACTGTTTCTCGAGCGGTCGCGAGGTCAACAGTCGATGAAGATCTGTGCCGAGCAGTTCTGTGACAAAGTAACTGCGTGGTAGTCGAGTAAGCATGTGATGGAGGCGCGGTTATGTGGCAGTGGACTGACAGGTCTTCTAGGGGTGAAATAAAGACGTCACTGAGACTGATGATCTGAGGCGCCGGGATAAGTAAGTGACAGACAAAAAAAGCTAGTAGCAACATACGTTCTCATGTTGGATATGTTTCAGAAGCTTTAGTTCTCTGTATGTGCGCTTGCTAAGTACGGGTGTACTGAAAGGTTTCATGATCTTCTTGATCGCGACGGACGCGCCGGTTAGTTGATCCTTTGCTGAACTGCACTCGAATATCAGAACGTCAGAACACAACATGATGAGGCAAAAATCAGGCCTACCATACAAGCCCAAACGCTCCTTGTAGGACATTAGCATAATGATCAGCATACTGAAAGGCTACTCACCCATGCCAACAGGCTGGAGGTCAATATATCGAGTAGTGACCTGAAGAGGATGAGCGAGGAGAGCAGATATGAAGCATAAAACGTACCTCGAAGGATGTTCCGAAGATGCTGAGCTTTACAAAGGACATCTGGACGGAGGGAAGAGAAAGATTCCAAAGTAAAAAGCTCGTGGTCTCAATTATTCGAACCTTGCCAAATTAGGATCCATGACGCAATTTATTGCTCCGTTCTATTCTCTCTCTCACTATGTCTCTCCTCCGCACTGCCTTGACTTCTTCCCCCCGCATCATTGTGAGTCCCCTTGGTCTGGAGGTATCTCAAACGCGCTCAAACGCGCTCAGGGTCGTCGCTTTGCATCCACAAAACCCCTGGAGAATTCCTCCAAACTTCCCGCCATCCTCCTTGGTGCTGGCGTGGCCGGAGCCGGCCTCTATTACATACTTGAGCAGTCAAAACAAACTCCAACGCCTATACCCACAAGGAGTGCGCTCGACCCTCAAAACTACAAAAATTTCAAGCTCAAGAAGATCAATCCTTACAACCACAATACCTCTGAGTGCGCCTTTCCTCTTTCAGCTATCAAACTAATTTCTGACAATGAATCAGATTTGTGTTTGAATGCCCAAATGACGAGGCTTCTCTCCTACCAATTACTTCATTTGTCTACATCAAGGCATCTGATCCTGAGGCACTCAAGGGTCCCAATGGAAAACCCGTTGTCCGTCCTTACACCCCCATCTCGCCTCCAGAACACCTTGGGGAAATTACGTTCCTTGTTAAGAAGTATGATACTGGCAATATGTCCAAGTACATCCACTCGTTAAAGGTCTGTTGTACTGATACACCTTTGTTACTCGCCTCAACATCGGGGCGCTACGGGTCGTTTGAGCTTACTCATATTTGTCACACGTTCAGGAGGGTGAAGCTATCGCAATCAAAGGTCCCCTGGGCAAGTTCCCATACAAAGGTGATACTACGTTCTTGGCGATTGATTTCCAGTTAAAGACTGAAATTGCGTTTCAGAGAACGAATATGAGCATGTCGCACTTATCGGCGGCGGCAGCGGAATGTACGTTGTGTACCTTTTTTGGCATCAATTATTGATTCTTCGGTATTCTGCAGTACTCCCCTCTACCAGCTGTTGACCCATGCCCTTGGGTCACCAAATAATAAAACCAAATTTACTTTGATCTACTCAAATGTCACCGAGAAGGACATCCTCCTCAGAGAGGAACTCGAAGCTCTCAAGAAGAAGTATAGCGACAAGCTCGATTTGATATACTACCTTGACAAACCCGGCGAGAATTGGAAAGGTTAGCACTTGTCAGCTACATATAACGTCTTGTGCTGTTTATTGATATCTATTTTTAGGTGGTGCCGGGTACATCACAGCAGATGTCATCAGAAAACATGTTTCATCTCCAGATTTGAAGGAGAAGATCAAGTTATTCGTCTGTGGCCCTCCTCCACAAATCACCTCTCTTGCTGGGAAGAAAGATGGTCCTCAACAAGGCGAATTCGGCGGTATTCTCAAGGAATTGGGATATACTGTAGAGCAGGTACGGCACCTCTTCAGATTTTGCAGTCATCTGTATCGACATCCCAACGTTATTTCAGGTCTACAAATTTTGAGAGTTATTTTTGAGAACCATGATACCATTAGATCCTTTCCAGGGTTTTCGTAGGGACCTATTTCGTTGTATCCAAGTAAGATATGTAAGGTTGGTTGCAACGATTTACAGCTGACAGTATCGACTCCCTGGCGATTGCTTTGAGTTCATCTGTCATTGTTACGGAATCTCACAACGTGAACTCGTGAGTTTAGTGACAACTATTTTGAATAAAGTAACGGGGCCGACCAGGAGTGACTGGGTACTATGACTGTAATAGGTCATCTGTTCAGTCATCTGTTCTAAGCAAGTAACTAACTAAGTAGCTATGGATTTAGATTAGATGACCAACGGTTTCATGCAAATACCAGATTCCTTGTGTCAATTGCTCATGAAAGCCAAAGTCTGAGGACAAAATGACTTCAGAATCCTGTGTCATTTTCACTATCTTGGTCAGAAATAAGGGAGCCGGTAGCATCAAAACTTCTGCTGATCATCTAGGAAGACTATTGTCTCTAATCATAAGGACACATAGGATACAGATTATTGTTACCTTAGTTTGAGGTGATATATTCTAGATCGTAACCAATGAGATTTGGAGAAGTCGCGCTGCTCTATATTTCACGTGATCCGCGCCCCTCGGGTCTCATTGTACTTCGCGCTGAGCTCATGACATTAGACATGAATTTCTAGTCGATAAAAAATTTCTGTCTCGCTGTTTCAGAACAACTGATAGAAAGTGTAGTATACCTCTCTGTACCTGGCAGGATTACCCAAATTCAGTTCGGCCTGGTCCAGAGTACTCATGACCTGAATCTCAGCTAGTGGTCCAAATCTGAATTACATTTAGAACTTGACGTGTTCTTCGGTGTCTCACAGTTGATATTGTTTCATTTATATTTCCATTGTTAACAGCACAGAATATTTTACTTTTCAATGCTGAGAATGTTGAGCCTTCACCAAAGACTGTATCTTGTTGGCTAATTTGTATGGAGTTTTCATGGTAAATTTCTTTGGAGGGGCCATCGAATGGATATCAGGAAGTGCAAGTCTTGGGTTTGGCCAGCAAACCAACGGTATGAGGTAAAGCGCGTTTAACACTTTACGTCCAGGAAATAGTTATCAGGAGCTGCCATGACCGAGGGTGCACCCTACAATCTTTCTGTACTTGATACCTTATTGGCAGTCTTATTTCCTCTGTTCCTTATTCTAGTAGCCCATCGGCTGCTCCCCCCTTTTCCTTGGTCTGATATTCGCCAACTTCTCACTGGACTTCGCATCCGACGTGCCCATCCGTTTTCCCTGAATAGGGCGTATAACAGCTATTCACAATATGGCCTGCTTGCCAAGCAGGAGGTCGCAACCATGGAACGTTCCTATGGCACCATAGGAAGGACCCATAAACATCTGGGATTTAAAATTGGATACCCACACAAACTCGGACGACTGAAAGAGGCCGTAGAGATGAACACAGTCATCACAGAAGCTATTGTTAAACTTGCATCTCAGGAGTTCTCTCTTGAGGGTGACTCTTTCTGCGAGACAACCCAAGCCGACCTCAGCCGTATGCGCGAGTCACTGAAGCACTTCGTTCGCGATTGGAGTCAAGAAGGAACAAGAGAGCGTGAAAAGATCTTCCGGCCAATACTTCGCGTTCTTGGAAGGGTATCTGTAGCCGAGAGAGCGAGGATGAGAGTACTCGTTCCTGGATCTGGTCTCGGTCGGCTGGCCTGGGAGATTTCGCAGCTGGGTGAGTCCTCAGTGGAAGTATTGTTGCTTGTCCTCACACCCGTGGGAGGATTCATTACTAGGGCTGTCGAGTTTTCATACTTCATGATCCTTGCAATGCGTTTTCTCTTTTCACCCGCCACCACAAAGGCAAACCAACATCAAATTCAACCTTTTGCACATTGGTTCTCACACCAACGTTCGAACGAAGCCTTGTTTCGCACAATTTCCGTCCCAGATGTTGTCCCTCGTTTTTCTCCATCCCTTGGATTAGTAGAGGAAGATTTTCTGAAAATCCATAATTCATCAGATGAAACGGCTTCAGGCACTCCGGGCTATGACTTCATTGTAACGTTGTTCTTCATAGACACGTCCATCAACATTTTCTCGACCATTGAGAAAATTCATTATCTCCTACGACCTGGTGGTGTTTGGATCAACCTTGGTCCACTACTCTGGCCTGACAGTGCACAAGCCAGAGCTGAGCTAAGCCTTGACGAGCTTATGCACGTTATACAGGAAATTGGCTTTTCGGTCCATTGTGGGGTGGACATAGATGACGTCAAAGCCCCTCGTACTATCGAGTGCGAGTATACTGGCGATAAACATGCGATGATGCGCTGGATTTACCGTGCAGAATTCTGGGTGGCCACAAAGGGCCCCGATTCAAGTTGAATTCTGTTTCCACCATGTCTGCTATATATGTATGCAAGTGATCTATGGGTACCACTGTATTATGATAGCAACAAAATAAGCTCACTTAGCGTCTAAAATTAGCATTGGATTCTCCCACCAACACCTATCGCTATATTGTTCCTCGTCTTTGACTAAACTATCCTCTTGCTGTTATGCACGCTAAGTGTGTTGTGAGCCTGGCCGTCTTCGCGCTTGCGCGATGCATATTTGCACATGGAGACCACGAACATAGTGGTCCAGCGGCTGGGGAAACCATGGAGGAGTACGCACAAAGACACGTCAGTCAGAGGCTCCAGTCTCTGGCATGTCCAGAATTCTAACTACATTGTTATTAGATGTCCTCTGAGCATCATATGTAAGTTTACAGAGAGAGGGCTCCATCGAGGTGGCTAAATTAGGCATAGCGATTCTTTTGATGCTTCAAGTTTTTTCCTGTTACACGATTTGAACAGGTGAATAGACTTTACCTTGTTTTATTGCACGACAACTGAATCTTACAGGGATGGACTCTGGGATCGAAGCGAGATTGAAGCCGTCTATGGTGTCCACCACATCTACTCACAGAAAAAGTCGAAAGTGATTACTTGGCCGAATGTCGCTCTCAGAACTCTCAGGACTGACAGAAAATGATTATAGGATGAGGAAGAACACCAAAAGAAAGCAGAATCTGTTGTGAATGCTGTCCTACAGATCTTGGACAAGAACCATGACGGGTATGTGGATGTTTTGGAGCTTGAAAAGGTCGGCGTGGGTGCTCTACCAAGTTTTGAACACATGGGGGCAGAAGGTCATCACTACGATGTTGAGAGCGGTACGTTTGAACATCTACTATCTACCTCTTCCCGCTGCTGATCATCGCTTCCAGAGTTCTTCCTCCACCACGAAGGTACCCACACACAATCCACCTCCGCAGGCTGATCCTATCTAATACAAACATTTTCGCTCTTCAGAAAAATACCACTCCACACCTGAAACGCAAACGGATGACTCATACAATCACCCAGAAGACATCGAGCACTTCTCCCATCACGAACGAATCGAACGTCAAGAAGCAGAGCGCGAATCCAAGTTTACAGGAGTATCCGTCGAAGAACTTTTAGTAGCACAAGCCAAAGTTGAGGCGGAAGCAGAAGCAGCGGCCAAGCAGGTTCCACAGTCCGTCAGTTTGAATCAGCAAGACAGTGTTATACCTAGTCATTCTCCAGTCGTTCGCATCTCCCCTCCTGAGAAACAGGACCCGGCCGTAAGATATGCTGGAGAGAAGCCTCATGGTGAGGAATGGGGTGCTGGTGAAAGGGGTTACAAGACACCGAGGGATGCGAGCGATAGGATGAGGAAGAATCTACCATACAAGGTGGGGTTCTATATTTTCCATGTGATGCATAGTGAATTGAGCGCTGATTCAGTCTCGACTTCAGTACAAATTCAAGAGGAACTGGGGGGATTTCTGATCGGTACTTGACATATTTTTACTATCCTGTGAATTTCATATCTACATCTGCTCTGGGCTCATCTATATCGTACCATAGGTTAGTTCCTTGGATATCCAAGTTTCTTCCGTTTGGGCCTCCTGAGAAAACATCTAGACGGATAGACGATAGATAATTTATGAATGCGGGAAGAGGATACAGATAAGACATCGAAGGTGGCCTATCCCGAGAACACCATGGTGGTTAAGCCTGATTGAAGAAAAATTTACGGAATGCATCGTTTAAGCGAGTTTAGCAGTTGGCAACTATCACTGTTCTGGCTTCTCTGTACTATTCGCGTGCGTCAAACTCGTGAAGCAGAAGATGGTAGGCAGATCAACAGTGAACCATTGGAACGTTGAAACTTCAATACCCATCCTTCTGCCCAATTAATAGATCAACATTATGCGAAGAGGTAATCATAAATCGCAACAAGCCGAAACGCAGAAAGAAAACCCATCAAAGTGTAGTGACAAGGGATAAGAGAACTATCGTCCGTCAAACATATCATCCATGATCCCCCTTTCCACTGCCTCCCAATCAATATTCCCCCCACTCGCGTACATGCTCTCGTAGGATGCAATACTGACATTTGAGAAGAAAGATACTAGATCTCGTATACTCTCAATCTGTTTGACCCCGTTCAGCTGAGGGCGTCGTAGTTTTCGTGGCTCCTCGTATGTAGTGGTCTCATTCGGTACAGGCGATGACTCGCCTGAGTCCTGTAAGACGTTGAGCATGAAAGTAGATATCAGGTGTCACTAAGCGTACCGCTATAGGAAGACTCCCTGCCGCGTCCGCGAGTCGATCCATCATCGCTTCTGGAGAACAATCATCAGGTCGATAAATGGCGTCTACGGTGTCCGTGATAAAGATCCATTGATGACTGGGCAGCAGTCACTGTCAGATATCTATACATGGCGAATCAGGGAAGTGCTTACATTTGAAACTCTTCGGTCTGCAGAGTGATGAGAAGATCCAAGCATTTACATGCAGCCAGAACGAGTTGCAGATCCTCCGAACCATCAGGAGGGAGATTGGTCATGACTTGTTCAAAAATCCGAAACTGAAGAAAACAAGGTCAGCCCAGTGAGTCCACGAAGTGCATCCAACTCAAACGTACCAACTCAGTCAAAAGAACAGGCCAGAAACTTGTCAAGTTGTGTCTCGATAGGCGGCACAGCAGAACACGGACACAAAGAAAGACTTCACTTTGCACGACCGGTGGTACTACGTTGCGAAGAATATCCACTAATTTCTCTTGGATGACAGGGAGTTGGGTCAAAAAATGATTTTTCTCTCCGGTGAAGATAATAAAGGACAGTCTCCGAACATTTGAAGAACGAAGGAGCATTTCATATTCTCTATTGGTAAAAATGTTGGCTGATGGCGCTGTTGCAACTTTGGCTATTCACGCAAAAGAGACCTTTTGAGCTCGAAACAGGAAATAAATGATCGTATCACTCACACAAAAGTTCGGGAAAGGCAGTCTTGTCGGAATCAAAGAGTGATTTGATCACCGGCTTCCAAGATTCAGCCTCGTCGGGAAGGGAATTAAAAAAACGATTGTCGTTGAAGAGATCAGCGACCGGTGTTCTCCATGCCTTCAGTGCAGCCTGAATTTTAGTCATTTCTTGAAGTACTGCCAAGATAACATCATCAATATCCAATGGTCTGTTGAGTCTATGAACGATAATCTTCATCTATCCGAGGCAATCACCCACCTTGTCCTCCCCCGCAAAGCCGGTGTCACAATGTAATAGACTATGTTGGCACAAATACTGGCCATTTTGTCACTGTCCACCAAAAATCTACGGAGATTAGGAAGTGAAGCTGAGGCAATAAACTGCGTGATCTGTGCTAGTTCAGAAAGTAGTCCACTTGTGATAATGCTGGTCTTACCTGAGAGATATTCTCAAGGGAGCTATTTTGCTTGGGTGCCTCAGGGGCAACCAAAGAAGACACACTCTCGCTTGGGTCCGTTTTCTCATCTTTGCCAAATGTTGTTGGAGAGTCCTGTACACTCGTAACAAGGGAATCCTTTGTTGACCGTCGTATCCACGATCCATGGTCTTGCGATCGTCCAACGAGAGCAATACATGCATCCAAAAGCTTAGCATAGGTATCCTTAGTCCTCTCAGTAAACGACGGTTATTTGACAAAGCTCAATTTTACCTGGAATTCCTTTCGTATGCGTCGATCGTCTAGTGCAGCCGTTTGAGTGATCTTTTCTGCAAGAATAGAGAGACATCTCAGGGCGTAAAAGCTCTGAATTTTGTATTCCTTGACACTCCCTGCAATTTCCCTGGCTAATTGGATGTATCGACCCCATACTTGAATAACAATTGGTCCCTCTAGGCGCGCCAGGTACTGCTCGAGGAATTTGAATAAAACGGCATCGGATCTACGAGTAACTTCGACGGAGGCAATAATTGTATCGTTTCTCACCACTCACAAATTTGGATTGATAGCTTGCTTTTTACTCTTCTCCGAGATGCCCGATATACGACACCAAATGCTTTCACAGGTCATGTGTACTGTATTTTGGGTATTCGCCATAAGAATATCCACAGCTTCAAATGCTGCTTCTGATGAAGTTTTTAGGTAAGACTTAGGTAAAATCAGAGTATGCATATTTTGGATGGTAATGCATACTTACAAATTCATCACGACTCCAACACTCGACAACTGACTCAAACACTTCCGCAGATTGCACGCGGAAGAGGTGCTCTAGTATACGACGGCATCGTAACCGAGTTCTGTTGAAGATCATTGATAGCGACTCGTCCCTTGCTGTCTCTAAGTCGTGTTTTTTCCACAGCAGTGCCGACCATATCGAGTACAACACCCGGATACCTTCGTCTAATGTACGATAGGCAGGAGAGCGTGCCTAGATACGTGCATGAGTTTCCGACAGACTGAGTGTAATCCGGTCCAGAGTTTCACCGTAAGCTGTTCAGCATTCGCTGCATGACTGGTCTCCGAGCTGAACACGTTGGACACATACCCCAACAATCCTCCACTCTCGTGTACAGGCTTTTCAGCAATGATATCCTCATCACCCTCCTCCTCCTCCGTATAGGCTAGACCCAGCAGCACAAATCGCTCCAGAGCATTCAACAGTATGATCATGTCTACATCTGTAACAGTGGCATGGATATCTCTGCTATAATTATCCGGTTGCCTCGCTACAATGAGAACATCTTTCAGTGAGAGGTGTAATTGCTTGCAAATGCAATCATTAAGAGGAGTGACAACAGATTGAAGTGCAGGCTGGAATTGCGGAATAGCCATCAGGATAAAGTCAAGCCAGTGTTGTAGAATAGGTCGATTGCTCCGTGTGGAAATGCCATCGATGAGAGTTCGAACTAATAGAGGATTCACGAAGTAAGCTCGACTCGCACCGACCATCACCTTATCTGCATCTGAAGCGACAGCAGTCGTGGGACTGTCTTCCTGTTTACCGGACACAATCGATCGTGAGGCTTCAATCGTGGATGTGGACACAGAAATCAACGAATGGAGAAGGTGTAAAAGTCTGTTCTGGGGGTCGAGTCTCTTCGTATGAATGCAATAGTAGAGTTTGCCAATCACAATAGCTTCCATGGTCTCTACAGTGGTTCCTTCCATCTCTCCTCTCGAAACAATGAGTTGCAGGACCTCCACTGCCGAGGATTGGATCAGTCCATTCAAAGGTGACATGGTTGGTGCCCACTGGGCCTTTGATTCAGACTGCAAGAATCTGGCGGCCGTCAGTGGTATCATCGACATAGCTTTCTAGACAAATACCTTAATAAGATCTCGACAAGCACGTCAAGATAAGTACCATCATTTTCGGATAATTTACCTTCTCGACAATCAGAATCTCAGATAAAAATACGTAAATAAAGGCTCACTCGCATCCACTCGGCTTACGATACCAACAAAGTGCGATCTTCGAATGTAGGACGTCCTAGCTGTCTTTACAAGCCCTTGGCCTCCAAAACGTACTGTGGAAAGCAGGATCTCGAGGATATAATTGATATATCGTTGATCAAATGGTTTCTCATACGTAAAGCCTTGTATTTCCTTTCCATGCACCTTGATCTGTGCTGGAATCCTAAGTATCCCTGGATCGAGTAGCTCATACAGGATAAGATCCAAAATCCTACATCATTTGCTCAACCTCAAGGATAATGGTCGAATGTCCAGAATACATACCTCAAGTATGATCGCAAGCTACACCTCATCCATGTCTCTCCAGTCCTCTTCAAATGGGGATCGTCGCTCTTCAGAGCATCGAGGACAATCATGAGTGGAACTTTGAATCTGAACCCCGGCAACAAATTGTCCTCTGAAATCAGCGTAAGAGATCAGAAAAAATTGCCATTCTTTTGAGGTAGAACATGTACCAGTTAACCTCCACAAAACTCCAAACGCCTCGTACGCCCCAATATCGTTCCTCGACTCGGGCGAAGTCAGACTCTGCGCCAGTATACTTTCCACGTACGGTCTCTTCACAGAAGATTCCAGTGACCAGATCAAGTTAACTGCTCGGACGTGATAGGTACTAAACTTGGGGCGGAGATAATGCAGCAACTTGCTGACCATTTTTGACATGATAGTTCTGTCGTCAATGCTAAGCCTGGGTATCACGAAACTGGACTTGTGCAGAGAGACGCTAAGGCTGACAATGCGGTCCACAGTCGCGAAAATTGCAGACTAAGACAACGAGTCAATTCAGGAGCTACCTGAATGGGAGAAGGCTAGACACACCCCATAATCCATACTTTGCAACAAAATCTGGAGCCACTCCGCAGGTCGCCAAGCTAGATTAACAGGTGCCGCAAGCCTGATCACCATTTCGTTGAGAAACCCTAACATTCCACCAAACACCTCGCGCAAAATTGAAGCTTCTCTCATTTTTTCGAGTTCCTGTGCACATTTTGCCGAACATGAGACAAGACTTTCAAAGATTGATGCTTGTGGGATGGTGAAGGTGCCTTCGGCTGGTGGAGTAGAAAGAGTGTCCTGGATTCCGTAAAACGTGCAAGCGAACACATAAGGTCGTTGAGTTTGACGAGAGTTTTCATTGCCATCTGTCACTTCAGGTCGTTCAAGGAGGGAAACTTGAGGTATGTGCGAGTATATTTCTTGAATAAGACAGGTGGTTTGCTGATATGTCTTGCTTGATGCCTTGATTGGGCTTGCCTGAATCTGAAGCTGGATCGAACAACTGAGTGACAGTCTGATTCAGTCAAAGCATGTGGCCCACATTCATGAGATCTACAATCCCGGCCAGGATCACAGGAAAGTGTAACGTCTGTAACTCTTCATCATGCGGAAATGATCTGAGTACAAACCGGACGAGGTTAATCGCCTGTATACTTAATTCAGCTTCACAGATAAGCACTTGGTCTCGGGCTCAACGTGCCTCAGATGTATCTCCACCCTCAGAAAGCTCTTTAAACACCGCAGCCATCAAATACTTCCACGTGAGCTGTGGCTCGACCGCTTCGTATAGTGTGCTTGCCGTTGTCGAGATCTGTCTCCCTTCCGTGTGAGCTGACATACAGGATGGCAGATTTGCTCACGAACGTCCTCACTGCTGTCCACTGGGTGCTCCTTTAGGTGTTTGGCAGCCTTCAAGGCGTCATAAATCAACACCTCCGTCAGAGGGGCACCGATTTCCCACTTATCCAACAACGAGATGAATATCTTGAAAGGCCTGGATTCAGCATATTCTCCGGAGGGTGAAACCATCTCAGCCTAAACACACGTTCCAAAATATCAGTTTGATTGTCAAATATCGAAACCCTGCATACCTCCAGAGTTTTACTCAGTAACTCAAGAGCATTCTCTCTCAGAAACCTGATCTGACCCTCGCTCTTCTCTTCTGTGCCCAGGAGCCAAGTATACAAACGTCTGTTGAGGGATAAGTCCCTGCGCAAAACGACACCAGTAGCTGCACGCATGAGAATAGTGCGATCTTCGGTGTGAGCTCTGCGAACTGCGAATCCATCCACACGGATGGACTGGAGAAGGATGTCAAGTGCACTCCGACGAACAAGAAGGTTTTCATCTTCTAGCGCCGCGGCAAAAGCGCGAATCATTAAACCTATGTCACGGCCAACAATTGGGGTTATGTCTTTGTGTCAAAGTAGAAATTTTCAATGGCGTTGGGAGGTAAGCGAATCAGTGCTATCACCCAAAGGCTGGGCAACACACCTTCATCTGGGTTCATGTGAGGTAATCGCCTTGATAGGAGACTGAGGGATGTCCCCCTCGCGGAAGAAGACGTCAGCATGATCAGCCAGATATTCTGGAAGAAGAACGAAGGCGATACTGTTCCCGACAATTTATCCAACAGCCCTAGTACCTTGTGAACCATTAGCTGGGCTAACGGGACAGACGCGACCTCATAAATTATACCTTCTCAAAGTACTCTCCCGTCTCTTCCTCTAGTCCAGGTAACAGAGCCAAAATAAAGGACTTCATTACTGGTCGAAGATCAGCCTGTAGCGATAGGTAATACGTGTCATAGATATTCAGAAGTGTTGGCTACAAGTAAGATCGACATTATGAGAGGATGGATAGAATCAAGGTAGAGTGGAACTATGACATACTTTGACGGATGTAGCAGCATATTCGAAAAATGGGAACAAACCAGCTGACCACAATGCTAGATCCTGTCTCAAACCTTCCGACTAGAAAAATAAAGATGATATTTAGGACTGCAATAATGCTCATGCTCACCCCTCGAACAACAAGAATATGCGAATAGACATCCAATGCTCTCTGATGTACACCCGTCGGTAAGGCAGGATTTAAACACTGTGATAATCTCTTGGATACAATCAGTTTCTTTGGAATTTCCTTGAACTGCATGTAGGACTGGAATGTCTATCACACATAGTTTCACAAATCCATCAATTATCAGATACTCAGTGCCACGAAATGCAATGAGGGCATACTTTGAGCAACTGCTTCAAGAATGCGATACAATCCGCCCATTCATGAACATTATCGAATCCGTTAAGACATTTCTCCACTTGTTGAACATATTTCTTGTATTTTGGATCTGAGGCATAGCTATTCTGGCCTGCTGTGTACCACGTCGCGACAAGCTTAACGCTCAGTCGATTTACAGAATTGACAGACGCTCACTCATTCTAGTACCCGTGAGACCGCTCAAATTTGACGGGTTATATTTTATCCTGCTACCATCCACAGAACCTATCAGTTGTGCCATCGGCGATCGTACACACGGGCCCTCGTGGAGTGCTACGTCGGATCCCGAGAAAGTGAGATACGATACGTATTCACAGATGAATCAACAACTATCCCAGCACAGACGAGGGTATCTTATCCAGTTTAAGCGACGTTCAAAATGGCGTCAAGACGGGAAATGGACATGCAGAATAGAAAACGATATTTGCTTAGGTCGATCTGAGCACGTAGCCCAATGTGCTGAAATGACGGCATCATCGAAGTCACATGTATGGGAGTATTCTATATTTATACATAACGCGTACTTGGAACTATGACGATCGAACCGAGCATTCTCAACAACTCGCTGGCTCATATGAAGACAGTTGCCGTCAGTCAGTGATAATGTATCCTGATTGGGACTTAGCAAACGGATGCTGAGGCATTGGCTACGTTTTCGAAGCAATTAACCAATGTCTGTCTCAATTGGATCGCCAGGTGGCTTCGCGAGGTAGCCGGATTTTAAAGACATTTCACCCACCTTCCGATGGGCTTGTCGAGGTTAGTCTCGAATTATTGAATTGAATACCGGTTCTTCATGCGGTAGACTATCAACCCAATGCTACTGTATTCAATGAATCTTATGAGCGTCCTGTTTTGGTGACTGATTGAATTTCTTGATAAAGCGTAATATTGAGGCTCTTTGGGTCCACTGTGGCTGTGCTCGGTATATCACATCGATTCACGAGCCTGACAGAACCAGATAAATGATATTCCAAACTGCTGCTTAACCAAGTTCATTTCGAAAACAGTCTTGAGGTGAAATAAATACGGCGGATTCTGACGAAGGAACAGGTACGGTGATGTAGTTGCTCTGGATGCAGGAGACGAGGCGTCGGAAGTCAAAATAGGTCTATTGGCAATCGAAGCGCGAGAATGAGTGTATGATTTTGGACTCGGGGAGGGAAGTGTCATGGTTCTATGACGATTTCTCCCATTTTGCTATCAGTTTCTCTAGGTCAAATCTGGGATCCTCAGGGTCGGAAACGACTGGAAAAAATGACCATCAGAAAGGGTGCGACGGCAGGAATGTAGCCAACCTGTGGTATCATCCTGCTTCCTCTTCCATGCATCCTTGGCCTCAGCAATCAGGCGCTCCCGGTTATGGATGGCGTGTTCGATTTGGTGTTTTTCGTATTCAGCTTGGAGCGTTCGACGGTGGTACCAACCGTAAAGAATACCTGAAAAGAGAGCTGTATACCGAATGACCTAGAGTCTCGTGAGCCCAGAAGCTGGCTTAAAATGAGCTGGAGCGTACATTGATCGTTGGTGAGGTCATATTTCAACAATACAAGTGTGTGGAGAAGGTATAAGGGGCCTCAGCACTACCAAGTGCATGGTCAGATGGCATTGCAAGCGGCAGTGGGGCAAGCAGACTGACCTGAATTTTTTGGGGAAGAGGAAGAACGACACGGAGAATTTCGGTATCTGCTTAGTCAGCAGCACTTTGTTCGGTGTTGGCTCATTGCTCGTCCCACAAGATGAGATGGATAGCATCGCAGGCACCACTCTTTTTTCTGGCATGAATCTGTAGGGACAATTGCTGTGCCTCAGAATACTGTTTTTTTTGTGGAAAAAAATAGTTTTCTCAGAGAAAACACCCCTATGTTCTATTTGAGGCATGTACTAACTATGTCAGTGGCCTGGCGCTATGCGCGACCTATCCAGTAGCCAATAACGGCACAAATTGAAGAAGATAGTGACTCGCAATTTCTGGACAAACAATGTTTCGTGTTTCGCCTTGGGTCCCTTACCAACCTTCCCATCAATCCACCATCATGGACGACGACGTCGACATGGAAGCCCCTTCCATATCCACTCTTCCAGAGGAAAAATCTCCTCCGCCCATTCGCCTCAGAGTCGAGTCTGCTCGAAAAAAGAAGTCGAAAGCTTCGGCACCAGCTGCACCGTTTTTGTGGCGCAAATCAAGTGGCAAGGTTTCTGATGCCGAAGTAGGAGGCGGAGAACCCGAGGACGAACAAGATCAGCTTATTGACGATGAAGACGATGTTGCCACACCCGCTCCTACCCCTACATCGGCCTCAGGAAAGGCGTCTGACGCTACTCCCAAGAAAAAGGCATCTGCAAAACGCAAGGCCCGCAAAGAGGATGCAGAGGGAGAGGGTGCCAAAAGGCGAAAGAAAGATCCCTCTCTGGGCGCAATCCCTAGAAAGCCCTCCGGTTCCGATTCAATGCTGTTGGAGTCTTTCGACGACGGAACGGACCTGGGCACTGGCACAAACACGCCTTCCATTAGCATCGTGGAAAGCGAACCTCAAGATAACCCGGTATCAAAGGTCACTAAGAGGAAGAGTACGCCTCGAAAGACCGCGGTCAGGGCAGCCAAGGGGAGACTTTCTGGGCGCGTAGATGTCGTTTGATCGTCTACTTGCCTGTCCACTGAATTATTATTTGATAGGCTTAAGATGGTCATTCCCGCTTTGTCCGCTTTTGCTGTAGACGATACTGTAAGTGTTATGAGCGAAGGAGGTATGTGTTCGTCTTATTTTTTCTTTGGTCATCTTTCTTCTAATGAAAACACCTATAGGCGTTTCTGGGACCGCTGCTTCGTCTCCTGTCGCAGGCAACTTTGAAAAATCGCAACCTGCTTCTCCGGAGCCCGAACATGTTACCCCAAGCTCACCTGCGATTGCACCAGTACCTCCTGTGGAAGAAACGAATCTTGAAAACATACCTCTCCCCGCCTATCCTTTCCCAGCCAAAGTCTTCCTTGTTCAAGCACCACCTAAAGTACCAGCAAGTTTTGCACCTCCTACCCCTCTCGACAAGAGTGGGAAAAAGGTCAGACACTGGCGCGTGGCCAACCGCGAGATTCGCGGCATCGCTGGAGGACGATGGTTCGCCCGGTCGTGGGTCGGTGATAAAAACTCCGAATATGCAACTTCACTCAAAAAAAAAGGCCCCGAGAAATCTAATGGATTATCGGGTTTATCCAAGCACTCGTCCGGTTCTGCATCAGCATCGCTGGGACGAGGAGCTGGAAGGAAAACGAAAAGAGCGGCATCTGTGAATCCTTCTGCTGCTCCTTCGAGAGACGCTTCAGTTGGCCCGTCGGAGAGCAACGCAACTGCGACTGGTGTAGCGAGCGTTAATGCAACGTCGATTGCCACGAGTACTGTGAGGGCACCGACAAAGATGAGGATCCAGCAGTTGCCTGAGGATCCAGATTCCTCGTCGGATGCTGCCATGGACATTGATCCTGTCCTCGTGCCACCTTCGGAAGGATGAAGATGCCTTATCGATTTTTTTTACACCGGCTCCTGAATTTATCAGTTTCAAAGTCCACCTGAATTTTTTGTAATTGTAAACTTTTCTCTTTCTGCCCACTTCCTTGATTTGTTATTCTTGTGCATACTGGACCACCGGACCCTCTAGCGTCTTGATAATTCTGTTTCTGTTATCTAACTTGCCGTACCTCGTCTTCAATTACTACTGGGAAGTGACGTCTGATTACAAGATAATAATATTCTCGTTACCGACAAGACAATTCGGGCATTTAATCCAAGAGAAGCTTAAGAGACAGGTATATGGTCTTTATCTCAGAAGAGAAGAGTTCGCTATCTAGTGGCCCATCCCCAACATACGAACGATAGTGAGTCGACAGCGACACTTTGGTTTTGGGAAGCGAATGTGAGGTTGAGACGAGGAATGGATGAGAAATGCTTCAGGAATGACAAATCGTGCGAGGTGTTGGTATGTCACTAAAGTCAAGCTGCGGCTTCAATATACGATTTTGCTAAAGAGAGATGCATATGATACAGTTGTTTGAGTAGTGGATTCACTACACAACGCATTTTACTACCGAAGACATTAGAGAACATGGAGGTTTCAAATTCCTCTACAAGACCTGTCCCTTGGCAAAGCACTACAGTCTCACAAAGATCAAGTTCGTCATCCTGATCTAGGCGCTAACGAGACGAACCACTTTTGAAAGGGCAGGGTGAAAAAGCAATTGTTGGAGGACCGTCGATCCTAGGCACAATGAAACGTGGGAAATACGCGTCGC
>Ga0157357_1000063_pt1 | contig 38722 bp, 52 predicted proteins | sample AttcapACBM1_FD_111485 | JGI IMG/M metagenome (GOLD analysis project Ga0157357, IMG submission 111485) | Fungus gardens microbial communities from leaf cutter ant in Botucatu, State of Sao Paulo, Brazil - Atta capiguara ACBM1 | ecosystem: Host-associated > Fungi > Mycelium > Unclassified ... | reverse complement strand
GTCCATGATATCTATCGATGTTATTTCATGTCAATGTGTACGGTTAATAAACTAAAGTTTATGGGGGAAGAAAGCGGGTCAAGACAACAAACAAGATAACGATAACTGAAAGCAGGCAATAATCGTTGTGTTCCCAACTCATGCACCCCCCATAGATTCCCTAGCCTTTTTCTCTTTCTTCAACCTCTTCCTCTCACGGCGTGCTTCTTCTGATTCTGGATGATCCATATCCATTGCCTCTTTCTCTTTCTCTTTCTCCTTCTTTTCCTTACGTTTCTTCTTATCGGCCTTGTCGGGATCCTCAACTGTTTCTTCTATCTCAGGCACCTCAGACTTTCTCTTCCTCTTCTTCTCCTTCTTTATCTCGCCCTCTTTTGTCTCACCCTCCTTTTTGATAAGAAGGGCAGTGGTGGGAACCATAGAAGTGGTCTCAGTGGCTATAGAGGTTGATACTAATGCAGCAGACTTTGATTCATCCCGGCTGTAGTCAACATAATCTTTACTCCAATCGGTTGGAGTGACACCCTCGAGTTTTTCTCCATGTTTACCAAGCTTGCCTTCCTTGACCATTTTCTTCTTCTGCAATGCAACAGGTCCAAGACCCCATCGCCTAGGGTAGGTATCACGCTCCATGATACATCGTTTGACTTTGGCAACAACACCGTGGTCACATGTCGCCAATTCAACAGTGGACATCTGGGCAATCGCGAGAGCAATTGCTTCACCTATTCAAAAAGCTGAGTACTCCTGATGAAAGCACAGCATGAGCTTGCACACCTTTTGTAGTCATCAGAACTACTTCCTCGTTCAAGGAAATGTCAGCCTCATAGCGTAGTAGACCGGGAATCATGAGTTTGGCACCATAGCATACTGCATTGACCGCACTATCCTTGACGACGATACGCTTATAACTCACAAGGAGACTCTCCAAGGGTCTGATGGCTCTTCGAAGGTACGATTCTACGGCATAATCAAACAACAGGTATGCTATGGCAGATGGAACTCACCATCACGAGTATTGTCATACATCCACTGTGCATCAAGGACGTCATGCATAGTAACAATGTCATCATTCTCTGACATAGCACCACTCCTTACTCGGCGTAACTCTTGCATATGGCCGCCAACACCGATTAGGAGTCCAAGATGCACACAAAGGGTTCTGATATATGTGCCAGCTTCACAGGACACCCAGAAAACAGCAAGATTACGTTTTTCATCGTACTCAAAGAGTCGCGACTCATGGATTGTTCGTATACGAAGCTGACGTTTCACAGCAGAAATCAGAGGAGGTCGCTGAAAGAGTGCACCGGTAAGGGTTTGTAAAGCACGAGGAAGAGCAGCTGGGTTGGGAAGGGGAGCATGGAGGCGCAGCACACAGACGTACTCTTTTCCTGGAGAACCTTCAAAATATTGATTAATACAAATGAACAACGTTCCGTACCTGCACCCTGCTGCGACTTGACCAAACGAGTTGCTCGATCAATGCATACAATTAGACAGCCGGTAACTTTAGGATCAAGTGTACCACTGTGTCCAGTTTTTTCAACTCGCAGAATGCGCCTCAGCCAAGCGACGACCTCATGAGAGGAGGGATTAGATGGCTTGTCGAGGTTGATAACGCCTGACCTGAACACAGTCAGCTTGGGAATTACTGGCTGATTGCAAGACATAGGACACACTTGATGTAGTTGGTGATGTCGCGTTTGAGCGGACTGCAGCCAGAAGGGATGGGTGTGAAATGGGACGATCTAACAAGGAGTTTGTCATAGTTTTTGAGCAACAGAGGCCACTGTGAGGTATCGAGTTGTGGAGCAGTGTTCTCGGACTTGATTGCATAATCTCCCAGAATCTGTGTCGAGGCCACTTGCCCATTCGACAAGGCTGGAGCCATTTGCAGGAAATGGTTGCCGGTGTCCGTGTCAGATCCGGTTTTCGGCAATTCCCGTGATTGAACCTTATTGTCACCTGTATAGTTCACACTAAACTCAGTTGCGGCATCCACAATCTACACTCGATCCTCAAGAACTTTCGCCATGGTCAGTTCCTCGGTATCGCTTTGCTGAGTTCCCTTCTCAGTAGGCTTACACCGGCTTCTCTTCAGCCCCGGGCCCCTGCTTCCAAAGCTCCTGTTGTAAAGTACTCCATCGATGTTTCCAAGCCTGCCAAGGATCGAATTCTTGACTCTGCCACTCTTGAAAAGTTCCTTCGTGAAAACATCAAGGTAGAAGGAAAAACTGGACAACTTGGAGACAACATCAAGGTCGTTCGTGATGGTAACTCCCCAGTTGATACCTGGTTTTTAGTGCGTCTGACCTTTGGCTAGGTAACACCACAATCACTGTCCAGTCTCAAATTCCTCTCTCCAAACGTTACATCAAGTACTTGATAAAAAGGTGTCTGAGCAAGAATGGACTTCGTGACTGGATCCGGTGCGGAGTGAGCTTTCTTTCTTGTTTCTGCTAGGTGTTCATCTTGTATCAGGGTTGTTGCCTCATCAAAAGGTGGCTATGAGCTCCGTTTCTACAATATCGCGTAAGGTTTTGTAATCATTATCTCCTACACTTCTAAGGTGATTTTCCAGCAGTGCAGGTGACGAGGAAGAAGAGGATTGAGCAATCAGGCCATTAGTGCATGCTATTAGTAACCATCCTCCGGGTTTTACTTTTTGATACATCTGATCCATTATTCGATATATCATATCATGACACCTGCAATTCAATCCTGCTTGCATCATCTTCCTGGAATTTCGACTTAGCCAACACTGTCATACAAACATCCTTCCAACGAGATTGAACCTGGCTTAGTGGTCGGCCACGGAAGTGTAACGCCAGGATGTTGCCTAGATTCACACGAAGGTACTTCAAGGCAACATTTGATTTCGGTGGAATGTTAAATCTGACTTTGTTGCGATCAATTGTGGCGATATCGGCAATTGGCTACATATGGTTGAGTGGAGTATAAGTTTTCATCAGTTCCAGATCACAGAAAATACCTTGAATTCACTGTCCCCACAAAGGAGAAGCATTGCGAGGTCATCAACAGGACCGATTTCCCAAGCATACAATTTCTTGGAATGCCTACAGAGTTATGTTCAAAGATGTCACAAGGCACGAACAGAGTAAGGGCAATTTCATACATGAGGGTAAAATAGCTGAAGTGGCTGCAGCCCGTATCTGAGAGTTTTCGGTTGAAGTTGATTGATGAGGGGTGCATCCAGACGGTTTGATTGTTCGTGATCGTCCTCAATTCGTTTTTGACAGTGTTGAGGGCAAGGACTTTAGGATATAGACCAGCCACTAAAGAGGCATTGACGATGGCTGGATTGGATGAATTGACATCGAATTCGGCTGGTATGACGACGCATCTGGATTTGCCCCGATTCCACCGAGCTCTATATAATGAGATCAGTCCAAAACTGTAATCTCGTTAAAAACAGTTTTCGGCGTTACCGGTTGAGTTCTCTTATCATAGACTTGTTAACTCGAATGAAAGCGGAATCAATCAAGTATCCAAGAAATTGCTGCCGCAACTCTTCAATCTGTTGCATGTTCTATTCGTGTTCCATTAGTGACTTTGATTTCAGTAGAAATGAAACCTCACTTGATGACTGATATAATTTGTGCGGCAGAATTTATAAACGAAGCTCCCGTTTGCAGAGGCTTTGCGCCAGCTGCTAAAAGCGTTGTGGATTGTTAAGAAGTCAGAATCACCTATTGCAACAGTCGGCACATGTAGAGGGAACAGTAAGATGTGAAGGAGATACCTGATCTGAAGGTGGCTTTGGCACGTTCAGCCTCTGCTTCTAAGCCGAGAGGGGACAAGAAAGGTGATTTAGAATTAAGTGCCGCAGCGATAGTGAGAGCAGGATCGAGGCAACAGAAAAGCGCTGCAATAAGGAGGAATTTCCCTAGGTGGACGTCAGTAGGTAGTTTACTGAGAAGTCTACCCATTGGTGTGATATCCTCTGCAGGCGTAAGTGCGCGAACCTGCTGAGACGTTGAGCCTTGAGGGGCATAAATTAATGATTACACACCTCCACAAGCATTGCTATGGCCCGCTGAACGTTGATTGCAACCGGGGGATCCAAGGCTCGAGAGAGGACATCCTCAATAGATGTTCCCAGGTTGACTCGCATGATCTTAATCCTGAGTGCCAAATCTGAAAGACTCAAACGCATCATTTCGGGCAGAGGATTTTCAGCCATCTAGTCATTTGTTAGTTTTCCATGGCCGGGCCTACTTAGGGTCTTACCTGGTTATCGTGCCGAATTTTCGTGAAGAGATGGAAACACAGCCCCTGCTGCACGCGACCAGCACGACCTCTGCGTTGAGTAGCATTGCTCTTTGCAACGAATGTTTCAACCAGACGGCTGATTTGGCGTTTCTCATCAAACCTGAGGCCACATTCAGTAAGTCGTAATATTAAGGATACCCTTGACTAGCCTCATTTCCCGGTGCTTGCCAGTATCAATTACACAGGTTATGTCGGGTATGGTGATACCAGTTTCCGCAATATTAGTTGCTAATTCGATCGATCAGACCATGCCCACGAAAGAGAAGCTAAAAACGAACCAATCACAATCTTTCTGACACCGAGGGGAGGTATCTCGAACATCGAATTTTGGTTTTCGCTAGATAGGGTAGAATGTAGAGGGTAAATACGGAACATTTCTTCTGACCCAAATTCGCGATGTTCGTTCAACATATCATTGATTCGACGTATCTCTCCGATACCAGGGACGAAGATGAGAATCGCCGCCGAGTAGGGATGATACTTGGGATCCTCGAAGCACAGTTTTTCCAATATGCGAATGATGAGCTCATAAGGTATGAATCTCTCATCAAAAATATTGAGCGTAGCGACAGTCTCCGGAGAATAACGCCTTTCTAGTTTGATATCTTTTGTATCCACCTCGTCTTCATCTTCATCGTCTGCTACAGCAGTTTCTTCTATCCACTCAGATTGCTTCTTCCCGCGGTAGAATTTATCGTGATCTGAGCGAGTCAAATTAAGTGGAAGCCGACGACAGTTCGAGACAATGGGCTCACGGCGTCGAGCATAAGGCGAATTTTCTGTGATAGACCATTTCGTGTACTCCACTGCATCCTCCAGATATCGTATATCAACAGGGAATGTACGTCCTGGCACGTGCAAGATCGGACAGCTTCCGAAGTAAGCAGAAATTTTTTCTGCGTCAACGGTGGCGGACATAAGTATGACCCTGAAGTACAGTCAAAAGAACACTTCTAAAGAATAACGACAGAAGAACTAACTTGAGATCTGAACGTTGCTCCAGGAGGCTTTTCAGCACGACGAGAAGGAAATCCGATTCTATGGTCCGCTCGTGGACCTGTTAAAAAAGTTAACAACATGCCTGTCCGGACGAATATCAAGTATCACCTCATCTATTATGATGTGCTGGGTCCCTGTTAGTCTTTTTCGAGGAAGTTAACCAAGGTAGAAAATTGACATACAGTGAGTTCGTCGAAGGCCTTTCCGTCCCCTTGCCCCGTGCCGCCTTCAAGCATGCGAAGAGCAATCCCATTTGTGACATATGCCAGGCGAGTGTTTCGAGTAATATTGCTCTCTAACCTAATTGCATAACCCACCAATGAATTGATTGTTCCAACGGCGTTTGCCGACTCCCCAAGTTCACGAGAAACACCTAATACATATTGAGTCACCGGTTCCTTCTATCACATTAGCGGGCTCACGTTGAGCAAGAGACATCGCTGAGATGCGCCTGGGTTCGGTACAATAGATTCTGCATGGTTTTCCTTTCGACAGCTGATCCTCTAGGATGAAACTTGGTACTTGAGTCGATTTCCCACTATTTTGAGTACGATTAGGTGGTACCAAGCGTTAGTCCATGAATGTTTACCATCCTGTTTCTCCACTCAAAACTAAGACTTGGTGGTGCTCCAGTATTTCCATGATTTGTTCACGATATTGGGCAATGGGCAGGTTCTGACGTTGGGGCTGAAGTGGTTCAAACATGAGTTTCGATCCAAGTAATCATATTGTTATGACTGACAAGCATTTCTTGGTAACTAGCACTATCCCGCAATGCCCGATAGAGAGCAACGAGCTGCTGGGATGTAGCCTCTGTATTCCGTGATTGACTAGGTGACGTAGGAAGCTCTTCCTTGTCAAGCGTGCTTTTTGATTGCTTCCCAAGAGCCTGGCGGATGAAGTTTATCTCCGTGAATATGACCTAACAAATAATTTGCAGACCTTCTTGTTTGGATCAATCTTGGGCTCAATAATTGAACGCAATTTAGCCCAGACCTGGCGGTTCGTCGAATGCTCCTGTAATTTTCTGGCGTCTTCCAATTCATCCCATAGATCACGGAACGAAGGTGGAAGGAGCCTGAAGAACGTTGGACCATTCGAGCCGCTGAAGCTGCTTGCAAATCCTTCTGACCGAGGGAATGTCAGGGCATGCAAGACAGTTAAAGCGATGTAATGTTCCGCCTGGATCTGATCAGGGCAGGCCACATCGTTCATCGCCCAAATGTCCGACTTCGTGCCATCCCAACGAATTGTGAGAGATACTCGCTTGATACGACTTGATCCAGAAATGAGGTTATAAGTGATTACAGCATATCGATCCAGCCTTAAGACAGTTTCTTGAAGCAAAATCTTTGGCGTTGGTCCTGGCCAGTGCTTTGGCAGCGCCATTTCCCTTAAAGTTATGATAACACTGTCATTAGTCATCTCCGTCGCAGGCAGTCCTTCGAGTAGACCAAATAATCCACCTTCGGATCCATCGCTGTGGACATCGTCGAAGACATCTGAGCTGGAAGGACTAGAAAGAATTGATAGAGGGAGATTCTGAGCATTTGTAGAAGTCTTCTCAAGTTCTCTCGGTCCAAGAGCAGGTAACGGGGAAGGTGATCCAGACCCACGTAATCGCTCAAGTAGGGCTTTCCTCTGTTCCTTCTGATATATAGACTCTGCTTCATGTTCAATGAACAGGAAATCACTTCTGCACTTGTCAAGTCGTGCACGCATCTCCTCAATCCGGGCGTGAGGAAATTCGGCTCGATTAGCCAGCATATGATCGAGCTGGAGCTTTAGACGGACGTATCCAATAGTTGGATCCTCTTCGTCTGACGAATCACAGAGATTTGGAATAGTGCCATTGCCGTGAGTTTCAGACTTCGATGATTTCAGGGAGCTTCTGCTAGGAAAGGGTCGGGAAGCAGAGGTTCTTGCATCAAGTTCGGGGATCGTCACAGTTGTTGCCAGAAATTGCGCTGGCGTGTGGGGCGTCTCTGGTGGCTGCGATATCTTTCTGAGTGGAGTTCGAGGCATTTTCAATTCCCGTGTATCAGAACCATCTGAATTTTGATGTCAGGGGAATGCGGAAAGTATTAAAATTCATTCTTGCCGTTGACTGGAATCTCCTGCTCGTCACATACTGTGTAAAGCTGGACGCAGGGGTTAACATTACCATAACAGTCGAAAAGATGATCACGAACCCAATCACAAGCCTCTTCAAGGTCAACACCACTGATAGCACGTAAGCATTCTTCTACACGTTCTTCAGAAAAACCTAATCTTCTCAAGACACCATAAGTTACTCCTAGGCGAGCGATGGCCTTGTCTTCTGTTTCATCTAGGGTCTTCCGCCCTACGATGGAAAGTCAGAGTTGAAAATAAATAACAAACGAAATCGGGTATGCCTTCTTGAAAGCACAGTGCTTCCTTGACCAAATCAAGCGTTTGATCTACAAGGTCAATATCCAATTCCAGTCGAGAAAGAGTCTTTGACAAGCTACGATCCGTTTCAATGCTCTAAATATACACGGTCAGTTTACCAATGTTCTCTGGCCTGGCGCGAACAAACCTTGGTAGTCCTAGGAAAGCCATGAATGAGTCAACTACTATCGATAAGATGTTATTGTTGCTCACCTGACAATCTCCTTCTCCGTCTTTTCCTGAAGTCGGTCCACCAATGCCTGCAAAAATTGATCCCCTACTTTCACAAGATCTAAATCTTTTGTAGAAACGACATTTTGGCCAACAGAATTGTCCTGCCCGAGTCTTTTTTCTTCATTTGTTTCAATCCCGTGCGTTGTCGGGTTCAGAATAGTGCCTTCCTCCTCAGGCTCTGTTGGTGCGACTTTTTTGGGTACCGATACAGTAGCAAAGCCTCGAGCCACAGACTTGAGCTGCGTCTTTTTCTTCTTCGCCATTTACTCCGATTGAGGGAAAGGTGTTTAACCGAGTCTCTTACAGGTGATACGTTGGTTCGGATATGCTAGTGAGAATGGTGCACAGTATCGCAATGTTCAGAACGCCAGATATTTCAAATGTTTGGTTAGGTGATGACTGAAGTGGGCAAAGGTAATGATGATGTTTAGCATGAGATCTGCAAAAGAGATAAATACTGGCAAGGTCTTTTGAGATCCAAGTTTGATATGAAAAGTCGATATTCCCACACACTTGCGAAAAAGCATCTCACTCGCACTTCACTTCTATTGACTGGGCATTTACTGGGCTACCACCGACATTAAGAACAAAATGAAGCTATGCAAACAACATCAACGATCCATATCAATATCATAGAGACATAGGGACGGTGTATTATACAGTTTTACTATAAAAAGTGATAGATCTACAAAAGCACTAAACACAAAGCTCATATCATGTTCATGGATTAGATGTCACCCCATCGATGACTGTCATAGAGGCCACTGATTCCTTCTTTCTAATGCCGACTTTCCGGCTACGACTGGGAACAGGTCCCGTTTTTCGCTTCTTTCCTTTCGTAGTCTGGGCCACTGCGGTTCCGGAGTCCTCATCATTCTGTTCAGCATCGACAGAGGGACCAGAGTGCCCAAAGAAATCATCCCCCTCCTCATTCCATAGATCTCGCACGGTGCCTTCTACAGCCTTGGCACTCATATGATTCGAGGGCAGATTATTGGTATCAAGATTGGCAAGTTGCTCGTCATTGAGCAAGAGTTGGACGATCTCGCTAGGTTTTGCCATATCTTGGAAAGTCTTGGTGCCGACAACGATGTCTTGGACCTGTTCAAAAAGTGTCATCAAAGAATTGACTAAAGTTCTCAGGACACTCACGTCTTTCTTAACGCGCGCCAACTGGACAATACGTTCATCGATGGTGCCTTTAGTGACCAAACGATATACCGTGACTTGACGTGTTTGACCGAGTCGGTGAGCACGGTCCATAGCTTGAGCATCGTTAGACGGGTTCCAGTCATGATCATAAAAAATGACGGTATCGGCAGCGGTTAAATTGATACCCAAACCTCCTGCACGTGTGCTCAGAAGGAATACGAATATTTCTGGCCTTAGCGGCATGTTAGTCGCAAGGTAAGCATGAAAGCGCGGAACTCACCTTGTTTGCCAATCAATCACCATATCTCGACGATCCTCAATTTTAGACGAGCCATCTAAGCGCAAATATTTGTATTGGCGGTAAACCAGATATTCCTCCATTAAATCCATCATCCTAGTCATCTGGAAATACACCAAGACCCGATGGCCGCCTTCCTTGAGCTCATGGAGCAGAGTGTCGAGGCGAGCAAGCTTTGCAGAATCATAGATCAGCCGCTTGGCCTCCGGCACTTGCATCTTTGGTCCAGGAATCTGGTTTTGGGAGGAGGTACCAACCAATCCAACGAGGGGAAGGGTAGGAATAAGATACTGGTATCTTGCACATGCCTCCATCGAGTCACGATAAAAGGGAGGTAAGCCATAAAAAGCAAATGTTTCAAGTGGACCTTCCAATAGACGGTCTTGCCGTTCTAAACAAGAGCGATCTGAACAGTACATGCTGATGAGTGGTGCAACAACGGGCGGGATGAACCACTGCATCGTGGCTCTAGATAGACATGTCTCGTTCCATTTTGTAAGAGTGATGTTGTTCAACTGAGGTAGCCCCTCAGCTGTATCAAAACAACCCATGGGCGGTCGTTCCAGGATACGAAGGTCTCGACTACTGTAAACAGCGAATCCAGAATCCAGGGCATACGAAGACACCTCGCGTAGTTGTGCCTCCTCTTCTATAACATGCAAACTCCTCGTGATGAGTGGGGACGTATGTAAGGAATGAGCCTCTGAGGGAGAAATGTCAAGAAAACGTAAAAATGAAAACGATGGGCTATCTGTGGCGAAGAGATCAACATTAGTATGTATGATTGGGGGTGAAGAAAGAGCTTACCTGAGTCGTAAATAGAACGATGGATCCAATCTGTTGACCAGATGTTACACAATTTGTTGATAACACTAGTGTTCTTAAGATCGTCGGTTGGGCAAGGAACATCAACTAAACCACCATCTCGATAGAAAAGTGTTGGGATGGACACTTGGATTGGATTTCGGACCGAGTAAGGGAGGTCCAGGAAATCCCCTTCTCGGGTGAGGTTTCTAGAACGGCCAAAATTGGAAAATGAAAAGGGAGCGACGACATCTGCACGCTCAAACAGCTCGGGATGATTGCAGACCTTGCGGAACTGCATGACAAGGTTCATGAGCGAACGAGCAGAATCTGCATCACCAATATTTTTCGCCTTCTCAAGAAGGTCTGTGATGGAAACATTTGCTAGCAAAGCAGAATAGAGGGCTCGCTGGCGGGCACTGAGATCAACGAATACATCTTTCTCGATCTATGGAAGCGTTATTAGTACAGTTGGTACACTTTTGTTGAGACAATGAACCTTTTCGCTAAGCTCATTCTGCACATGTCGTTTGACACGTCGAAGCATGAACGGCTTCAGGATCATGTGCAACCTCCGTAACTGGTGTTCATTGAGCTTGCTCCCTTTGTTCTCCGCCGCATTCTCGATATCCTTGGAGAACCATTCGTTGAATTCATCATGGGAATCAAAGAGGCTTGGCATAATGAAGTGCAGTAATGCCCACAGTTCTAAACGTCGGTAAGTAGGGATAAACCTAGCCTTTCAGACGATTTACCTTGCATTGAATTTTGGATGGGGGTACCGGTTAAAAGCAGACGATTTCTACAGTGGAATCCAAGAAGCGTTTTCCAGCGGACACTGGAAGAGTTTTTGATGTTCTGGGCCTCATCAAGGATCATGTATTGCCACCTGACTCTCTGGAAGTACTGTTGATCTTGGGTGACCTTGACAAAAAAAAATCAGCGACGCCCAGGTAGATATGCAATTTCTTACGTACCAGCTGGTAGCTTGTGATCAAGACGTGGAAAGGTGCATCCTGATCATAGCTAATCTCTTTCTTGCTCCAGAATTTTCTGAGTGTCGTCCGGTCCTTGGCGTTTCCCCAGTACGGAAGAGCTTTCAACCTGGGTACGAAGCGGGTAATCTCCTGTTGCCAATTATGCAGTGTCGACGCTGGCGCAACAACAAGGAAAGGGCCCCATATGTCATGGGTCTCAGCCAGATATGCGAGCAATGAGATTGATTGTACAGTCTGAAATGACGAGATAAATATCTGAGACCAAGTACACAAAATGGAAGGTATGTACCTTTCCGAGTCCCATTTCATCAGCGAGGATACCGTTTATGCCTTGTTCATACAAGGTTGCCAGCCAATTCAAACCTTTAAGTTGGTATTCTTTGAGCTGAGCCATCAGCATCTTGGGCTGACCAATTGTTAGTGTGGTGCTCAGTGAAGTCGGGTTTTGGAAATTCAGCTCATCAGAGTCCACTAGGAGATAGGTGAGATGACAGGACGATGGTAACTGAAATTGAAGAACACACGATCCAAAGGAACGGATGGTGACTCAGATGCAATTTGTACGATTTCTTCCTCTTCTTGTACTTGCGATCGACCCTTGGAAAGTTCCAAGGCTTCTTTAGTCTTTCTGCCCAACACAGCCTGATCATCAAACTCTTGAGCTCGGGCCCTGGCGAGAGCGATAGCCTCTTGAGCGTTGGCCCTAGCATGACGGTGGAGGTTGGTTTGATCCTCTGAGAAGAGTATGAATAAGAGGCAAGACAAGAGATTGAAGTTTGCTCACCATCATCAAAATTTATTTCAGGTAGAATATCATCGCCATCAGGTACATTTGCGCCAGCAGGAAGTGGCAACTGTTCTCCTTCTCCCTCTAATTCCATAGCTAGAAATACGCTTCAATACCTATCTGTCAAAAGAATAGGATCGTAAACTCACTCTTCAGTTTGTTACCTACAAAGTGACTATATAGCTCGGTCTGACTGATCAAAAATTCCAGTTTACGAGCTTGTCTAGCAGCTTCCCGCTTTTCCTCCTCAATCTTCAGGCGATCCATTGCCTCTTTCTGCTCGCGCTTCCGAACATCACGTTCCTCCTTTTCATTTTTCTTCCATAACGTTTGCATTTCACGCGCAAGACGTTTGGCCTTGGCTTGCAAATCCCTCTGCGCTTTCGGCTGCTTGGTGTAAGGCTTGCGGGCTTGTATAGAAGCCGTCCGAGCCGTACGCTCGAGCTGCGCCTGCCGGGCTTGATATCCCGAAAGCATGAACCGATAAACCTACAAAAGCGTGAAAATCTCAAACTGGCACTGAAAAATGACTTTAATGACCTTGGAAACGTCACGCTTGGCAATGCCGGTCCAGACCTTGCGTTGCGCTTCTTCCAGGGTCTTCACACGTTTCAACATAGAAGCGTCATCCGTCCTCTGTGCCTTCTCCAAAGGTGGAATGGGCTCATCGAGTTCGTAAACAACGGAAGACATGGTAGGAGCAGGTGATACAGGGCGGGAATAGGCTGGAGTAGCATCTCCAGCTACAGAGGGGGCACGAGAAGCAATTTCTGCCTCAAGCCTAAGACCAAGTTTCTTCTTCGGGCCAGCCTTCTTTTTCCCACCTTTAGGAGTGGCAGACACACTGTCGGGTGTAGGTTCTCTGATCTGTTCTTCGTTGCCTTTGGGCCTGGAGCCAGGAACTTTGAGCATGAGAGGAGCATTCACTACCGACTTTTCCAAGTCATCAGCGACACCCGCAGCATCTTGATCAATCTTGCGTTTCTTGTGGGTAGGTCCACGTAACTCGCCTTTTCTAGGAACTTCTAGGTCACTCCCGGAATCGGAATCTGCAGACAGGATAGGACGTTTGGATGCTTCCTTGCCTTTTCCCTTGGATGGGACAGAGATGGCATCGTCAAAGACAGGATCGCTATCCTCGTAAACAAAACGTTCTAACTCAAGAGCAGCATCTTCGGCATCGAGGCGGCGACGGCGTTCTTCTCTGATACGACCTTGCTCTTCATCGTGACCATTTTCAGAGGGTGAGAACCCACGGCGAGGATCTATACTGGGATCGATAAGAATGTCGGGGACTGGAGAGGGTGGTGGAAGTGGAATATTAGCTATACGTCCCGTGTAGTGATGAGACAGACGCTGGGCAGTCATAGCATTCTGATCCTGTGAGATACTTTTGTTAGAACAAGGGAAAAAGAGAGGGAAAAAGAAAGGGCACGTACTATGATGCTCGTTTCAAACCATTTATCGAGCTGCTGTTGGTGCTTCATGGTGTACCGCTTGTACAGCTCAAGATCATCGTTCCAGAGGTCTCCGCAGTCATCAAGGTCTGAGGAAACGGGTTGACGGTCATCCGCAAGCTCTACGTCATGGTGGTTGGAACTCGGATCAGTGTCCTCAGAGGCTGGCATCTGCTTTGCACGTTTGGAGCTTTTTCGAGGAGGGACCTAGGGATGCGCCAGAGTGAGAAAAGCAGGTAGAAGGAATAAGGGGCGACTTACGCGTCGTGGGGTCGTGGAATAGGAAGAATCGTCATTAGCATTCTTCCTGCGCTTGCGGGTAAGGGAGTCTGGGTTGTCCGGAGACATGTATCTGGGGTGCTGGTGGTCTGGATAGACGTCGTGACCAGGAGGGCCTGTTTCGCGAGGCCATTCACGGGGGACAGCTTGGGGGTAGAGGGCGGCGGAGAGGTGGACGGTGTCGGGCTCGGGGTGATGGCGGGAGGGCGGGAAGGGAAGAGGATCGTCGTTGAGGATGCGGGAGAGAGACATGTGCGGGAAAGAAAGCTCGTGGGATGCAGGGCAGCCACGACAGCGAGATGGCACTCAGATATTTAATATCTCTGCGACGACTAATTTGGTAAGTCGCCAGGCGTTGATCACTCTCTCATATTATGACTACTTCTGCTACTGGTACTTGGTACTACTCCTCGTCAGGGTACAGCATCAGCTCAGGTCGCACCTTCTCGTCAAACTCTCCCGCCGTCAACAGCCCCAAGGCCACCGTCGCCTCTTTCAGCGTCGTGCCCTCCTTGTGTGCTTTCTTTGCACATTTGGCAACATCTGCACAGAAAAAACAATATCAGAGCCGCCATTGCCACACCTCGCTCTACTCACTGTCGTAGCCAAGATGGCTGTTCAGAATCGTCGCAAGCATTAGAGATTCGTTCAACAACGAGTTGATACGCTTCTCATTGGCCTCAATCCCCACAACACAGTTTTTCGTGAACGACCGCACCCCTGGCCACGGATCACCGTTCAGTATTCGTTCACACAACCTCTAGCTGTCACTTACCATCACTGATGAGACGGATGCTTTGTAGCACATTCTTAATGATCACAGGCTTGAACACATTGAGCTAAGATGAATATGAATGAGTCTTCTGGTTCTGCCACCATGGTTAATAAATATCCCAACCTCAAATTGTCCACTGGCTCCTGCAACACTGACCACAGTCTGGTTCCCCATCACCTGTGCTGCAACCATCGTCAATGCCTCGCATTGCGTGGGATTCACCTTGCCAGGCATGATACTACTTCCGGGTTCGTTTTCAGGCAGGCTCAATTCTCCCAGACCACATCGGGGTCCAGACGCCAAGTATCGAATGTCGTTGGCAATTTTCATCAGCGAACAGGCGATCACGTTCAGAGCACCATGGGCCTCTACGAGCGCGTCGTGAGCAGCCAAAGCCTCAAACTAGACTTATCATTCTTGTCATCTGTGTCAAATCATCCTGACAAATCGCTTGCCTTGTTTGGGGCCGTCTTGAACTCGAGTCCAGTCAGCTTGGAAACCTCTGAAGCAAACTTGATGTCGAATCCTTTTTTGGTATTTAGACCCTGTGACGCAACTGCATCAGAAAATGGAAATATCAGTTATGAAGATGACACGAACTGTTCCAACAGCAGTGCCGCCTTGAGCCAGCAAACTGAGTCGAGGCAGAACGCCCTGAGCACGTTCAATGCCGTTCGAGAGTTGCTGCACGTATCCGCTAAACTCTTGTCCGAGAGTTAACGGTGTAGCATCCTGAGTTCATTTAGTATCACCCACACTATCGAGATAAGTGATAAATCAGATGTACCTGCAAGTGAGTACGACCAATCTTGATGATTTTGTCAAAGGCCATTGCCTTGGCGGCAAGAGCACTGCGAAGGTTCGTCAGAGCAGGGATGAGGCGGTTGCTGAATTCGTCAACGGCAGCAATGTGCATTGCGGTGGGGAACCTGAACACCAATGAGCTGACGCCTAAAGTTGTGGGACACAAACGTACGTGTCATTACTGCTTTGGCTTCGGTTGACATGATCATTGGGATGCACGGGCGTCTTGGAACCAAGTTCTCCCCCAAGGATTTCAATGGCTCGGTTGGAAATCACCTTCCAACTGATAGTCAGTCCTCCAAAAACGCCCATAACCCCTGGCACGAACCCACCTCGTTGGCATTCATGTTGCTCTGAGTACCACTTCCAGTCTGGAAAACAACCAATGGAAAATGGTCGAGCAGTTTTCCAGAAATAACCTGAAAAAAAACCATTCAGGACGCTCGAACCTCACGAGCGACGAGTTAATGCTCACATCATCGGCGGCCTGCTGTATAGCTCCCGCAATTTTAGGATCTAAACCATACTCAGTATTGACTCTGGCTGCAGCCTTCTTGATGATGCCGAAAGCTTTGATGAGAGGGGGAGGCAGGCGCTCAGTCGGACCGCCAATATCGAAATTTTGGAGAGACCTGCCCACAGATCACTTAAGTAGGCCGCATTTTGCCTCATCCCCCCTCACCTCTGAGTCTGAGCACCCCAATAGCGATCGGCAGGAACCTGAAGGTCACCGAAGGTGTCACGTTCTACACGATACTTTTGCGAATTCTAGTGCAGATATTAATCTCTGAGAATGCTCAGCAAAAATATTGGAGCGTACCATAAGGATTACAGAAGAGGAGAAGTATCTCTGCCTGGACGCTCTCGAGGAGCAAAGTATCTAAGAGGCTGATCAATATCACGTGAAACAGTACAACTTGTGATTCTCACCTGGCGGAGAGCCACGGTGGTATACATATACATGGAACACAAGACAAATCTCAAGACTGCTTACGTATATTTCCCGAGGATTCATGAATTACATAATCATTGCTGAAGTACAAATATACAGAAATCCCTAGTTATCTATGTGATCAGTTTTTCGTTCTCATAACGATCTATGCTATCAGACGCCACTAGGTGTTTCGTCTGTCGTTTGGAGACTCTCCTTCTAAGGACGTTCTCAATGAAATATTCACCGGCCTGCATCAGATTAAGACAAATGCTGGATAGCTAGTACGATGGACCAACCTTATAACTACTTCTGACAAGCGGGCCGCTTGCAACATAGAGGAAACCCATGTCTTCTGCTACCTTTCGCCATCTATCAAATTCTGCCGGTTCCACGTAGCGTTCGACTTTCATATGCCGCTTTGTCGGCCGCATATACTGTCCGAATGTCACAACATCAACATGAACGTTGCGCAACTCTAAAAGAGATAAGATACAAGAAGATCAAAAAAGTATGGAACGTACCCTTTAAAGCTGCCATGACCTGCTCTTCAGTTTCACCCACACCAAGCATTATGCTTGTCTTTGTGACAAGAACACCCTCTTTCTTACAGTGTTCTAGAACGCTCAGGCTCTGTCGGAAGGTTGCGCGGCGATCACGAACATAGGGAGTCATCTCTTCGACGGTTTCGATGTTGTGAGCGTAGACGTCGAGACCGGATCTTGCAACAAGGGACACATGCTCAAGGTTGCCCGCAAAGTCACCCGTCAACGCTTCGACTAGAATATGGGGAGCTCTGCATAATGTGAGCATGAGGAAATGGAAAGCGGAAAACGGAAACAAACTTCTGTTTGATTTTACTGATCGTTTCGGCGAAATGCCGTGCACCACCGTCAGCAAGGTCTGGGTGAAACACATGAGCAAGAATGGGGATATAGATATAACGTATAAACTAGTCGTACCATCCCTATCGACGCTTGTAAGGACGATATAACCGAGGCCCCATCTACTAATAGCCTCAGCGGTGTTTTCTGGCTCATGAGGGTCCAATGGAAGAGGAGTTCGGGAAGTCTTGACAGCGCAGAAACGACAGCCTCGAGTGCATGTATCACCCATCAACTAATTTAAAGTGAATGTTCGGAATTTCAGCTGTGTGAGCGGATATACCATGATAGTAGCCGTAGCTTTGCTTCGAGCTTCGGCATCGGTTGCAGCTGAGCCTCCACCCCAGCAATCACCAATATTAGGGCATCGTGCCTCTTCACAAACGGTATGGAGCTTGAGGCCTCGTAGGTCCTTCTTAATCTTTGCATAGGAGCCACCAGCAGGAACAGAAGTTTTGAGGAATGAAGGCAGTCGAGGACTAATGAATTTTTATACGGTAAGAACGCAGTGTCGCAACGTTTGCAAAACATACGCTTTTGTATTCCCCAGAACAATTCGGCCGCGAACGTCAGGCCCATCACCAGCTATAAAGTCATCTAAACTAGGTCCAGTCTCAAGCTTCTGGCTAAATTTCGAGCGTGAGGCCGAATCTGAAGAACTCGAAGATGTCGCTGCAGTTGCGAGGGAACGAGTGCAATATGCCACAGCCCTCCGAATACTGCACAATGCAGCCGACATTCCGATAGTGAGTTGCGGTACGATTTTCCGCCACTCACACAACCAAACAAGCCACTCTATTTCCGTCCCTATTTCCGTCCCTTTTTTAAACAGCTCGTGGGACTTATTCTATTCCTACATACCGTGAGCGCTGTATCCCGATGTGAAGAACAGACCGTTTTAATGAAGGCACACACATTGAAAGTGCGACCCTGTTGTTAGAGCACGCATAAAAATGGAGCACTCATTCAACATGACATTTGTTCTTAGGGTATCTTTAGCACATTAATTCAGTGACATGGGCTTGCAAAGGTGAACTGAAGATCTTCAGGGAGTGTATGATTCAATTGTCAGCTTAAGAGTGTTTATGTCTCCAACCAGCAACCAACAGAGCAAGAGAAGCAATTACAACCCACAACCCACCCATGCAATATTATCTAGTTCCATGTTCCTATCCGTGTATTTTCTAGTCAGAATTTCTGTAGCCTATAAAACACACTGAAAAGTTCCAGAATGGACAAAAATCATCTATCAAGGTGTACTCATTGCCTCTTGCCATTGACAGCGACCCATTGAGCTTTTGCTCCTAAAAGGGAAGAAATCAAACTACTCGAGGGTATTAAGACCGTTTCCAGATCGGAGAAAAAGCGTAGACGTACCCCAGGATACCCAAAGCACCCTCGTTGACAGTTAAGATGCCGGCACCCGTAGCAGGTATCCAAACATCACACATGTCGATGATCAATTGTTGTCGGGTAGCAGCACGGGCACTGGTCGAGTAAGCCTCCATATATAGGTATACTCAATTATAACTCACGCCAGAATGGCATTTAGCCTACTCTCCCGAACTGCTTCCTCACCAACCTCCACTTCCCCAAGTCTCAATCTTTGTAATGTCCTTTCCTCCTTGTGAAATCTTGCGATCTATTCCCAGATGTGATCCAAGATTGAAGATGGAAATTTCACATGACAGACCTTAAGAGCACCATTAATGAGACTGAACACGATTCCGGCGAACCAGAACTGGAAGGATCTCTTGCTTACTCGTTGAGCGATTTCTGGATCCAACTTGATGAACTTGATAGTATTAGCCTACATCTGGTATGAGTTCAAAGTTGTATATGTTCCTATAAGTTGAGGGTTGCATACCCAGATTAAGGCATCGTAATTGAGATAACTGAAGTAACCGATTTGTCTTGCAACCATCGTGATGATTTCTGCAACTGGACCTGGTGAAAAACTAGCTTTCAGCGCAGCTTGGAGGCATTCTATTGGCTTTCCGAGGCGCATCACTGGATGACGAGTCAAACTGAGTTCAAAGCTAACAATTGCAGGAATACGTACACTTTCTGGCAAGACCAAGATGAGACTTGAGAGCCACCCATCGAGCAACTTCGTCTCTGTTGCCTTTCCCCAAAAGGTACCAAGCATAAAAGCGGGCGAAGTACTGAATCGCACGATAAGTCTGATGCATGTGAGAACTTCATTAACATACTTCGACGATTGAGTCCAAACCTTATCGCGACCCAAGGTAGTGCCCCCGTACTCCAGACTCTGAGAGACTACGGGATGGAAGACTGCTTGAGATATGATGCTTGCCATTATGTCTGCGAGGGAAGTGTGAAATTGATCATAAGCTATATCCCAATGGCAGCACGTGATTACCAATGAGCTTTAATAACCGAAATTTCACATGGCCGAAGCACATTCGACTCAGGAACAGGTCCACTGACCCTGACCCGGCCCAACTCATTGGATCACCTTTAGAGATGTCACTCACGTAGAGTGGTCCTCTTCAGTATCCTAGTCAAGTCGTCTCCTTGAGTTTTAACAGAGAGCACAAACGTGAACATGCAGTTTGACCATGGTTTCGGCTTTTCCCGAAGAAAATTCAAACGGAGCTCCAATAGGTTCAAATCCTGAACCTTCTTTATCGTCACATCAACAAACCTCGCTTTTCGTGTAATTCAAAATGGTGAGTACAGCTATCGTTCTCATTTCTTTGTTATTGACCCATATTTCAGGAGAAACCATCATTAGCACGTGTGGATAAGGTAGAGGGCACTTAACCGACCTCTTCCCATACTCTTCTGACGCTCATAGGTCATCGGTCGAACCGGTTCTCGTGGTGGTATCACTCAAGTCCGTGTACAACTCATGGATAGTGATCGGACTCTCCTTCGTAACGTCAAGGGTCCCGTGCGTCAGAATGATATCCTTACTCTCAATGAGAGTGAGCGTGAGGCCCGGTATGTCACCTTAGAATATATAACAATGTTATTCAATGTGCTTGTAGCCGTCTTCGCTGAATAAGTCTTTCGGGATCTCTGTCTATTTTTTGTTGTCGTATCGTCAGTTCCCGTACTGTATTTCCTATCCAAATTTACTCTTCCAGTCATGGGACGTGGCTTATACAACTATTTCCTGAAGTAACAAATCTGCATCCTTGAGGATCGTAATTGTAGTGTGGGCCTGTTTATCAATGTGTTTTATCAATGTGAGGAATACCATATTTGGTAAGGGTCGTCTAACGGATCCTCTGACTTCCTGGCAATAAAATTACTCTCTAGCTCGTTACCTAATTTCCGATGGGCAAGGCACAAAAAAAGACAGGGAAAGGCCGTCTGGACAAATATTACAAGCTTGCAAAGTAAACCTACATCTTCCTTGTCTCGGACACACTGTCACTGACTTTCATGAAGGGAGCAAGGCTATCGAGCACGCTCGGCATTCAAGTTGATCCAACTCAACAAGAAATATAATTTTCTCGAAAACGCACGATGCTGCATTGACCTTTGCGCTGCTCCTGGTGGCTGGCTGCAGGTGGCCAGTAAATACATGCCCGCCAATAGTGTCATTGTTGGTGCGTGAAACCCTGCCTTTCAGGGCTTGTAGCTGACTACCGAACAGGCGTTGACTTGGTGCCTATAAAACCCATTCCTCGGGTAGTGACATTTGCTGCCGACATCACCACTCCCCATTGCCGGAATCTCATTCGTGGCGAGCTTAAAGACTGGAAAGCGGATGTTGTGCTTCATGACGGTGCACCAAACGTAGGCACAGCATGGGTTCAGGATGCATATCTGCAATCAGAACTGACGTTGATGAGTCTTAAACTGGCTGTCGATTTCCTGGCTAAGAGTGGCACCTTTGTGACGAAAGTGTTTCGAAGTGTGGACTACAACAATTTGATCTGGGTCTTCGGTCAGCTTTTTAGAAAGGTTGAGGCCACGAAGCCACCCTCTTCACGGTGAGTACTATCGTATACCTAAGCTACCTTCTTTCTTATCTTAGACCGTTCCAGAAATGTTTCCGCCGAAATTTTCGTAGTTTGCCGTGAATTTCTGGCACCCAAGTACATCGATCCCAAGTTCTTCGACCCTAGACATGTCTTCAAGGAACTCGCATCATCACTTACCAAGACGACCAGTAATGACGTGCAGACAAGTGTCTTTCATCCTGAAAAGAAACAACGGCAAAGACATGGATATGCTGAAGGCGATTACACCCTTTTTAAAACCGTCTCAGCCACGAATTTTATCCGCGGGGATGATCCTATTGCTACGCTTGGACAATTCAACCAGATTGTGTTTACTACCGATGAGGAGAAGGAGTAAGCATCCAGCAGATCTCATCTCCTCTACTGACACTCTGTAGATGGCTTTCCATGGACATCGCGACGCTCGACGTAAAGGAAAATTGCCAAGATTTGAAGGTCCTTGGAAAGGGTGATTTCAAAGCATTGATCAAATGGCGTGTTCAACTTCGTGAAGAGGTTCGTATTCGACAATTTTTCTACCCGTCCTTGAACCTCAACGTTTCTTAGCTAGGTTTGGATGGAAGGATCAAATGTACTGAGGATATAACAGAGCCAATTGAGGTTGGAGATGAAATGGACGAAGAGCAACAAATTTCTGAAGAGGTAAATAAATGGCAATGAAATCAGTGGCGCTTGTTGGCTCAAATACATTCATCAGTTAGAACGCCTGAACGCTGAAGCTGCTGCTCGTACAAAACGTGAGCGTCGTCGAGCTAACGAAATCAAGACGAAGACAATTCAGCGTATGCAGTTGCAAATGACTGCCCCTTTAGATATTGGTCTTGAACAGAACGACGCCATTCTTGGGGCCGGTCATGATGAGGTGTTTGATCTGGAGGAGACGGAGAAACGCATGGATGAAAAAACCCAAGTGCAATGGTTGAATGACGATGTGCCCGAATCCATTGACAATGATAACGAGTATGATGAAGCTAGTGATGCAGCAGAGGCCGACGACGAGGATCAAGATATGAGATATAGAGGACTCGAGGCTGAGCTGGATGGTCTCTATGATGCCTACAAGCATAGGCTATGGGAACGAGATGCAAAATCTAGGGCGAAGGAGCAGAGATCGAAGAATAAGGAAGAGGAGTGGGTTGGTATTCAACCTGAACATGGTAGTGATGAGGAAAGCAGTGAATCAGAAGGAGGTTGGGGCATGGCCCAGCGAAATAAGCTGCAAACTAGCGACACCTCCTCGGATGAGTCGTCGGACGATGAGGGAGGAGTTGAGACCATACCTAGTCGAAAACGGTCCCGCTCATTGAAGAATCCTGCAGCACCACCTCCAAAACGACAACGCCTTGTTCAGACCCTAGAACTACCTTCGGCGCCTTCAAGCGCGGCAACCCAACTATGGTTCAGCCAAGGTGTATTCTCTGGTCTGGATGACATAGATAAGCCTAGCGAGGATACCGACCACAAGAACGAAGATGATACATCTACCCAAGGGAATGATCGAGATAAGGATGAAGTATGTCGCCCTTGTCATAATTTATGTATTCACTTCCAATTCCTTCAAACTCAAACGTAGGTTTCCTCGAACGAGGACGACTTTGAGATTGTTCCCCAGAACCCAGATGATGACATTGACATATGGGATGTCGCAAATGAGGGTGAAGACAAAATTAAGCATGAAGTTCCTCGTAAGCATTCTTCCCCGTGCAATAGGTCAATCTTTTAACGATGAGCAGAATTCAGCCTCAAAACTGCTGAGGCAGTGACACTTGCTCAAATGTTGGTTAACCGTCAAAAGTCCAAGACGGATCTGATCAACGATGGATTTACTCGCTATTCGCTCAATTCGAAGGAAGGTCTTCCTTCTTGGTTTTTAGACGATGAATCGAAGCACTACAAAGCCAATATACCCGTCACGAAGGAAGCTATCACAGCTCTACGGAACAAGTTGCGTTCCTTAGACGCTCGACCCATTAAGAAGATTGCAGAAGCCAAAGCCCGCAAAAAGCTTAGAGCAGCTCAGCGACTTGAGAAAGCAATGAAGAAGGCTGAAGGTGTAAACGAAACTACTGATATGACAGAACGAGAGAAGGCTAAACAGATTGAGAAGTTGATGCAAAAAGGCCTTTCTGGTGGCAAGAAACCAAAGAAAGAAATCAAGCTGGTTGTCGCCAAAGGTGTCCACAAGGGTATCAAGGGCCGGCCAAAAGGCGTCAAGGGACGGTATACAATGGTTGATTCCCGGATGAAGAAGGAAGTGCGTGTGATGTATCACCTATCTTTGGGCAAGTTCTGACTCAATCCATCTATAGGTTCGCGCCAAGAGACGAAGAGAAAAGCATCAAAAGAAGCGTAGACACGCTTAATCCCATTAGATTATGATACTGATTGCTACTGTATGCTAATCCGTTGATTGGCTGAACCAACCCTTGCGGGTAGGCAGTTTGTGATGCTTGACAATGAAACTTGTCATGATTGAATATGTCCCGATACCAATTTATCCTGAACGACATTCTCACATCTGTCCCAAAATATTTTCCACGCTGCGTCCGAGGAAAGATCGGAGCAATGCACCTGTGGCGATTCAGATCTGAATGCTACAAACTCCAAAATATAACTCACCTCATAGGATATATAAGGCTCTGAACTCTGATGATCAAGCCGGCGTTCTCTAGTGGTGCTTACTAGGTGACCTTGAGGCTCGATGGGAGAAACGGTTGATTGGAAAAAGGTGTCTTCCTTTAGAACGTATTGTCTTGTTTCATGCTCAAGTACCAAGGGTGTTTCAGGTGTCCGAGATCTGAAATATATTATTCATGTAAAGGTATTTCCAATGACCGATCTACTTACGGAGCGTTGTTCATCGCTAGCTTTGCAAGCTCATTTGGCCATGACGATTCTGGGAAATCGCGGTTACAAGTAAGTTTCATCCGTAGATCTCTTGTCCTGTTTCCTAATCAATAGTGAACGGGAAAAAGAGAAGTAGTACAAACTCATCCGGCATAAGGATGTCCAACCTTACCACTGCTCCACCCCGGAGGGTAGGTGCAGGAGTGATAGTGGTACCACTATCTGCCAGGTCACCTCCAACTCGAATATCTTTTTGAGAGGTATATTCAAAAACTAAAATGTGTGTTTGAGGTGTTGTCTCGTACACAAGACGACGCCTCCACGGTTGATCAGATGCTTGCCAGAAGAGAATCGGGGGGCTGAGCGATTAGTTCACAACTGACGTACGGGATTGCCCGACTTACCTATGCATGAACTCTGTGCTCGGATTTTCTTCCCGTACCCAATCCATAACTTCGTTGAACATCTTGTGACCTTCGAATGGAGGAGACAGTGAGAAAGCTGAGGCACCCCGAGAGCGAGAACCGAGAACGATGTAACCAGGCCTATCGAGACGATGAACAAAGGCGCCAGGGAAAAGAGAACGACAGTATATACGTTGCAGTTACAGAAGGAGGCCGATCCCCATACTCTCCCATCTGAGCGAGGAGTTGTTTGCGAGCATCGATATAATCACTACAAATCAAGTGAAGAGCTCAACTACCAATAATTTGAACATGACACCCTCAAGATACTTACCCGGTCGATGCAATGAAGTGATGTGAAATATTGCCATTGATATGAGTGACTACCCTCTCTTGTCCGAACCATCTTCCGACACGCCGAAGGCGGAAACCACTTGTCTTTACCAACGCAGAGGCATGACCACAAAAAAATGGATAGAGAGCATAGACAGGAAGAATATTTGTAAATGTAGTCGTATGCTTTTGTTCAGTTTCCAGGATGCTGGCGGCGAGCGGTACTTTTACATTCTGCAGATTTCGTCAGGCGTAAACTCAGTGAAACAGTCAATACTGACTTCGATTGCATGTTGGATGATAAGCTTTTTCGCCAAAGAGACAGAGATTTGAGAACTTTTACGATACCATATTCGAACCTGGGGCGAAGTTTAGGTCAAATCAATGAATTATTCGTAGACTCACTTTCCCTTCTGATAGATTTTCTAAGAAACAACCAGAAGAACGGGAAAGTGTTTGCAAAGACGTGGATAGGTCAACCGGAAGCGGGGGGACGAAGTCTTGCCGCGCGATGTCCTGATAAATATGTTCAGAGGACAATCAGTACAGATTACCAATAAATGTTGTACCTCTTTGAGAGCTTCTACATGTTGTTCTAGTTGTTCAACAGAAGCCGTGGTGCCAATGATTGTCAAAGACAAAGGTTTATGGGAGAATTGCAGGCGAACATTGTGGGTCCTAGAAAGTGACAATATTTCACTGCCATCTACACAGGAAACGTATAAGTTTATGGCTCAACGTTCAAAGATTCACTGTCAAACCTTTTCCAAGAAGCAGGAAGGCTTGATGAGGGTCCAATGGAAGAGCTGGGAATACCTTGAAGAAACAGCCATACAGCGAATCTCGCCAACAACTTACCAGAAGTTGATATTTCCTTCCTGGATCTTGCCAGCTTCTGACTCTGAGCAAGCGAAGGCCAGGCCCATTTCTTCTCAATGATTGTCAATGCGGCTTCGCGTTTACGTATCTGTTTTGAAACACGTATGCCATAGAGATTCAGAAACTTTCGGAGCTGGACAGCAGTGAAAGATCGATGCAGCTTTGCTATTAACGCCTCGTATTCTGCCTCGTATTCGGTAGAACCGACTGGGCTATGGGACTGAGGACGGAGACTCTCCAGGTCCTCGAGAGTCACTTCCGAATTCTGAGCCACATAACGAAGATACTCTGCTACCTTTGGCCTAGGGGGAGGATGAACGGTATCTGGTAAGTGGGTTGATTGTTCAGGATGGGGTGAATCAGCAAAGAGAGATGCATGTCTCCTAGAAACCAAGCCAGAGGTGGAAACACGACAGGCGAATATGCGCTCAAGACGAGTACACCGTAACACCATGTAAAGTCCTCCCGAAAAACACACTTTTCGGAATTCGCTCGAAATGGAAATCAATGATTATGTAAAATACGTTTCACTGCTACAAAAATACTCAATTAAATTTCGACGATCGCTCTGGAAGCAACAACCGGTTTCATGCTTGAATAACTAGCTATGCTAAGAACACTGCATTCATGGACAATGCCAGAGGTTACATTTGCTGCTCAATTGCCGCAGCTTCACAATTGCACAAGAGGTTCAGATAACCATATCGAGGGTACAGCGAAACAACTATATATATAGTGACCAGCCAATCACATTACTGTCAGAAAAAATCCTGCTGGTCTCCGTCATGCCCGCTACTCTTCTTTTACAGGATCCAGAAAATATTGATTTCTCAGATATTGAGAATAAGTATGCACAATATCTCTCTATTCACCTTACAGTCTGAAACTTTTCCAGGTACCAAGTAAAGCAAGATGAAGGTTTTGACAATATCCTAGTGGTAGACGGCGTTCCCATCATCGGCAAAGACAAACTCGACAAACTTCTGACCAAGATCTGCAAAGAATTTTCAAAGAAAGGAGTTACTATCAAATCAAATGACATTCATATCCCATGGGACGAATTGGCTGGCAAAAGCAAAGGGTATATCACACAAAATCTAGTTCCTTGGAGTGCACATCTCACCTGCACGCTAACAGCTTTCTCTTTATGGAATTCCGCAGTATCGATGAAGCCAATCTCGCCCTAGCAGCCCTTCATAATCATCCATTTGATGCCAAACACACTTTCAAACTTAATCGGTTCTCTGACATCGAAAAATACGCAAACCTAGATGAAACATATATAGAACCAGAAGCTGAAGAATTCGTACCCAAGGTGTGATTATATCCCAAAAGAATATCGTGCCAAGGTAACGATGGGTCTAGGAACATCTGCGAGCGTGGCTGGCCGATCCTCAAGGCCGAGACCAGTATGTGACATATCGCGGTGAAGAGGTCCTGATTCACTGGCATGGGAAGCCCTCACAATATGAGATTGCATACAAACCAGTACGTATCCCCCCCTGACTGCCAGCTCTGGCGTGCGAGAATTGATTTTTTCCCTCAGAATTGGACCAACTTCCTCTATGTAGCATGGTCACCATTGGGAACATATAGTGCGACTTTGCATCGTCAGGGTGTTCGCATTTGGGGTGGCTCATCTTGGGGTCAACAGCAACGATTTGCCCATCCCTTCGTCAAACTCATCGACTTCTCCCCATGCGAGAGTTACCTTGTCACATGGTCTAACGAGCCCATTGTTGTTCCTGATAATGCAACACAAGGTCCTCAATATTTCTCACCAGATGACGAAGGCAACAATATTGCCATCTGGGATATCAAATCGGGACATCTTCTTCGCACATTCTCCACAACTAATGAAGGTGAAACTCCCGGGCAGAAGAAGCAAATGCAGTGGCCAATCCTGAAATGGAGTCCCGACGACAAGTTCATCGCACGCACGACCCTCGGTCAAATGATCAGTGTCTACGAGCTTCCCGCAATGGGTCTGCATGGGAAAAAAAGTCTGAAGATAGAGAGCGTCGTTGATTTTGAATGGTGTCCCCTTGGAGAAAGAGACAAGGAGGTAACAGAGAGGGATACCAAAGAAGGAACCAAAACAACGAAGAAAGCCCGGGAAAACATGCTTGTGTACTGGACGCCCGAGGTAGCAAATCAACCGGCGCGTGTCACTTTACTTGGCTTTCCCAGTCGGACTATCTTGCGCCAGAAGAATTTATTCAATGTTACAGAGGCAAATTTCCGTCCTGTCTTAGCATTGCTGCTGCTCACCAACTGTTCAGTGTAAAATATACTGGCAGAATCAGGGTGATTTCCTCTGTGTTAAAGTCGATCGGCATACAAAAACAAAGAAATCTATCTTCTGCAACCTAGAGATCTTCCGGATGCGCGAAAAGGACTTCCCGGTTGAAGTTGTTGAACTCAAAGGCTTGTCTCTGTTATGGTTTAAAGCAATGTCATGCTTACGATCAATTCTCAGACACTGTGATTGATTTCTCATGGGAGCCCAAGGGAGATCGATTTGCGATTGTTTCCAGTAGTGATCCTAATCTAGGAAACCCCGGTCCAGGTACCACTATCAAGACGGACGTCAGTTTCTATCAGCTTGATCATTCGAAAAATGACTTTAGACTTCTCCGTGAGTTATTACGTGTTTACCTTGGAAATCTACCTAAACAAACGACAGGTAGTCTGTCCAGTCGTACAAGCAATGCCATTCGGTGGTCTCCACGGGGACGTCATGTGGTATTGGCGACTGTTGGGTCTTCCACTAAATCAGAACTAGAGTTTTGGGATCTGGATTTCAATTCAGATGATGTGAATCGCAAAGATACCCAAACGTCCAAAGAGGATTGGGCAAGTGGCATCCAGCTCCTTGGTACAGCAGATCACTATGGCGTCACTGACGTTGAGTGGGACCCAAGTGGACGATACTTAGCGACCAGTGCGAGTGCATGGACTCATACGGTATGGACTTTCACACGTAATTCAAATGCGTGTTAAACCAACAGTTTGGCAGCTGGAGAATGGTTACGCCATCTGGGATTTCCGAGGACAAGAACTCATGAAACAGATCCTAGATCGCTTCAAACAATTTATCTGGCGGCCGAGACCCCCAACCTTGCTGGCAAAAGAACAGCAAAAGAAAATTCGTAGAAATCTACGTGAATTTAGCCGAATTTTTGACGAAGAGGACGCTGCAGAAGAGAGTAATATTAGTGCAGAGCTTATCGCTTTGCGCAAGCGGCTCGTAGATGAGTGGAATGTCTGGCTTATGTCGCGCCGGCGAGATTTAGCCGATGAACGTGGACACAAAAACGATAGACGTAGTCCGTCGAATGAAGATAAAGAAGAAATCGAAGTATGGGTGGACGAAGTGATTGAACAAATTGAGGAAGATATGTGATTAGTGGATGCTCGGTTCCGCTCGTTTGCTAGGCATTTCCCGTCTTGTACCATGGTTTTCGCATTGATGAGAAAATAAATGCTATACACGTGGTTTCTAGACAGAACCGGGGGCGAAACAGAAGTTAAATAGGCTGTTATCGTCCACATTCCTGGGACAGCATTTTGGTCCGATAACCGTGGTTGCACTCACACTAGCTTTTGATGGCTTACACGAATACGATTCTCCGAGAAAATAGACATTTAAGGCTGAAACAAACAAGCTGAGAATTCTACGATGGAACTGTATGTACAAACGTGGAAATTTATTGGAGGGTGCGCACGCCGTGGTGTGAATTGCACAAAAAAGCGTGAGAAGATATCTACCGGTTCCATGTTGCGGAGCCGGAGCCGCGTATTCTGGTATCTGATAAGACAACACTTGACTAGACGTGATAAAAGACTCCATTTCCCGCCCCGGACTTTCTCTCTGCCTTCCCAATGTCTATTGCCTCTTCCACATCGTCAAGCTCTCTACTTTGGGCGACAGGTGTGTTTCCCTCCTTCACTTAGCTTTGTATTCTAACTTGCGCAAAGCCTCGAAGGAATGGGTCATCCAGCCCAAACCCAAGCCAGGTCGTAAGCCCAAGAAAGACCTCGCACCCTCTGTTAAGAATGAAGACGATGTGAGACTTGTTCCATCGCGATCATCCTTCCGCCACTAACATTATATAGTCCGATGCCAAGGGCCGTCGAGTTCAGAATAGGTTGGTGACTAGTTTTGAACACGATTCCTCCTTCTGAACACCGTGGTTCTAGAGCTGCACAACGTGCATTTCGTGAAAGAAAGCAGTCTCAGCTTGTCGAACTGCAAGCACGCATCCAACAATACGAACAGGGGGAGATCGAACGCAATGTTGCGTTGCAAAACATTGCCAAACGCCTGAAGGAAGAGAATGAGGCTCTGCGACGAGAGAATGTACTGTTCAAAGACAGGATCTCCAAACTTGAACAAGAGAAAATGGTCCAACAGGATACCAAACGCTGGAGAGAGACCTCTCCTGCGAGTGTCGGCTCCCGAGCTCCTGCCCGTAAAAAACCTCGTCCCAGTCCTGAGTCGCTCAACAAGCCTATATCAGCTCCTTATATGCCCTCGCCTCCTTCCATGATCAATTCCCCCAATTCCTCTGGGTCTTCTGATTCTAGATTTTCGCCCACTTTTGAAGTGCAAGCTTCTGAGATGACACGTCCAATTGTAACCGAAATCAATCTGAGTCATCCCTCTAAATCAATTCCTTCGGAACCAACTTCTTCCTTTCCAACATTTGATTGTGGTTTCTGCAGTGACGACACGCCTTGTGTTTGTCGCGAACTCGCTGCCCAACAAGCTGCCGATCGTTCAACGTTCACCACGACTTTCAAATCTGAGGATTTCTCTTCGATGGTCATACCGAGTGTTGTCCAACTCGAGCCAGCTGCCCAACCTCTCCGACCCTCTCGATCTATCCTTGATAATTTGCCCTCATATAAACCTCCTGTTCCGCTACGTCGTCGTGCAACACCCAGTGCTGTCAACTCCATTTTCCCTGTCCAGGTATTAACAGAAACTCGGCTATCCAATCCACCTTCCGGTCCAATTTGCTCAGGGGATCCATCTAACTGCCTTGCATGTGCAGATGATGCATTTGGGAAGGCATTCTGCTCTGCGGTCGAGAAGATCGTTGCAACTCGCCCTCCCTGCATTGAGTTTATGAGAGGCAGTCCACCAGGATCTTGTAGATGCCACTCGGGGCAAAGCGGTTGTGAGCACTGTTCGCTCGTGCCGTCCATCTCTTCATATAGCTCTTCTGATATTTCGGATACCATGCCCACCAATGATGCTTGGCATCAAATCAAAGACCATCCGAACTCCTCGTTTGCTGACCTCTCCCTACTTGCCAGCGTCGTTGCAAGTCGCGCCAAGTGTATAGGACCACGAGTTGTATTATCTCCTCGTCCTGAGTGCATTTCCACTCCATCACCTGTGGTCCCTGCTCCCCCCGTAGACAGTGAAACGATAATATTGACCGATCCTCACGCTCAGTACCGAGAGAAGGAAAAGGCCCAGTTACAAGAAAACGTTTCTCCTCGGTTGGTACATCAAGATGTCCTAGTTCGTTGTGCGCAGCATCGTATTTGCGATGTCCCTACTTCTGCAGTTCGCGACGCTCTTCGAATACTTGATGTTAAGTTCTCCTAGGTTTTACTATCTACATCTTGACAGCTGGTGCATTAACTGCCCATTGTAATAATATACCATCACATCCATGATTGCAAGTATTACCAACTCTGTACTTATTATCACTCTACCACGTTCTCCGATTAACATGTATTGACTTCTTCGCTACTTTTCTGACCGCATTCGACAAATGCTCAGGGGATAAACCTGCAACATGTTTAAGCTTCCTGATCATCTCTGCGATATCCTGTCTAAATAGACGTCGATTACGGTTTTTGACAAAGATAGTCGGCCTTGCGGTATCGAGAGAACGAAAATTTTTGATAAGCACACCTAATGGCAATCCTGCATGTCCTGAAGGCAGGGGTTCCACATATGGCCACAATGTCAGAAGGAGCGTCCTCGCTGTGGAGAGCTGCCGAGTGAGAACAAAAGCATGACAGAGGGCACATATTGCTCGGACATCAGGTTGGATCCCGTCAGCAATCATGGACTGGAAAAGTTCAGCAGCTGCCTTGGTCTGACCCTGACTTGCATACCCTTGAAGAAGGATAGTGTACAAGACGACGTTTGGTTTGATGCTAGTAGAATGCATAATTTCCAGTGCCTTTTCCATTTCACCCCGGAACACAAAAGTCTCCATCAGTGTCGCGACATGATAGACCAGTGGCATCAGCCCCCGAGCCAGCATATCGTTATATACGTCAACCATGGCAGATACATCGCGCCTAATAACTCCCTCGTATCGCATACGAAGTCCTAACAGAGTTGCATCGCTGAATATGCCTCGCGATCTCAGCGACTGCAAAAGCGAGGTTGATAGGTTAGGTCGTCCAGGCCAAATAAACCTCAATCCGGCAACTGGATCTATAACTGGGTCTATTAGCGAATACTCATTTGATGGAGGTGACTTGGGATCCATTGATTCTTGCGACAAAGAACTCGGAAGAGCCTTATCGTCTCGGAGAAGTCGAGCCTTTTCATTCCGGACAAGTTGAATCATCATAGCGTGTAGGTGATGGAGAGAGGGACGTAATACTGGGGAAATTTGCCGCAACAGTCGATAGCCCACAGAAGGGGTTACTTTCTCAAAGCGAATGAGATGGTCTATGAGGATTTTAATGGTCCGCGAATTGGGCCTAATATTAGTCGCCTTCATGAGCTCAAGTACTGCCCGAGCAGCACCCAAACCCAGATCGGTCACCAGGCCTCGCATCAGAACATTGAAGGGTCCAGAGGTACATTTGACATGCAAGGCAGCAAATGGCCATCGCACGCCGTACTTGAGTTGACATTTCTGGAGCTGATCACGGTGGTCGGTGGGCTGGCACCGGGACAGAAGCAGAGATGCGATAGAAAGCGCGAATTCATGACGACCAAGAACCATCTGTAAGTGCAGAAACGCTGTTAAAACAGTAGGTGATCCCTCAAAACCTTTTTCACCCATGAAAGAAAATATCTCTTCAGCTATGGTGAACTTGGATTGAATGATACAAAAACGAACGCCGATGAGAAAAGTATAATAATCTGGTGAGATGGTTATAGGATGTTCTAGGTCTGGTAAAGGACTAGTGAGGCCCTCATCATTACCCGAGGCGGTGAAATTTTGGAGGGGCCCAATGGCACTGTTTTCGAAGAATGACAAGAAGTATCGAAAATTCGACTCGTCTTTCAAAAAAAGTTGCGTTTGTAGGAGTCGATTCATGACAATGGTTCTTCTTAGTGGAGACAAGGAGGACATTGCAGATATTGCGAAGTCTCGTACTTGTATGTCGTAGCCTAGGTGTCGATAGTTGTTTGCGATCACAGCATGGGTATGATGATTTATGGGGAAACCAGCTCGCTCCATCAACTTTAGGCACTGGCGCGCACCGTCGAGATCGCGGTTCCGCAGATGGGATGTCAGAACTGCATGCCAAGTTCTTCGAGAGGGTACCACACCGGCTTTTTTGTAGTCCCTTAGCACCGACTTTAGTGTCGCTGCTACGAAATTTTCCAGTTCGTAGTTGGCTCTCAGTCGCCAATCGAGAAGCCGACAGGTCGTCATACCGAGGTAGTCCTCGGCCAGGCGGCAGACCTCCAATACGAGCGGGTATTGTCTGTGCCGCGACAAAGTCCAGCAAATACCCTCGTATGTGGAAGCGTTCAAACGAAGCCCATATGTAACCGACAAGCTCAACAAGCGGATGCAGGAGACAGGATGATCTGAAGCAGCGAGTAGATTGGCAACATGACGAAAGGTGCGACAATGTCTCAGGATTTCGTGGACAGGAGAGAATAAGGATGATCTAGAGTTGAGATTTCGAAGGGCCATTTCGGCAGTTTGACCATGCTGCTTGAGGAAAGTAATGAAGGCATTGGCGAGATGTTTGGGGGAGCGGGAGCGTATACGGCAGGAATCGGGCGACGAATTTTTGTTGATGGGATTCCTTTTCACGCGAGCGTCTTTCCTCGACTCGTGTCGAACAGGATTGTATCGAGAACTTGTGGCTGCTCGTAGTTGTCGAAATCTGAACATCGTGCAAGCGCTCCTTGAACTCGAACCACCATGTGGTCCTGTTTTTCCCACAGTTCTGTGAGGAGGAAAGGAGGGCAAGTAATCGTACAGAGCCCGAGTTCTGACATTCTCCAAGAAACCAACTTTGCCTCGTCGCACCACCGACCGACAAGACTAGCTTTACGGCCAGTTTAGTGTCACAAAAATGGCCTGCGTACCTGCTAGCACCCCACCCGCTGCCCAGCTTGCTGCAGCCCCCAACCGTCCACTGCCGCCAGCAATGTATGACTACGTGTGACAAATCCGCCTCATGGAACCGCAATGCACCGACCTATCTAACGTGCCAGGCTTGGGTCAGTCGTAGGACTGAGAAGAGTAGGATATAGATATATTGCGAAGGAAATCTGCGCCTGTACCGAGCTGACTAACTGAATGGGGGACCTTGCCTGCTGGCTCACTATCATCATGATAACTTTCTGCTACTTGTGACACATGCCATGCAAATCATACCCTTCTACTGTACATCTTTGTACATAACCTCTACTCTGTCGCCTCCTTGACCAAATGGCCAGAAACTGTGTCTTAGCATTCGCTTGCTTGTTGCGATCCACGTGATTGTTGATTGTCAGGATGAATTTTTTCAATGTCAATCTTTCACTTTTGAAAAAATGGTGAGATTCTTGGCATGCCAATCTCATTTAGGCTCAATGTATTCAGCCCAAAGAACGCAAGCTGCGCACATCCACTCATGAACCATCTGTCAAGTTATCCAAGCGGACCTTTGCAGTGCAAGATAACGCTGTGGAGCATGTAGACATTGGCAGCAGCGCTGAAGCTTCTGTATGTATGTATTAACAGTACTTTACCTCTATGAGGCTCACAATTCACAGGGAAATGACATTTTAGCCGCTCTAAATGCAGACCCAACCCCATCTGAAACACTGACCAAGAAAGAAAAGCAGACTTTGAAGCGGGAAGCCTTTCTTCACAGTTAGTCTCCATTGCTCGTTAGCACCTGATTCTAATGGCCTGCTCGTGGAGTGACTTAGAACTCGAAGGTCTTGGAATGCGGTCTTCCAAGTCTCATGTTCGGCGAGAAAAACGCAAGGCAAAAGAACAATTACATGGTGGTAGTTTGAACGACATCCAGGCGATTCTTGCTACCATTGCCGCTTCAACCCAATCTGACGAAAAGGCAATGAAAGAGGAGAGTCCTGACTCCACAGAGACAGGTCAACACGGAGGGGGAGGCCATTCAAAGGCGCAGCAAAGGTCAGGGAGAATTGGAGAGGGCAAGACAGAACCGCTTTCTAAAAATCAGCGTAAGCGCATCTTGTCTGTATCATCGATTCCCGTGTCTCTACACCATGTTTTAACTGAGTTTTCTCACAGGAAGATGGAACAGCTCCGACAACCACTCATACGGTCTAATCCGGAATTTGCGAAAAATCCATTTGCAACTATACGGATTCATGCCGAGAACACGCTAGTCAAACACAAATCCTTGACCTAAATAAGTCTTCGGTAAAACTTCATCAAGACGTGTGTACATACGGTAAGGTAATCAATCAATACAGGTGTCGGGTATATACAGATGTGGAAAAAAAGTTGGCAGGGATTGAAGGCGGTCGCGAACTGAAACAACGAATAGTTGCAGTCAGATAGAGGATATCAGTATATGTTCACTCGTCCCCTATGCTCATACCAGCACTCCACACAGTACTCCCACTGCCTCCTGTGCTCCTTTTACTTCTCCGACCTTGCCGTGGGACAATTTCTGTAAAACCGCTGCTACCACCTTTGGCTAACTCGACACTCAGTTTCCGTTCGTGGGCATCCAAGGCCGCTAATGAATTTTCAGCCTCCACGTGTTCCAGAGCTTCTTGCGTCAGACTTGCGGAGGTAGATACTTCAAGTGTTCCATCACTATTCATATGGTTTGATGCGCTATCAGAGTTTGTATCAGTGCTCCTGCCTTGGCCAAAGCCGAAGAAGGAGAATCGACGGTTAGTAGTTGTAGTTGGTGGTGTATCCGATTGAGACCGTTCTATGGGTGCAGATGAAGGAATTGCGGTTGGCATGGACGACTGGGACATAGGCTGAATACCCATGAGCTTCATGGTAGCATTCAGACGCTCGCGTTCCTGGCGGTCTTCGTCATCCTCCTCATTACCTAGCTTACGAGCATTTGTCAGAGTTGTAGACCCCGGTTTCAATGTCAAGGGTCGAAGTTCCTGTTTTTTATCACTGGAACTACTGAAAGGCGAGATACTTCTCCAATCAAATGAACGAGATCGATGATTCGCCTTTGGGTTGAGGACTGGAGGCCGGGTTGATATAACCAGGTTTGGTGACTTTGCACCAAACTCAATCAGAGATGAGGATTGAGTCGGTGCAGACTGTCCGGTGAAGGGAGGTTGAGATTGAACTTTGGAAGCAGTCACAGATGGTTTGGGGCCCGAATCTGAAAAGGCAGGTGCCGACGGTCTTTGAGAAACCTTCTCGTAGTCGGCAGCCAACACATGTTCATATCCTTCTTGTGCAATGATACGATCAATAATTTTGGAGGCATAAAGTGATAATGCTTTGTTAGCGTCCTTGAGGGACTTGATTTCGGAACGCATGGTCTCCATTTCAGCAGAAATAGGAGGACCAGAATGGCTACTATCTGCGGAGCCAGAGGCTTTTTTGCTTCGTTTGGACCTACCATTATAGCTGACTTGTTCTTCAAGATTGGTTGGAGCCTCAAGCACGTCCTTGTTCTCCGCCCGGCCAAGCTCGGCAGCAAGGTCAAGACCAGGACCAGTGATTGGGAGATCTGCAAGAGACTCGCCCCTTGTTTCGTGTATAGAGTTAGTTCGCTTGCGGTTTTGACGACTTGAATGCCGAGAGAAGCGAGATTTCTCGTGATCACCCTCGAAGCTGATGCTGTCATCAGAAGAGCCCCCGATACCCCCACCTTCTTCATCGACACGATCAAGAGTACCGCGGTTAGTACTGCCCAAGCCCCCGACGTCAGTATGTTGCTCAACATGACCAACATTCTCTTCAGCGTCGCTTTCACTAGTCGCATTGCTGGTTCCAACCTGTCGCATAAGGTCAAACTGGCCATTCAAGGTTTTCTCCCGTAAGAGAATCATGTAGCTCTCGTTCTCCTCCTGAAGTTCGTTGTTTACCCTCTCAAGGTCCATGAGCTGGGTTTGGATGAGCACAAGAGTACTCTGAAGGGAGGAGTGAGATGTAACGAGCGTCGAAAGCTCGAGTTTGAGCGCTGTCATTTCAGCTGGCTCATTCTCAGGATCATTCGGGTCTTGCTGGGGAACTGAGGGTTTGTGTATAGATGGTGCCTCTTGTAGTTGGGACTCTTCGTTATACTGCTGCTCTCGAATTTCCCTTGCAGCTTCTTCTGCCCGTTTCAGAGCTTCGGATAAAGATTGAATTCGGGATCTGAGGTGTTGCTCATTATCATAAAAGGCCTGTCTTTCTGCCTCAAAAGTCATAGTCTACGTGCCCAGTTGAGAGGGAAATGCGGAAGGAGAAACCCACAACACAGACCTGTTCGTTATATCTCCTTTGGGTATCTCGCTTTTCCTTCTCCATTTCGCGAATTTGTGAGCGCAGCTTATCTGCAATGTCAATTCGTTGGGCCATTTCCGCCTCTGACCGGGCCTGTTCATTGTACAGCTCATTCAGTCGTGTTTCAGTGGTGTGGATGGTCGATGTCAAACTCTCAACGTCGCCAGTCAGGGAGGCAATGGTTTGATCCTTGTCTTGCAGTTGCAGTAGAAGCTGGAGGTAGATAATTAGGTTAGAATAAGCTTCGGAAGCGTGTGACTACCTGCTCTTTCTGATCAGTCTCCTGCTTGAGAGACGCAAGCAGAGCCTCATTTGTTTCCTGGGATGGTAGAGTTGTGTTCGTAGATATTCGTCGGTTAGCAGCTGAATTTAGAGGAGAAGGGACACGAGGTGATACAGCCGAGCGTGCAGTTGCGCCTCTTGCAATGGATGCTGTGTGTGCCGAAGGAGGTCGCCGAGTCGTGGTCTTTGGAGAGAGAGAGGACATGAATAGTAAACAGAGAAAAGGACAGAAGCCGTTACCCTGGCAATCATTCTATCATTATCATTACCATGTCCAACCCTCTACCAGCCGTCTCTCTTTTCCACAACATCCAGGCTTACTCGTTCCCGCAGGTAACGTCTCGACCTGCTCTCTCTCTCTCTCTCTAACAACCCTCACAGCTTCTAACCTCTGTGCTGCGTCAAAGTATGCCATGATCCTCCCTTCCATGCTTGCTGCTCATCGACACAGCATCTCCTCTGGGATCTACTTCTATCCCTGCCCTCGACAACCACTTGGATTATGTGCAACCGGCATCTGCATGCAAGCGTGGAGACGTTATACAAGTCCAAGGTTCTGCAGCGTCTGGAAAATCACACTTATTGTACTACATGCTTATGAACTGCATTCTCCCACCCTCGATTGGCCCAACCAAACTCCAGGGTTGGGGGAAACTTGCTGTCCTTCTCGACACCGACCACAAGTTTGATGTCCAGAGATTTAGTCAACTGCTGCGATCACGCGTTAAACGCTTCCTACCCCTAAACTCATCCGATGTTGAGGTGGCCATAACCATGGCCCTGGACCTTTTCCACGTTTTTCAGCCCACGAGCTCGCACCAACTTATTGCCACTATTCAACACCTGCCAATGTATCTTGCTACCAATCTACCGGATGTAGAGCTAGGCATTCTTGCTGTTGACTCAATCACTGCATTCTATTGGTCTGACCGCTTCATTCTTGAGCAAGCTCGCCTTGTCAATCGCGACAGCGCTCCTGCGCGACCCAAGAATCCTCTCAACCATGTTTCTGTGGCTCTTCAATCTTTCGCCCGTTCACATGGTCCCCTGATTCTACTTTCGGTCTGGGATCTTAACCTGCCGTCGAAAGCTCAAGTCCAACGCCACCTCGATCCTCCAGCAAAATATGCCGACACAAGTAAGGAGATATTACCAGTCTCATGTCACATCACCCTTGCTGCGTCCAGTGCAATC
>Ga0157357_1000062_pt1 | contig 38915 bp, 33 predicted proteins | sample AttcapACBM1_FD_111485 | JGI IMG/M metagenome (GOLD analysis project Ga0157357, IMG submission 111485) | Fungus gardens microbial communities from leaf cutter ant in Botucatu, State of Sao Paulo, Brazil - Atta capiguara ACBM1 | ecosystem: Host-associated > Fungi > Mycelium > Unclassified ... | reverse complement strand
ACTCCAACCCTAACCCTAGAGTTCTAAAAATAGAAAATGTAAAATAATTTGAAAGTAAATAAAAATAAAAATAAAATGAAATTGAAGTCTATCATTTTTATTTCTGACATTATATATCATCAGAAACAGTTTGGTTCCAATGCAAGTTTGATCATGCAAATCTATCTAGCTATTCATGAAATATTAACAAACAAAGTTTTTATAGTTACTGATGATCTAATATCTTGGTTTTTTGTTGTCGCTTTTGTACATCTTGCATATGTGCAGATAGCTCTCATTTAGGGCTTTCCACTACTACTTAGTTTGTGAAAATTGATCTACTGGTTGTGGAGATACAAGCTGAATAAAGTTTGTGGCAAATACTTCTACATTATTCAGGATTAAAGTAGATAGTTTCAACTTTACAACTGAAGTTGTCTTGTTCCAGCAATCTAAAGAAGACAACAAATAATATTTAGTTATATTTTTTAACAAATATTTATCTATGATAGAGTATAACTATAAGGTTCATGACAAAGAAATATTAGTAGTTATTTAAACCTTAAAGAAGTGAAGGTATTTTTTAAAAGATGTAAAAACCCTAGTTGACATCTAGATAAGATCATAAGAACTTGAAGTACTTTATGATGGCCAAGAAACTTAATTATAAATAAGTGTGATATATTAGAAACAGATTGTTACAAACTTAAGAACTTAAAGTTGTTTAAGAGGAAGAATCTTATATTAGGGTTAACACAAGAGAACTCAATAGAGAACTCTGTACAGGATCATCTACCCTATATACTAAACTACAATGGTCTATGCTACTACTTATACCCTAAATAACTATATATTTGCTATAAGATCAACATATGTAATATACATTATATGACATCATCCTTCTTTGTGACCATTACTGTGACCATGTCATCTGATGTGACTGATGTGTGACAGTATGTGATCATAACATCACTCTAACCCTAACCCTAGATCTGAATAAAGAAAATAAAAGAAAAAAGAAAACAAAAAGGAAATTTAAATAAAAAAGTTAGTGTTCAGGCTTTGCATATCTGATACAGACCAGTTACTGAACCAGTTATGCTAAAAGTGCACAATATCAAGCTTAGCTTTGATATCTGGCTGGTACTATATATGTACTTCATACTGTACTTCTAACATGATAGTTATTGTATCTAACTAAATTTTATTTCAAGTTGTGTTACCATCCTAGAAAATTAATAAATAAGTCTAATATCTTGTTGTGAAGACCTAACTATGGTACAAAATTTCACAATAATGAGAATTTGGTACTAATCAAGCTAGAGTTTTTTGTTATTTAATTTATGGAAGATATAATAGTGAAAGATAAGAAGAAAGCTCTGTTAATAGATACTTACTATAAAAATTAGTTGAACAAGCAGAAAAATATAGTGGCTGCAACTGCAAAAGAACTTGAACAGTTATTCATGAAATCTATATACTCTGTGGAGTGGTCCAAAAGTAATAGTTTGCTTCTGTTCTAGAATAAGATCTATATTTCTAACATCCTAGATCTCTACTATCATATTGTATTTCTTTACCATTATTTAAAGATTGCTAGATATGTAGAATATTAGAAAACCTTAGAATTGATATTATAGAACTACTGATGGCTGCAAATGTCCAGGTATATTAATCAGTATATTAGTACTTGTAACCTCTGCTTGAAAACTAAGTCTATTTGATATCTGTTCATTAGTAAACTACACTCTTTCTCTGTCTTAGATACAAGATAAAAAATAACTAGTATAGACTTTGTCATAAAACTCCCTGAGTTTGTGGGGTTTGATATAGTGATGACCATGGTAAATTTAATGTCCAAGACTACCCACTTCATTATAAATTATACTATAATAAGCATTATAAAAGTAGCTAGACTTTTCCTATACTATGTATAAAAGCTTTATAGTTTCTTTATATGAGTCATATTAGACTACAAACCCTAATTTGTTGTGCTCTTCATAAAGAAACTTTACTACCTGTTCAAAATTGAGCTTAATTTCTCTACTACTTGGTATTTGCAAACCAATAAACAAACTGAATAGGTCAATTAAGAGCTAGACTGATATCTATGGCTCTTTGTGAGTGAACAACAAAATAACTGATGTGATCTCCTCCACTATTAGAGTGACTAGAAAAGACTATAGTAATACTACAGAAATAATGACTTAAATACAAGTATTTAAGTAAAAGAGGAATCTTGTATTGGTTAGCATAAGAGAACTTGGTGGAGTTCCTAGTACAAGTATATTAACTCTATATATCTCTGATGCATAATTTGTATACACTTTATATCTAGCTTATTCTAAATGTTAGAAGTCATATAGATAAGAGTTATGATATATAATATATGACATCACTCTTCTAATGTGTTACATGATGTTGTGACTGTAACTGTGACATGTGACCAACCTGTGACAGTTATGATGTTATCTTATTTTCTCTTTACTAAGTTCAAAAATAGTGAAATAAAATAAAATAAAAGAATTAGAATAAAAAATAAGAAAAACTTAGATAAAAGAAGAAAAACAAAAAAAAACAAGTCCACTGTCTTTGATTCTGACAAGGAAGTTCTAAGTATATGTCATAATAAATAAGTATAAACAGCACACATTTCCAAAAAGTCCTAAGAGAATAAAAGACTTTTAAAGATGGTGACTATTTTAGATACTTGTTAGATAAGGAATATGCCCAATGACAGGGATCTAGAAGAATAGAGGTTATGCTAGGATACAACAAGAACTATACAATACTATTCCTTAACTGTATGTTAAATAATTCAAAGAAAACAATATCAGTATTAAAAATTGAAAGAAGTGATGGAAATAATAGTATTAAAAGGAAATATACAAATAACATCTATTTGCAAATGCTTTCTCTTGTTAACATACTTTTAAACAGTCAACCTTACACTGTGTAACAAGCTCCTTTGGAAAATCTAGTGAATAGATTTTAAAACTTCTTAAAAGCTTCCAACAACATTATCTATCCTAGATAATACATCCTTTAAGTTGAACCTTATAACTAAAGATATCAACTGATATTTATCTTGCTAACTTTTTCTAGACTGTTAGATTAACATAAGGGGTCAAACTTCCAGAGAATATTCTTTTGGATAAGATAAATCAATAGAATAATGATATCTAAGTAGTTGAAAATGAACTAACAATAAAAATTAAATGTTCTTTACTTTCTTGGGCTCTAGTCAGTCTTGAATTATCTTTACTTTATCATCAGACATGATGAGGCTAGAAGGAGAAAGAATGTATCCTAGATACTCTACCAACTCAAAGTAGTACTCACATTTTTAGTACTCACATTTCTTTGCTTTGGCATACAGACCAGTATTGTCAAGACATTTAAGTACTTTTTTGATATGATGACAATATATGGATATGTTATTGGAGTAGATTAGTATATCATTCAGATAGATTATAATATAGATATCTAAAAGGTCATTTATAAATCACTAGAAGACTACTTAAATGATTCATAACATATTCTAAAAGCAGTCTTCTATTCATTACCATTGGTAATACAAACTAAGTGGTAATTATGACAAAGATTTATCTTAGTATATACTTAGACTTTATAAGATAAGTCTAGTAAATCAGAGATGAGCAGAAGTAAATACCAATTCTTTTTGGTAATATAGTTGAAACTATAGAAATCAACACAAAGATATAGTGAGCTATCTTTTTTCTTGACAAATAAGACTGGTGTATTCTGCAGAGATAAGGTTAGTCAAATAAAATCCATATTGAGATTTCCCTAATAAATTCCTTGAGAGCCTCTTATTCAGATGCTGGAAAAGAGTATATAAGGCTAACTAGAAACTGAGCACTTTTTTTCAAGTTGATCTTGAGATTATAAGAATGATAAAGAGCAAGTACTTTAGCTTTAACTTTGCTCAAGATATTAACAAATTTATAATACTCAGAAAGAACATTTGAAAGGTCAGAAACCTGTATAAGTTGTGTGGAGTTAGCCTAAATGTCCAAAGAGCAAAGATAAAGTTGAAATTTACTAGAGTCTGAAAGCTTAAATATGTATAAGAATACTATAACACCAATGATAGCAATGTTAGATCACTTAGAAGTAGATCCAAAGATCTCAGATGCAGATATAGAAACTGCAGAGTCTAATAATTGTAGAGAGTTATTAGAAAATGACACAGATGCTAGTAGTATATTAGCTATGATATGAGAGAGAGTAAGATTTTCCCAAAAAGATGGATGGAATTTTATCAATATATTTGTCTAGTTAATTAGTGGATTATATCATTACCAGTGGGAAAAATTACAAGTAAGATAGCAATTTTGGAGATAGTACTATTTAATAAAACAATAAGTAGACCCAGAGTTAATAAGAGTTCAAAATAGGATTTTAAAATGATTTTGACTAAGGATCAAAGGAGAAGTAAGGCAAACAAAAAGAAAATAGAAGTCAGAAAGAGCAGATGTATTGAGTTAGATAGGATTTATTGCTATATAAGGAAGTTCAACATAGCTCTTAGTTTGTACAGAGTTCTGGGAATTATTCTCTATTTTTTTGAGGATTTCTCAGGTACAACTATAGGTGTATCAATAGCTGCCAAAGTACTGTAGCCTTTTAAAGTGACTGTAGTCTGTTTTTTGGAACAGAAGTCCAACTTATAATCTCTTGTGCTGTAACAAAGATATAAAATATTTTTGAGATGCTTTTTATACTTGTCACTAATCAACTTGCCATTGTTGGTTAGCTTAGAAGAGTAGCTCACCTACAAAGAATTAGATTACTTTTTAGGAGTAGAAGACAACAAATTAGATATCTTGAAAGAAAACAATCTTGTGGATAAGACTGCTAGAAATAGGTTTGTCTTGTTTTGAGAGCCTATGGTTTTGTTAGTAATAGAAGTCTTATTTTCTTCTCAGAATGAGACTCAAGAGTCTCTTTTTACATCTGCCTTGTATAGTAGCATTTGTAGTTATACTCCTAGTAGTAGTAATCAATAGTCATTATTAAAACATACATATTCTGAAACAAGGTGGGCTTATCTTGTTCATTAGTGGAATTGTTACTATGATAGAATTTTGACCATAAAAAAGTAGAAGAATAATAAGAAATATTAGGTTGATTAGTAAGATTAGTAGTAGAAGAATACTTCTAGTTAAGATCATTGTTTGTAGAAATAATACTTAGGCTAGAGGTAGGTAAAATTATCTAAGTAGGTTAGATTATATAAATTGGAGACCAAGAAGATAATTAGCCTTCCTAATGAATTTGTTTTAACTGTTGTAGAATATTTAGAAAGTAAGCTCCAACAAGATATCTACTAAGATAAAGAATAGAATTAAAAGTATTCTAAGTAGTAGAATTAGAGTTAACTTTAAGTAGGTTGAAGAGTTATGGTAAGAAAAGGCCATTAGACTTGTAAAAGAACCTTGTATTAAGGTAAACACAAGAGAACTTGATATAATTCCTAGTACAGACTTATTTATCTTATATATGCTACAGTACTATTAACCTACCTTAAAGACTATATGTTATTCATAAGATCAACATATGTCAAATATATTATAATGATATTATATCTTTCTAGGATCTTTCACCATGTTCTATTGTGACTATGTGACTGTGACATGTGATGTCATACTAACCCTAACCCTAAGTCCTGAAAATGAAAAAATAAAATAAAATAAAGTCTATTGTTTGTAATTCTGATACAGAACTATAATAGAAAATTTAACAGATGGAACTATTCAAAAGCAACAGCAGACTTGGAAGTCTAATAATACTATAAGATGCAGTTCATATCAGAAAGTAAAATTCTATAAGGCTAGTTTAGAAATGTATAAAGTATAAAAACTCTATACAAAGAGCTCAGTAATGTGAACTTTCTAGAACAACCTTGGTTTCAGTTTATGTGCTACACCATCTTCTTATTACATATTTGCAACTTTAGGAGGTGAATCAAAGTCTGAAAGGAATAAGTACTAATAATAGTATATTACCATTAAATACTAGAGATTAAGTTTATTTGAATATTTACTAATTATCAAACTAGTAAATTACAATATAACTACTAGTCTTATATACTAAAATATTAATAAAAAATGCTCAGGAGTTTCAGAATATAGCCTCAAGTAGAGATTTTAGTAATAAGATACTAAAAGAGATCAATAGGAAAACTTCATCATAAAAGGCTGAGTTTAATAGAAGTATCTCTATCATAAAAAACTAAGTGCTTGAGAGGTTCAGAAATAATTGCATTACTACTGTAAAGATATGTTAAAAAAATACAACCATTATAGAAGATAGGCTGGCTAGTATAGTATAAACTACTGGATTATATACTAGATATACTACTTAGAGTAGTTATTTGAAATGAAAACTATTAAATGAGTTACTCTGACTTCTAGTAATTCTCAGATATTAGGAAATGGAGGTCCATGGAGTTAGTAAGGGTTCAACAAGAACATTCAAGATAAAATAAAGATATGTGATCTATACTAGAAAAGATTAGGGAGTATGGATGAGGGAGAAAATGTTATCTATGGATTGTGACAGGTATAATTAGAACAGAATGTGACAAGTCTTCAAAATAGTTAAACTTAGTATATAACAATAAGTAGCTTAATATATATAAAGTAAAAGAAGGACGTTCCCACTTAGATAGAGAATATAACAAGAAGTTTGCAGATTGAAGAAAAACAGAATATATAGAACTCAACATACTTAGAAAATGTTTCATCAGCATTTTCTATAGTATATCACATACCATCTAACATCCACACTCTTTCAATATAATAAACAACAATCTCTATGGTGCCTAACAATGTGCAGTGACAAAGTATTATTAAATTCAAAATTTCATATTTAAGAATATTGGCCACTATATACTATTTCTTAGTCTGATAATTAACTTAGATTGTATTACACTCACTTTAAGTATATCTGAATCTCCTCTTCCAAAATATAACTATGCAATAAGTAAGACTAGGTATAATAATTTTCTATTGAAACCAAAGTCATCTTATCTGTATAGTACTACTTCTGGTTTGTTTTCTGATTACATCTTTTATTTCAACCTGTCTTCTGTACTACTTATGGATAATCCTAGCAAGTGTAAATTATCCTTAACATAGCATCTTTTTCAAATATATGTGTGAATGTTTGAGAGAGTTTAGTTTTAACTCTTAGAGTTTTTCTTTTTACTATATCAGTATACTATAAAAAACAGCAAGTGGTAGAGGAAATCACTAAGGTAGCTGATTTTGTAAGAGTTTGATATGTGAAAATTTGGCTATATAATTAGTGCTAGTATGCTCAGCATAAAAACATTGATATTTAAAGTAATCCTAGTACTATTTCAAAAGGGCATATTTGTTATCTATGAGCTTGAGTGTTATAATGCATGTGAAGACTAACATTTTTCTTTCTCTTTGATTTATTTTTCTTGATTTTATATTTCTTTTCTTTTGAATTTCTTTTTCTTTTTAATGATGATGAAGAGGCACATGACACTGTGGTCACATGACTTGTCACATGATGTGATATCATAAAGCCTAGAAAGGACTAGAGTGAGCTGGAGCAGTCTAGATGGATGATATCAAGGAGTATATTAACTGCATAACTACCTCATGGTATACACATAGTACACTCATGGACAATACATGGACATTAGGGCAGGAGTAATTATTTGTAGCACAGACCATGTGTAACTTATATAAATAGGGTAGCAATTTAGCAGAGACTCCTTATTGAGTTCTCTTGTGATCTCCACATCAATAGCCTACTGAGAGCTTTGCTGTCTTGTGTAATTATTGGACTTTGTGTCTAGTGGTTGCCACAATATTGAGGAGTATTCTATTACATGACTGACTTATTATTGGGATTATATAGTTGATAGTAGATTATTTGTTTCAATGTTTGAAATAGTTTGTAGCTACTATAGCCTTTGCAATTTTTTGTAGTCATTCATACTATAGTCAGGTGCTTGTTATAAGTCTTAACTTATTAGAGCCAGTATTAGAGACTTTTGTTTTCTATAAGAGTCTGACTTTAAAAATAGTAGCTATATTCTGAGGTATTATAAGCTTAGATACTAGCTTACTTTTCAGGCTTAATTAAAGTTCCTTATTTATAAGATGTCATAGTACACTTGAACCCTTGTATTTTATTTTGGTTTTATTTTATTTTTATCTATTTTTTAATTTTTTTCTTTTATTTCTTGAACAATGAAGAGATACATGACATGATATTATAGGCCTAAAATCTAGAAGAAAGAGCTAAAAGGATAATATTAAGGTATATGTCAATAGTATATTTATTTCATAGTGTATATATTATATACTCATAGTTAACACATGGACACTAGAATAGGGTTATTTTATTATTAGCATGGACCATAAACCATCTATATGATTACTTTAGTATGCTATTAACTATCTTGGTTAGTAGTTGCCACAATATAAAGGCTTTTAGCTAGATATATATTGTAGGTATAGTGAGATAATATACCATCCCAAAAATAGAAGTATTATGGTCTTTTTTATTCACTCAGTACCACTGTTAAATTTTCAAGTTAACAAAAGTAGTGGTAACTAGTTTAACTTGGTTAGCAACCAGCATATCTTTATAAATAAAGAAGAATTTACAGGTCTGAACTTACTATGCAACTACTTTAACAGTTATGTCTCTAACTTTGGGGACCAGAACTTTGAAGGGAACTGATTGTGTGACAGTGGCTTTGAGATGAGTACTAACCATTTAGATCATTGTTCTAGCAGTTGCTAATAATGATGTTGGTATCTGTTTAGGACTAAAGGTATTCTGTGATGTGACTGTAGTATGTGGTAGCAGTAACAGTATGTTAGTGTTATACTGTGGTGATAAAATTGCTGTAAAATACTATAGTGATGGCAGAAGTGACCAGTCTTAGAATACTACTAATTTTGCTTATGTCTGGCTACAAGTGACAAGAAATCTGGGTAAACAGCTGTTTGCATAAGTATGTAATTTTTAACAGTTATTGAAAGTCCCAAAAAAAAGTATAAGTCCAAGAAACCTTACTCAACTACTTGAATCAACTTGACCCTCACTCCACACTAGATGCCTATATAAGATAGGTACCAAACATTGTGCCATGTGGACATACTAGTTGTACAAGCTTCAAAGCTGAAGCACCGACTTACATATAGGCCTAGTCAGAAGGGAAACAACACTTAGTTATCTACAATTAGAAGTTTAAGACTGTAATACTTGGAATTAAGACTAGAAAGATATTACAGGTAGCTTTGAGTGTTGTATAGTGTTTAGCCAAACAGTGTGATACAGAAACAAAAAGAAAAAATATTATCTTATCTGTATAGTGGTAATCCTTAGAATTACAAATATCTGATAGTAATCACTTTACTAATAGATTATTTCTATGGCTATACAGATATTAGCAAATATATTAGCAGCTTTGAGTAAATGAAGATAGCTGAGACTAAGAGTGGTAACATCATACTAACCCTAATTCTAAGTCTCAAAATAAGAAATAAATAGAATATAAAATAAAAATGAGAAGGAAAATAAAAATAAACCAAGTTTAATATTTATAATCCTGACAATAAAGACAAATGAGAAAATAAAAAATAAAAGATAAAATAAAATAAAATAAAACCAAGTTTATTGTTCACAGTTTTGATAGTAAATATGTTGTTTGTCATATACAAGTCCACCCATCTAGAAATTACATCCCTACTGTGATATCATCTCCTAATTATATAAGCCTGCCTTCCATGGTGGCTACCTTTCTTGCAACATGCCTTACAGTGGTACTGCAACCATCTGGGTATTCCATCTTCCACAGTAGAGATACTCTTATTCAACTTGGTCTTTCATGATGGAGTTATTCCTGTTAGTGTCTCAACACTGAAATCTTTGCTTAGAGTAATAGAGACTATCCCACTAAAACTCTGAGCATTTTCTATAGTAGGAGCTCATATATAAGACTAGTAGTTACACTGTAATTCACTAGTCTGATAATCAACAAAGATAACTTCTTATTGAACTCAATCTCTGATGTTCAACAGCAACACACCAAATCAGTACTCATTCCCCTTTCAGATTTCTCTCTATCATCTGAAGTTGCAACCATGCAGCAGACAGACAGTGCAGTACATAAGCTGAAGCCAAGGTTGTTCTACAAGTCTGCATAACTCTGAGTCCATCTTGTGGACTTTCACCCCTAGTGTGAATTATACCTAACATTGTTACAAACTTCATTCAGCTTGTATCTCTATAACTGGTGGACCAATTTTCACAAACTAAGTTATGCTAGAAAGTCCCAAATGAGGGCTACCTATACATATGTGAGATGTACAAAAGAAACAACAAACAACTGAGATATCAGGCCATTAGTAACTATAAAAGCTTTATTGGCTAATATCTTATGAATGGCTAGATAGATTTACATGATTGAACTTGCATTGGAAAGTGCTCATCAAACTGTTTCTGATGATATATATAGCAATAAATATTCATAGAGATACAAGCATATCAATGTAGTGATATAATATATAACCTTGTCAAGATGATAGCAGTGGAAGTGATAATTTCTTTGTTTGATATAGACATAAATTTTCCCACGGCTGCACCTCTCTCAATCCTGACCGCGTACATCATGTCTACGTCGGACCCTTCTTGTCATACGGTTGTATTTGAGAGCAGTGCAGAATATCCTGGCGTGCAGGAACTCAGATCTGGCCTTGAAAAGGGTCCCGATGAGGTCAAAATTGAGACATTACGCAAAATCATAATATCTACCATCAATGGCAATCCTCAGGCAAGTCAATTCGATATTCAACAAAGTACTACTCCTTGAGAATTCTCCACGTAGCCCATGCTCATGATGCCCATCATCCAATATGTCATGCCCTCTCGGAACAAGCAACTCAAGAAGTTGTTACATTTCTATTGGGAGGTCTGTCCGAAATACGATGACAATGGCAAGCTAAAACAGGAAATGATTCTGGTTGTGTACGTTTTTCTCGCAGCATTCAGCCTAGAAAGGGCTGATCCAACTCTTCTGCAGCAATGCAATTCGCAATGATCTGGTGAGTGTCTCAAACTCAGCTGTTTTATTCACTAATACCTGTCTGCTCTACAGCAACATCCAAATGAATATATCCGTGGTGCGACCCTACGATTCCTCCAGAAAATTTCTAAAGACATGGAACTCCTTGAACCTCTCATCCCCACTTGTCGATCATGTCTTGAGCATCGACACTCTTACGTACGCAAGAATGCTGTCTTCGCGATTTACTCCATCTATCGCGAATTTGTACATCTCATACCAGATGCACCAGAGCTCATGCACACATTCCTCATTGCCGAAACTGATTCGACGTGTAAAAGGAACGCGTTCATCTTTCTCACGCACTGTTCAATGCAGAAAGCGGTGGAATATGTCTTGAGCATCTACGATTCAATTCCAAGCTTGGACGAGGCGCTTCAAATGAGCATTGTTGAGGTCATCAGATCGGACTGTAAGAGTGACTCAGCACATCGAGTACGCGGCTCTTCTCTCTCCTTCAGCTCCTTTTAATACTCCCTTCAACGCAGACACGCTGGATTCGCTGTATCCTGGAATTGCTGAACGTGTCATCTCATGCGGTTAAATACGAAGCCGCAACAGCCCTGACAACCCTGACACAAAACCCTGCCGCGGTCAAAGGTATTTAGTGTTTCTGAGCGACACTGGATTTGGCTTATCCTATTTCCTGCAGCTGCAGCCTCCTGTTTGATTAACCTCGTCGTCAAAGAGTCGGATAATAATGTCAAGCTCATTGTTCTAGACCGTATTGAGAATCTTCGTTCCAAACATGGCCCCGTCATTGATGGACTCGTCATGGATCTGCTGCAGGTTTTGTCAAGGTGAGCACTCTGCCTCTTCCATGTACTCTTTCTATCCAATTAATTGTCTTTTCCTCAGCGCTGACATAGAGGTCCGGCGCAAGGCTGTAGGCATTGCTCTGAGCATGACATCGAGCAGAAACGTGGAAGAAGTTGTACTGTTCCTCAAGAAGCAGCTTCAAAGAACACAAGAAGCCGATTTTGAAAAGGTTTGCTTTTGCCCTCTTAGTCCTTTAATAAATCCTAATTATTCGTCAGGCCTCAGAATACCGCCAGCTCCTTATTCAATCTATCCACGTTACTGCCATCAAATTCTCCGAAGTCGCAGCTAGCGTTGTGCATGCTCTTATGGAATTTCTCGGGGACACCAACAACCCATCCGCCTTGGATGTTGTCGCTTTTGTTCGGTACGTAAGGCTTCTACTTATCCGAGATGAAAATTTCAAGGGATGAATAATAGTGAAGTTGTCGAGAAATTCCCCGCCCTCAGAGTTGCCATTTGCGAGAAACTCATCTCCACTCTTTCTGAAATCAAATCGGGAAAAGTTTTCCGGGGTGTGCTCTGGATCATTGGGGAATATGTAGAAACGCTTCCAACAATATCAGAAACTATGCGCGAGATTCGCAAGGTGCTGGGTGAAATCCCGATATTGGCATCAGAGCAACGGCTGTTGGATGAAGCTTCAGGTGGAGGGGTTTTGAAAGAAGGGGACGGAGAGTCGAAAGAGAAGGAAAAAGAAAAAGCCAAGGCTGGACGTCCAAGAGTTTTGGCAGATGGTACCTACGCTACTGAGACCGCTTACACAGGTGTTACTGCTGCACAATTGGAGGCAGTCAAGGCTGCAGTCAAGCCCCCTCTCAGGAGTGAGTGATTATATGTGCTTTCGGACTGATCTATCTCTTAACGTGTCGCTGCATAAGTTCTTCTTCTCGGTGGCGACTTCTTCACTGGAGCTGTCCTTGCCTCTGCTCTCACAAAACTCGTCCTCCGCTTTGCACAGCTTTCGCTAGACACTACTGCTTCTAATACACTTATAGCTGAAGCCATGCTTATCATGGCTTCAATTGTTCGCGTCGGCCAGTCTAGATTTGTGACAACCCAGATTGACGAAGACTCGAACGAGCGGATCATGAACTGCATACAAACATTGAGCGAGCTGGGTGTCGAAGAACACAGGCCCATCTTGAAGGAGGTATTCTTGGATGATACAAGGAAGGCTTTCGAGAGGATGCTGAGTGCTCAGGAGGTAAGTTCATCACTTGGTATTTTGAAGGTTGGCAGTGTATAACTGGACACCTGTTGATTAGAAACGTGCAGGAGAAAAGAAGGAGGCAGAAAGCAACAAAGCTGCCGTTACACAGGTTGACGATTTGCTTACGTTCCGTCAATTCTCAAAGAAGACAGTAGATGACACGATTGATGTACAGTTGTTCTTTCCCATTTGGAGCCTATGCACTTATTTATATTCATTTTCCAGTACGATGAAGACGTCGGACGCGCTACCGGTGCTGCAGAAGTGCGGGAGGATTTTATGTCCAACCTGAGCCGTATTACCCAATTAACTGGTACGCTATTGCCTGATTATCAGTCCACATGCCAAAGGACTAGCCTGCAGGTTTCTCGGACCCTATCTATGCAGAGGTCCTTGTCAAGATGCACGGTTTCGATATCTTGCTCGGTATGCCCTCCTTGCTTCGTTTCATACTTCGATTGACCTATCACGGCGTAGACGTCCTCCTTGTCAACCAAAGCTCTGATACGCTTCAAAATCTTTGTCTGGATTTTGCCACATTAGGCGACCTCAAGATCGTCGAACGGCCCTCAGTTTACACTATTGCTCCGCACGGTTTCCAGTCGATCAAGGCGACAATCAAAGTCTCCTCAACCGAAACTGGTGTCATCTTCGGTAGCATACTCTGGGAAGGCCCGAACCTCTCTGAACAATGTGTGATTTTGAATGACATCCACATTGATATCATGGATTATATAAAGCCGACCTACTGTAGTGAGGCCCAGGTGCGATACTTGATATAATTAATGTGCCCACTCAAGTATGCCGCTCACTCTGCTTTGAGCTCTTTAGTTCCGTAGTATGTGGACGGAATTTGAATGGGAAAACCGTGTTAACGTCAACTCTACCCTTTCGTAAGAATGCTTTTCTCATTTTAACTGGTTGAAGTCCATTGATTTCTTTTTTAGTGATCCCCGTGAATACCTTCAGCAAGTCATGAAAGTAACAAATATGTCTTGTTTGACACCAGAGGGTGCGCTGTCTGGTGATTGTGACTTCCTGTCGGCGAATATGTATGCTCGTAGTTTATTCGGTCCGTTGTCAACTCTCCGACTGCACCACACAAGCTGACTCACACGGCTTGCATTGGATTTTAGGGGAGGATGCATTAGCTAACCTGAGTATCGAGCGGACGGATACAGGAACCATCACAGGTCACGTCCGTATCCGTAGTAAGACCCAAGGAATCGCGCTTTCGCTTGGTGATAAGATTACTATGGGTGAGGCATGTCTCCCGCCTCGACATTCACTAATCTAAGCCCTTGCTTCCAGCCCAAAAAGATAGCAAGACCCTCTCCGTGTAAATCCTATACTCATAGATTAATTCAATTGACTTTCTTTGGATAACATCTTTCAACGAGAAAGTAAATGTTCAACTGCCCCTGGAATTTTTTATATTGTATGTCTCGTGCAATATGTACAAGATCAACTATCTTCAATATGTGCAAATAGTAATGTAGGCAAGGACCATGAGGTAACATGGAGATGGACAGAGGGCTGCAGGGCAGTTAGGCAGGCTCATATGAAACGAAGGAACTTTTGCAAATCTATGTAACAGCGGCAAATGATGCGAGGATGAGGATGAATGAAATAATGATAGAAATGCACAGTGCAGAAATAATTTTTAAAGGAACAGAAAATGTTGGAAAATGTGAGATCTTGTAAAGCATGCTAATAATAGTCCAGGTGGTCGAGGTGTGGTTATGAGTTATCGTGCAAGTTGCAGTATGGGAACGTTTTAATCGTTTTCGATGCAAGCGAATTGAGGTCCAATGTTCAAATGCAGATTATTTGATGATGCAGATGGATGAAGTAAGTTGGAAGACAGGTCGAGATATCTTTGCAGAAAATTGATATTTTGAGATTACTCCAGAGTAATTTTGATGTCAAGAGCGTCCAAGGGTAACGTTTAGTAGCCATAATATGCGCGCTGAGAAGAAGAAATTGAGTGTTGTGCTACGCGACGACGCGGCAAACTTCTTACCATGCGATCACTGCCATCAGACTCCAGGTCAGCGAAAATCCAGTATGACCAGCTTTGACTTACAACAACCAAATGACCTTAGAGCCAGTCTTACATCCGCGCAGGGTCACGATGTGGCCTCTGATGCACTCATAGAGAAGAGCTCTCTGGTCCTTATCGGCCTGTTGGAATATCAGTGTGTGATCACAGCGAAAAAAAACAACACTGACCGTGGGCAAAACGCTAGCAATGAGTTGGCTTCCAGTGGCCGAAAGGGCGAGATCGACGATCATAGCGCGCCGAGCACTTTATGGTGTTAAGATCTTCCCTTCCTATCAGGAGTGTAGTACATACCCCTTTGCCGGTTCACACATACGCTTCACAACACGGTCAAGGGTATCCTTACCACCCTCTTTCAGAGCCTTTGTGACGGACTTGGAGCCTTGTTCATTGGTGGAAAATTCAAGGAGTCCTTCCAAGAGATGATCGAGGGTCATGCGACGATGTTTTTCGGAACCATGTTCGAGAACTGCATACAACGATTAGTTTCTCATCAGAAGGCATCATGGAAGATAACAAACTATGTTGGACGCAATACGAGCCCCACTGGTTCTTGGCAACTTCGCTGAAGATAACGGTGCCTTGGTTCAATAGTTCATCCACAATGCCGTCTTTGGCCTCGGGCTCTAAATTCTCGAAAGCATGCTAAAAATACGGAATGAGAGCAAATTTATATACATCAAGTCGTGTCCATACTTGAACAACGAGAGAACCAGTCTCATGGCAAGCGAGAGAGGCCCATTTGCCTTTCAAGGATTTGTTGACACTGTACTATGTCTGAGTTTTGGTATCTTTGTCTGATATTCGACGACGTACTAGGCAAAAATCGGAGGTGCTGGTGGCGTCCAGGAGAGCTCCATGATCTAAAAAAAGTAAGCCGGAGCGATTCGTAGACAAGCTGAACCCGCTAACCTTGCTCCAGACGTGCGATGCATGTTTATTAACCAAAGTTTGGGCTGGATCACCAAGAAGGAGTTCCGAAACGATGAGAAGACGAATATCTTCCTCGCAATCGAGAGCCTTTTGGAGAACATGGCAGCCATAGCAATTAGTGGCTAAGTCAACGATACGACCCCTAGAAGATGTCAAGAGAGGCAAACTGGGAATTGAATGACGACCTTGCCTCATGCAGCTGACTATTTTCCTTCTCTCCTCGGCAGTAGAGGCAGCCTCTAAGCACCTTTGAACTGCCCAGTTGCCGAAGCTGGCATTCATCAGTTCTTATCACGATCCATGCCTGCTTCATCAACTTACCGGTGAGCCATCATCTCGAAACCACGAGCACAAATAGCATCGACAATTTTTGAACGTTCCTCTGTATCTGCGACTTTGAGTTTTTGCTGAAGGAAGATAGAGGCTTGCTGGTCTGACGACTTGATAATACGAGAGACAAAAATATGATACGGGGGTGAGGAGGAAGGATGAAGAAGAGACAAGAAGTTGATCGGCTAATTTCATACACATTTTAGTCTCCGGGCGTCGGGATCGTAAAAGACTCTATACTTACCTCATGAGCAGTCTGGGAAGACTGAGGTGGAGAAGGCTGTTGGTGTATGAGCGTAGAGCGCAAGGACTCGCTATGTCCAATCTGATTTAAATTGAAGTCTAAAGCTGCCTTCTCACTGGGAAGGCGCCAGTCGGGGTGCAAGGCTAAAGGTTGTTGAGAAAGCGGTTGTTGGGTAAGACGCCAGTCCATTTGAGGAAGGCGATTGGTTTCTTGAATACGACGCGGCAACGGAGAGCTGTAAATTGATTGTACATGTGAAGGCGAGGTGTTAGGGAAAAGTGTGTGTAAATTATGGGTCTGTGGCGCAGGGGTGGGTGCTTCAGAGAACGGCTGGAATGGCGGGATACCAGCCGACGAAGAATGAGATAGGCTATAGCGAAGGTTTCCAGGAGTGGCTTCTAAGCTGTCAGACAGTTTGACAGGCGCAGTCTGTTGATCGAATAGCAAAGAGGAAGAAGGAGTCAAAGACAAGTTATGAGCCGAGTCATACGGAGACTGGCCCGGATTTTTTGGGTCGAACAGAGCTCGAGCTGGTGAAAGGTCGGTCGGCGTGAGCAACGCCGACGACACCGATGCAGGAGAGAAATCTGGATTTTGGCTCACGTCAAGATTGAGCTGAGGCTTTTTAGCAAAAGGAGCAGGCGAATTGAGATTAAGAGTGCGAAGGAGCTGTTCAACATGCTGAGAATTGGAAACGGTGAGATTATGCGCTCTGAAACGAATAATGATAGCATATACCCACAGTGTCTTCGTATTTAGGGCTATTTTTCTTCCTGCCGTCGCCAATAGCGCCGACGTCTTTACTAGAATAGGACATAGTGTTCAATGACCCGAAAACGTCCTCACGACTGATCAAAGGCAAATTGGAGGGAGACTTTTGAAAGCCACCAAGACCGTGGAGATCGACTGGATCTCGTTCAGCTGCGCGAGAGAATGAGTCGAGGGCACGAGGCCAAGCGGTTTCAGAGGGCTGAGGTTGAGGAGCCCAGATGGAAGCACCCAGACCAGCACTAGACTGACGAGAACGAGGAGGACTAGAGTCGTACAGAGACAGATACTTTGTGGAATCCTGAGGAAGAGCCATGGCGAGCTGCTTGAGGAGATGATAGTGGTAGCAGACCAAGAGGCGACAAGGGTCTTTTTGAATTTTTTATATACAGCTGCTTCTTTCCTGGCATCAAATTCCATTTTCAGTTGTACCCCTACTCCGACGAGAACTCCTTCCCACGTCTCATGTAAGCCATCTGTGAGCTTGTCGCTATCGCCAATGCTCCAGACAAGGTCAATGTAAAGCGAGAGTATGCCAGAGAAGAATTGCCCAGCAACCTTGGTATTGCCAGTTAAAATCCAATTTAAGCCACACCTTGATTATGCTCAGGGTCAGGAGCGATCAGAACACACTAGGATACAATGTCCATTCAACGAATACTGCTGTCTAACATGACCAGGAAATGTCTCTGCAGTCTCATTCGTGGAAACAAGATGGGCCATTCATCGCCTATCACAGTCTCTTCGGCATTCAACACCAGTCGGCCCTCCCCAAAACGTGCAACTGGACTTGGTCCATAGATGACAATACAGAATGACAACACCCTGAACAGAAGCTATATACGTAATTTCGTATGCACAGTGGTGCTGCTAGAGCTAACGGAGACATTTCGATTTCGATGACGGAGATCAAGGTGACGTAATAGATTAACGACCAAGGATTGGAAAATTACAGACGGCCCCGATAGAAGCTAGTTTAACATAATATATATATATGATGCTTCTATGGAGATTACTAGCTTAGTCTTGGTCCAATTTTGCCGAAATGGCGTGTGTTGACTTCACTCATCATCTCCATATCTGATTAACCCACCCTCATCCATGAGTCGCGGCTTAGAGTAGACAAGGGTCTCATCCGAAACACAAAAAGGTGGTGGATACATGACGGCTGATGAGAACAAGTCAGCCAATGTCACGTCAACTGCGCGGGTCAGAAGACCAGACCTTGTGAGTTCCAAGGACAACTCGCCAGAACCTCGTTGAAAGAAGGTTCACTAACATTCATATTTAGAAGACCCCAAACCCAACTGTAACCATTGCCTATAACGGACATGAAGTCCAGGATATAAATTCATCCACCACATCGTAGGTTAGTGGCTGGGACTCGGTTCCTTCTTTATGAAAGGCAAGCAGCGCGGCAGAACTCATGACAAAACTACCGTCCGGACAGTCGAATAATGACAAGAGAGTCGACCTATCGACGGAGAGCTCAAATCACAGAAAAATAAGCATCCATTCACGAACGCGAAATACACTGACCATCATTCCGCGGATTTCTGGATGAAAAGAGACTGAAAGATCGACCATCAAAAAATAGACGCTGGACTACGCTGGAAAAAGGAACTTACCGGGGTATAACTGGGCGTTAGAAGTCGTGACATCGACGTCCCAAAACAGCGAAAAAGACCAGAAAAGTCACTCCACCCTCGCCGACAATAGCCAAGAAAATCGATTGTGATTCTCGTGCGTGCTGCATGACAACAACCTACCGAAAAATTAGCTGACAAATCAACGATCTGTCAAGGACATTGTAACTCAGGGGTAAGTTCAATACAATCATATGATATGTCGAACTAGTTTTTATAGATGTTTCTCGGTATATTTAAGAAGGGATTTGATATCATCAATCGAAAAAAAGGTTCTCAACGAGGGTCGCAAGCAAATGGAATAAAGGCACAAAGAGAGAAACAACGGTGCCTTCATCGTAACTGAACTACTAACGGATCAATTTTCCTTCAAACCATGCCTCGCATAAGAGAGAAACCTGAACTGGGTAAAATAGACACCTACACCAAAAAATTGCCCGCTCTCTCGTACGTGTTCAAAGAATTCTCTCCCTCTTTTTTTTTCTTTGGAGCTGGAAAGACGTCACAAACAAGGAACTCGCCTCATTGGCAATGTGAACTGATTGATCCACCCAACCGTATCCTAGAACCTATGCACTAGGCCCGCACTGATGGAACCTCTTACTCTACCCTTAAAGAAGACTTGGACAAATTAAATCATGTAATCTCATGTCCGCAGCCATCAGCGCCACCGTAGGGTTTGTACGCCTTGATGGATGAATGGCAAGTCAAACATGGCGACGAACACACGACTTGACATGTCAAAAAAAGAACGGGGACGGAGATCTGCCTGCCAAGGCAACCAAGGTGATCGGTGCACATAGGTGTAAAGTTCCATGCAGAGCGGAAGTTGCGGGGATACTGAATAAGACTCAAGTCGTAGATTGGTAGGGAAGAAAGTTGCAGATGAAAGACATGAGGTGGTGACCTGGACGCGGCTGGAGCAGTGACGGAAACGCCAGGTATGGCGGAGGATGCCGTCATATGGGATAGAAGAAAGCGGCGAGCGAGTAGAGTTATTACCCAGTGTTCCCGCGACTGTACGAGCTGAACTGGTTTGTGGCCAAGTTAGTCTGGGCGGGGATCAGGACGGCGATCACAGGCATTGATGATATATATAATATATACACCTATAGATTGCTTGAGCAGCCGCCATGTCCGTGCTCTACCTCGTACCCGCAGAAATCCTTACCCGTATCGCTGTGTTTCTTGCTTGCCATGACCCGTACTCGCCGCCGAATGACTTGCTCACTCTCCAGGCCACCCACCCCGACCTCAACCTCAGCCTTAACTGCCACATCAATCCGGCCCTCTGGGCTGCCGCCTTCCGTTTCCGCTTTGACCATCTTGCCGTCCTTCGCCGCAACTTCCGCCCGAATGGCCGTGACTACTATGACCAGTTGCGCCAGTACACAGAAACCCTCGCCGCGGTGCGAAGGCGAGATGCCGACCCGGACGAGGAAGCGATTCGGACGATCTATGTGATGCTGCTCGATAATAACGGTAAAAACCGCAGCCAGCTCGAGAGGGCTGGGGTCGATGAGTTCCTGTACCTACACCTGAGGACTCGACTGAACGCCGAGAGCCACGACGGCTGGCCGATCGAGAGTGCTGAAAATGCGTATGTTCTGTGGGCATTGTGGCTGTTGACGACGCCTGGCAAGCTGGCCGAGGAGACGACAGCCGACCGCGAGCAGACAGTGGCGCTGCTGCTGCCGTATGTGCTGAATCCATACCGGTACTGCCAGGCAGAGACGCCCCCCTGCCACTTTGCCTGTCCCCTTCCATCTCTCCGGCCGGCCTTTTCTATCTCCATGCCGTCCGCACACGGCCCGTATCCCGTCTATGCCGATCCCGGCCGGCTTGTTGCCCTCCCGTACTTTGGCTCCATGCCCGCATTTGCCCCGCCTCCGGTGACGCCGGCCGCCAAACTGCTCTACTTTGCTCGCCGTGAAACCGTCCCGTTCAGTATCCCGCCACATCTCCCGCGCACGCGTGCCGAGGCCCCAGCATCCACCGAGCCCCACCCCGTCCAGGAAGATTTTATCGAGGTCAATGCGCACCGTGGGGCTGCACCGCCGCTGTCTGTCACGTGGGACTGGGCCGAAGGCTGCAAGCGCGTCAACGGCATCCGCGATGACGCTCTCACAGACCACAGCATCCTGTGGGACCCTGACTACTGGCGACGCCGGCTGTGTGGGAATGCATGGCTGCAGAGTCCCAAGTGGCGGCCAGGTAGGGTGTACGAGCCCGGCTGTATGGACGGCCTGTGGCAGGGCCGACTCGCCGTATGTTTATTATGATTATTGATTTGATTTTTTGATTTTGATTTTTTCCGTTGTGCAGCTGCCCCCCGAAGCCGTCATGCGTCATCTGATTTCCCACGCTGCCTGTCCCCCCAACTTTACTGAAGATGCCCTTCACCTCACTCACCAGCCTCTCTTCATGCGCCTCAAGGAACTCCATGCTATGACAGGGCACGTGCCCTTTCCCCTCGACACGTGGTCAGATCTCTCCATGCGTAATGCGTGGTTCCCAGGTCCCCTCGGCAATCTCCACTTTGACACAGACCCCGGTCACTCCCAAAATATCCTTGTCAAACTCGACGGTCACGCATCTCCACCATGGCCTTACAAGCTGTTCGACCGCAGGTCGGATCACCGCACCACCGCCGACGATGTCTCCATCCATGACGGCTCTGATCACTGCCAGACCTGTCGCGAACGTGAGGATGCAATCAAGAATGCAAAAGCCTTGGATGACAGAGACCATGAGGCCGTCATGGATGCCTATGCAAGGGATTGGAGATCCATTGACCGCTTGTTCGAGAGCGTGGGTCTAGGAAGCGGAAGCTCCGAGTCGGATTCAGATGACCCCATGGATGATGACGATCATGATGCTGAGCCTGAGGATGATATCACAGTCGACGAGGAAGAATCACCAGAGTTCTTGCAAGATGTCAATGCCCAAGTCGTCTATCCCAGGACACGTCCTGTCCGTCGTGGCACAGACAGAGCTAAAATCCCTCTGTGCAATGGAATCAAGGACATCATTTTCAAAGGCACTGTACGTATATTTTCTATCCTCCTTCAAAGCCTTCCTTCTCATCCCATCAGTAGACCGATCGTCGTCACGCTCTTGCGTGGAACGCGTATACATTCTACGGTCGCGTCCGTCCCTGGGACGGTTTAATTGGCATCCTTCGACGTTCAGTACGTTTGCTTCCTCTCAGTGCTCGAGGCAAGTGTACTCATGGATCAGCCTGGCGATCCACAGTTCTGGCCTCATCAAAACTTTATCTTCTTCTACGGATACCTCGTCGGGAGCGAGACCTTTGTTGGAAACTGGAGATTTGCCGCACTGGACCCGAGTCTCCCAACTTGGGAGAGTGCATTTGTCATGAGTCGGAGGAAGGATGATGATGATGCTCATGAGAGTGGGTGAGATTGGGAGCTCTCACTTTTCTTGTTGATAGGGGACACAGTTGTCTAGCTGGTGCCCTCTCTCAGATCCTTTTGCAGTGTGAACTTGATATCTCTGATGTATCCTCATCCGACCCGCTGTTCATTCATTTTCTTGGTTTATAATTCCATTTCCCGCTGCTCGTCAGTATGTGGGTCCCTTTTTTGGGTTCCGCTTATTTTTTTTTGCTTTGCAATTTGACACACCATGCGATTATTTTTCTTCCGTGTACATGTATATAATGTGAACGAGCATCTACTTCATGAGCATACATACATATATTCTACACCATTGCACTACTTTTTTGCATTCACTATTGTAGACGTTATTGTAGACGTTTGATTATTTGTTGTCTTGGGGGTGCTTATATATATATATATCCTCCATTGCTGGTCATAAGAGATCAATAGAATTGGATCTTTATATAAAAACTAGATGATGTTTGTTCTACAGTCCCCGCGGACCCAAAACATTCCGGGATATTGTTGTTGTTTTTTATAATCAATCAAAAGTAAATGTGCATATGACGTTAAGACAATCACTACATTAAGCCCTTCAATTGCCCTTCAATTCATCAATTAAGTGGCCGGGCCATTTGGGGTAAAATAAAAAGATTCAGAGAGTTCAAAATACCATGCATTTTGGCCGTGAATTTCATTGTTAGGAGGATCTTGGGCGGTAGGTTGATTCTCTCATGGAAGTGGCTATTATAAAACATAGACGGGGGACAGGTAGGGTAGTTTCTGTCTGATATTTTCTTCATTTCCGCGTTCGTTCTGCGTTTTCAATAAGATGATGACCTCATCGATCCCCCCTTTTTTTCTAGCTTCTTCGAACTTGTGAAGAACTCGTTCGTTTCGTAATTGATTGTATATCGGTGGTGTTACGATGAATAGTGAACTTGGATTTTCTATCAAGAATTGAAACTTGTGTGTTCGTCTGGGAAGGGGGGAATTTGTATACGATAGGTGTTCGATTTGTGCGAGTCAGTGTTCAAAGTCACTTTAACGTATAACCGCTTCGGGGATAGATTAATCGGTTGGGTCATTGCGCAGTACTGCGAGATCTTCTAGAGGTGGTTCACTGGTCAATTGAATGCTCGATTACCAAAAAGAAAGGAGCCCGTCAAGAAGATCCTATCAATCAAGAGTTGGCGCACCAGATTATCGGACAAAGGTAAAGGATAAGCGGACCGGAGAAGAAAACGTAGACACACGGGGATCAACCCTTGTACTCAAAGAATCAATCAAGTGGAACGTTTATCACAATACGACCGATGGTAAAGCGACTACAAAGAAGTTTGTCGCTTCGGTTTTCAATATGGTAATGTGAAAGGATTCCCTTGGACCGAGGTCAAGGAGATTTTACGATACAAATGGCCTGCCTCGATCGTCGCACATCTATTGTATCTCCACCATGCGTGTCATCGAGTATGCTGGAAGTGGAGACAGTAACGCAAGGTGCGTGGAAGCTTTGATATGTTGGTTAAGCCCTGCCTAGCTGCCTGTCACATACCAATGTTGATCGAGCTGTGGTATTGTTGCTTTGTAGGTCGAAAACCGCTACCAACAAGTGTCTATTCAAATATTTATTTTCTCCACACCTAAATTGATGCACTCTAATTTGAAATATCCAGGGATTACGGGAAAGCCGTATCTTGTCAGGAGTTCTGAACTTCAAACTTTTCTACTAACCAAGAACCAGAAGGCTTGATCAGGGTGCAGGGTGGTTTTATGCAATGGCAGAATATTAAGATCAATATCGGTGGAAAGGGCTCGGTAAATCTTGAGTTTGTGTACTAATGGCTACGGCCCTAATCTCCCTGCCCATCAGTACGCCATACGATCTAAACTTACAAGGCGTTGGTTGCGGTTTCCTCGAACGTTCATGACTCGGCTTTCCGGTCTCTGCCTAGGGATAAAGAAGAGGTGTTCTCGGCCTTTCATAGACCATCTCAGGTAATTGTTCGCGGTCGTTCCAGACACATTCTATGGTATAAGCGCTATACATTTCCTCAGAGACTGGGGTAAATTCTTTAAATTGTGTCCTGCCGCTCGCCTCGTTTACTATTACTTGAAGATGACCTTCGGACGCCAGTTGACTCCAGCATGTCCAGTAAAGCAAAGCACATACAATGTAATTCAATGATGGTTCGTTGGACTACTTTTGGAGTCAAACTGAGCAGGAAGGCCGTTTGAATCGCTATTGACCATCTGCTCCAACTATTGAATAGTAAGGATTCCGACAGTCCATTCGACCCCCAGAATTTTTATGGGCAGGATCAACACTCCTGATCAGTTAATTTCGAGAAAGGAGTACCAACTTCATGTACAAGTTTTTTTATGTATATATCATTTAAAGAGAGTGGCCTTGTGTAGCGAGCTTCAAGCTCCCCACTATGAATGAAACCCTCTGCTCAGAGTCCAGGCTCTTGAAATGAGATATATGTGTTTGAAACTGAAACTGAATAGTAGATAGATTAGGTTTAATAAAACTTGTTGACCCGAAGATGGTGCTGTGAACAGAACAGATGTGTGTACTGGTTCACACCCTTATCCTTATCCTCCAAAGGAAGAAACAGGAGCCCATATGATCGGAAAACTTTCGGAAAACTTTCGCACGACTTGCAACAAGGAATCATACACCGAACCGTTCATCAACATCCATTACATCAGGATCCAAAAAGAGTTGAGCAATTAATCAACTCGCAACTGAGCTGAAAACACATGGAGACTTACCTAGAAGACAGTCATCATCTGAATCTCTTTAGGCTGATACATCTCATGTTTGAGAAAGTGCTTCCAGATGGTTTCACATGAGTTATTCCCGCCACGCCAGCCAAAAGAGGGTTTTATTCAGATTTCCGTATGTTGGCATGCAGACACCCCATGACTCATCTAATGTGGAGCATCTTATTGTCGTTTCGGATGATGGCGTGGTGTCCTCGGAGGTGGGACACTACTGGTAGAAAGGGAATATACGGAATCTTGGCAGGCAGGCAGGCTTTTTGTCTCCATCGAACAAAGATGTAATGATCGGGGCGTACAATAGACGTCATAAATATCAAGTACCAGTGTTCTGGACTATGATGATGTCGAGTTTTCGGATTTTGGACATCGGTCCATTATATTATATTGTGTCGACGATCCTAGTCCCTATTGAACCATTTATCAAATGTTTGTTTTTTCATGCACGTTATATGATATGGAGTACAGAAGAGGATCTTGAGGAACGAACTATAAGAGAAGCGGTTCGTGTTCACAAAGACGCTTATGCCGAAAGTCTCGTAACTGTGAGGTCAGTCTCTCGACTTTCCGGTCGGGTACGAGCAGCTCAAGACATGGAAGAAGGCTTGCCTTCAAAAGGTCGCAAACCAATCATCCCTGTGCCAAGACGCCCTTGTATGAACCATGGAATCGTCACGACAGCCGTATGCAATACGTCAGAAGTTTAGGAGGGCACGTTTGATCTGATGTTATGGGGTTGAAACTAAGACTCGGAAGTACGTTGTTTCCTTTCAAGAAAAGGGGTCGAAGGTGTGTTAGGGGTAGAAGCGGCTGACAGGATTACTAGTTACGTTCGCGAAGTGGGTTGAGTCGACACGGATTGGATAAAGGTATGAATAGTAATGACTTTCTGGGTATTCATTTTGCAATCGTTTCTATCGCCGTTCAGAAATCTCGGCTGATGGCTGTCCAATGATTATCGCAACTCGCTCAGATGGGGAAGATCTTCCCCTATTTTTGGGGTCTAGATCTTCAGTTGATAGGGATTGAGGGTGATGATGTCCATAATCCTGATGTCAACGCCGTCGTGCATGCCAATCCACAATAGAAAAGCTCCAGATCTAGGTGTTTACTATGAAGGAGAGGTGGCCAACAGTGCGAATCCAAATCATCTTGACAAGGCGAAGAGCACAGTGAAAGGATCAACCTACCCTGGCAATCTATCACGCAATACAGCAGAGTGGAAGAGATCAGGATAGATCAGTAAGAGCCAAAGACACTCTCGTCAGAACGGTAATCGAAGAAACTCACTGGAACGTGCCTAGCGGGAGAAAATGCAAACGATGCGACAGCTCGGTGTTCCATAGAAGAATCTTTCATGGGTCACTAATGGGTCACTATTTGGGATGGGAAGCGTTGGTATCAAGATGAAGCAGCCTAAGTTCATCGCGATGCGCTTTTTGTGCTGTCAGTGGAACTCAACTAGAAATCTGGATGGACTTGGATTGGCTATCACCGACAAGTCCTCATGAAGAACAGAAGGGTGGATTGAAAATTTGTCGAGGGGTTAAGTCCAGGGTGAGTCCAATAAACAGATAATATCGACTTGGCATTCTTTTTGATGTTTGCATACCCGATTCTATCGATTGCCGTTGATGCCTCTTTCCTATTCCCTTCAATCAGGACTGTGTTTGATGGGGCCCGAGCTTGCTTAATCTGTCAGATTTGAAATCCTAGTAGCTATCCAAAATGTGTTGTGGGGAATAATCACGGCAAAGAGATCTACACGTCACGTGCACCGCCCTTTTTTGGATTTTGCCGACTGTCGGGGCAGCAAAGAGCCGTGCACCGCGCAACCGGTGGCCCAACCACAATTATTCCGTTGATATGAGTGCTCCTTTATTATCACTTCTAAGCCAGGCTAGTCTTCCGTCGAGATTTCTAGCGGATGATTGAACGAACGCTCCCGTTGCTGTGCGTTATGTTCTCCTCGATCGCCAGTTTGTTGTGGGTTATTTCTCTATTTGAATGTGCCGCTTAGTTTGCAGAAGTCGGGAATGGTCGGTTTTGTTGTTTCAAGACTGGATTTCGATGACCTGCACTTTGAACTCGTATCTCCATTTTCCTGAGTACAATTATGCCAAGACTTTTAATCTCTGGCCGGCTGTGTATCATTTTTATTGAATGGCTTTCCGTGTGTTTTGGATGAGTAGGAAAACTGTCCAGTTTGCTCCTCGAAGAACAGGATACCTCAGAAACTATTCTGCCTTGCGTAGAGTCTCTCAGAATAGCAAGCAATGTTTTCTACCCCATCTGGATGCATTCGCTCCTACTCGAAAAACAAACATGTCCCGTGGTCTTGTCGCATTCTGCTTGCTTGTCTCCCTTCTGTGGAATCCATGTATTTCAGAGGATTGATTCCACGATTGCATTTAGCCGAGTGATACATTGTGGTCGAGAGGCTTTTCAGAGGCAATTGTTGAAACCAGTGCAAACAGATGCGCCTGGTGACATCAGTTCATGTTGACGCCAACTTGGACATCAACACTTCTGACCCATGTCCACACCATCATGTTCAAAACAACCCTAAGATTCCTCAGTTTGATTGTTCTTCCTCACCCGGTTCGCCAATCCTTCTTCAAGCTGTTTGCCTGAGTTAACTACTTTGATAGGAACTACCAACACCAGTCCACAGGCCGGTTTACCCCTCACGTGCAGCAAAAAGAGGTACAAGGCCTTACTCATATCTAAAAGCATATTTACTGACAGCGATACAGATTTGTTGAACGTAACACCCAACATTCATGTCTTTTCACAGGAAAAACACGCGATACATCCCTCTAGAAACCCTCCCGACGTATTTACTAGCACTCCACACAAGTCCCTTGGCCCCAAAAGTTCAGACGCCTCAGCCGTATCTGCGTATAGCACTGCTGTCTCCTGGCGAAGGAATACATTGTGCATATGTCCTGAGCACTGTCCTCCGCAAAATGTGAGTCAAGTTTCTATTCGAATCTGCTGTTAACGTCTGCTGTTACTAGTCATCGCCGACAGACACGTTCTTCACCTGTCCTCAGTTTTCGGATAGTGTTTTTAGCTCGTTAAAAGGGTGTTCAAACCATTCTTTCTCCAGAAGACTTGTATGCGGTTATCTCATCTATTTCCGCTGAGGGATGACACCAGACTGACCAACTCTACTGAGAAGGCTATCCGCAGATGTTCCGCGCCCCCTTCTCCTTCCCCCTCGCCTTGTTTACGCTCCTCTCATCGGGTAAAGTGCATACATCCCAACAAACTCATGTGTTGACATCTTTCAGGTCCTCTCGTCATTGGTGCGCACATCTCTCTTTCTCTCCAATTTAAGCCGGGTGAACGGCGATTGGATTGCTTCCTAGGCGCACCCAAGTTCGACTGTCTCACCTCCAGGGGACATCTCTACGGTGTGTGTTTAGAATGACATCTAATGGTCAAACTCAGTACTCCTAGGGATCCATAGATGATGTAGCCTCTTCGTCTTCGCTGACTCCTCATCGGAGTCTGCGCAGAAGCACGAAAACGGTAGTATTCACTCCTCCGTCAGTTAAAATCGTGGGTTCGTTTCAGCTGCACCATATGCCTGATTTCACGAAAGACATCATAGACACCAGTGCGCAATAAGAACTCGAACGTGTCGCCTCTAATTGCGTCACCACCTTGCCCAAAAGGATCGGTTGGTTTGGTTCTTTCCACAGAGGATCGCTTGAGTCTTTACTCTGATTTTCTTCAGGATATCAGACGACGAAGTGACGTGAACTCTCAAACCAATTCAAGATTATTTGAGCTATCGCCCATTTTAGAAGATGCCCACGTGGTTGACCGTCATCTTGGTTCTGCCGAGTCTGCAGAAAACGGCAGGCCTGATAGGTACGACAGCGAGACATCCGATTCGAGCCTTGGATCTTTGCTGGATTTTCAAGTGAGTGCTGATGGTGTGTGGATTATGTACTGGCTAATCTTGTCCCGGAAAGTCTTCTGTCGATGAGAGGGCTCGTGCAAGGTATCCTCCTTCCCTGGTAATGGGCCTAACTCCACGTTCTGATGCAAATGCGTCGGGTAAGTCATGTTTTGGGACATAATCAGCCCTACTGACCATGGATCATTGATTTCGGCATGGCAAGGGATATCCGAGGGTGGCTACTGTATACCAGCGCTTACGTTCACCTCACCGACCCCGGAAACACTACAGTCTGTCGCTTTTTGTGATATTTACTCTCCAGGCCCTCAGGGAAGATCAAGATCATTGTCGCTCGGGAATTCAAGGGTCTTGGAAGACATGTCTTCTCAGTCGCAGAAAGGCCGAGCCCAAGTAGATGAGCGTAGTTTTCTAGCGGTTCCTCTCAAAAGTGAAGGACTGAGACGAAGAGAGCCCAAGATATCCAGAGAAAAGTTGCGAATTTGGACCAGGACGTGGAGGAGAATCTCGCATCTACCTCAGACAGTATTAACGTTGGGCGCAAGTACAAGTCCCTCAGGATCCTCTCGACGAGGACAGGTTAAAGACGTTGATACTCAAGTTCCAGAACGATTGACTCCTTTTGATGGTGTAGCTGAACTTGAAGAGTGTAGTTTTCATGGCATTAGACGACGTCCCTTATTTGGAATTCCGACCCTAGCGCGTAGGCGACCAGCGAAGCGACACGACCCCTCGAAGCGATACAGCATCCCGTTTTAGTTTGAATTTCTGTTTTTTTTTTCTGTTGTGTTTTAGTCTCTGTCAATAGACGCAGGAGAGGTCTGGGAGCAAGTCGAGTTGGTATGCAATAGCAGAGAGAGTGATCGGGAAGTTCCATGTTGGGATGACCCAAGGCTAAGGTGGTACCGTACTATCGTTTCGTCTGACGCGTTCTGTCCGTTGACTTGGGTTTCAAATAATTCCACTTATAATGCCCTGTTCCATCTTCTGACTGACCTCTGCCTTTGACCATGACAGTGCCCCCCACAACTAGTCCTCCGTCACGGCGCGTGACAAACTCACCTGATTGGTTCAGGAGGGCCTGCGTGACAACATTCAAGCACATCCGACGCACTGGCGCTGGTGTCGTCTGTGCAGTGGCCTATTTCGATCCGTGAGTCATCTTTCAAGAGTCATCGCCAAGTGTTCATTCCTTTTCTTCCGTCAGAGGCAATTGGGGAGTCAACCTGCAGGCTGGCTCACTGTATGGATACAGGCTGTTGTTCGTTGTTCTGCTTGCTGGCCTCTTGGCCATATACCTACAGGTAGAGCACATTTTCCTCAATCAGGAGTTGCTGATACTAATATCTTCTTCTAGGTGCTGGGAAGCAAGCTTGGATGTGTCACTGGTCTAGGTGGGTGCTCTGTTTGTTTGTTTGTCGTCAACATCGCTTTCTGGCATTGGCATCGTGCTCTGCTCGTGGTACTTCCTGTTGCATCGAGTACCTCTCCGCTCGACTATCCGGACATTTGAGTTCTGTTCATCGTCGTTAGGGTTATTTTTAGATTTATACTTATCACAATGGTATCAGATCTGGCTTCCCACTCTCGGCTACTCTTATACAATCGCCCCAAGCATACACGTTTATACCGGTGGCTGGCACTCTACCCCTTGTATGTCCTTTCGGAAATTGCGATTATCGCGACCGATTTGGCCGAGCTGCTGGGCTCAGCCATAGCTCTGTGTTTACTCTTCCCGAAGCTGCAGCTGTGGCATGGTGTCCTGCTTACTTCCGTCGATGTTCTCCTTATTCTGGGAATGGGAGATCCGTTAGGTGGCCGCCCTGCTAGAATCTTCGAGGGTTTTATTGCTATCATGGTACGCTGAACCGAAAGTTATAAATATGAACTGTTGTTTTACACATCTAAGGTTTTAGCTGTGCTCACTTGTATGGCTGTCATCGTCTCCAAGATTGATGTGTCCTGGGCGGACGTTTTTGGTGGATATCTCCCATCAAAGTATATTTTTGCGCCTGGGAGTCTCTACACATGTGAGCTGTCATAGTCAAACAAATTCCTGGTGATAGGATTTTAACTTTTAGATATTTAGCAGTCGGGATTATCGGAGCAACTGTCATGCCTCATAGTCTGTTTGTGGGGTCAGCTCTCGCAACCCAAGATAGAGATGAGAGCCGTCAAACTGAGGATGAAAAGCTTACTTTCACCACACTGAACACGAGGTCTTCCGGAGACAGTAGGATTCTCAGGTCACCATTACGATATCAAATGCTAGTATCTATTCTCAAAAAATCAGCATACCAATTTTTTCGAAATTCCCCGCCGAGATCTTACGCTACTCGGGCTCAGCGACATTCTGATCATGAGAACAATCCGTTACCTTTTGTGGAAACTCACATCTATCATGGGATTGCTGATGTTGTGGTTTGTCTGCTTGGCTTTGCGGTCTTGATTAATTCTATGTATGTGATCTTTTTATGATTACAAGATGCGCAATCAAACCATTTTGATTGTTTCTAAGGATCCTGATTCTGGCAAGTGATGTATTCTACCACGGCAGCGACTATGATGGAGAAACAGCACCCGCTAGTCTTTTTGACGCTTATGACCTGATAAAAGATGCTGTTGGTCAATGTGAGTATGAATTGTGGAGCTTTGGAAATCTGCCCATTGGCCCTGACAGGAATTATCATCATTAGCTGCCGCCACTCTATTTGCGATTGCGTTGTTAGTGTCTGGACAAGTGAGGCTCATCAGCATCCAAGTTCTACTATTCATCTAACACGTTGGTTGAAGAGTTCATCTTTCATCGCTACTGTGGCCGGTCAAGCTGTATCTGAAGGATTTATCCAATGGCGTGTTTCTGTCAGTCAGAACCTAGTTTTGTTGCATGAGCAGCCCTTTCGACTAGAATTCTAACTCTGTTTCTCTTTTGCAGGCTGCCATCCGCCGTTTAGTGACACGCTTGATTGCTATTGTTCCGTCCATGGTGGTAGCCATTGCGGTTGGAAAAGAGGGTATAGATGCACTCCTAGTCGCATCGCAAGTCATCCTCGCTATCGTTCTTCCTTTCGTCACTGTTCCTTTGTTGTATTGCACCTCATCTAAAACCATCATGCGGGTACGAAAGTGTCCTCTTGGTGGACAACAGCTTGAAGGAGGAACAACAGCAGTAGCAGGTGATATTGAAAATCATGACCAATGGGTCGACTTTAGCAGTGGCAGATTGACAATTGCCGTCGGTATCCTGATTTTGATGATAGAGGTCGTCGCAAATGCTTATGTTTTGATAAGCCTTGCAATGGGTATAAACTAATTGAGGTCTGCTAGATGATACTTCAATTCCATACAAGTGCGAATGTAAACATGTCACAGAACAGTAAATGTAGATACAAGGAAGAAAATGATGCCGCAATTCTGGGGTCACATCATACCATCTTTTCCAAAGGATCAATAATAATACCAGGCTTCACGAAGCAAGTCAGTAGATGACCATTGAACAATCAACACAGGAATTACCTTTTTAACAATACGAGGTAACGTCCCTCTTTGGAACCCGACACGAGTATTCCATTCCTTCCCTAAAGGCCGTTCCATCGATCGTTCAAACTGAACACGACTTGTATATGGATATGGAAGATCCTTGACTAGATATTTGGCAGCTTTCTTGTCTCGTTTCTCGGAGATTATAATGTTTTTTTTGTTGTAGTCAGCTCGAGATTTGGGATCTACACCTGCAATTTTCTTGATCCTCTCTGGTTTCGGTGGTGCACGTTTGATTCCTTGACCGCCCCAGGAGCCCTGAGACAACGTAGCAATGATCAAAAATATCAGACTTAGGCAATTCATGTAGAAGGCTAGACTCACCCAGCCTGGGATTGTTGTGTCAACGTCTTTCGGTGCGTCGGCCGCGATTTCACGTTTCTTAACTTCTTCGAACTCCTATAAAGTGTCTAAGAACACAACTCAGATAGATAGTTCTGAATCGCCACGTACGCGAACAACATTGTCTCCAGCAAATGCAAGTGCGACAAGGTCCCGCTGTTGAATAGCCTTCAGACCTTTCAGGTTGGCATTAACATTCGTCTTCAGGATTGCGGCTTCCTGTGCATCAACTTCGCTGTTTGCGTCAGAATCATCATCATCTTCCGCAACGGTTCCTGTTACAGATGTGGAAGGATTGGAAGCGTGTATGGACTTTGATGATTGTGCCTTGGGTATTGATTGACTGGAGGAAGGTTTTAATGAGGCTTCGAGTGTTAAGTTTTGGTCCATGGATATTTCAACTCTGGCGTCCTCTTGTGCCTTCTCTTTCTCCTCTTGTGTCTTCCTCGCCATTTTGCTGAGCTTTTTCTTAGATTTGTCCGCTTTTCGACTGTCCTTGCCAAACACCTCATTTTTCTTTCTCGGAGCTTTGGAGGATGAATCGGTATCCCTTGTCAACCAAGGATTTGACTCAACTTCATTTATAGTGGGACCGGGTAACGCTATGCTGGAAAGACCGGAGGGTTTGGGCGTCGTCTGAGGGGAAGCAGGAGGTGAGACGAAATCGGTAGATTTGAGAGTGACACTAGATATGTCTGAAGCAAGGGAGCCTAGGGTTCGTAAACCCGATCGATCCTGTGGTACACCAGGTCGGAACGCTAGACGACCGCCGCTTCGATTAGTGAGAACCCCGCTAGCGGTGCCAAGTTCGCCTAATTGACCTGGCTGTTCTTCGTCGCTCCCTTCACCACCATCATCTACCACTTCTTTGACGAAATCATCGACCATTTGATCTGTTCTCGCTTGTTCTCTAGCCATTGCGTCTTTCATGAATTTCATCTCGAATATGCCTTTCTTTCCTTTGTGTTCGATGGTACCCGTCAAGCTCTCTAGTTTCTTGATCTCTTCAAAGGCTGCCTTTTTGACCTTCATAATGCTTTCCTCTGTATCAGGATCTTGATCTTCCTCACTACCCTCCTCTTCACTCTCATCACTTCCTATGCCTTGGATCTTCCGTCGAAGCTGTTCACCACGATGCAACATTTCTTCAATCTCCTCTCTTCCACCGTCATCAAAATGCTTCTGTTTCATCTGTTTTGCCCATTTCCCCGTATTCTTGTGCTTCAGTGTTGCTCTTTCCCTCGCACGCTCTACTTCCATCTTCAACCTGCCCTCTTCAATATCGCTCTCACCTTCCAAACCGTCAGCTTCGAGCGTCTTCCCTTTGACCTTTTCCTTTCGTTTAATCTTGCGATAAGTCTTAGACTTGATCTTGTTAATTCGTCTCCTTTTGATTTCGGCCCGGAACATGAGTTCGCGCATCTGACGAAGTTCGGCACGGCGTTGCGCCACTTCTTCGATGGTGAGATTGTTAGTTTCGAGGAGGTGGGCGTCTTCAGTTTGCTCAACATCTTCGTCTCGTAGTTTGGCAGATTTGAGAAGGGAGTCGATTGAGGATTCAAGCTGCGTTGAAGGCTGAAGGGCTGAGATGAAGAAAAATGCGAACGAAGAGATTTTTTACTTACTTTGAATTTGGCAGCGAGCTCCAGGTTAGATACGCGACCCGACGAACGAGCTTGTAGAGGAAAGCTAAGGTGCTCAGCCTAAGAGGGTCAGGGTGGCTATAAGAGGACAGAAGATGGACCATACCTCTCGAATGCGTTTCATCGTTGCACTCCATTTATCAACCTCACCCTTCGTTTGTTCGTAGGCTGCCTCACGATCTAAACGTTCTCGAGCATGCAGAGGCAGGGGCGCAGAAAGTGTCTTGACTTTTGTCGATGCTGTAGAGAGAACCTTGGTATTCTTTTTGAGGGAGAAAAGATTCGATGATTGGGAGGTAAGAGGGGCAAGAAGATCGCTTAGTTGAACTTTGGGTCCTGTCAGTAGATATAAGCACAATTCTAGATAACGAGAAAAAAGAATGGATGCAAACCGGAAGTATGTGCACGGAACTCGTCTTCAGCACCAGCTTCAGTACGTTCAGTGATAAGACGCTTTTTCCGTGCCCGAGAGTCCTTTGCAGATTCGCCGTCAGTCTCTGCTTTGCGCTTTTTGGCAGTGGTATCGAGACCCGCGATGAATTTTTGAAGTTCTTCAGATGCCTCTGGCGCGTCCTCATCACTAGAAGTAGTGAATGCATCTTGGTTGTCTTCCTGTTCCTCTTCTGATCCTTCGTCACTGTTTTCGGCTTCGTCCTCTGAACCTTTCAATTTGAGCCGTTTTTCGTTCTCATCTCTCATATCAGCTCCTGATTTGCCATCCAATATATCCAGTAAATCGATGAATTCATCTGGATCTCCTTGTTCTTCTTCTTCGTCCTCATCCTTTGCGGGAGCCCCATCCTCGTCTTCATTGAGATTGACATCTACAAAACTGGTTGGCTTCTTTTTCTGCTTCTGCTTTCTCTAAAATACTGACGACGTAAGAATTTATTTCCAGAACATAGAGACTGTATCGAACTTGGCTTGAAAAAAAGTCCGCGAAACGCTCCTCGTCGCTGTCGTCGAAGGCAGCATCACTGTCGAGATCTTCATCATCAGCACTGTCTAACCGCTCGTCATCGTCGTCCTCGCCTATAAGCCGGGTTTGCTGCCATTCTTCCGGACTCATAGTCAATAAAGGAATGGGAGGTTTCCGAGTAAATATATCCCAGAAAGGAAAGCGTTGAAAAATACGTGACGGCGTCACCTAAACAAAACCCGAGGTCTTTTACCATCCACCACCACCAGTCCTCTGTTGTCGACAGCAACGACAGCAGCGGTCAGCCCGACACCAAATTTCTGAATTTTAAATTAGCAACAATATCAAGTCAGCATGGATGACGGTACGTCCTCAGCATCAGCCACGACGTCGACAATGTCCCAGTCGCACCATATTTCCCGCAATTTTCCTGCGCCCGGCAACGCATATCAGTTCGTCAGTGAAAACAGCGTCTTCGCCGACTAGTCTTCTTTTGGTCAGCAAATTCTGCCGCCACATTGATTTTTCTTTGTTGGCTAACGGCCAATGTGCGGTGTTGAGCGGAGAGAAGTTTTACTTTTTCTCCCACAACCCATCCACATTCTTTCCTGCCAACACTCACTTCCGACACCGCGAACAATGATGCGACCTGACATTTCCTCCATTTCCTCCACTTCCGTTCGCCAGCCTGGCAGTCTCAGGACATCGCTCCTTCAAGTGGTATCAGCATTCCTACTGATGTGGCAATGGGAAACGTCCCTCCCGATGGTAATGTCATTCTTGGACATGGCCCATATTTGCTGACTTGTTGCTTCGAGGTAATGCTACCGCTGTCGGTAACATCAACGCTCCTGACGGACGAAGGGCGACCTCCTTTCCCAGAATTAGGAACGGAAAAGGTCCCAGGCGTTCTTCGAGGAGCAGAAGCCCAGGTCGGAATGCCGACGACAGGACGTGAGGACCATGACTACTCTATCTATCATAGGGTCATCTGGTTGATGTTTTACTTTGTCATTTCGCACAGCTCGCGCCCTTCCGATGGTAGTACAAATCCTGGCAATAATCTCCATGTTGCTAATTTGAATCGCAAAATGGACAACAATGGGCTCGAAGCCATCTTTGCCAAAGTTGGCAGGGTGTGTTCTACTGTCTTGTGTGCCAATCTGACTCTGACACGGTCACTAGGTCCAAAAAGCATCCATTATGTATGACCCACATTCTCGCGAGTCTCGGGGATTCGGCTTCGTGACGATGGAGTCTGCCGAAGAAGCAGAAGCAGCTATCACGGCTCTTAACTCTACGGATATTATGGGCCAAATCATCACAGTGGAAAAAGTGCGTCGTGGTATATCCCTGTCTTGTTATTTGTTTGACGTTGTGGGTTTGTGATGAATAGGCTCGCCGTGCTCGGGCAAGAACACCTACGCCAGGCCACTACTGCGGACCTCCCAAGAGAAATGAACGTGAGTATGTTTCTACTCTTTGTTTTTCATGTAATTGATTGTAAACGGTATGAATACTTGTAGATGAGCGTCCGTATGACCCCAGACCTTACGACAGTCGTTATGCTCGTGATTATGAAGACAGAAGACGTGGTGGTCGCGACTATGACCACCGTGGTGGAGGCGGCCGTGACTATGACCGTCGTAGGGATTACGACAGAGATCGGGACCGTGATCGGGACCGGCGCCACGGAGGTGATCATGATCGTGGGCGTTATGATGACCGAGAGCGGAGGTACTGAAGCAACTTTCACTGCAAGAGGCCAGTTGGACCATGTGATTATTCCCATAGTCGGTTGGAGATACTGTATGGGTATAAGGTGTTTCGTATTAGCGTGTTTTGTTTCGGTATCATTCATTTTGTCTGGTTCGGAGTTTGTAAACCTCTCGTCCGAAATAAGATATGGACATGCTTCATTCCATCTATTCTACTTGACGGTTGATGGGCTTAGATTTCTTCATTAACACAACATGGACCTTGTTTATTCTCTATTGCTACCATCTCACAACTCAATTCCTCACAATGTCTTCTCCCACTGAAAATCCTGCTGCTGTTTCTCTGACTGAGTCTCCTTCTTTATCATCCAGGTCTGCTGATGTTCAGGATGAGTACTCATTATACTTGCAGTTGCATCACTCATGTTTATAGCAGAGTTGGGAAGTCCAAGAAATCAAAGGATATTGAAGATACTATCCTTTGTTGTACTAAGAGTCCAAGGGTCAAAAAAAAAGATGTAATGAAGATATTTGGATGATTCCTTAAATACAGGAACAAGAAGCTAGTCCTCAAGGCTCAAATGAAAGTGTAACTTGTATATTGGGTACATGAAAGAACTTGATAGAGTTCTACTACAGAGTAGTCTACTTTATATACCTTTAGTTGTTAGTCTGTACATATCTATACTAACCTACTTTAAAGCTATGACTAAGTCCTTCTAGCATATTCCATGATATTCCATCAAGTCACATGATATTGCAACAGTTGTGACACATGTCACACCCTCTTAACTAAGTCCAAATAAGGAAACTAAACTATAAAAGAAAAGGAAAATTGGAAAAGAAATAATAAAAGACAAGAAAAATAGAAAACATACAAGTTCTATTTAAGAGTTTCTGACATTTAGTGCAATTGAAGTGAGTTATTTGTGTTGGAAGAAACAAAGCATAGTGAGCATAGTATAGTATGGACAACTATTAGACATGGTTCACATCTTGTTATCCAAAATCCAATAGTAAGTTTTTGGAAGTCCAATTGGCAACTTGTGTTATCTAGATATATAAAATACAGATGTCAGAATAACCTTTGGCTTTAGTTTATATGCTGTGCCTCTACTGATTGCATGGATCACTTATTTCAGAAGAGATACTTAGGATGTCTAGCAAATAAGTCCTGTTACAACTGAAACCTCAAAGTATTATATATTTGCTAGCTAGTTAGTCTGTGTGAGATTATCACAAATAAACTACTCACTGGTTGTGATACTTGAACTTAGTAGTGTTTTAGAGGTTCAGTATAAGGAGATAATGATGAGTAGTATCAACAAGAATAATTGATGTTGTTAAGTCTGAGGTCTAGCCCTCAGACACAGAGTGTTACAAACTCAAAACCTTAGGGTTGGTTAAGAGAATGAACCTTGTATTGGGTTAACACAAGAGAACTCGATAGAGAACTCTGTACAGGATTGTCTACCTTATATACAAATACCTAATGGT
>Ga0157357_1000060_pt1 | contig 39178 bp, 40 predicted proteins | sample AttcapACBM1_FD_111485 | JGI IMG/M metagenome (GOLD analysis project Ga0157357, IMG submission 111485) | Fungus gardens microbial communities from leaf cutter ant in Botucatu, State of Sao Paulo, Brazil - Atta capiguara ACBM1 | ecosystem: Host-associated > Fungi > Mycelium > Unclassified ... | reverse complement strand
GGAAAAGCCGGACGGACCAGCAGACCGTGCGCGAATTTCAGCCTTTCGTGGAGGTGAACTGGCTGCATGATACAGAAGCGTATGGCGTGCGCATGAACGGCGAAAACGACAGCGTATCGGGCATCCGCAACATCGCCGAGCTGAAAACGGGGGTGGAGGGGCGTCTGTCAGAGAGGCTCTCCGGAGCCCTCGTGTTCACACAGCAGGCCGGAGGTGGCGGCTACCGCGACAGTATGGGGTCCTTGCAGGTGAACTACCGGTTCTGAGTCCTCCCCCAGGCGGGCGGCTAAGCTTTCCATGGCTGCCTGCCCTTCAGCCTAATGGCCGGCTTCCGTGACGGAGCGCGCTTGAATTATTTTAGCGTCCGCCTCGGAGGCCGTCATTAGTCTGCCCACTTACTGTCCTCCATGCGACACTCGCCCACCTTTCAGCCTCGCGCAGATCTGCAAACCAGGCGCTGCCGTCGTCGTGGCGGCTCAGGCACTCCCTGAGCTTGAGCCGTATGTAGCCCAGCTCCGCGGGGCCTGGGGTACCGCCGCAGATACAGAGTATAAATGCCCGCAGCATGCTGCATTCGGTGAAGCCGTACAGCCCTAGCTTGGTGGCCAGGGCTGTTGCGCTGAACGCGTGCACAGCCCGTCCTGTATCTACGTTTTTCTTGATGAGTGTCACTGTTTTCTCCCGCCTTGCAGGCAGGGGCATAGTGATTCCCCTGCCTGACTTAAGAGGTCAGACTGATGCGTTACGGATGATATACAGCGCCCGTAACGCTGATAATGTAGTTGCCAGCTTTGGGAAGCTTGCTTTGGTTTACACTGTTAACCGTATGACCAAAACTATTGACATCTTTCTTAGAGAAAATGCAATTCCGTCTGACATTACGATATTATCAGTGTCTGATGACGTGGGATAAGCACGATATTCCAGTTTGTATTAGAATCGTTTTCATGGCCTGTCGCATACGTTACAAAACTCGTATTACCAGTGTTGCTGGTGTGTAAGGCCAGCTGCGCCTTTACTCCGGTCTCTTTAATTTTCAGGTTACCGTTTGCAATAAGGCCATCCTCCACTGTTATTCTGGAAGCTCCCGCCTTTAGCCCTTCCAGAGGCGTCAGGTGTTTTCCAGCGTTATCTTCTGGTTCAGCGCCACGGTGGCTGTGGCGGTGGTCTTGTCGGTGATGCTGCCCGTCGTCACCAGAGACGCAATGTCCTGGCTGGGGAAAGGGCGATGGCGAATAAGATCGACGATTTCATCACGAAAGGCCGTGTAAACGGCCTTAACTGTACGGATCTTTTAGCTCATTAACGATTTTTGTGCTGAAAAGTGACTCTCTACGGCGGCCGCATAGTTAGGTGTCGTCGAGCAATAGATTTCAGCAAAGTCAGGCGCATCCGCGCGGTTCCAGGTTTTCTGTAATTCGGCTACGAGTGCGTTGGTCGTTGTGACAACCGCACCAGCCTGCGACAGGCGCGTTATCGTAACCTGAGCAACTGCAGGGCTAACATCCCCGGAAGCATCAATCACGGTATAAACCTTATACCCGGCCGCAAGGGCTGAAAGAGCCGGGAAGGCAACGCAGACGCTGGTCCAGACGCCGGCAATGATGAGCATTTTCTTTCCGGTATTATTGACAGCCTGAACAAATGCAGGTGCATCCCAGGCGTTGACTTCGCCATTACGCGCAACGTAATGCGCATCTGGCCATGAGGCGATTTCCGGCAACAGGGGGCCGTTAGGACCTTCAGGTACGGACGCCGTGGTAATCACCGGGATGGATAGTAGTGATGCTGCTTTGGCTAAAGCTGTCACATTCGTTTTCAGTTGGCTTATTTCGATATCTTTGACAGTCTGAAAAAGTCCTGTCTGGTGATCGATCAGTAGCAACGCCGCATCAGAATGTTCAATAAAGGTATTCATTTTAGTGTTTCCTGGTTCTTTGATTTAAAAAAATATGAATGATAAATGTGGGAGTTCATCCCGGCGCAGTAAATACTGCATGATTGCTCACTCTAATGCTTATTTCATATGGGACGAGAAATAAGTGCTGAAAGGTTATGCGAAAAGGCAGGCAAAAACACCTTTAAATTTCTCTGAATTTCTCTGAATTTCTCTGTTTTTTATGCTTCATCTTATTTGTTGGGCATCGATGATTTAACTTTTCCTTAATTTACGTATGCGGAGTGTTTTCCTTATCTCCCATAACAGCCCGAGCGGGTTGAGTGCCGGCCTGTAGTCCCGGACAAAGTATGAAGGCCGGAACAGGGTAAAAACCTAAGAAGAAACAGACCAAATACCCTGAACCGGATCCTTATACACGCTACCAGTTTTTGAAATCGTCCGTGAAAGTGTGGTTAATCAGCGAATTTTTTCACAAACCAAAAGCGGAATATTTGAAGAATAAAAAACCCAGGCATTTTGGCCATAGGGCTTTATCTTAAGCAACATGGTCTTATCAGGATTGATAAAAAATTCAGGTAACCACTTCCTCTGCTCACTGACACTCATCGTCATTTGCGGCGAGTCCATAATTATCTCGGAACGCAGATTATAAAAGTCTTTATTCTTTCGGTAAGAAAATGAAATCATTTTATTCAGGTAGTATTCCTTCTTATCATTGTTGTATACAATGCCTGACGCTGAAAGAACGCCTTTTCCACTGTCAAGATCCTGAGAAATCAACAGGTCAAACCGGTCAGCATTCCAGAAATAAGAAACACTGGTTTTGCAGGAGATGGCGTCACCCCCCTGGGGTTTTACAGGACAAAAAAAACAGAACAGAAAACACAGCGAAACAGGGTAAATTATCTTATTCATTATTGAAATTCTTTACGTAGTAGAATGACCGGCAGTTTGCCCGAGCGCTGGTGTTTAGCGGATGCTGACATCTGAAATAGGACAGTCTGTCAGCATTTTTATAAGCAGTAAGATAAACATAAGGGGCTGTTCTGCAGTCTATTTTAAGCTCGTCAGTTTTTTTTAAGATATCTTCAGTGCTGAGTAAAGCATCTGTTTTACTGAAAATTTTACAGCCCCTGTAGTCTGTAATGTAGCTGAATACGGTTTTTTCTTCATTCTCCCCGGTTCCGGAGGGGGCAAAATAAATAATTCCCAAAATGAAAAAAGTAAGTGAGGCTATCACCAGTAAGGGTTTAACTGATAAAACTGACCCCAAATGGCGAAATTTAAAAATAAAAGAGTCAGGAAAATCTTCCCCTCCGGAACGTTTAACTTTCTTTTCTTCTGTGGGGGTTGTCGTCGTGACGGGCCTGTTGCTCTTCGGAGGAAGATTATCCGCAACGGGAGAGGCAGCATGTTCGTTCTCTTGCTGCCCGGTAATGGCACCTGAAGCGGAGACATTTTCTCTTGAGACAATCGTTTGCGGTGAAAGAAGGAACCCTTTGCGGGGCATAGTCCGGATGATGTCATCCTGAAGACCGGCTTTATTAAGTGCACGCCTCAGGGCTGAAATGTTCTGATAAAGGGAAGTTGACGCAGGTTCAGTACCAAAACGTCGCCATACATAGTCATAGAATTGTTGATGCGTGACCAGCTGGCCCACATTTTCAATCAGCAGCTCCAGGCACAACGAAGCGGATGCTCCGATAATTATCGGACTTCCCTGTCCGGTTATTCTTTTTTTTTCGGGTTCAAAAACCAGGAATCCGTTAAGCTTTATTTTTCTGCTCAAGATATTCTCCTGCAATGTAAAATGGAATAAAAAACCTTACCTTCATTATGGTTAATCCGCATAGAAGCAATCATCCTTCTTAAGGATGAGCGTAATGCGTAAAATTTAATGAATCAATTTAAATCTTGACTTTTTTATATTTATTTTGATTTTTTATTTTACTTTTTATCTAAATTTACTTGAAGGTTTTATGTGTAACTTGTTGATTTTTTTAATTATAAATCACAATTGAAAATAGAGAGAGAATAAAAGATTTTTAGAGAAATTCAAAGGTGTATTTTCCCCTTCTCTCCGCTAACCTTTTTTGGACAAATTGAGATGCTGCCGTGAAATTAATATATCCCTATTAAAAGTAACGTAGGCCTTCAGACTCGCTGGTTATTCGCCTCAGGGATTAGCCAGTTTTTTAGAAAACCTTAACGGAGAATATAAATGTTCAAGAAGACTTTAGTCACAGGGATTGTTGCGCTTTCTGCATTATCCGCAAGCAGTGTATTTGCAGCACAGCAAAACAGTATTCGTTTCAAGGGGAGTGTGACGGCACAGACCTGTAATATCAGTGTCAATGACTCGACTTCTGCAGCGCCTGTTATCCTTCTGCAGGCCGCAAAAGTCAGTGACCTTACGGCTGCGGGTAATACATCAACGCCCACAACTTTCAGTATGAAGCTGACAGGATGTGCGGACCCAGGAACCGCCGGTAAGGATATTAAAATTAACTTTGTATCCAATAATGTTGATGCTTCTGGCAACCTGACAAATATTGCCACTACCTCTCCTGCGACTAACGTGGCTATTCAGTTACTGGATCCTGACAGTCAGGTCATCAATTTATCGTCTGGTGAGGCTACGTCAAAAGCTTTTTCACTGCTATCAGGCGCTGACAGTGCTGAAGCGCAGTTTACCGCGCAGTATATTGCCACCGGTGCTGCCACAGCCGGTAATGTCGAGGCATCAGTCCAGTACGCCATCAATTACCTTTAATTAAAATGCCCCGCGAATATTCGCGGGGCCGGAATGCCTCATGAAAATTATGTCATTTATGAAGACGATGTTGCTTTCATTATTCTTTACAAGTTGCCTGTCACAGGCTGCCGTTGTGATGAATGCCTCGCGGATCGTCATGGAAGGCAGAACGGAGAAAACCGTTACATTCGATAATACCAGCGATAACCCTTTCATTGTTCAGGTTGAATCTGATAACAGCGGAGAACCAGACTTTGTAGCCATACCACCTTTATTCAAAATAAAAGAAAAAGGAGGGCAGACAGTAAAAATAAGATTGTTGTCTTCCTCTCTCCCAAAGGATAAAGAGTCGCTTTTTTTTCTTAATTTTACACAGATCCCCGGTGTAAAAAAAAGTGAAAGTGATGATAACCTTTTAAACATTATTATTAAAAGTCGGCTGAAAATTATCTACAGGCCTAAAGCAGTTAATGCGTTTTCCGCAAGAGATGAAGGTAAAGTGTCATACCATATCCAGAACGGAAAGTTATTTATCAGTAACCAGAGCCCGAATGTTCTTTCCATCAGAGACATCAGCAATGGGAAAATGGTAATTGCGGAAAATCTGACCCTTAAACCTGGTGATTCTTTTTCTAAAGATATTAAGGGCAATCCTGTCAAGGGTCCGCTTCATGCGGTAATGATTAATGATTACGGTACACCAGTAAACTTCCTGATCACCGATACATAAGTTGATGATTCCAGTGATATGAATATCAAGCTGTTACCTTTTGTTTTTTCTTTTTGCGCTTTTTTTATACATGCTGAAGAATATGAATTCAGCCCCGCCATGCTAAAGGCAAGCGGCCTGACCGGCGTTGCTGCTTTATCAGATGAGGATGCTTTCTATAAACCGGGAGAGTATGAGGTTTCTGTTTATGTGAATAATAAGCTGTATTCTAAAAGAACGCTCTTTTTTAAAATGACAGGTAAAAAATTAGTTCCGTTATTTACGGGCGACTTTATTAAAGGTATGCCCCTGAAAAAAAAGCCTGAGGCTCTTGACGGCGATAAAAAATATTTACTGGAATCAGTCCTGCCCCAGTCAAAGGTTGTGCCTGAACTCTCCTCTCTGAGGGTCAATATTGCTGTTCCACAGTCTCTGCTGGAAACACGACCGGGTGACTACATACCGGCGAGTGAGTTTGAGGCGGGCAGCAGCGTTTTATTCTCAAACTATACAGTAAACCAGTATGAGTCACACAGCACCTATGGAGACGTGCTGAGTTCAACATACCTGGGACTCAACAGCGGCTTTAATGCAGGCAAGTGGCAGTTCCGCCAGCAGGGCAATTTCAGCCGTAACCGCTACGGTTCGCGGTGGAATTCATCACGCCTGTATATGAGACGCGGCTTACCCGCGCTGAGAAGTGAACTGTCGCTCGGACAGCTCAGCTCGGGATCAGAGACTTTCAGCGGGCTCAGTTTCACGGGATTAAGCCTGAAGACGGACAACCGTATGTTACCCCCCTCGCTAGTCGCTTATGCCCCCACTGTAAAAGGGACGGCGCGAACTAACGCGAAAGTCGAGGTTTTTCAGAAGAAAAACAAGATTTATGAGACGACTGTACCACCGGGCGCCTTCAGCATTGATGACCTGGCCCCCACATTTTACGGCGGTGATCTGAATGTAAGGGTCACCGAAAGTGACGGCAGCATCTCTGAATATTCAGTACCTTACTCTACGCTGCCGGACTCTGTCCGACCGGGTCGCCTGGACTATGCGTTTTCTGCGGGACAAATCAGCGACTACGCCCGCAACAATCAGTTTTCTGAGCTTTCCGTAAAATACGGTGTTTCCAATACGATGACGGCGAACAGCGGATTACGTATTGGCAGCGGTTATCAGGCGACCAGCGCAGGGGCTGTATATTCATCGTCGCTGGGTGCCTTTGGTGGGTCCGCAACCTGGTCAAATGCCAGTCTGAGAAATGGCAGTACCACGCAGGGATGGATGGTGAATACTCAGTACAGTAAAACACTGGGGCCTACCGGAACCACGATCAGTTTTGCCGGTTACCGTTATTCCACAAAGGGTTACAGGGACCTTCAGGACATTGTCGCGCTGAATAATTCTGACACACCGCTGTCGTCGGTCGAGGGGGGAACGTTTATGCAAAAAAATCGTCTGCAGGTGAACGTCAGCCAGCCTCTGGGCGGACTTGGAAGCATTTATATTACGGGTTCATCACAGAATTACTATGACGGACGGAACAAAGACACCTCTTATCAACTCGGGTACAACACGGCCCTGCCCTACGGTATTCACATGGATTTCAGCATTTCCAGACAGTACCGCACCCGGTTATCAGGCGCGCAGAGATGGGAAAGGGCTGACGATAATTCACACAAGGAATATTACAAAGATACTCAGTTTGCCCTTAATTTTTCCGTTCCGTTAGGGCGCGATAGCCGTAATACGACGCTGTCTTCGACCTACCTCAGCAGTAACAATGAACGCAGCTACCAGACATCGCTGTCTGGCAGCGCAGGCAGGGACAATAATACCCAGTGGGGCGTCAACTTCAGCCGGGACAGTACGGGCAGCGGTACGGGTCTTAATCTGGCCACCGTTCTGCCTAAGGCCAACGTGAGCGGAACGATCTCAAAATCCCCTGGCAACTGGCAGGCATCGGGTTCCGTGAGTGGTGCGGTCGCAGTTCATAGCGGCGGTATAACCCTGGGTCATACCGTAAGCGATACCTTTGCCATTGTGGAAGCCAAAGGCGCTGAGGGTGCAACGGTGCTGAACGGCCAGAATATCAAGATCGACAGTTCAGGTTACGCCATCGTTCCTTCACTGATGCCGTATCGGCGTAACAACATCAACCTTGATGCACCGGAAGATGAGTCCGCTGAGGTCGATATTATCGACAGTCATCGAGTTGTTACTCCCTATGCGGGTTCAGTCAACCGGGTGGTTTTCAGAACCCGCGAGGGAATACCGGTCATGATGCAGCTGAAACGTCGGGATGGCAGCTACGTTCCCCTGGGATCAGATATCTTCGATTCCAGTGGCAACAGTGTTGCAACGGTCAGCCAGGCTGGCAACACCTACCTGCGGCTGGAAAACAATGAGTCGCTGAGCGCCCGCTGGGGCAGTGCACCGGATGAACAGTGCGCCATCCACTACGCGCCGGTGAATGTAAAGTCCTCAAAGGCACTCAATTATGTCACTGCAACCTGCGAATAAGGTCATAAACATGAAAAAGCATGCAACTATTCTTCCCCTGCTGATGGCGACGTTCTTTACATCGTCAGCTCTGGCAAGATGTGAGTCTGTCGCGCACGGCTCCCCGGGAGGCGATGCTCAGGGAGGTGTGCCCCTCAGCTTCGGGACCATAAAACTTACCCCAGCAGAGTTCATGCCCGCCGGGCTGATCGGCGTCACAAATGTGAGCGTGGGGCAGGCCCAGGCATTTCAGACAAGACAGGGGCCGAATACGTTGTTGTATATCTGCGACGCTGCCGATCAGGGGAAAACCTTTGAAAACTTTGCCACCAACGGAGATGAAAGCACGGGGGGATATAACGGCAACAGTGAAGGTGTATACCAGACTTTTTTTCCCTTTATTGGCATAAAACTTATCCGCGATAAAGATGGCAAGGTGTTTTCAAGATACTGGCAGCAGTCTCCCATATCGGGACACAGAGCCGGGAACAAGCTCTATTTTTATGCGAGCGATTTCAGCAGTGTCACGGCAGAGATTTACAGGTTACCCGCCACAATGCGGGGCAAGGCTTCTGCGGACTGGTCAGGATGCGGCGGTGCGGCGCCCGATGACTCCCGCGACATTACCTACACGTGCACGCAGCCTAATGGCTATACGGTTTTTGTCGGTCCCGGCTGGAATGACACCCGAAACATCAAGCCCGGCACTGACAGCAATACCCACTGGGGTGGCTTCAGCGCCAGTAACTGGATTGGCTTTGGTATGCACTACGCTGCGGATAATTTCTTCACGCAAACTCCATGGGGATGCCGTGTTTTCAACTATACCAATCCTGTAACTCTTCCTCCGGTCACTCTCAGTGAACTGAAGGCTGGCGTAGAAAGAGGCGCTACCTTTAACGTCACTTACAGGTGTGGAGGAACAGCCATTGCTCAGCTTATTGACAGGTTCGCGGGGGTGGGAGCCGATAAAATATCGGTGGCATTCAGTACGAACCATCCCGTACCGGGTGGGGTTGATTGGTCGCCTTATACATTATCGGATAATGACGGGCTGGACGGCTATGCTTCTAATGTTGGTATCGGCTTATCTGTTGCGGGTAAGGAAGTCGGTTTTTTAACTAACGCATATACGGATTTGGGAGTCGGATGGTTTTCTCCACTCGACGGGGTCGTTTCCCGTTCTAACAACGGCAATAATCAGGTGGACATTACGTCACAGTATTTCGCATTTTACGGCATCATTGACCCGTCTAAACCAGTGATACCCGGTCAGGTTGACGCGACAGCCTATATTAATGTGAGGTACTGGTGATGAAGCACATTGTTCACCTTTTCAGCGTTGTCTTCATGTTTATTTCACTCGGGGTCAACGCAACGGTTGTTCCTTTGCAGGACAGGGTGTTGTTCAGCAGTACCGACAGCGACAGGCGCCTGCTCATCGTCAACAATGACGGACAAGCGCCGGTGCTTCTTCAGAGCTGGATTGATGACGGTGCTACAGGTGATATCAACAAGGAAAAAAACTATCCTTTTGTGGTCATTCCGGCGGTGGCCCGTATGGCACCGGGTAAGGTTTTAAACCTAAAGATACTGCCCACGGAAAAAATCAGTGAATTACCAAGAGACCGTGAGTCCGTCTTCTGGATCAACCTCTATGAAATACCGGGCGTCAAGCGAACCAAGCAATCGCACAATATCAATAAAATAGAGGTCGGATTAAACTCGCAGCTGAAGATTATTTACCGGCCATTCAAAGAAGCCATGAATATTAACACTACGGGTGAATCCATAGGGTTACGTTTAACGGACGGTGGAAAATCGCTGGAAATAAATAATCCTACACCTTATTACATTACGCCTGTTTCGGTAAAGGTAAAGTCGCCTGACGCCGGACAGTCAGTAACACTTGGCATGAATCGGTTGATTGCACCTTTCAGCCATAAGCGCTTTAAATTATCTAAAGCTGTAAACAATAAAAAAACGACTATTGAATACATCCTCGTTGATGATGTCGGGAAAAATGCCAGCTTTATGAAGGTGCTTAATTAAAATTTAAAATTCAATGTCTGTTTTCTGGCTGTCAACCTGTTCTGGCACCCGGGCTCATATGATTATTTAATTAATTCAAAAATGGAGGAGCCGTAACGTTTATGGATAACGCTCAGCGCTGTCTGTCATTCACCGAGAAGGAATTTGCAGTGACCTGGTTCTTTATGACCGGCATGACCATAAAGCAGATAGCCGAATGGTCCGGGATACCCGAGAAATCTGTCAGCTATTACAAAAGGAGGGTAATGAAAAAAATTGGGGTGGTAAACAACAATGAATTTATTATCTGGTTTTTAGAAAACAGAAAGAATTACCAAGGGGGCCGCGCGCAATCCGGTATTCTGCGTCGCAGAACCCCCGCATCCCGGAATTAATGGATAAAGGACTTCGCATGTCAGTTTACAGTAAAGGAATTAAATTAATCCTCACCTTCTGGTTCTGTTTTAGCGTGCTTACAGGCTGCAGTACGCAAACATCCCAACGCGTCAGCATGAAGGATTATCTGCTGGACAAGACGCAATCCTCAGCAGCACAAAACGAACGGATACGTTTTCTGGTTTTTCATTACACTGCAGTCGACGAGGCCACCTCGCTGAAACTGCTTACCGGCGAGAACGTCAGCGCACACTATCTGATTTCAGATCAGACAGACAGCCGAACAGACAAACCTGTAGTCTACCGACTGGTCAGTGAAAACAGACGGGCCTGGCACGCCGGTGTAAGCAGCTGGAACGGGCGGGTCAACCTTAATGACTCCTCGGTGGGTATTGAAATCGTGAATCCCGGTTTCACGGAAGATATGCTGGGATACAAGACTTGGTATCCTTACCATGAGCAGCAAATTAACGCCCTGACAGCCCTGGCCAGAGAGATTATCCGGCGCTATGGCATCACCCCGGATAACGTGCTCGGCCACAGTGACATCGCGCCACTGCGTAAACAGGATCCGGGCAGACTTTTCCCGTGGAAGGCACTGGCGGCTCAGGGCGTGGGGGCCTGGCCTGATCCACAACGAGTGCAGAAATTCCTCGCCGGACGGGCAATGAACACCCCTGCGGATGTCCTGAGCGTCCAGACGTTGCTCAAGCGATACGGTTACGATCAGATCCCGCTCAGCGGTGTCCTGGATGAAGACACCCGAAAAACCATCAGCGCATTTCAGATGCATTTCAGGCCGGAAAATACCGACGGTACACCCGATGCCGAAACCGAGGCGATAGCTCAGGCGCTCAATGAGCAGTACCGTGATCCTTCTGGCTGAAAGGCAGAGTGTCAGCCAGCCGTTTTCTGCCGTATTACGGGCAGCAAGATGTGAGGCCCTGCAGGACAGTCTTACCGAGGGGCTGCAACCAGATGACAGTAAGCGTCATTTTCGGAAAGCAGTACTCTCGGTATCTGTGTACCCTGTTCCCGGAATATGCCTCTGCGTTCCGTCAGGCTTGAAGAATAAAAATAAGGTAAGTGATGTATGCTTACCTTTTCAAATAATGAAGGCTGAAACTACAGTTTAATATTAAATTCCTGTTATAGTGCTTGCGTTTGCATAATGCTGCTGATTACAACGTAAAAAATCCTGTGCTGCAAATTTCGGTTTTACTTAAAATGACCGCTTTCATCTTTGCCGTATTTAGTCACATAATTCAGCCGGTACTTTCTGAGTTTGCTGACATTCTCTCCTGACCAGGCAATGAGGGGCTCCAGAATTTTAATCAGTGAGAAACCAAAGTCCGTAATGCTGTAAACCACTTCTACGGGCATTTTCTCTCCATAGACGCTACGCATTACCATGCCATCCTCTTCAAGATTCTTTAAAGTACGGGAAAGCATTTTTTGTGAGATGCCTTCATTACGCTTCATTATCTGGTTAAAGCGGCCTGCTCCATAGCTGAGATCATATATGACTGCCAGATACCATTTATTAGCAAGTCTTTCAAAAAGCATTTTTTGAGGTGCTTTATCATTATTGTCTGAAAAATAGAGTTTATTCGCGTACTCAGGTTTCTTCATTGATACTAAATTCCTTTCAGGTTCCTTCTTTACAGTGTCATGAAATGGGCGTTATATATATTTCAGACCATTACTGTCAGGAGAAATAAAAATGTCACTCAGAACAAAAGTTTTTTTAAGCAGCGATAATTGTAACGGATTCGGTGTCACGTCAACAGTCATTTATGGCGATCACGACGCCATTCTTGTTGATGCTCAGTTCACGATAGCGAATGCGCACCGGTTAGTGGCCGAACTGATTGAGCTTGACCGTAATATTATATTTATCTATATCACTCATCTTCACCCTGATCATTATCTGGGTCTGGAAGTGATCAAGCAGAAGTATCCTGACGCCAGAGTGATTGCTTATAAAAAAGCATCTTCAGATATCAATGAGGCGTATGACTTCAAAATTCAGTACTGGGGAAACACGGTTCTTGGTAATAATGGTGCGAATATTAAATTTCCTGTTGAAAAATGGACTGAAGATAAGATATTGCTGGAAGGTGAAACAATTCAGATCCTCGGTGTTATGACCGGAGACTGTGCAGACATTGCCCCCTTGTGGATCCCGGCCAGCCGGACGCTGATTGCTTCTGATCTGGTATTCGCCGACTGTCACATATGGATTGCAGACATGCGTACCCCTGACCTTTTAAAAAAATGGTCAGAAAGCCTCGACAAACTTGAGGCACTACAGGCGGATATCGTTGTACCGGGTCACTCTTCCAGTGCACTGACACTCCACCCTTCAGCCATCAGTTATACGCGACAGTACATCAATGATTTTGTGAGGGAACTGCACCGCAGTGAAAACGCGCAGCAGCTGATGGATGCAATGGATCGTATTTATCCAGATCACCCGCTTCGTGTCTGTCTTGAATACAGTGCCAGGATCCTGAAGGACAGATATGTATGGCCGGGTGACTGGCCGCTTTCCCTGAGAAATATGCCTTCAGGCTTCTGAACAGAGTGTCTGTCTCGCCGTGCCGGGCGTGGCATTAAATAATGGTGGGATGAATTAGCCATGACCGCAGAGCATCACTGAGGTGCGGTCATGCCCTGGGTAATCCCGGAGAGTCTGATGCAGAAATTAGAAGGCTAAAGAACAGTTGCACCGGGCGCGACCATCAGCGTGGTGAAGGTAATAACAGCTGATAAATCTGCTTAAAGCTGAAACTCAGGGTGATCCAGATATGTATAGATAGTGTGGCAAATCCCTGTACCTTCATCATAAAAGACTGCGGAAGATTTCCTAATACACTTTCAATAGCATTAAATGCTTCAAAATAATTTCAATCAGGAGGCAAATTAATACTTATTTATTAAAGTGCAGAATTTAATGACATAAATGTCAGGGCCGGATATTTAATATGAATTTTTTAATGCAATAGGGTTCAACTCTTTCCTTTACAATTTATATGAGCTTACAACCCACATGCCTGAGGACGCGGTGAATCTCTCAATCCCACGCCCGATGAAGGGTGTGCCTCACCAAGTCTTCTAAACTGCCTCCCTGTCCAGGTATTCATACTAGAGTACCTGGACGCCCCCGCCCTGCCCGCCTTTTTTCATTTTCTTAATTATTACCAGAGGGTTAGAACCGATGACGGTACGCGAAACTCCGCCGGGGGCCTGCTTTTTATTTCCGGCCGGCCAGCTTATTCTCCGTATACGGGAGAAAAGCCGGAAAACCGATCCAGAAAGGATCCGGCGCGGGTCGATTTATTCTCATCGAAAACCCTTTACAGATGCGCGAAAATACGTTCAGCACCCGCAGACAACGGAGAGTAAAAGTTTGGGTACTTTGCCCCGCGAAATGACGCAGATTTCACACAGCGACGCCAGTGGTCAGAATGCGAACAGTTCAGGTGCTGCACGCTATTTTGACTATGAAAGTGCGGTCGCGCTGCGAAACCTGGCGGCCGCCTACGGCACCAACATGCCGCGCTACCTGCTTGCCCCCGAGGTGGCCGTGCTACTGTCAAAGGTGACCGATCTCCGCAAACGCCTGTTTATTGATACCCTGTGGAACACCGGCGGCCGGCTGAATGAAATACTGCCGCTGACTAAGGGGGATTTTGTGCTGGACGATCCGCTGAGCGGTGCGCCACTCGTTTCACCGTTTGTGGTGCTCCGCACGCTCAAGCAGCGCAGGCTGGAGGAATCTGCCGGCAGCAGGTCCCGTCGCCGTGGGTGCCCGAAAAAAAAGAACAGCAGGCTGAACAGGAGACGCAGGCGGAAATACGCGATAACCCGCCGCGGGCCGTGCCGCTCACCGATCCGGCCTTCGTCCGGTGGCTCAGGGAATGGTTTACGACCGCCCAGCCCGCCGCCGGCGCGCGGCTCTGGGCTATCCGGAGCGAAGACACGGCCCGCAGCTGGATAAGTCAGGCGGTGGAGGCCGCAAATTGTGACGGCGTCACGTTCTCCATCCGGCCGGTCACGCCCAAGACGTTCCGGGATTCGTTTGCGATGCACCTTGTTCAGCATCAGGTACCGCAGAAGGTCATTCAGACCCTGATGGGCCATAAGGATGCGAAGTCGACCGAATGGTATACGCGGGTCTTTGCGCTGGACGTGACGCGCCAGCTCGGCGTGCGGTTCACCATGGATGCCGATGAGGCCGGTCGGCTGGTAATGCGGTTATGATCCCTGGCGGGCGATTCCTGCTGCCTGAATGACCGCAGAATCGTTTCCGGCATAAACCACATATGGCCACGGGCGCGCGAGCAGGCGACATACCGTTTGTTTCGCGCTAACGGAGGCAGATCACTAAGACGGATGTGGATGAGAAACGGCCAGTGCGTTCTGCCCGCTACAGTGCAGAAATCATAAAAGTTGTCGAGGCCTTAACTGGTCCCCCGGTTCATTGAAAAACAGCCGTAGCGGTGATGCTCACGGTAAAACAGTTTGATAACGCCGTCATCGACGAAAAGCGCCGTCGCCTGCTCATGATCATTCTCGGTTTCAATCCGGCTCTGACGGGATATGTGTGCTCCGACAGATATATGCAGATATGATGAGATAAACTCACATACTGTCTGTGAACAGCGCCACGTTTTTCTGAGGGTTTACCCGTCTGGAAACATACCCACTTCTGTAAAACGGGTTTCCTGGCAGGTGATGTTATCGTCCAATGTGACGTTGGTATTCCCGTCCCGGCCGGTGTCGAATGTGTGCTGACAATCACCCCCGGTCAGCAATACGGAAATACCGGCACTGCATAATACAGGTAAAAAATTAACATCGTGACCGGCCAAGCCCTGTACTTCATCGATTAACAGCGCGTCAACGTTCCGTTCAGGGCGTGCGCGGATGTCAGCCATCATTTTCCTGTGCATCAGCAGCACGGACAGACGCAGGAGGCAGACTCGTCCGGCAGCCTCCTGTAAATAAAGTTGGTGCGAACGCGGTACCCTGAGTAAAGGAGCGGCGAAGCTCAGACCGCGAAGCGGCATCTGATGCTGCAACAGGGGCCGGCAGCAGAAACCATGAAGATACCCGAACCACGTCATCACACGGATCCCGTCCGGGATGAGACCAAAACGCGGAATGACTCTGGCACGCAGGTGCAATGCATTATTTCATGTGTGCGTCAGGAGCAGGGCCCGATAGTCTTCACGCAGACTGTCTCTGAGAAGCGAGGTTTTACGCACCCCCTCAACCGCGAAGATTACGCGTTTATCCACGCAATCGCCTCTGGTATAGATGCAGGTAGGGTCATCCGTGCCTTTCTCCTGCAGCCGAAAATCGTCCCGGGCTTTACCGGCGAGCATGTATTCCTGAACGCTAAGCCGACGCGAGATGCCGGCGAAAACCCCTTCGCAGCGTTCAGTATTATCGCGGTACATACCAATCTCAAAGATGGAGCGCGAAGCATCTTCATCCCCTACACCTTCCTCTCCGGACTGGTCATGTCAGCAAAGCGCTCAACACAGTTCCGTTGACAGTCGCCGTCATTGTCTCTCAGCGCAGCAACGTGGTTGCCCGGATGACGCGCCAGCTCAAGGTAGCAGCGAAAACGTGTACAGCCGATAGCGACGATGTACACCCCAGCGTCTTCTGGCGCTCTGTTCGTAGGATTGCGGTAAAACGCGTCGGTCAGAATGACCTGCCTCGCCAGCGCGAATTCAGGCATATTGATATCCGGGCCTTGATAAAAAATGTGCCGTATATTCGGGGAGCTCACGCATAGCCACTGGCCGGCTCTCTCCCGGCAGAATGGCACTCCGAAGCTCGGAGCGCGATGAGATATGGCTGCTGTGCCTGGACACAAAAGCTGCATCTGCCCATCAGGTGGCAGCGTGTTCGTGAGCTTTTCAGGTTCACATGACTGAGGTGATCCTCCGGTTCTTCCAAGAAAAGGGCATCAGGCTCTATGTACTGTTCAGGCCGACGCAGGGTAAACTCCATTTCATTAATCACCGCCTGCCTTTACCGCGATTGCGATCACAAATGCTGTCTTCCGTAATATCAGGACTTCGGGACGCGAATGCGGGCCCGAACGGATGCCGAACTGGCAGTTTTCGACGCCCTCGTTATTGTCGGACAGCTGATCTTCCTGACAAAGGGTTTTTGTGCTGATGCGAGGTATTTTCCAGCCTGTATGCCTTAATGCAGTGAGAATACCCGCTTCTTCAGCAACTCAGGCGAGCTGGGATAGTATCCACATCCTGATTCACTTATGCCTGATGATAATCCCGTCGCTCTGGTCACTGACAGAAAGCCAACTTAACGTCGGCATTACTTAATTAAAAATGGTGGGAATTTCAGGTTGAAATAATTTTAATTTACTTAATAAAATCAATAATTTAAGTAAATTTCGCTCTGGGTAAAACCTTATTCTTAATTCCTGATACTTTCTCACAGAGGCATCGTCAGCAGGGTCTGATCACTGGTCATTTACAGACTTAGTCACCATGCGATCAATGACGCTCCGGACGGCGGCATCAAGCTCAGCCTGACAGGCCGCAGAAAGACGGGAGAATTCGTAAGTGACAAGACGTTTGTCAGCATCGGTTTTTTTACGGGCGAACTGCTTTTTATCAATAAACTCCGCCAGCTTCTCTGTCACGATTTTTTTGCTGCCCGCAGCTTTGCGGGGGCCTTCGCTTTCAGCACGAAAATAGCTGATTATCCGGTTCTTATAAGCGGGCTCGGCCATATCATGAGATGCATCCTCTTCAATCCGGCTGCGGACGCAACCGACTAAGGCGTCAGTGGTGATCTGTCTTGCCCGTGCTTTATCCGTCACCTCCAGCAGGGCCCGGTAGTCACTAATTGAAAGCTCGCTAACAGAGGGGAAAACCGCGATGATTTCATCTGGCACCGCGGCAGCCTGAAAAGCCCGGGTTACCTTGGCGGCCGACAGCCCTTCTGCAGCGGCTATCTCTGACTGATTCATGTCTTCCGGATACATGAGTCTGAGGCGTTTTCCGAGTTCACGCAGCGTATGCTCTTTTGCTGTCTGGATGTCCACGGCCAGTTGTCTGGCATCAGAGAGAGACAAGGCATCACGCGTCACCAGAACCTCAAATGCGGTTCCGTTGTAAATGCAAGCAGCACGACGTCGTGAACCATCCAGTATCTCAGTCCGACCATTAACCTCACGTCCGATGGCAGGAAAGAACTGCTGGAGCCGGATGGTCCGGGAAATATCACTGACCGAATCGCGCGTCAGAAATGCCTGGTCACGGCCGTTTACCGTGGCATCAACGAACGTCTGCGTTTCGATGTCATCATGCAGTATCTTGGTCAGGACAAACCGTGCCTGAGCACCGGACTTGAGAGTAAACACCCGCTCGCTGTCTGACTCGTTCATCATTTTTGAAAAACTGGAATTACCCAGCTGCCGGCCCAGCTTGACCATTTCCTTTTTCATTTCACACCTCTGATGAATTCAATCCTTTTAAATACGGCCTGAGTGAAACGCTCCGCCTCACGCTTCGCTTTCTTGAGCGCCTCAGCGCTTCCCGGATAGGAACTGGGATCGGCACTCACAATGGTGTCGAAGCTTTCTCCGCAGCGTTCAAATCCGTCAAGCCTGGGCAATGTCGCGTCAAGAATGTAAGAGGTAAAAACATCACGGGCGAGGCCGTGTGTCATTTCATGATCCCGCTTCGAGGTCATTTTCGACATAAAGCCAATATTTCCCTTTATCCGCGGCGTGATGCCCTCTTCCTCAAGCTGCTCAATCATTTCCGGCAGCCGCGTGAGGTACTTAAGGGTGGAGTGGAAATCGACCTGTGCGGGCGGTGTGGGCGTCAGCAGCAGGTCACTCGCGGCGAGAGCATTCAACATAAAGGCATCGAGATGAGGACCAGTATCAATAAAGATGAAATCGTAATCAGAACCGACACGATCAATAATCGTCCGGCGCAACACTTCAGAGGGAAGCCTGTCAGGCAAATGCTCTCTGACAAGATCATTCCACTGACTTGCAATAAAACCATCGTCAATAGAAGCAGGAATAACATCAACACCGGGGATAATGGTGGGTTTAATGATGTCCTCTCTGAGCTGGCCAGCATCCAGATCATTAAGCATGGCCTGTGCAGCTGTTTCCATTATGGAACCAATGCTGTTTTCCTGGCTGAGAAACATGGTACTCGAGGCCTGTGGATCGAGATCAACAACCAGTATACGAAGATCGTGCTGAAGAAGATCCTGATGAACCCGCAGGCCATGTGCCAGAGTCACCGTACTGACGGTTTTCGATACCCCGCCTTTCAGGTTCACAACAAAAATAACAAAAGGCCCATCCCCCGCGTGCACATCACGATATTTAGGCACTTTACGGTGAGCATAGATATCGACAACATCCTGGATGGTCAGGGCGTAATGCCGGGTGTTACCGGCATCTTTTTTACCAAAAACATGTCCCTGCGATTCCATTTCTTCAATAGCTTGCTCAACGGCACGGCGGCTTAGTTTGGGAAGGTTAGCCACGGAATTGCGCGTGAACGTCTGATAGTACTGATCAAGACCAAACTCATTTCTTCTGACTGAAATATCGTCGCTCATGCTGCGCAGCATCGCGCTCGCTCTGCGGGCTGTCTCATCCACGCCACCGTAATGACTTTTCATTTAACCGTTCCGTTGTCAATTTTGAAACTGATTGTACATCTGAAAAAGGTCAGATCAACTTATTTCGTTAAATCATAAAAAAGTTGTACAAACACAGAATATGCTAACTGACAGTTTTCTTTAGTCTGTCATTCAAAAGTTATCCATGTAATGCAGAATTTTAAAACAGCCTTCATCAGTCAAATGCAAACTGACAAGCACCTACCCTCAGTTAATAATCAACTATATTACTGATTTTATTGATAATTGCAGTTATATTTCAGATTGAAATTCCCATATATCTTCCCTGCAACGCTCAGGTAAGCGATATGCTGCTCACTTATCAGCCCAGAATTCACAGGATTGAAGTCACGTTCATTACACCACCTGTAATAAACGCCAAATGCTTGTTTCAGATAAAATTGTCGGTCACCACATGGCTCAGGTCTGATGAATTTATGCAGAAATACCATACGGCCGTAAATCTGCCTCAAAACTAGACTTGTCTTTTATTGCCTATTGGCTGCTTTCTTTAATCTCTGAGATAAAAATGTGTGCTGACGGGATATTGATTTCTCTTCAGGAAACATGTGCGCCGGAGGGATGATGTATGAGTAATGAACACATGTGTGTCCTGGCGGGGAAACCATTCCTTGTACATGAGCAAGCAGAATGACCAGAATCCTCTCTTCATCGGGCATCGATACAGCCAGACATGACCAGGCCAGCACGACAAATCTACGGCAGGACAAACAATTTCTCAACTAAACACCTGGATATGTGTGCTGGCGGGATGGTTCCGCTCTCTGCGCTGAAATACGCTGCTGCGGGTTCAACGGATATGAACCTGAAAGTATGTGCGCTGACGGGCATAGATGAAGTAATCCAATTCTCGGTGTGTGCTGACGGGTTTAGAACATACAAATGTGTGTGCTGGCGGGTTTAAATAACGTCCTGAGATGCAATTATGTGTGCTGGCGGGTATCTTTCATGAATTATAAACCGAATTATATGTGTGCTGGCGGGCTGCAGATAACTGCAAGTTATCCAGGTTAAAGATGACCTTAAGCAACCAGCCCAATGTGTGTGATGGCGGGTAAAAATTCTGTTTTTAATGTGCAAAAATGTGCGCTGGCGGGGTAAATAATTACTCAATGACCGAATATGTGTGCTGGCAGGTACTAACTCACCGTAGAGAAATGAATATGTGTGCTGGCAGGTACTAACTCACCGTAGAGAAATGAATATTTGTGGTGACAGGCGCGTATTCATAAAAAAAGCTGAGTATGTGTGCTGGCGGGTTCACCGGCAGGGACGTTGCTTCAGAGCCGGAGACGACCGTGACGAACAGGTGTTTATCCCAACAGCACACACTCAGATGTCGGAAGGTTTCAGCTTGGGGTTACGTTTATGAATGATAACAAAGTTTTCGCGGGCTTTACGGACGAGCGAAAACTCCAGATAACCGATGTTCTGTAACTGCTCAAGTGCCTTTTTGATCGTACGGTTTTGTTCACTGACAGAACTGCTGAGAGAAAGGCGCTCTCGCAATCTTGAGAAGCTGACTGGAATCGGATTGGCAGGAAGACTTTCAATAAAAGTATAAATCGCCTGCGCGGCTTCCTTCTTTGGAAGTGCTTTAATGGCGTGGTGCTGCAAAAGGACTCTGTAGTCTAACTGGAACAGCTCCCACAGTTTTTCATCAGCCTCCAGCTGAACAATATCTCTCTCAGCATCAAAATAACCGGTCTTTAGAAGGCCTGTCTGATAACTTCCTCTCGCATCACTCCCGCGCTTGAAAGAGATTGATTTATTACGTAATTTTCCTAAGGACTCGTGAATGGTAAGCCGGAGACGGGCATCAATTCGTTTAGCAGAAAATCCACACCCTTTGGCAAACTCAGTAAACTTCAGTTCGATCTTGTTTGATGCCAGACCATATTTACTGAATGCATAAATAACCCCAATCCAGACCTTAAAATCGCTGTCCATATTGAGACGTGGCCCAGAAATGTTAATGTGATCATATCCCTCAGCCCGTGCTATCTCTAACTGAGAGAATAATTCAGATGCATCCACTACATTATTTTCGCCCTGAGATTTTGTGGGCTTGGGAACAAAAACGCCAAGACGCATAAGCGCTACAGGCTGTACGGTATTATTGGAATTTACTGTGAGTTGTTTGTCCTTGCTGATCATGTCACTGTAGAGTGCATCGCCAATAAATGACTCATCTTTCATACAATTATCTCACTTAGTAGTCACAGGATCTTACTGTGAATAAAGATCGCCTTTATCCCAACAGCACACACATTACATCCCAACAGCACACATTACCAGCCCGCCAGCACACACGTTAATCCTGCCAGCACACATGTTTATCCCACCAGCGCACATCTGTAACTGGCCTGAACGCAGGCGGCACAAGGCCTGAGAGATAACGGGATCTATTAGGAGCTATAAGGATCTAACTGGAATATTTATTGGATCGAGCCTGTGCACATGTGGATAAAGCATCATTCTTACTAACGCGCCTATCGGCTTGTTCAACGGGAACCGCACACGCAAAAAATTTGCGAATGCGGTTCCCGTTATCGAAAAAGACTGGCAAGACTTTAAATGTACACTCAGTTCACTAACTTCCATACATGAACTGGAACACGGTCAAAGAGTTTCCCGACTGTCAGTTCAGCTTTACGGTGATCGTATGCTGAGGTCATAGCATATTCTTCTATTGGGTCGCCTTCGTACTTCAGGTGTTCATAAACGGTCTCCAGCGTATCCATTGAGCGGCAACGCCGGAACTTCATTAACCAGTCCGTTTTCGTCATGTTCTTTCCACAGTGAATTATTCGAATTAAATGTAAGCCTCAAGACGGGCTAAGGGCGGGCGCTGTTCTGACAGCTTATCGTTTTGCTTATTTGAGATTACGGCGGTAAGAAATCAGGGTCAACATAAGAATTCTGCCCGGCAGTTTCACGTAAATACGGGCTTAAACTGGACAGAAAACGGGCATTGCAAGTTTTAAACGATAGCAATACAAACTTGGAAACCAGGTCACAGGATAATTAACGACTGTCAGCTCTCCGGTGACGCCAGCATTTCCAGGCGAGCGTTACGGACTGGGCAGAGAGCACTATTGCAATCACGATCAAAAATGACACTCCACCCGCAATAATTTTGACGGGGGAGCTGAATACCAACAGAGCAGCCATTACCAGCACGCTGAAAGTAATAACCCATGTCAGGGCCCGGAAGCGGTTTGCAAGGCTTTCTACCGCTTCCTCCAGCGTGCCCCCGTGTACCGACACGTTGTGTTTTATTCTACTTAAATCTGCCTGGTTGATACCCGATTTCAGCAGAGCTTCATCGCTGACATTCATTTCCTGAATCCTGATACTGGTCTGATTGACTGATCTATATAACCGATTATGGCGCTGTCTGTAACCCGGCAACCCTGGCAGGGTAACTCCGGTGCATCATCCTGCTTTCTTTTCTGATTTCCCCTGCGCGTTCTTTATCAGGGCGTTAATATTGTCGCTCATCTGACGGCTTTTTCCCTGCCGGTAGTCCGGCCAGGGCAGGAAAGGATGCGAGGATTCGCCCATCAGCACTATGCCGGTGGGACAGCGCCAGTCAGACGGCGTATCTGGGTGATAGCGAACGAGTACGGCCGGTGCGTCGCAGTCTTCCTCCCCCTCTCCCAGCAGCACCGGCGACGCGATGGCGGCGTCGCTGTGCGACACGAACCATAGACTTTTGGCGAAGATGAACGCCAGCAGCGCCGAGGCGATGAAAGCGCCGGTGTACCAGAAACGCTTTCCGGCGCGCCGGGCCAGCATGAAATAGAGGCCGCTCAGGAGAACCGCACCTGCCGCTCCTGTCCACTGGGCTGACAAGGAGACCACTTCCAGGGTGTGCCGCGTGAGTTCATTCCCTGCCGTCCAGAACCCCGCGAGAACCGGTGCAGCCAGCGTCAGGGGAAGCAGAATAATGGCGGATGCCAGCAGAACGGTTCCGGCCCTGACTTCCGCTGCGGCATGACGGAGGGAGAAAAGTTCATTCAGGCTCATCACCAGCAGGAAAAGACACAACGTCATGTATAACACGGCCACCCCTTTTAAGTTCTGACGCAGAATGAATCTCAGAGCGAGAATGCCTGCTGTATTAAATTAATCTTTACTGTGTCTGTGCGCTGTTATTCCTCGACGGAACGGGTGCATAATACCATTCAGTTATTTTTTCAGGAAAAGAATAAATAATGAAAAGCGTGCGGGTCAGTTTATTTATTTTGTCTGGCGTGTTCAGTGTGTCTGCATCCGCAGGAGACAACATCGCCGTGGGTTTTTCACCGGGCGGAACCGCGCAGCGTCTTATCCTGAATCTCATCGCGGGGGCAGAAAAAACGCTGAACGTCGCGGCCTATGAATTCACCAGCAGGCCCGTCGCAGATGCGCTGATAAGCCAGACGCAGCGCGGCGTGGCGGTCCGCCTGGTGGCGGATGAAAAGGTCAGTCACGGCCGCTATTCGCTGGTATCCCTGCTGGCCTGCAGCGGGGTGCCGGTCCGTACGGATGACCGCTACAACATCATGCACAACAAGTTTATTGTGGCTGACGGAGTGAATACGGAAACCGGGTCGTTTAATTACACCTCATCGGCTGAGAAGCGTAATGCGGAAAATGCGCTGGCAGTTTTTGATAATAAAGAAGTTGCTGCTGAATATAACGCGGAATTCGAAAGACTGTGGAATGAATCCACGCCGGTGACGTGCCAGGACAAATAAATGCGTGATTTCCGGTGCGGGGGGAAAACGTAATTCCGGACGGGGGATGCGGGAATGAAAAAAAAGAAAATCTACGCGGTGCATTTCCGTGGGCAGCGCGGTGAGCGGGACGCCAGTGAGGCCTTCCAGCAGGAGGAAACCGGGACCTGGCAGCGCTGGCTGAAGCACGCCCGCGACAACAAAAAGACCACGGTGGTCACCTGCAGCTGCCTGCCGGCAGAGACCGACCCGGTCAGACGCCGCCTGAAGGTTCATTATTCTCAGGATACCGAACGCTGCTGGCTCTCCTCCTACGCCTTTACGGGCAACGAGCACAAGCCCTACTGTAGGTTTTATTCGGTGTGGTCAGACGAACGCCAGGCGGAGATTTATCAGGGCGATGCGGTCCGCACCGCCGCGGACGGTACTATCCTGGTCAGGCTGCCCACCGGCCTGCAGAAAAAGGCCCCGTCAGAGGTCAGACCGGCTGAGAACGAGTCCTCTGATGAACCGGTGAAGCGTAAACGCCGGCCCTCGATGCGCCTGCTGGGGCTGCTTCACCTGCTGTGGGAACAGTCCGGCATCAACGTCTGGCACCCCGCCTTCGACAAAAAGAAACGCACGCCCGGCTGGGTGAGCTGGCACCTGCAGCAGACGGCGGGCCGGGTACGCGTCGGCCGCGTGCCACTGGAAGAGTCGCTGCTGCTCATGACCATGAAGGGTACGCCGCAGGTCGTGGCCAACCGGGAGAACCTCAGAGCGGCCGAGAAGAACAAAAGGCGGCTCATCGTGGTGTCTGTGCTGGCCAGCTGGAATGAGGCTGCTGAAGCACGGCTGCAGACCACCCTGCCGCTGGGGCTGTTTTTCGGTTTCCCTGACCTGGTGCTGCCGGATGACGTGCGCCTGCGCCTGGAGAGGAGCTTTGGCCGCGAGCTGGGCGACTGGCGCCGGGGCATGAAGGTCGTAGTCATCGCGGAAACGGAGCCACCGGAAACGACGTTCAGGCACACAGACGGGCGCAACCGGCCGTCCAGCTGTAGTACCGTCCTCGACGTGGCGTTGATGACGGTCAGCCCCCGCTTCATTCCACTGGATTCCGGCTATGAGGGATTGGTCGAAGAAAAGCTGTGGCAGGAAAAACGCGCCTTCATCAAGCCGCTGCGCTACGACGGCGAGGAAGACGTTTTCCCTGACTTTGTTCTGAAGGACGTTCCCGGCGTGGAGGCGCTGCCGGTGGAAGTCTTTGGCATGAACACGCCTGAGTATCTGCTGCGAAAGCAGGAGAAGATCGCTCATTATGATAAGGAGTATGGTGAGGGGCGATGGTGGTACTGGAACGTCACGGAAACGTCAGAGATCCCCCCTCTTCCAGTGCGTTGAGTTGCACCTTTGTTTTCAGATTGCGGCAGAATCCTCCGGGTTGCGTTTTGGTGAACGGTTACTGCAGTCAGCGGGATTGCATTAAGTCAGTGTGCGCTGATAATTTCCTTCACAGGGGAATTATACGGGCCGCATTTTTCTGTCCTTCATAATACAGTTCATCACAGTAAAGCAGACTAATGAGCCACCCGTACAAGCCGGTTCCTTTATCACTGGAGAGAAGAAAATGGATGCAGCGCTGCTGTCAATGATGCGCTCAGGCGGGCGAAACCAGGCCTGGGCAGAAACGATGGTCAATCTTGAAGCTCGGAAACTCGTTGACGTGGCGAACCGTGTGGCCTCATTTCACCTGAACCACGGGCTGTCGCGTATTCAGTTTGTTGAGGAAATTAAAAAGGTTATTGAAGACCAGTTTGCGCTTGCCCGGCAGGCCCGCAGCGATGAAGACTGCATGGCCTGTGTCAGCAGGCTGCGGGCAGAAGCCGCCAGCCTGAACGAGCAGGACCGGTTGCTCCGCACACAGGTGGCCAGACTGTATGCCAGAGTGGAGTTCGTGCGTGAGAATGACAAAATTGTCGGTTACGTCATTTCAGCCGTGAAAATTGTCCTGTCCGGCCTGACGCTGGTCGGCGGCGTGGCAATGGTGGCCTCGATGAACCCGATTGGGATGCTGGCCGGCGCCACGCTGTTCGTTGACGGAATAAACGGTATAACGCGCGAGGCCAGTCACCTTATGTACGGCAACAGCGTTCATTCAGAGGGGATATTTGCTGACGGCGCTATGGGGGCAGCAAAATTTATGGGCTTCAGGCCCGAAACAGGCCTGGCTGCTTACAAGGCGGCCACGCTGGCATCCAGCGTATACGGCATTGCCGGCGCTTTCCGTAAACCTGAAGCATGGCGGCTGTTCCGGTGGCTGCCGACCGACTACTTCCGGAAAATTGATACGATGGACAGGTCACAGCTGACAATGAAGATCGTGAACTACGGGCTGAAGGCCAAAGTCATTTTCGAACTGCTTCACGACAGCAAAAACGGCGATCAGCCGCGCTGAGCGCGTCTGAAACGCCAGGCTTTGTAAGTGATAACGGGGGGCTGGGAGAATGCTGCAACGGCAGCGCCGAATGCCAGACCGACCGCACCCGGAATAACAGACTGGGCTGAACCAAAAGCAAGCAGGATAAGGAACACGACAAGGCAAAACGTCACGGCGACGGCAGCAATAATAAAGCGTCGGGCCAGGTCGCTGACTGCTTCACCCAGGGTATCGCCGGAGCGTTGCGAGATGTTTTTTATTCTGCCCAGTTCACGGGGGGTGAAACCTGCCTGCATAAGTTTTTCTTCGCTGACTTTCATTTTTTATCCTGACTTTAAGCACGTTACGGGTCTGTATACCAGATTATTGGAAAAACGGCGACACAGAGCAGGAGAGTAATGAAGGTGTCTTACTGTGTCTTCGTTGCAATATCAGGCTTCACGGATGCAAAGTATCGTGCGTACTTACAGGATGATTCAGACGGATTTCCATACCCTGCGACGTACGATTCTCTCTGTCTGTCCATCTGGCTTCAATTCCTTTCGTGTTAAGGGTTCATCCGATACGCTCCGACTGCTCACGACTGATAAAGGAGAAGCTGACGGAATATGACCCAAACCATATCGTCACAGTATGAGTCATATACAGTGAGGCATAAAGGGGACGAGGTTCTGTTACAAGCGTTACAGCATTATGATCATTAAGTTCAGGGACTGTGTCAAAATTGACTGAAAGGTAATCATCCAGGCATTCAATAAAGGCAGGACAAACTGATTTTCTTAGCGTGCTTAATCTCAGTCTTGCAAATGCGTAACCACTCCGGCCCTCCTGAAAGCTGAACCCCATATAGCATCAGGTTCACGTCGTCGACCGTGGCTAGATGTACTACGCGTTACTCTTCCCGCAAAAGTTTTCGTTTTTGCTCCCGGCATGCATCACCCTTCTTTTTTCAGGTCTGATAATAGTCAGTTTGAGTATGCCTGTAATGGCCTTTTTCTTATCGAAGCTGTATCTGAAATCCTGCTGGCGATGAAATTAAATAGATTTGACTGACTGAAAATCTGCAGAAGCTTCATTTAGCTTCCGCTTTTTAGGGGTGACAACACTTTTATGGTTTTTCTGGCGCTCACATTTCCAGAAAATGAATTATTTCAATTTATTTGGTCTTGGAATACTAGGTTCTGTAAGCATGGTGATCTGATATTATGAGTTAACTCAGTTTAAACGTTTATTTATTTTTTATTGTTTCATTATTATTTAATTTTAGTGAATATTTAATTGCAATATATGTTTTTTTATTTTTCATTGTAATCATGAGGTTGGGTTTTTTTAATTTGCTTGCTAATTTCTGAAAGTGATGTTTTTTTAAAATCTGTTAAAAATTAAATAGAAAAATAACAATATGTTCATAAAAATAGCGTTTCACCAAAAAAGGATAAAATAAAATGAACAGTTACGATGTTGTTCTTATCGGCGGGGGTATTGCCGGACTGATGTCTGCCTATAAGCTCTGTAATATTGGTCTTTCTGTGGCGCTGGTTGAAAACAAACCTGTGTTCGCAGCTGGCCCGTCCACACGCAATGAAGGCTGGCTCCATAAGGGGACTTATCACGCGACCTCGATTAATAACAGGCAGGAAGCTGTGCAGGTGGCTAAGCGATGTATTTATGGACACGAATACATACGTGAGTTTGCCCCAGAAGCCCTGGAGGATATTGACAAGCGGCCTCTCGCGTTATTAAAGGACGAATCGCGAGTGGATGAGGTTATTTCCCGCTGGAATGAAGCCGGCGTGTCCTTTACCCCTCTGACGTTGTCAAAAGCGCGCAGCCTAGTTCCTGAAGCTGATTTTACTGAGACGAAAGCTATTTTTGCGGTCGACGACGTCAGCCTGAACACCCGCTTACTCTACAGAAAGCTGATCAGTGCTGCTCAGAAAGCAGGATGCGTATTCTACCTGGGGCATGAGATTACCGCGATCGAGGGCCAGACACTTCATCTCGAAAGTCTTTCGGGTGACAAAGCTGCAATAGCTGGTCAGCGCATCGTTTACTCTTCCGGTACCGGGGCAAGGGATTTATTTACCAGACATCATGACCTCGCCATTCCTATCAGGTACTGGAAAAGTCATCTCATCATCACTTCAAGGCTCTGTGCAGAAGGCGTTTTTTATCTGGACCCGCATCAGGCTGCGATGATGCATCACGGCGACCACAGCATTGTGGGTTTCAATGAAGACGCTTTACTGTCGCCATGTGCCGATTATGAGGTGATTCATGAAAGAGCAGAAAATATTAAAAGGGGCATTGCTTCAATATTTCCCGGCTGGGACAGTCGGAATTCAGCAAGTATAGCCTGCGTCAAAGTGGATCTGCAGACATCACTTAACTGTAACCGTTCACTTAACGTTGCCATCGCAGAGCCGGTGCCAGGCCATATACTCGCCTTACCCGGAAAAATGACAGAAGCCCCGTTTTTAACTGACAAGCTGGTCGCCTATCTTCATGACGCAATAGATAACGCTTCTGTTGCTATGCGTCCCTGTGATGAGTTCCGTGTAATGGAGAAAATTGCGTGATGGACATTACTATTTTTAACCGTATGAGAAAAGACAGTGGATTTCTGACGCTCGATGAGCTCGCTGGATTGTGTGAAGCCGGGAATATTATTTACGATCCCTTCTCGACACTTATATACAAGGACATAAAAATCGGGAAGGGAAACATTTTCTTCCCTAACGTAATTCTTGCTGGCAAAAACAGAAATACCCTTGAGATAGGAGATTCCAACATCTTCTACAGCAATACATCTATCGATGCCTCGGCCGGACCGGTTTTTATTGGTTCAGAAAACCAGTTTGGTGAAGGTGGCTTCACCGTTAAGGCTAACAGAACCGGCGCCGTTGTAAAAATAGGTAACAACGGCCGTTATCTGGGGGGCGCGTCAGTTTTTGGTGTCTCCGACCTTCAGTCCGGAAGCCAGATTCTGGGCCAGATTACCGTTGACAGCTGCACGCTCGAAAGCGGCGGGGACTGGCATGAGCCTTCACCTGATGAAAGAGCCGGGCTGCTGAAGGGATTTGGTACAGCCCGAAACCTTATCATACCCCGAGGACGCGTTATCAACGGCGCCGGAAGATTTGAAGAGAGCGGAATTGAACTGCAGTCAGTTTATCACCCAGTGAAAAAGGCCTGACAGGCTGAAGGATCGATCGAACATGTGGATTTATTACGGTGTTTCAGCCGGCGTTATTCTGGGTTTTTATGATTTCTGGACTAAAAAAGCCATGTCAGGGAATGGTTTGTTTCAGGTGGTTTTCTACAGTTCTTTTTTTGGCGCTCTGCTGTGGCTGCCCGTATTTTTGCCTCAGGTACAGGCGTTGAGCCCGCAGCTGAAAATAAGTCCTGTTCGTTTTGCAGAACAGTGGCCTATTCTGGTAAAGAGTCTGATGATGACCCTGTCATGGGTTTTTGCCTATTTCTCTGTGAGAGAGCTGCCGATGTCCTTTTCAGGTTCCGTCAGGGCCTCTGGGCCGTTATGGACGCTTGCGGGCGGCAGCGTGGTGTTCGGCGAGTTCCTGTCCCCCCTGCAGTTCACAGCGGTACTCGTTTCCGTGCTCTGTTATTACGGGTTATCACAGACAGGCAAAAAGGAAGGGATCAACACGCTACGCAGTCTCCCCGTGGCCATGATGCTTCTTGCGACCATCCTTTCCTCATTAACAACCGTTTTTGACAAATATATCGTGCATAATCTCGATATATCGGCGTATACCATTCAGGCTTATTCTTCACTTTACCGGTTTATCTTCGCTGCAGCGTTTCTCTTTGCGTTTATCCGGCTTGGGCGGAGCAGCCTGCGTTGCCTGTGGAGCCTGTATATTCCCTTGGTTGGTTTTTCATGGGTTATTGCGGAACTCATCTATTTTTTTGCAATCACAGACCCCGATGCTAATGTGACATATCTTTCGGTATTCAGGAGAATGAGCCTTGTGGTGGGTTTTATGCTCTCAGCATTATTTATTGGGGAGAAGAACTTCCGGAGAAAGCTGATCATCATTTCTCTGATTGTCCTGTCAACGTTGCTACTTATAGTCAGGGTTTAAAATCCCGTCAGCCGGAGTGAAGAAAATGATAGCTTGGTGACAAAGCGGGATAAGAAAGGGGTAGCAGAGTCACAAAAGGGTTTCCCGCACTCAAGCCACGTATCCCTCCTCTGTGCTCGTCCATGCGGATGACGATATTGAGGCTCATGTTGCCGGAAGGTTGCTCCAGCAGGATGAATATGATTAGCCAGACTGGCTGAGCCGGGTAGATAACGCTGACAGGAAACATGGGGTGTTGAGCCGCTAAGTTCCTGAAGAGGTAGGCTTCAGAAATATCTTACTCAGGCTGCAGAAGGGATGCCCGGTGTTCACTTAGGTCAAATTTTGCCCTATGATATAGAACGGGAACTAAGGAGGTATCTATGACATGGTATTTGGTAGTTCTTGTGGCCGAGTGTGTAGTGGGCTTTATGGCTTACAGCTATATGTCCAGAGACAAAACGTAGACTGGCGAAAAGGAAAGGGCTCATGGTTAAAAGAGCCCTTTTTGTTTACTTCCTTTCATTCTGTGGCCGGTCGGCATCAGGCACTTAAAACGCGCACCCGCCAAAAACAGGGTGTTCTATTTGTCCCGCCAGGTTGATTTAAAACCGGTAGCATTGTTGATTGAATGCTGACTGGTGCCCCAAGTATTCCATAAAATACTGAGCAGCACGTTTCTGTCAAAATCAGTTGGTAAATCATATCGTTGCATTAAAAACATTAATCCGGCATGGATTAACACGCCGGGGCCACTGATGTAGAGCGTTTTCAGCGAATTATTGAGGTAACCGTCGTAAAAGTATTCAGTAAAGTCCTCACTGAGCACAGATTTTTTTAAGGCCCGATCCAGCAGTGCTGACAGCCCCAGTTTTTCATAATTTCTTTTAAGCATGTAAAGCGCATTTTCAGTAAAAGCATTGCGGGCTGTTGAAGCGATGAAGTTGCTGAAAAAAACGCGTTCCCTGCTGTGGTCTCTTGCAATGAGGAAGTTTCCGTCAGGAATTTGGACATCATCGAGGGTGTAAAAGAAAGGGTGGCAGCCTATACCCGTGCAACGGATGAGCTGTTTTTTAACCGACAGAAAAAATCTGTAGTTATCATCTGCGAAATCCGTATGGCAAAAATCCCCCCCGTTTTGCAACAAAGAAAGTGATTCATTCGTCATGCCGACGTCTAACTTCTCCCTGCTGTCATAGTCTTTAACAGGAAGGTGAGAATATGCATCGGTTTTAAACCTTTCGCTGAAATGTATCAGGCCAGGAAGTGTGTCCGTATCAACGTAAATACCTCCGCGACTGTAAAGAAGAAGCATTCTGAAAATATCGGAGGCAGCTGCCAGATTTTTTCTGAAAAAAACTTCGAACATATATATTTTAAGGAAAGGGCGTGAAAAAATCTGGTTGAAAATTTCGCTGACATCGTGAGTCATTATCACGTCAGGAGTACCGGTAACAGATGATTCTCTGGAGATTTCAGATACAACAACGGGGCAAGATGTGGCAGCCATTAAACTGATCCCTGACGGTCTTTGCCGGCTGTAGGGTGGGGGAAGATAATGATAAGAAGCCGTCCTGAACGCGGTAATTATACCTGACTCACTGATAACTCCACCCTTTTTATTCCGCATGCGACCATTAATGCCCGCGCTCAGGATTCTTTTATCTGTCCACAGATGAACGGTGTAACCCGGATTAATTTTCTTCCAGAATTTAGCAAAATCTAATGTGCCAGGAGCCAGAGGACCGAGCCAGATAAAATGAATATCTTTCGGCAATGAATTAAGGTTTTTCCCACCCGAAGACTGACTAAGAACGATATGCAGCGTTTCAACGCATTCGTCCGTTTTAACCTCAGGAAGGCTTGATTGCAGGTGATAGAGAAATTCGTATACCAGAAAGATATCCTTAACTTCCGCCCGGCCCCGAGCTAATCCAGTAAAAAAATCGCGGAGGTTGATATAAAGGGAGCTAAGATTCTGATGCCTGATATCTTTCCGGGAAAATGTGACGACGCGGTCGAAAAGCGAAGAAAACGGATTCACCACGAATGCCGGAAGAGCAATATTATCTTTACTGAGGGACGTCTTCAGGAAGGCGTTCATGGGTGACCTGACATGGCTGAAAGTGAGACAAGAGAGAGTATGCAGCCCTTGATCTCAAGGACTGCATAATTCTGAATTATCTGTTAGTGATTATCACCACTTTGTCTGCCGCCTCCACGGGAACCACCGTTCGATGAACTGCTTCCGGCATTATTTCCCTGTGTGTGGCGACCTGATACCACACCCTGTGCAATGGAACTCCCGCTCTGGTTAGTCAGGCCAGAACCAGCTGCAGCAAGGCCGCTGTTGCCACCGGAAATTTTATCTAAAAATACATCATCAATCTCTTTCATAAATAATTCCTCAAATGAATACATTTATTGAAACGGGACTGCAGCCAGACAGATAAACTGCAATTTTAAAAGCAGTTCACTGAATGGTTAATAACAAACTTATAACAGTGTGCGTATGCAAACAACAATTTTTTGACTTTTTTTCATCTATCAAAAGTCATAATATCTAAAGATTGAATAATTAGAGCATGAAAATCTGATGCTTATTTATCCCGCCGGGGTAATCCCTGTGAACGGAAAGTCCGTATCGCCGGAATTTTTTACAGATACATTAAACGTCACATAAACAGATGCCCTATTTCAGCGTAATCACCCTGTCAGCCATAGATATAGTTGTATCCCGGTGAGCGATGACAATCCGGGTTATTTTCAGTTTTTTTATGGCCTGACTGACTTGTTTTTCGCTGTCATTATCCAGCGCACTGGTTGCCTCGTCCATAAAAAGGATGCCCGGTTTACGATAAAGCGCTCGTGCAATAAATATTCTCTGCTTCTGCCCGCCGGACAATCCTTCGCCTAACTCGCCTATCAGCGTTTCATAACCCATCGGCGTGGACATTATAAAATCGTGAATGTAACTTGCCCGCGCACATTCAGTCATCCATTCCTCATCTGCACCTGCGCTGAAACCACAGATGTTTTCACGTATTGAACCAGAAAATAATTTGTCTTCCTGCATTACGCAGCCTATCAGTCGCTGATAGTTGTTTACGCCGAGCTGTCTGATATCAAGCCCGTCAACGATTACCCTGCCCGTATCTGGCTCGACCAGACCGCAGAGGACTTTCATTAAAGTCGATTTACCGGTGCCTGACGGGCCAGTAATGGCCACATTCTCCCCGGGTAAAACTGAAATGTTTAAACCACTGAAAACAGGTGAAGACTGAGTATCGTAACTGTATGAAAGGTCGTTGGTTTCCAGCGAAAGGGGACGGTTCTGAGTACCGGTCGTGACATCCGGCTTCATTGTTTCCTGTTCATGCAGGGCGATGTCGGCTACCCGTTCGCTTTGCAGGCGGAGCATACGCAGTTTAAAAATAAAGTTAATAAGAGTATGGATTCTGCCGGAGAACTGCTCTCTGAACGTGCCGAAGGCGATAAACATCCCGATAGTTAACTCGTGATCGATAATCATATTTATGCCCAGCCACAGGATCACGATTTGTTCACACGAGACAATCAACGTGTTCAGGCCATCGAATATAAAATCCAGCTTATTCAGCTTAATTTCCGTATTTACAGTATCGATCTCAAGGTTCAGCCAGTTGTTTTGCCTCTGCCCGACCATGCCCTGTATCTTTACTGTCGCAATACCATACAGCGTTTCCATGAAATAGGATTTCGCACGGGCATCTTTAATGAGCGTTTCCTCAGACAGGTTTCGGTAAGTATGATAAATGCAAAATCTTATTGTTATATATGCCAGCGTGAAGGCCAGTACGATCCAGAACAGCCAGTTTCCGTAGACGTACATCATTATTGCCACGCTTACGACCATTATACCGTCAATCAAGGCGCCAGTGAGACTGGTGGTGAACGTTTCCTTTATGAGGTTTATTGAATTGAAACGGGACTGAATATCGCCCATTCTTCTGCGCTCAAAATAGGTCATGGGCAGGTGAAGAAGATGCGTAAACAGACCTGCCTGCCATTGCACATTAATCAGTGTGCTCATGACGAGAGTAGACCAGGAGCGAATGAAGGTAATGAATGACCGTAAAAAAATAAACAGGATGAGTCCGGAGCATATCAGCGTGAGGAGCCCATGGTCGCCGGCCGGAATCGCATGATCCATAATCAGTTGGGTGCCAACGGGCAGTAACAGGCTGATGGCTTCAATAATGAGCGAAAAGCAGAATATTTTTGCAAGGCTTCCTTTAAGGCCGTTTACGCCCTCAGCCAGTTTTCTGATACTCAGATGGTGCCGGACTGTATCTTTCTCAAACACACTTCCCGGCCAGACTTCCAGCGCCACACCAGTAAACGATTTTGAAAATTCACTCAGGCTCAGGGTTCTCCTGCCCCGTGCAGGATCGTGCAATATGAATTTACTGCCTTTCATTTCAACCAGCACAACAAAATGGTTGAAGTTCCAGTGCAGTATACAGGGCTTCTTCAGGGCCTTAAGCTCGTGCAGCTCAAGCGACAGCGGCCGGGTTATTAATCCCAGCTGTTCTGCGATACTCTTGATATGGGCTAAGGTTGCGCCTCGCGTAGATATGTTATGGCGCCTGCGTAAAGCGATGAGGTCAATGTTCTTGCCATATGAACCGCAGACCATGGCCAGACAGGCAAGTCCGCACTCAGACGATTCCGTCTGATGGATCACGGGTGTTTTACGACGGAAGCTGAAATCCAGCTGATCCAGTAGTTTGCCAAAACGGGCCCTATCCATTTACCGGCCCCGCAGCGCTGTTTCTCATGTCGTAGAGCGGTGACAGCATCCATTGATAGATTTTTCTTTTTTCCAGAAACAGCGTGCTTTCTGCCTTCATACCATTCTGCAACAGGAGTCTCCTCCCGCCGTATTTAACAGCGTTGCTCTCCGGCCGCACGATCACCTTGTAGTACGTCATGTTAGCTGAGGGGGAATGTGCTGGCGCCCCCTGGTATGTCATCATTTCCTGTGTTGACGCAGGAGCACTGGATATGACAGATATTTCACCCGCAAACTGGCCGAATTTTTCCATCGGAAATGCGTCATATCTGATGTTTACTTTATCTCCTTTCTTTAAATACGGTATTGCCTCATTAGGAACCCATATCACCAGGTTATAGAACCTGATGTCTGCAGGGAGGATCTGAAACAGACTGTCACCGGCGTTGACCATTTGACCCACCGTTACGCTCAGCGAATCTATCCTGCCCTCTTTCAGTGCCCGTATGATCACCATCCCGTTTGCCTGCGCGTTAACCAGCTCCTTCTGAAGCTCGTAACGCTGCAATTCCATCTGGTAGATCTGGTTATCAAAATCAGCGGCCTGAGTCTGTATCTGAGTTTCAAGTGACGTAATCTGCAATGAGTTTTGCTCATTCTGACCGGTAAGGCCAAGCAGAGCATTTTGCTGCTGGTAATAGAGCGCTATCTGATTGGTGAGCTGGTCTTTGTTAATAAGCCCTTTATTCTGGTAACGCTGATAATTCTGCATGTTCTCTTTCATTATCCGGATCCCTTCCCTGGCTCGCTGAATAATGCTGCTCGAATTTTCGAAGGCAGTGATATATTTTAATTTCTGCTTTTCCATCATATCCAGCGTCTTTTTCTTGTTGCTTTCGAGTTTTTTAATGATTTGTGTGACGCTGGAAATCTGATGATTTATGTCTGCTACCTGCTCTTCGCTTACCACTCCCGAACGTGTACTCTTACTGACATCTATCTGGTAAACAGCATCCCCGGTTTTCACGCTTGTGCCCTCAGACACAAACTGTTTTACGACCACGCCCTGTACACCTGAATAAAAGTTAGCTGCTCTCGGAAAAGTCGTGATTTCCCCTGAAACGTTTACACGTCGGGTATATGACCCAAACATGACAAATATCAGAAAAGCGATAATGAAAATGATTGTTATTGCCCACACTATAATGGGGTGCAAACCGGGCAGAAGTAATGCATCGCCATGCCAGTGTCCTTTACTGTTATCGATAGCCTCCTGACGAAACACCTCATTCCATCCTTATGCTTTCTCAAAGCCGTTTAATATGGCTGGCAGTCTTTATTTTCTGCGAAATTTCGACTTCCCGGAATTGTGATGCTTTATCCCTTTCACTTTACTTCAGAAGTAAAATTTCGTGACGTGAGTCACTGTATTTCAATATCGAGTTCCGGTTTTTTTCGCCACAACTTGTATTTTTCTCCCCAACGTTAAGATTTAGTAAAATTCACGTATTAATCAAGTCGTAATTATACGAGGTTTTGTTTCATTGTGTTAGTATATGTTTCCTTTATTGGTTAGTTTGCTATTTATTTATATTTGAATGTTTCGGCCTCTTATTACCAAAGCGGATAAAATCCTTTTAAAATGGCGCAGGTCAGGTATGTGTCAGGATGCGGCTTGGCATATTTTTGACGTGCAAAGTTTTAAAGTTTGACCTTCGTTATAAATGGATATACTTATAACTGAAGACTGTCCCTTTCGCTTCTGTGACGTTGCTTGATAAATGAGTCTGTCAGACATACTTGTTAAAAGCACATCCATATCCTGGAGAAATATCATGCCAGAGTACTGTTTTTACCGTAAAAGCAAAAAGTTAGTTGTTCTCGAAAGGGATGCTGTCCGGAAAGCAGCTCAGCTGACTGAGGATGGCTGGGAAAAGCTTTTTGAAGAAGTCAGGGCTTCCGATCCCGAGAGTGCCCTGAAAAGACTGGCAGCAATCCGTGAGGATGAGGTTACCACCGAACGCACTTATATAGCAGGTTCCGCTTTCAGTGATCTTTTTACTGCGATACTCAAGTAAAGAACCGGGAAAGATCTGCGCATGCGTTCTGCCCTGCTGTCACCGACACCCCTGCCTCTGTCTTCCTGGCGGGGGGATTACCGTCCCGGCCTTTTGAAACGGGTACGGGTGGTCAGGTACTGAGCCTCTCTTCCGCTCCTCTCTGCGCATAAGCTCTGTTTTATCACGTATCGGTTTTGCCACGGCACTGCTGTTCCCTGTCCCGGCCCTCAGTCACCCTTTCTTTAAATAATTACTGCTGTACTGACTCCCCGCCCTGTGCATGTCAAAAACCCTTTCTGCCGGCTTTAATCAGGACTGTATACTTTGTTCCATCATGCAACACACTTTTAAACTTATATGCAGTAATTTTGTGTTTGTGTGTATTAATTAACTGTAAACATAATTTAATGCTGTAAGCGAATATGCACCGTTATTCACTGCATGCTGCACACGCCGCTTCTGTTACCTCCTGCAGATCCGAAAAAAGGCAAAGCCGGATCTGCATTCTTTCCAATCTGAATTGGCATTATCGTTAGTCAGAACATAGCTGTAACACCTAGATCCTAAACCTGCGAAAATGAGTCTCAGAGATAAAATAGATGTTTCCTCGCGCCCGCGAGCATGCCACGTAAAGCTTGTTTCGTGACGAAGGAGGAAGAGCCCCCAGCTCCTGTCGGTTCAGGAGTTGCCAGTGGCTGGCCCCCATCACGATGCAGACGTCATGAAAATGATCCAGGCCTTTACTGCCCCCCCAGTTCATGGAATAGCAGCCGTAACGGTTATGTTCCCGATAGAAGAGCTTAATCACCGTATTATCGGCGTACAGGGTGGCTGTACGTTCTGCATCCGTGACCCTTTCTATAAGGGTTGCATGTGTTCCCTGGGCCGCAATACGGATGTTCAGTTGACCAGTGATAAACTCACACACTGAAGCCGAGCAACGCCATGTCCTACTGAGCGTGTCCCGGTCAACCGTGAAACCTGCTGCGCCGAAGCGGGCCTCATATCGCGTAATGTCATCGTGCAGCGTTGAATTAACGTTGCCGTCATGGCTTGTATCAAAGGTATGTTGATAAAAATCGCCGCAACACAGCACAGTGATTTCCGCGCGGCAGAGCTCCAGCAGAAAATTAAAGTCATGACCGGCAAAGTCCTGGACTTCATCGACAAGCAGTTCATCGTAGTAACGGGCAAGCCGGGCACGGATATCCGGCAGCAGCCCCCTGGCTGTCAGCAGGTGTGCGAGCCTACGGTGATACAGCCGTCCGGCTGGATCCTGATAATGCCGGGCATTCGTGCGCGGTATTCTGGGTGGGGGCTGATCGAAGCTCAGGCCACGCGATGCCAGCTGCTCCTGCAGGAAAGGCCGGAAGCAAAAACCGTGCAGAAACTCAAACCAGGTCATCACCCTGATCCCGTCCGGGATAAAGCCAAAACGTCTGATAATCTGTGCCCGCAGATGTGCTTCATTATTCACGGTGAAAGTCAGGATCAGCGTCCGTCGGTCTTCACTCAACCGCCGTATCAGCAGCGTGGTCTTGCCCGAGCCGGCAACCGCAAATATCACTCTCTTATCCATGCCAGTGCCTCCTGAATATAATCAGGTACTGCCAGATCTTCGGCATGCAGCTGTAAAAGCCGGAATGCTGCTTCTGCCTTGTTGGCCAGCATGTAACCCTGCACCGTGAGTGTCCGGCGGGTTCCGCGGAAAAGCGCATCACACAGGCCTGCGTTATCCTGATACAGGCAGATTTCAAAAGTGGATCGGTTGTTGTCGCGATCAGCAAACACCCGGGAGCGAGGACAAAGTACGTCAGCATAGCGTTCACCGCAGTTTTGCTGATAGTTGCCGTCATTGTCACGAAGGGCCGCGACGCGATTTTCCAGAAGACGGGCCAGTTCAAGATAACGACGGAAACTCGTTCCGCCGATAGCGATGATGTGAACCCCGTCATCCTCCGGCGCACTGCCATACAGGCGACGATAAAAGGCCTCGATCAGAATAAACTCAGCGTCTCCCTCCACGAGCAGCACACGTCTGGCGAGCGCAAATTCCAGCACGTTATTATCCGGTGCTTTCATGAAGAAGGCGGCAGTCTCAG
>Ga0157357_1000055_pt1 | contig 40471 bp, 35 predicted proteins | sample AttcapACBM1_FD_111485 | JGI IMG/M metagenome (GOLD analysis project Ga0157357, IMG submission 111485) | Fungus gardens microbial communities from leaf cutter ant in Botucatu, State of Sao Paulo, Brazil - Atta capiguara ACBM1 | ecosystem: Host-associated > Fungi > Mycelium > Unclassified ... | reverse complement strand
TGGTTCCCATTAACTCGTCGGGTCAGTGGGGTACCTACTGGGTCCACGCTCATGCATCAGTGAGACTTTCCAAATCTCCCTCCTTTTAATTTGAAGTATTGACTTCATTCACAGGGTCACTATGTCGACGGATTGAGAGCACCTCTAGTGCTGCATCCCCCAACTGAGGTCCATTCGTACGATGAAGAGTTCACTGTCATCCTTGGTGACTGGTATCATGATCAGCATGTTGATCTTATAAAACAATTCATCAGCATTGCTAACCCTGGCGGTGCTGAGCCTGTTCCTGGTAAGTTCCTAAATCCCTGACAAGTCTAAGCCTATCTAACAGAGAAATGTATGGCGACAGATTCTGCTATCATATACTTTGCGCAAAACGCGAGCTATCTTGGCCCCATCTCTGGTTCATCCCCTTCTCCTGTCACCTCTGCAGTCGGCTTCAATGAAAATGCTACGCTACCATTCGAGCCAGGAAAGACATACCGTCTGCGAGTTATCAACACCTCCGCATTTGCAGCTTTCTTCTTCTGGATCGATGGCCACGAGATGCGGATTATTGAAGTCGACGGTGTAAGCCTCCTTTTCGTCTATATCAGATACTATTGACTGATGTTGTGGTCCTCTCAGACCGACGTCGAAGAGTCGACTGCTGGCACTATTGGCATTTCTGTCGCCCAACGTTATTCCATTCTTGTCACCGCTCGCAATGACACCTCAAGCAACTGGGTCATTCATGCAAACATGGATGTTGACATGTTCGACACGATTCCTGATGCTTTGAGCCCTAGTAAGTACGCTCCGGTTTGTATTGACAGAAACCCGTGTAACAGTCTTTGTCCGTTAGACGTGACTTCCTCTATTACCTACAGTTCCTCTGCAGACGTTACCGACTCGGGCACAGTGGACGAATATCAACTTGTTGAAGACATTTCCCTCGTTCCCATTGAACAGATCGCAGCTCCAAGGCCGACGAAAACAATCGAGCTCGTTGTCATCTTCGACACTATGGATGACGGCACTAATCGTGGTACTTTCAACTATACCGTTTACAATTCTCCTGAGGTTCCTGCTATTCTCTCTGCTCTTACCCTCGGCGAGAATGCGACAGTCGAACAAGCCTACGGCCCTGGGAGCTTCGTTATTGATCATATGGATGTCGTCGACCTCGTCATTAAGAACTCTGATGCTGGAAAGCATCCGTTGTAAGTCCCCTCTTTACATGCACAATCAATAAAGGCCACTTATATCGATGACAACAGCCATTTACATGGCCACAAGCCTATGCTTGTGGGAGTATCGGAAGACTATACTTCTGATGATCCAACACTTAATCCGCCTCTTGTTGAAGGACAAACCAACCCAATGCGTCGTGACGTATTCCAAATCCCCCCAATGGGTTCTATTACTTTGCGGGTCGTGGCAGATAACCCTGGAGTCTGGTTCTTCCACTGTGAGATCTTGCCAGCTTGAAAATAGGATCTTAATTGATAAAATGTCTCTTCCTTACGCACTTAGGTCATATTGAATGGCACTTGGAGGCTGGCTTGGCTATCCAGTTGATTGAAGCACCGCTGACCGCTCAACAACGTAATCAAGTTCCGCAGAAGCTCAAGGACAACTGTGAAGCGCTTGGAATGCCTGTTTCTGGAAATGCCGTCGGCTTAGCCTCGACGACTGACCTGCCTGGTTTGACTGTAGGCCCTTTCCAACAGAACTTGGGATGGCACGCCAGAGGGATAGGTGCAATGTTTGGGTAAGTTCTAGCAATCTCGAACGGATGTGGAATTTGTGCCGATCCTTTCATCGATATATAGATGTGTTTTCACTGCCGCGTTGGGTATGGCGACTGTTGTATGGTATACATTTGGTGGAGATCTTTCAGAAGAGGAGATTGAAGAAGAGGTTCAGGCTCATATTGCCGCGAAGGAGCAGAGAGGTCGATTCTATGGACTTCTCCGGCGGCGAAACAAGTAAAAGGGCGGGATGTATATCAGTCGATTCAAGACTATAATTTAAGATTCTCAAGCTTGTTATGATATCCTGCGATATTTTTCGAGATTCTTACTTGAGATCGATTACAAGGCAAGTTAGGCAAGGGGCGGTTTATCCTAGTTTTAGGAGGCTATTCATGGTTCATTGACGGTTCATTGACGCGAGGAGTGTAAAGACCTGGGTGACACTGTAACAGAGGGGAGGTTGGCTTCATAGCGAAGCGAAAAAGCGGTCTTAGACTAGAATACTGGAGCTGACCCACTCCTCAAGTTCAAGGTACTCCGAGTGTATTGGTTCCGACATGAGATATATCAGTTGAGAAGCATGAAGAACGGCCCCTTACCGTTCCCTGCTTTTCAAAATTAGTTTCTTGCAGTGTTTAGGAGTTTGAATTCAACTCTGTATGTTTCGGTGTATGAATCGTACAATGAGCGGAGCCGATTAGTAGCGGTTGGCACGGTACGTTTAACACCACAATCAACGCCTCCCCCCCTTAATTTGCCTAATCCCGATTTGCTGTCCCACGTGAATTCGGGACCGGAAATATCTGGTTCTTGTGTTTCTTGACGTCTCGGGAAGACAATAATGTATTGCTGTTGGGTTTGTGGTCAAAGCACACCACGACCCATACATATACCATGATTGGAAAAATGAAAAATTCGGTATTTTTTTTGGGGGGGGGTTTCCCGAGTTTCTCGGGAAACCACAAGCCCACGTCTCAGGTCACTTTGTTCAAGTTAGATTGTTCATGAGACCTGGAAGGAATGATGAATGATGAAGACTTGTTGTTGTTGTTGTTGTTCTTCTTCTTCTCGGGTTTAAACTTGGAGAGATCGGGAGAGAGGGAGAGAGAGAGAAATCAATCACAAAGTAGGTCTGGTCCGTTCTCATGATTTCGCTCCCGTTTTTTTTTGGAAAAGAACCATTCCTCTCTCTCTCTCTTTCTCTTTTTCTCTCTCTGAACGAAGAATATTAATATTTCAGCAGATCGTCATTTTTGGATCGATCTTTGTCGGATTCTAGTTTTTTTTTGAGCATTTCAGATCTGACACAGTGGCGTTTGTGATGATTGTTACTTATTGATCACATTGAGTCTTAAGTGTAGCAGCGAGCGCTACTATCACTATCACTACTACTACTACTACTACTACTTGCTGCGGCTGCGACTACGGTGCAGTCTCTCATAGAATATTTGTTTTGATGGAGGAATGGAATTTTTTTTTTTTTGAATCCACAACAACAAAAGTTTGTAGTGTTAAAACCTAAAAACCAACCCACCAACCAATAAAATCAAAATCAAAAATTAAAAATTAAACCCTTCCAAAAAAAGCGCCTGGTGGGGCTGTAACTCAAAAAAAGAGGTAGGTAGGTAGTTTTTAGTTTCCGAAGGGAGTTCTTTCAATCAATAAAAAATAAAAAAAAACCGCCACCCTTCTCCCACTCAACGTCATCATCACGTCACAATACATATCAACATTGTTGTTAACAAGGTAGTTAGTTATGTTATGTTATGTTGTTCATGATGATGGTATCTATCTATACTATAAATTGTTCTCGGTGTCCTTTATTTGTTTTATTCCGTTTCGGAAGTTTAAGTGTGTATGAGAGAGAGGAGGAGAAGGGGGAAGAGAAAGATACAGAATGGAACCCCCACCCCATCCCCCCCACACACACACAACACACAACACACACTCCCCACACTCCCCCCAGAAGAAAGTCGAACAGAAATCCCGAAACTTCCATTCCTTTGATTTGAATTGTCGTTCTGGCAGCTCCTCACACTAACTAACATTAACACACTAACATTAACACTAACACACTTGACATACGGGTTTCCTTCTTTTTTCACATGATTCTTTAGCTCACTTGTTGTTGTCGTTGTCGGTTTTAGCGGTTTTAGAAGACAGGTTCGAGCCGAATGTACCCGTAAGTAGATGTAGATGTAGATGTATATGTATATCGCCCATATGACAACCCGCTGTGGGCTCCGTGATTTTCAGTGGGCCAGTGTGTCAAAGAGGGAAAATAGTTTGTTAAAGCACAAGCACCCAAAATACAGAAGAAGAATAAAAGAAAACGTCCGGAATTCCCACACACGACAATCCTAGGATTAATGAGACACACACACACATACCTATGGTTTAAATCTTGATCATACACACATAAGAGAAAAAGAGGGTCAGACCCTCCTTTCAATCATAGAAAAAAGAGAGCAGTTCGATATATATATATATATATATATATCATTATTGACATTTTACTCAAAAAGAAAACATAAAGTAAGAAGGAAAAAAAAATTTACACAACAAGAAACACCAAGACACAGGATAAAAGCAAGGGTAAGAGGAGCAAGCAGGGGGGAGAGGACGTGATAATCAAAGTACCGCAAAAAAAAGAAACCACAAGCAAGCAAACAAGTAGGAAGGAAGGTTGACAAAAAAGGATAGGAGAAAGAGAGAGACAAAGGTTTGACAATTCGATTTGGCTATCCGAAGAACAGATACACAACAGAAATCCAAATGATACAAAATTCCAAAAAAAGATCATATGCAGCCTCAACCAAAAAGTTCCACATAAATCCAAAAAAGTCGTCCATGTATGTCGATATACCAAGGATAGAGATTGCATCCATTTCCCCCAGAGTGGTCCTAGGAGGAGGAAGCGTTCGAAGGGACGAATGAAAGGAGCGTGAATGGGCGGGAATCTGAGGAGCCACAACAATATCACAAATGAACGTCTTGAGGAGAAATACAACGCCAGAAAAGAGCAAACGACAATGACAAAGAAAGGAAGGGGAAAACAGAAAAAAGAGCGTGGTTGTTTGAACGTGGTGATATGTTACAACAATGTCCAAACGTAAACAGTCCAAAGTGTTGCGGTACACAGGGGGACGGTCCAAGATAGAAGGAGGAAGATATCCATGTGTCGGTGTAATCGGCTCATCGAGCAAATAAAGAAAGAATAACAGATTATAAACACATGATGGAAGCACAGAGAGCGACGCAGAGAGCAATGGACAAAAATCTATGGGAATGCATAGGGAGCCTTGGTTTCGAGATTGCGATAAGATGCGAATTGGAAGGCGAGAATGCGACGACAAATTGATTTCTTTTTCTGATAGCGATATACGAAAAATATGTGATGGAAAATCATGTTAGTTGACAGATCCTAAAATTCGGCAGTCAAATTGTTGGAGAAAAGAAAAAACGGATGAGATGTGAATCGACAGCGGCCATTGATGAGGCGGTTTCTTCAGGGAATCCACCCCATCTTGAAACCAAGTTTCGGTTTAGCCGCTGTCTCCCAGGAGAGGCGAACGGTGCCCGCTCCCTTGATCTCGATTTTGTCCTGTGAGCGACAAGCCTAAACACGAAACATGTTAGAAATGACGTCTAATGACGATTCAGATCCACTGACACTTTCGACGACGCTACTCTTTTTGTAGTCAACAATCCAGACATCTTGGTGGAGACCGTCGGCAGCGACAATACCCTCGATGATAGCATTCTCAAGGTCTCTCACTTTGACCATGGTCCTCACTTCACCAATCGAGGTACACCACTCTGTGAGCGCATCGACTTCTTCCTGTTGATCACCGACACCACTGATGACGAGCCGCCTCTTACCAGCCTTTCGCTTGCTATTTGACATCAATCTGGCGAGGGATTTACGCTTAGAGTCAGGGCTAGTGAGCGATTGAGAGGTGGGCGGGGAGTTGGCGATACCCATGCGAGCCGCCAAGCCGCGGAATCCATTCCTGGAAGGAAGCGGGGGTGTCGATACATTGAGTGAACTTGCATGCGGGCCAGAAACACTCCTTTGAATGGGTGAGGAGGACCGGGACCGGTTTGAAGACTGTCGGAGATGAAGTGGGGACGTTGGGCTGCTGTGGGAGGGCCTGTCGACGACACCGAATCGGCCGTGATCCCTGGATTGGTTGATGGGACCCTGAGGACGAGATGGCGGCTCTGGGACAACTTGGCGACTCGGCTGGGGGGCTCCGTTGAGATCGCGATCCAACATATCGGTTATGACGCCTAATCTGAGCCTGCGTTCATCCTCGGCAGTAGTTTGAGTGACATGGCGGGCATAATACTCGGCGGCGGCGTCCAATTCGTCATCGCCATATGTCCTTGAACGGGACAAGGGAACGTGGTCGCTCAAGTTACCTCGATAGTTATCATCGCGTCTGATGAATCCAGGGCCATCATAAGCAGGAGAAAGAACAGGAACCGAGATAGCGCTCTTGAGAGCAGGCGACAAGGCGAGGAGTGGATCTGCGAGAACCGGTGTGGTCGGCATGAGGGGGCTGGCAGTGTTAGTGCTCGTTGTAGAGGTAGAAACGGACATGCGGGTAGACGGAAAAGAGGCCTTGACGGGGGAAGGTGATGAAATTGGGGTGAAGGAAGGGACGACAGGCGAAGTGACTTTTGAGGGAACATTGGTGTGGGTTGAGGTAGAAGAAGAGATGGTTGGAGAACGTGGAGAAGCCATTGAAGGATCCAGTTTCAGGGAAGGAGGCTTTGACTTTGATTTCATCTTGGGAGGTGGGTTGACAGAGGCATTGGAGACGGAGCGCTGACGGGAGTCGAGCTTGGGAGGCGTGAGTTCAGGCTGTTGTTGTTGTTGTTGTTGTTGTTGTTGTTGCTTGGCCTCTTTATTAGGACCATAACCAGTGAATCTAGAAATGAGAGAGGCGAGGCGCTTGCGTGCGCTTGCCTTTTCCTTTTTTTTGTCCTGGGCCATGTTTTCTGCGACTGAACTGGTGAGAGACCAGCGAGAAGCAGTAGGGGGTGAAGGATAGAAATTCTGCTGAGGAAGAACATCCCGATAGGCAAGGCCAATGGAAGAGGCTGATAGTTTAGGAGAAAGAACATGTTGAGAGAGAGAAACCAGAGACGGCTGTGAGCCCAGCACACGAGGAGACCGTGACGGTGTGACAGCAGGAACAAATCCATCCGTAACAGTAGCAGCACGCTTGGGAAGTGGGCTAGGACCCAGATAAATTTGTGACGAGGATGCCAGAGGCTTCAGATACGGTGTCATCGGGGTGTTCGGGGGTGGAGCATGCGGTTGCGGGGGCACACTCGATGGCACAGACTCCGCTGAAGTAAGCCACTCATCCAGCCGTGAGCTGACCTGGGCGGAATCAATGTACACTGCATTGCGGTTCGCGCCAATCGAGAGGGAAGACGCGATGGAATGCAATCGAGCCGACTCCCGGGCAACAGGCGGCCGTAAAGGCACCGACTCGGACAACAACGCCAGTGATGGCCGGTGTGCCAACGACGGACGCCGGGAGAGCGCAGGAGACGAGGAGTTGTCGGACGGAACACGCTGATGCAAAACCGTGGCCGGGGCCGCAACCACGGTGGGCCGCAAAATGGAGTGATGGGCCACGGTCGACGACGCGGCAGAATGCGAGCGGAGACGGGAAAGCGACGGCGGCAACTCCGGCAGAGGCTGCAGAGGGCGTGAGTTCACTCACTCACTCATTGTGTGTGTCTGATGACATACCTTGTTGGCTGACATGGGAGCCAGATGGTCAAATCCAAGCAGAGGCGAGTCTGCACGAGCAGCTTCGTTATCCTCCATCGCTCCTATGCTTTCAGTATCGTTGATCCAGTGGTGAAGTCGTACTTCTCGCACGTCGTCTTCGTCCACGTAGCTTTCGGCATCATCGTCGACGACGTTCGAGTACTCGAGGTCAGCACGCACGAGTGTAGCCATCTCACAGTGAACTGTAAGCTACCAAGCAGGCGGGATGCAGACAGCGGACAGACAGAGCATATTCATTTATATTTTCAGGCCAACCCCCCCATCTCAGATTCAAGATGATGCACAGATCGATCAGTTCCGTTTCCCGATTCAGCCAGCTTACGCTTATGGCACCCATGTTCCCACCCTCTTGCGCCCGAAAGTCTACCTCTTCGCTGTCTACCTCGTTCTTCCCAGCTTCTCAGCGCTCTGCCATGGCCCCCCCCTTGCGTCCCTCACCTTACTCTTTATGGCCCCAGTCTCTCTCCCTCACAAAGCCCTTCCTACCATCCGCCCGAGGTCCTGCTTACCTCAGCTCATCGTCAACCTTTGACCATCCTAAATGGAGTCTAGCTTGTTGTTCATTCGTCCCAATATTCAACAAATAAATATTCTGCATGCTTGGAGATGGCCGTCTCTGTTTTTCACTGCTATAATACCACAGAGGAATGTCATTCGACAACCCATGGCCTGCGTTCAGCCACACAAATCCATCAAAAACGGTCGCATGCAATATTGTCGTGTGAACTCAATCCTGAAACCCACGGCCGCCGTCACACAACCTCCTTGTGGAATTTTGAGCACACGATGGCCGAGAAAGTATCGACAATCCGTCATGGGATAGACCCAGTCGAGACAAGTCGTTGGTAAAAAAAGAGAAGTCGATGACCAAGATGAAAGATGAAGAAGAAAGTTATCTGCTCATTGTCATTCTCATTCCCAAGTCAAGTATAGTACTGTTCCAAGCTTAGGTCCCTAATTGTCATTGTATCATAAACTTGCTTTCTTCTTGATGACACGAGGCTTCCATATGAAAAAAAATTATCTTTTTTTGAAAGAAGCATTCATCCATATATCAGACTCTCTCTCGTACAGAACGAGTTGTCATCCAATCCAGGACTCCGTGCACAATCGCACCTCGGATGATGGTAATGGACTACTTGACCGGCAAGTTGATCCGGTCGATATAGGCTGGATGTTGACCCTCCCAACGGGTGCGACACTTTTTCTTTCTGGTTACTACATAGTCAACGTGGTTTAGATTCAGCAAGGGGTGACAGCTCTCATTAACCATCGGAGTTACATTCCTGACTCCGGCGTCGAATAATAAATAAATAAATAAATGTATACTATATAGAAAGGCAACAATGAGGGGATAGCATGACTCAGCAAGGACCTATTCCAGTTTGGGTGATTTTACAAATTGTCGTCAATAGATGGAATGATTGTGGTTACTTTTCCGCCGACGATCGTAACTAGCTTTTCTAAATATTGAAAGGGATAGCGTATAGAGGGTTTACTTTTCGTTTTTCAATCTGAGATATAATTTGGAAAAACCATATGGTCTCTACTACTACTATAATTTCGCTTACTTTTCCGCTCTCTCGCTCTCGCTTTTTCTCCCCTCCTCCTCTTTCTCGGAGAGTACTCACCTCCGATACTTTCCTGATATATCACACGAATAGAAAAACAAGTGAAAACAAATCACATCTCTCTAGATAAACACCCTCATCTTGAGTAATATCCGCACGTCCATTTTTACGAGCTAATTTGGAGAGAGAATTCAAAAGCTCCATAATACTGACCGTCTAGACACACACACACACAGAGAGAGAGAGAGAGAGAGATGTGTCTTCCTCTTCCTCCTTTCTCCTTTCTCCTTCTCCTCCTTTTCCGATTTCCGCGGTCCCTTTCTCATGAAACATGCTCTCTCTTTCTCTCTTGAAACATATTCGATTCAAAAAGGAACAATTTTGATCCCGGACCGAAAATAGAAGCACGATTGAGGGGTGTGATAAGATATATATTTATATTATTAGAATGTAAAAAATTATTATTATTATCATGATTATACATATGCCAACGCCTTTTTTCCTCCTTCACACTCACTCACACACACTCTCTCTCTCTCGCTCCCTCTCTCTCTCTCTCTCTCTCAAAACAACGAAACGAAACGAAACCAAAAGGGGGAGGGGGAGGGAGAAGCGAACAATAAAATTGAAATTGGCTCGAGAAAAAGAAAAAATTCCGTGATCGGGAATGCTTCTGTATCCATATTTATATCTTACCTACCTACCTACAAGTACAAGTAAGTTTGCACCCTATAATGGATGGACTCACTCACTACACTACAATGGTTAGCGAAAATTATGTGTTTTTTCCCTAGGACCACCGACCACCGACAGTGACTTGAATGCACCCCCCTCCCCACCGCCAGTCGGTCATCTTTGAATGACCTTGATATTCAATGACTTTGGTACGATCACAACACCATTTGCTGATGCGCTCTTGTCGATAGATTTAGGCCCACATACATCCTTATACTGGACGTCTATACGCCGCCTATCAAGTTTCCTTATAAGCGCGATAGTCACGTGACTGTGAGAGAGCACCATCGGGTAAGCTGTCCTTGATCTGCCCTTGATGAGGTAGGAAGTAGTAGGTAAGTAAGGGACAGAATACGCCAAGATGTGGCGTTCGTTGCTGGTTAAAGGACTGACGGGAGAGGGGTCATAAATACCGTCTGACACGTTGCAAGAGGAGAACCGAAAATGCATCCTATAGCAGCGCTCTCTCTCCTTGCCTGCTAAATTCGTCTTTTCAATCAAACATTGATTGGAGGAAACAAGGTTAGAGATCCTAATGTACGTACTGCACTAGAACATCGTTATCTAACCTAGGTGATCTATTTGGGCTTGGGTGGTCAGTTTAGGGAACTGTTTCATGAAAATTCACATTCACCAAGCTAAAGCACAGCAGGGGCAACATACATACAAGACAGTGCAAGACAGTGCCAGTGCGGTGTCGAACTCCAAGATTGCCTTACATCATCACCGAGAAGAGCTGGAAACAGACCAATCAAAGTGTACTACATCTGGGAGCAAAGCATTGGGTTTGTGTCTAACCAGTGGTTCTCTGCGTCACGGTCAATGACCAAGAGACTTTTCTACCCGGCGATCCTGAGAATTCCTTTTCATGGGGATATTTTGTAGCCTTGAAAGGTGAGCCGTCCTCGGTGATAGTCACAGGAATGGTAAGTGCTAATTTTGATTTCTCAAAGCGAGCAGAAGGGAACTTGTCCTTAAAAAAAGAAGGAAGAAGTGTTCTTTCTTTTTCGAAATCTCTCGAGTGTGAAAGAATAGAAGAAAAAGTTCATGAAACGGGTACATTTACCCGTTGTGCATCGGTCCGTCTCTCAAGAGTGACTTTTGATTTTTCGATGTCAAGTAAGGTGTGTGGCATCAACTACACTGCAATTTTTCTTTTTTCGGTTTTATGCTTTTTTTTTTTTTTCGAAACTGGAATGCAAGAAAGAAAGGGTGGACTGGACCGCTTGAAGTGCAAGGTGAGACCTCTTTGGCGTTTCAACTCGGGATGTGGACAAGCGAGAAAGATTCGAATCTCTCTCTACATAAGGTCAGACCCATTGAAGCAATGATGATGATGCTAATGACCATCAAAACATATCGAGTGGTTCGAAAGTTCTCAGTTTCTAAATGTTGACCGAAATGTTGAGAGAGGGAGAGATGCATGAGATGCATGACCATTGATGTGTCATCATCAGTATGAGTGATATGCCCTGTCAAAAACCGATGCAAGTCCATGTCCACTTACTTACTGTGTTCGATGTTCCAAAGGCTTTATGTGAGTCCCTCTGATGCCCCTACTTGTAAAATCGGAGATCAGACATTTTTTGTCGTTGATTTATGAGATTGGGATGTAGTAAACAAGACCCTGAACCATTCGTTGAGGTGGGTCGGGGTTTGTCCCTTTGAAAAAAAAATAGCAGTCAATCTCTTTCCTCATTTAAATTTAATTGCATTTCAAAAAAGGAAAAAAGGCCAACGTCTCCTTGCTCGACAAATTTCTAAAACAGGTTATCAAGATTCTCAAATTTCGGCACCAACGACATGTGTATTGGTCAATCCCCTATATTGTCGGACCTTGCAATCATTAATGAAATTTCAAGACCCATGTTCTTTTCCCTGAGACAAGATAAACTTATTGTCCTGGGTGTATGGCATTTTTAGGGACCAGTGACTCAGAGGTTTAAGATTCTTTTTGACCGGAACTTTATTTCTATCAGATAGTAGTCACACACAGTGATCTCTATAGGCTATGCCCATTGTCGAAAGCTATATTTTCGGAGATGGAAGAAAACTTGAAGAGGGTAGTTCGGTTCTCTTTTACACCTACGAGGGAAAGAAAGAAAGAGAGAGAGAAGAGGCAGGTAGGATAACATCACTGCTTTTTTGAGCCCCACTTCTCGATACAAGTATGACGATAGCCGATCAGAAGGTTGAATTTCTCATGACGTCCGAGTGTACTTCAGGGAAGGGGAAATGAATGAATGCTACAGGGCTGTCTGAATGCATGATTATTATTTTTTTTATGCAAGAGTGTTTTTGGGATCTGGGGTCATACTCACGAGGAGAGTTATGAGTTAATCGATAGATGAACGAAAGGAAATCTACCTCTTCATCAGTAAATCCAGCTGCGCAGTTGATCCATGTAGTTGATGGGGTATCGCTCGCACAGACCTCAAAGGAAGTCAGATTTGAAGTGTGATCGTGGTGAATGGAGAAGAACAGGCAAATAGCGAGCCGAACCGATAAAGGGTCCTCCACAGGGTTAATGATTGTTCGGGAACACTTAGGAACACTCCTAATTGCAGGAGAGAGAGAGAGAGAGAGAGAGAGAGAGAAAGAGAGAGAGAAAAGGATCTATTATCGCAAGCAACTATTGTTATCCAGCAACCGTGTTTCACTCGAGTGGAAGTGAGCGTATCAACGTATTTGCTGATTCGATCAATGCGGAGTTGGAAGTGCAACTAAATGGCCCCTGCCCAGATTATGCTCAGATTATGTGCCGATAGCAAAGGGCTTTCTGCTCAACTTTGAGAAATCAACCAACAGAGGGCATGTGGATAGATTGGATTCTGATTTTCCAGATGGAATTTTTGGCGGATCGCCACATATTTTCTCCGTTTCCGAGTGGGAAAAGGAATGCACTTGATCACCTCAGCGACCTCACATGGAAGGAAATCTGGAACAGCCGCACAAGTTCCTATAAAGGAAGTGCCGTGGTGCTCACGGATGACCACTGTCACACTCAACTTCTAGATTCTTCCGGCTCAATCCATAGGTCGGGTATGGGCTAGTCCATTGATTGTCTTGCCAAGATATTTGTTAACGTTAACGTTAGGCAAAAACCTTTGTGGTTGTTTCGCTCTATCATTCAGCGTGGAGGGCTGTTCCTCGGACTAATGATCATTATTATAGACAGACGCTTCTGACTTGCTTTAACAAAGAACCATTGACGATCTCATTCTTTGGGCCAAACAACTGTAATATCCTTCCATGTTGCATACGCCGCCTGTCTAGTTTCAAGATTTCTCTGTCCATGCCATTCCTGAGCATTCTGCGCACAATCTTCACCTGGTGGAGTAGTTTGAGTCGAAGCAGCGTGAGACGCGAAGAACTCTCAGAATGCCATGGGGACTATTATTATTCTGCGATTTACCTTTGTGCATCTTCTCCACGACTAACCCCTCTGTGCCAGATATCCCTGCGCCCATTGAACGCAAGCTGCACTCAAAAACTCTGAATATTGCTGGTTCTAGTTCAATATCATTATTAATCTGTCTCACTCAAGTGGCGCTTGTCCAACACCTCGATATGAACCGTGTGTTGTCAGCTGGGAGCACTTCTTGGTGACCCTGTTCTTCGATGAGGATTTCTCTCTCCACTGTTATCTTCTCTATATTCCGCCCTTGCCACCCAATCATTACCTTAGTCCTCAAGACTTTTATTTTTACCGAGCAGTTCTGGGTCAGACTGGCGATTTACACGCATGTGTCTGATGATCTACATCATTCAAGATGTGATTTTCATCTGAGGAGTAACTTTATTCAAGAACATCTTCCAGAATATTGCTCCTTGGGCTCCACTGTAAACATTTATTTATCGACGACATCCCGGAAATGCCTCGAACACACGGACTTACTAGAATTGGCTATTCTTCTAGCCGTGTTCTCTGCGGATACATCCTCAACACGTGCTTCGTTATGACGTTCCGATTATTTTCGACCGTCTAGAAGATGCTCAAATACGGGCATCAGCTCAAACGTTGACACCGACCGTTACTGTTAGGTAAAACCTACGCTTAAAGTCCCGCCCCTCAGAGAGTTATGCATCTGCATTGAGAGCCTATCCAACCGCTCTGCACGTTCTTTGGCACACCGCCATTATCGCCTACTACGAGCTTAGGCATAGCAGCCCCGAGGCCCCCGAGGGTTGTTACAACCGTTCAATTCTTATAATAATTCTCACATTGAGAGGGGTTCACGGTACAGACAGTAGGGATTTATTCACCTCATCCTCTGCGAGACTCTAGAATTGATAGTTCGTTGGCAAATCCGATATAAGAGTTGATTGATATTCAGGGTTTGCTCGACATGGGAAAGTTTAAAATTTGCTATCGAGGCACAGGACGCTCCAAATTACCTCAGAAAGAAGTCAAGCCTAACGCCACTTGGGCACGATCTGCCCGTCGCCGGCGCTTAGATTACTACCCTTTTCTGTGGATCAAGAAGTTCACTCAGTCAGCTTGAAAGAGGTGCGAGGTGTGAGAACGCCCGGCTATCCTCTTTAAAGGTATGTCATTCACTGATGAGGGGTTCTGTCGGAGTCAGTTAAGCGCATTCAACCCACTTTGAGGTTTCCAGATATGATCTCACTCACTCTCACATCTCACGTCGGGTGTTGCGTGTAGAATTCTATTTGAGCTCTTATGGAAGAATGGTCATGTCGACGATGGAATCCCAAGTTCCCAAGGCCAGCCATGAGTTTGATAGGAGTTTTTTCTGATATTTGTGTGAGTGGAAATAGATTTTGGTGATTGACTAAGTGATGATTTCTGATTTGATTGACTGAGTAATGATTTCTTTTCAATATATTAGATTTTCAATTTTACTGGTGAACTAGGGTTGGCCTGACAACCTGGCACAGCATGTTACCTACTCTCGTCTTGCTTACCGGCGTCCGCGCTTATTGAACCCTGTTCTTCAGACTGAAAATGACTACGAATTGAATTTCATTTTTTGCAACGGTATGTAACGGCTGTAACGGTTGCCTCCCCCCTCCTCCTCCCTCCCAATTTTCATATGGTTTCACAAGGCAGGTTTTCTAGGTAGATTTTCCTATCCAATCCCCCCCCCCTTCCAGAAAAACCATCTTCAGATTTGCACCACAGACGTTACAAATAAAGCAGAAAGGAGCCTGTTCCGTTGTTATGAATGGAAATGCATTATATCTGTCTCCTGTTCCGACGTGTTGCTAGTTTGATCATGAAATACCATTACCAGAGGCCCTGAAGGTTATATGACTATCTAAGACGAAGTTGACATTAGTCAAATTAAGTAGACTGTTCAATATGATGGTTTCTGCTTCACGGAGCTGTATTCTAATCCTGGAGAGGCTAATGATTTGCGTCATTTCTTTTGCCATTTCTTTTGTCGTATTGAGAGCTTATTAGTGGTATGGTGTTTTTATTACTTTGGATGATCAAAATCTTTACCCATGACGGTGGTTGCTGGAGATGTTATTTTGCACGACTTCGAAGATGGAGAGACACGCAATTATACTTTTTTTTTGTGAGGGAAATGATTTTTGCCCTATACCGGTATACTTCTATCGAAATGGATCGTGTTATTTTGGACGGGTTCAGACCGAAGTTTTGTTAACAAGGATAGATATATTATTGTCAGACGACAGTACTCACGATGACCGATAGATTGTTAACTTGAAAATTTGTTAAGTTATTGGAGCATTCAGCACACTCAATAATCATTCAACGGACTTTGGCCTATCCAACGTCTGATCAACATGTTCTGGAGACTGGTCCCTCATGAGCCATCAAACGGAAGGAAGGACCTAAACGGACACGAATGACAACATTCGTGCTTTATCAAAAGTGCTATCTAGTTCCACGCCTTCCAAAGGTATAATCTTCAAGAGATAATGGAAAACAAGATGATATTGCTAAATACGAGTTGCATATCACAGAATATACTGTAGTGTGGGACTCTTCACGTGTTTTATACCGAGTACCCCTGGCCCCTGACATGTCGAGCGCGCTATGTTGGTTTTCTATCGATTGACATCGGTACTTTTGGTCGATGCTTTATTACCGACATATACATTCTCCGCGAAATCTCTGAGAGCCTGAAAGGATCTTGGTTAATAACTGTGTGTTGCTTGCTATTATGGCATGAGTGCTAGAAGACCTGACGTTCTTCCCAGGTGTCACCAACAGAGATTGTCCATGTCTGCTGACAGTCTCCTATCTTCAATTCCAGGAGGAGTTGTCTCACTGCATTCCGCCTCCGAGGAACAAGATTGGCAACCTATTTTGCACTCTTCGAATCAGGTTGTTCTCTATAATCCCAAAAGTCATGCTCTTTCGATCAGTCGCTTTTCGAGTAGCCATGATCTCACTGTGCGAAACAACGCTTGTCCGTATTGCAGGCGTACTCTACCTGAGGGGTTTGAGCATTTTACAGAACACAGTGATTTTGACGAAGTCGACCCCATGAATCATACCCGCAAACCTGACTACTTTCATTTATTGGCCACTGCGAATGAAAATGCCTCTGTTCCGCCATCACTCACTGCTCACGAGGATAATGGACTTGCGGAGCTTCAAAGCGAAGGACCTTCCAGAGCATTTCCTCCTAATACTCTAGCAGAAGGTTACTTCAAGCGCTTTTTTCAGGAGGAATACAAACTGGGTATGGGGGCCAATGGGTCGGTGTACTTGTGTCAGGTGAGTGAGGCCCAGTAATTGAGCTCATGTGCTCGTGAGAAGGCTGGTCGACACAATGTGGTTGACCCATTAAGCTATGGACCTCAACAGTTTATGCTAAAACATTGATGTACAGCATGTGCTAGACAGAAATAAACTCGGTTCGCCCTCAACGAACGCGTTGACCCCTTTGCTCATCATCATGTTTAGGTCATTTTGCAGTCAAAAAGATTGCAGTCGGAGAATCCCATTCATATCTGCTCGCCATTCTTCGAGAAGTGCGTCTGTTAGAGAGGCTGCATCATCCGAATATCATTACATACCAGTTTGTGCTTTGAATTTCCCTCAATTCTGGTTTTATTCATTCAGTTCAGTCATGCGTGGCTCGAAACCTGCCAATTTTCTTCCTTCGGACCACGGGTACCAACTCTCCATGTATTGATGCAGTGGGCGGAGGGAGGTAGTTTGGACGACTTTATTGATATCCGCCTAGGTCGCGGATCGCCTCATGTACATATCAACCCTTTCGGTGCCTTTTCTTCGTCCCCAAACCCCGGCACGTCGACGGAGGTTTTGGAACCCCGCAATCCATCCAATGATGTGCTGTCACCAAACCCGGATTCACATTCTCGCTCCGCCCGTATTCGAGCATTCCGAGCGTATCAACGAGCTACACCGGCGGAGCAAGAGCGTATGCGACGCGAAACCCTCTTCACCGGTGGAAGGATACTAGGGAGAAGACCACAGTCCCTGAAAGCAGTCCATCTATTGAGTGCGGATGAGGTAAAGAACTTGTTCCGTGATGTGGTTGAGGGTCTTTGCTTTCTCGTGAGTAACAAGTCGAATATTTTTTCCTTGTCCGTACCCACTTTCTGTAGCATGATCGTTCTATACTACATTTGGATTTGAAGCCCGGGAATGTTCTCTTAACTTGGGACGAAGGCAAACTTATGTGCGTGTGTTCCGTTTAACATCCATCCCAACCCCTAAACTTTCATCTAGTCCCAGAGCTATGCTCTCAGACTTCGGCACTTCACGCGAAATGATCGGGAATAACCCGGTACGATCTGGGAATACTGGAACGTACGTATCTGGTAACCAGAGTAATCGACTTGCTTAACCGGTATCCAGGCTTGAATACTCTTCTCCTGAGTCCGTTCCATCGCCCACTGGTGTTTTGCGTGATGTCAATTCCAAGTCTGATATGTGGTCTCTTGGTATGATTCTTCATAAACTTCTATTTTTCAAACTTCCGTATCGGTATGTTTCTTGTTCTTCACTTTCTCGCTGACTGCACATCATTTTTTCCAGCTATGCTGCTGATGGTGACAAGGATGATAATCTGAGCGGCGATCAGCATACGGGGAGACGGAGTAGACTAGGAGAAGCAGAGAAGTTACGGCTCTTGGAACAGGAGGTGTTGGATTATCCTGGGTACGTGATTTTTTTAGATTTGAAAGTCAATCCTACAACACTGCAAAGGTTCAAAGCAAACCCTGACTTCGTCACCACGTTTGAGACTCGCAGGATATCTCGAAATTTCCTCATACTACTAGAAGGTTTGTTGAATAAAAGTCCTAATACAAGACCATCATGCGAGCGTATTTCCAACGCCTTAAAGGAGGGCAAGGTAGTTTACTTGGCAGCTCTAATCAGCCAATTAAAAACGTCATTTTCTCTGTAGCTCGATCCGCTCAAGGAATCCCCAAAACATAACGACTCAGTCTCTCTTGTCCCATTAGCACGGTCTGCCTTTGTAGCGAGCACGACTGTAGAGCCAGTCCTTCCCAGTGGAGAGCTAACAGAGCAGTCACAAGAAGCAATGGATGGCAATGAGACCATCATTTCAGCTCCACCGAGGAGGATGTCGATCTTGGGTCCGCCCCCTTCGGACTCACCGAGTTCAATGGATGTTACTCAGAGTAAGACCGAGACTCAAGCACAGTCATTGAAAGCAAGGTGGCACAAGAAGGTGTTTGAGTTCTTTGCAAAACATCAAGGATCACTAGCCAGATTTATGAAGAGTTCTGTTCTGGCGGCAAAGGTGTGTGTGATCACCGTTTCTGTAGTGTGTGCCGTTTTTACAGTCACAAAGGTTCTTAGCCTGTCCACCGTTTGCTCGTGTTCATGTGGATTTCTCCGACTGGGTTTACCTTCAATGTTGATCGGAGCTGCATTAGTTGATGCTACAGTGGAGATGACGTTGTTTGAACACGCCGTATTCCTGGTCTTCCATGCATTAGGCATCAAAGTAGGTTGCACTTATGGTTATTGTTGTTCTTAGGATAGGTTGTCCAATAGCCTATTTGCTTGCATGGTTGTCTCAAGTCCTTGGCAAGTGCCAAGGCGCTGGGCGTGCAATCAAAACTCATCATTAAGGAAGGGCCGCGCCCATGGTTCCTTTCGAGGAAGACTCACGCGTTGTCACCCTCCATTTTGAAACCCCAGTTCTGGATTGATTGGACCAGTGGATTGGTAGTTTTGTGGCTACTCTTCGGAATGTACTTCATCAACCTTGGCCTGCGTTTAGCAACAAGGATATTCATCAGGGCTGGTACAAGATGATTGTATAGCTGGTGGTGCTGCACTATCTCGTCGGCTTCTGAAGATAGCAGCTTAAAGAGGTGAGTGTCATCATGGGGTCTAGATAAAGCCCCGGAGTAATTACTGTATTTCATCCTCGTTTGATATAGCCAATGTAACTGGTTCCACGGACTAAATCCTCTGGCTGAAATAGACATAAATGACAAGGAATTTCTTGGCGGAGGCGACAATATACTTATCTAGAATCTATTGTTTCCGAGGTACGTAGTCCTTGTCGTGTGCTTTGAATGTGATTGACAGCTCATCAGGAACCTGACGAGCTTTTGTGACCATGGAGGCGAACGGATCTATTCTGATCAACGATACTAAGGGAGCCTTCCGGATGCACGTACTGTGGCGGGACTCGGTACATTGGCAAGCTCGAAGTGCTTGTCCAGAAGGGTGCTCTAGCAACTTTCAACTTCAATGAGGTTCAACCGTACTCAAGCGGTGTGGCTTGCTTGATTGCTTGGCTATGGTATGGGACATTTTTTGAACTCCACAAACCGCTGATTGATACTGATATAACATAACATTGCGAGTGTGTGGCGTTGATAGTCCTTATTGCATGGCTTCATGGCCATGACAACCTTAATCCAGCCTCAAGACCGACTCGTGTGATTTGGTTCATCTGACAACTGACAGGTAACTCATGGACACCATGTTCGTGATGTCGTTCGTGGGTGAAGGCTGCAATAACTGTACCTGTCCTCTGGCTTGGGCTATAAGGAAACTTCAATTTAGTTTGACTATTCCGTTAATCCGGATACAAGCACAGTTGACTATAGCAACCTTGATTTTCAGGCTAGGACACTTGGACCGCGCCTTATTATCTGCGGAGCTTCTGCATACCCTAAGACGATAGAAACACAGCTTAATTCGCGAAGTTGCCGACCATGATCGGCGCGTGGGTCATATAGCCCATGCAACTACTCACAAGACTTTATGGAGATTTTGTGCTGGCCTTGGCCTTATTTTCAATGGGAGTCATCCTCGGACCCCAGATCTCTCAGAGTGAATCAACGAGGCTATGTCTCTGGTGTTATGGTGTTTCAAAATGGTCTAATTATGTAGAAGCAATAGCCTGTTCAGAGGACTGTTTGATTGACTCAGAAGATGATTTGGACTAATGCCGCCATCGTCACATCGCTCCTGTGGGGTTTTCATCTCAAGTGGAGGGCCTTTATGACTTATGACATAAGTCATGACAAAACGGAGGCTTTTTTAAAATGGAACCAAGTTTTTTAACTGATGGTACCTATACTCATTTCATAGTGGGGTGTACTCGATCGCAGAGTTTGACTGGAAACAAGGTTCAAACACTATGATCTCCTTGGTTATCACAATTGAGCTTCTTTTCTGGTCAGAGACAGTTCCTGAAGACACCTCCGCCCATACTTGGGTCGTTTGGGTATAATCTGTATTGAAGTCGCGGGATATGAAAACCGTGTTAGTGCCGATATCATCGTGTTCAGCTCTCTCCAATGAGAGAATGTAACCAAACTTCTCAATCAAGAACTTGATTTACATCCGATGGCTATCAAGGGGAGACCAATGTCAAATAATTGCGCGTGCGAAGTTTACTTCACAATGTACTCAAGGTCGACGTTACAAAACTGCCCCATGACTGTTTTGGTGTAATATATCACACTACCCATATACTAGTGGACCTTCTGAGTTGTTTGATTCAAAGAGCAGGTCCTTTCTTGTGTAGCCATCGTCCAGACCACATAAATCAAAACTCATATTCTGAAGAGTTCCTCATCTCCCAATGAGATGAGAACATATAGACGATTTCTACTTTAGCATTCTTACTCCCCCAAGCTATCACAGAAAGAGAACATATTAGCATATTCATAAGTCATAATCATAAGGGCATACAAGACATATCTCAGAACGATGCGACTAGCAATCATCAAGAAGAGAGTCCGTTGATACAGAGAAGGCCTGTTCAGAGAACCACGGATGCAGCCAAGCTAGGGAGTAGCAAGCAGTTACAAGAGAAACATTTAGGAAAGTATGGCAAAAAATACAATGGAATGAATAAACAAAACCACAACACAAGTGAAGCCACCCAAGACACACCGAAATCCAACAACCCATTAATGGCCTATTGCTGATCATCTCTTCCATTTCCCTTTCTTTCCGCGATTCTTAGCTCCTGTGGATTTCGGAGTCGACGCAGCCTCTTTCTCTTTCTCTTTTGCCTCTTTGACAGCTTTCTTCTCTTGCGCCTCGCACTCTTCTTGCTCCTGAGCCTCGCACTGCTCCCGGAGTTCGCGCTCCAGCTTCTCCCTTTCTTCACGTTCGTGTTGTTTTTTTAATGCCCTTGCCTTAGCGCCAGAGATCTTGGGGCTTCCCGCAACGACCTCCCCGGCAGGTTTGGAGCTAAAGTCGGTAGTCGAATCACCAAAGAGATCCTTCAACTTCCGTTGCGAATTCATGATCTCCTTTTCTCTCTCCAAGTCTTCTTCACTTTTTTCTCCCTCATCCGAGTTCCCTTCCTTTGAAACAATGCCTGTCCAAAAATCACTCTTTGATCCAAAAGAACCCGATTCCCAACCAAACCCACCAGCAGTACCGAATCCATCAGAGGTCGCAGTACTTGGTTTAGCCTTTCCAATCCCAATACTGCCAATAGCCTTTGGACTTGACGATGAACCAGAACCCCAGACCTGATCCGACGTTGGCTTTTGTGTGCCAAACGTTGCTGGACCATCAGAGAGGGGTGAAGGCTCATCGAAGGACTCAGACATGAAACTAGATGCATTTGGAGAAGATTCCCAAGCACTGTTCGATTTCTGCTTTGTCTTTACACCATTCGGATTAGCGGTACTGAAACGTTCTTCCCCTTGTCTCATTTGCATAGCGGCCCTTTGTAAGACAGCAGGGTCGATATCAGTCATTCTTGGGTTGACATTTACAGGGGGTGAAACTTGCTGTTTCTCAGTTACTAGACGATGGCGTATGTCTTCGGGGCCTGAGCCTGACTCGGCATCGAACTGAATAATGTCATCGAACATCGCTGCAGGTTTACTCGGCTTGGGCTCTAGAATAGCACTTGAATCAAAGGCAAGGAATTTTGACGGGCTACGGTCAGGTTGTTCTGACTCATCTGGTATCTCTTCCATCGTAACCTGGTGCTTTCGAGTAGCAGCAAACGTCTTCTTTGGGGAAGCTTGCTTTGCGCTTGAGGAGGGACCCCGTGCACCCCATGCGCTGGTTGACTGTGTCATGGCCTCCTTCGCTGAAGACTTGACGTTTGTCGCGGATAAACCAGGACCCAACTTTGCAGCACCAGCAGCACCGAAACCACCTCTTCGAGTATTTAACGAACCAGGTATACTCCACTCGTTCTCCTCACCCTCATCTTCCTCGTCCTCGTCCTCCTCTTGTTCTTGTTCTTCTTCCTCCCGCGCTGGTTCTTCTGCGTTCCAAACTTGATAGTGGAGACCAGACGGCACTCTAACACTACCTGAAGCCCCACGGCCCAGACCCTGATTGCCACTGAATGTGTTAGACAAGCCACATGGTTTGGGTGTCGTCGAAATATCATCCCACATCCCACCTGACGAAACAGTATTCCGGGATCCAACGCCAAAAGTGTTTTTTGAATTATTCTGAGATCCCCAAGTAGAAGTGAATTTCGTGGTACTAGCGGTCGCTCTAGGGGTTGTCGTGTGCGGTTGTGGTTCATCCTCATCCTCTTCTGGTTCCATCAGAGAAACAGGCATTGCTCTCTTATTTGCGATCTGACGGGCTTTCTTTCCTCCCTTTGTTGACGTAACGGGAGCTGGTGGGAGTAGGGGAGATGTCGATATGGCGGATGCTAGAGCACTGTTCTTCTGCTTGTTCGTTATTGGGACAGGTGCAGTAGGATATGATCCTCCTCCATTGATCGTTGAACCGAGAGCGGCACCGACTGCTCCTACAACTACATTTTTGCCTTTTGTCATCATATCACTGAGCAGTGAAGGTCCTCTCTTCGATATTATCCCCGAACTGAACGGTGAGGATGGAACAAATTCCTCTCCCTCTTCTTCTTCTTCTCCTTCCACCTCCCCCTCCTCCTCAGTTTCATCGTCGTTGGGATTTTGGACTTGCTGATTCCAATAATTCGGTGCACCTAGAGTCTTTTTTTTCGTAGTCGTCGTTCCCCACCCACTTGTCGTTATCACCGTAGGAGAAGATGGTTGTCTAGCAGATTGAACAGGTTTCTTTGTCCACGCACTCAATTGAGACGTGTTAGCATTTGTTGTTAAAGTTGATTTAGTGATTTGAGGTGCAGGTGTAGGTTTCGATCTCCAAGTACCCCAAAAAACATCATCATTATCTCCTTTACGCGTCGCAACACTGGCTCGTGTTTGAGGTTGACTCTCATTGGTAGAAAGTAAGATTCTCGCAAATTGATCTGTCATAGCTTCACTTTCCTCTGGTGAAGGTGATCGAACCTGAGGTTTCCAGTATCCATTCGTACCGTTCTTCAACTCGTGGTTGGTCGTGGCTGTAGTGGAAACGGTGATTGTATCTCTGCGTTGTTTGGCTTTGGCGCTGATCGTGTCGAATCGCGAGTCGTCTAGGACTGAGATGGAGTTGTTGCGTTTACGAGGACCAAAGTTTGAACTGGATTTTTGATGGAGTTGAGGGGTATCCCAATCTTGATCGTGTTCTTGACTGGGATTGAAGGTACCAGGAGCACCATCATTTCCAATCAATTGAGTAATCTGGAGAGCAGTGTCGAGTGGCATGTCGGGTGCATATTCGAGAACATTCTGCAGTTCATCGAGGTTCATAAAACCTGCACCTATGGAAGATGAAGTCGAGAGTGGTGTCCGAGGTTGGGGAACAGAAGTGACGGGTATCTTGATAGATGCCGTAGACGCGGAATGAGTAATCCCGCTTTTGGGAGAAGCTTTCGTAGTTGTCATCTTAGACGACGAACTAACCCATCCTCTCTTCACCGCAACTCCAGACCCATTACTCGGACTACTCGAACGACCTTTCTTGATTTGGACCACCATCCTATTTCGCTCATCGCATACAAGCTTTCTACGTTCCTCCTCCTTCTCTGTTCGAAGTTTTAACATAGCCTGCTCATGCTGTGTTATCATGCGTGCAATCCATATTTTATCCTTAGAATTTGTATTGATTTTGTCTGCTAATTCAATATCGAATTGAGTCGCCTCTTGATGAAATTCATGGATTTTCTGGATGCGAGTGGCTCTTTTGAATTTTTCATAGGCTGCTATTTGATCATTCCTGGACATACTGACGAGATCGGCGTCGGCTTCGTTATCTGAATCATGGGTAGTAACTTGAGGACCGATGTATGCACGACGAAGTTTAGATTTGGACTTGCCAACAACAGCAACAGCACCAGCACCAGCAGCAGACGATGATGACAACGTTGATATTCCATTTCCATTTATGGTTGAAGTGAAGACAGGATCGACATCATCATCATCAACAGCGACGGATTTGGAGAGGGAAGAAGGAACATGTGGGAAATGTGAAACTGAAGAAGAGGAATTTGAAAGAGAAGATGGTTGATGAATTGAACGTGATGCAGAAATATCAATTGGTGAGCTTGAGAGGGACGTGAGATTTGAACTATTGTGCGTAGTGAACCCCGATGATGATTTTTGTTGACTGCTAGAAGTCCAGGTCTTATAGGGAGGGATAGACACGCCACTTGGCTCGTCTTCGGATTTGTTGTGATGGTTCTGAAGTATTGCCGTGAACTAGAGTAGGAAAGTAAGTCAAGAGAAACGTACAGTGTCTCCTTGACCCGAAAAGGAACTCATCATTGGGAAATCATCTCGTTCATCATCGGTGAATTTACTAGGATCAATGAGTGCATAGCTTGCAGAAGAAGAATTTTTCGAGCGTGAAGGAAGGGAAGGCGCCGTATATGGGTGAGAGTTTGAAGAATAAGAGGACTGACTGGAGAGACTGGATTGACTTTGGTGGCTCACGCTCTGACTGAGGGGTTGTGCAGTGATATTGGAGGGGATCAAAGGAGGATGATAGTTGTCTGAGCCACCATGGCCGACCAGAATCTGCTCTTCCTCGTCTTCTTCTTCGTCTTCAATGTCATCAGGTCCCAGTACTTGTCGTATGAGAGTCATCTCTACTGGTGTAACCTCTCCCCAGTCTTCGTGTTGTAACCCATTACTGTGAAGCATACGTTGCCATTCTTCCCGCATCTCTAGATAGTGTTGCTTTTCATGCAACTTCATGATGGTTTCTTTCTGTTGTGTTCGTTCTCCTTGAGAACGAGTAGGCATTATTTGCCATTCCCTCGCTAATTCTTGCAAAGCCATGGTTCGTCGATTGATCATCCCCTTATGAGCCTTCACAGCGTATATACGAAACTCTGACCAGAGCTGACGAGCCTGTTGCCTACGAGAATATTGGCCTGTCGCATTTTGATACATGCTAGAGGTGGGAATAGGCATGGTTCATTCCCAATCTCTAGCAGGGCCAAGAAGCTATTGAGAGAAAATGATTTAAGTTCTTGTGTGAGGAAGGCGTGAATAAGACTTTATGGGTGGAAGCTCAGAGATCGTCTGTCTGAGTACCTAGGTAATGTGATTTCCGGAATAACACGAGGCGCCTCAAATCCTTTCCCCTTTGCCCCATATTTTACCACAGGCCGCTGGTTGCAAATAAATGAACCAGCATACCAACATTCTCTATCTCTGATTGCGACCCACCTAGAAGACTTCTTTTACGGAGCTAGTTTTGACTTGTTTTATTACCAGTAGAGTTAACTTGCGACGTATGCAGCTTCTCTCTTCTCTTTCTACGAGAGGCAATTCGCTTTGCTGATATCGACTGAGGATCACTGATAGATGTAAAAAGTACACGTTGACTTCAAGCTTGTACGTTGATCATTATAGAGAGAGACGTCATCGTCCTGACAGCTGATCTGGTTTCTTTTCACGAAGGAGTCTCCAGAGAAATTATTATTTTCCACTCGTCTCATTGTAACTGGACTCTTTCTTGATTGAAACGCAGGTTCTTACAGCGCCACCAGTAGAGTATGTATTTCGAGAGGTATCAAGCTAACACTCTTTCTTTCTTGTGTTGTACAGATTCAACTCGATCATCGAGTCCACCAAGCTTTCCTTTTCCCTGTTCCGATCGCCCCTGTTGATTGTTTAGCCGACTGGACTACTTTTTCTTTTCCTTGGGTATGAGTTTGGGCTGTGGCGTTTGGGGTGCGTTGTTGGATGACAGTTGAGGAGCCTGTGGTTGGATTTCGACGTTTTCGGTTTCGAGAGTGAGATATTGTTGACGGTGCAGAGGAGATAGCATCTAAGCCTGAGCTTGTGTTGGGCTGCTTGAGATGGTCAGGAACAGGGCGAGGTTTGTCGGATCCACCGCGCCTGTGGTGCTTGGTAGAGGGACCCGATTGGGACGTCTCTGCGGTGTTTTTGGACCTGTTCGAGGGGAACCCTTTCTCCCATGTGTCTTTGTGGAGGCGGTAAATGGCCATTGTCGCTTGAGCATCAATGACCTAGAAAACGCACGTCAAGGCAGGGGATGATGAATCGGGGCGAAACGAACACTATCGTGTTCACCGTCTTGGATTGTGATTCCGATTTGGTCTTTGACGAGGGTGCGGAGAGCGATGCGTTTAGATTTGGTAAGGTTGAATTTGTAGGCGTAGAATTGGGTGTCGCGCAGCATGGAACGGGGATGGGAGAGGAACAGGACCTGATGAATGTGAGATTATAAGCCAGAAGACAGTCGTTTGGGGAGGGGTGAACCTTGAGATCATTATGGACTGCGTGACCGACTAATATCCGATCTTGTATCATATCTGCTACCAGTTTCTGGACTTTGTCAAATGGTTTTGCTAGAGCATAGTCGTCGGGGTAAAAAGTCGAGAGAGAGAGAGAGAATAACGCACCGCCCACCATGTGCTCCTCTCTAATGCCACTATATTGTGTGCGGTAGTCGACAACACGTTCACGCTGCTGCACATACTCATCCAGGAGAACAGCACCATGCCAGTTGACGATGCTGACTCGGGCAAGGGAGGACTCGGCGCCGTGAAGACCTATGCCGACCATTTCGCAGTCAATTGCAATATATTTTCCCGGGCTGAAAAGAGACTGAGACGGCAGAGAGACATAGAAAGCTAAGAGACATTACAGGGTCATGGATGGATTGGTTATAATCGACATGAGGTGTATTTCCCACGGCATGCCACCCCGCCTCTTGTCCTCCGCCAGAGATGTCATCTCCCTCGCCGCTGTCGAGCCCGACGACGAGTGGAAGGCCCAGTTGCGGCGCAGGATCCAGGACAATCTCCAGCCCATGCTCCAGGATGCCAGAGACTCTCTTGCCAGCAGTATTCACGAACAGCCCCACGACGAACACGCCCTCATCGACCATTTCTCTGCTTATACTGTTCCCAATATCCAGCGCATGGCAGACGACACCTTCCAGGCTGAGCTCATTCGTGAACGAAACGAGCGCCTGTGGGCTCTCCAGGCTGGCCAGGCCAAGCCATCGCCCGAGTATGTCAAGCAGCAGGAGGAAGCCATGGCCAAGGCCAAGAGCACTAGCACTAGCACCGCTGCTGCTACTGCTGCTACTGCTACTGCTACTGCTACTGCTGCTACTGCTGCTACTGCTGCTACTACTATGGCAGCCAACACGGTCCCTGTCTCTGTCACCAGCACTAGCGCCAGTGCACAGGCATCAACTTGCTCTACTGCATCCCAGTCACGACCTCAGGCCTTGGACTTTCTCAACGACTTTCCCCCAGTGTACCACATCCCCAATCTGCCCCCGGAGCTCGAGGCACGTCGCCGTACATCCGATCTCCATGGTGGAAACGCCACCAAGCCTAGGGATGACTTCGTCGGTTCTCTTCGTCGGTCAAGTGATCACCCCGAGTCCTGGACATCCACCACCGCTGTAATCGACACCGATCTGCAACGTCCTCGCAGTACATCTATCAAGTCCAACCAGGCTCGTATGAGCCCTAACCCTAGCAACACCAGTCCAAGCAAATCCTTCACCCTTGACCGTTCAAGGACATTGTCTGACCGGCATATTGCTACCTCGCCTGCCAGTGGCAAACATGAGTTCTGGAAACCACAAATATCCCAAGAGGAGGATGCTGCTTCTGCCAACAAACACTATTCTATGGGCCGCAGGAGCAGCAATGCCAGCATGGGATCAATTGGCTCCACGAATAGTGCTCTTCGAACCGCAGAGACAATTCCAGAACGAGTCGATGACACCTGGGAATCATCGGGAGACAGCAAAGTGAAAGGAAGGGAAAGGTCTGGTTTTTCAGCCGCTTCGGCTGCAGCAGCAGCAGTTCGGCAGCCTTTGTCAAGCTCTCCTATTTCTGTTAGCTCGGCTTCATATCCCAAAATGCCTCTTGTGGATGAACCAGCCTCCTACAGCACGCCTCTGCGCACCATAAGAAACTCACATTCAACTATGAACGGTAATGATGAACGATACCCCCCTCTTTCTTCACGAACACGCAATCTGGATTCTGACGATGGAGCTGGAGGATCTGATTCACTCAACTTTATGAACGACGGTATTGCAGGTCCAGATCTCGATTATCATGAATCCGTGCCATATGTTCGACAGTATCATGAACGCCAGAGCCTTTCACGATTGACTTCCGTCTCTCGCCTTCGGGATGATCACGGTGGGCGTGACGGTAAGTCGGTCATTGTTCACTCGCAGCATTCCACGTTTTTTCAAATGTTTGATTGACAGAAGCTTATCATCGCAACTACACCTATGCACCTTCTCCCAGTCAACCCGTTCCTGTTCCAGGCCGTTCACCAAATCCAGATCTCCATGAATCAGGTGGCCCAAGTTCATCGTTATCTGGGGCGAGTGCAAGTTGGCGAGATTGGGCGACCAATTCCCAAGCTTATCATATACAAGATCGGGATCGACATGAACGTGCTGGATGGCAGAATTCATTGAGAGCTCGACCGTCTGATTCGTATATGAGTGGGTATATGGTGGGTGCTCGAGATAGGGAACGAGATAGATTTTTCGGGGATGAGTTTGGTGAGGAGTTTGATGATGGTTTATATCAGAGTAATTCGTTTCTGAGAAGGCGTTCGGAATTGGAGTTGAGGAAATTTGAAGAGATGAGAAAGAGAGGGGATGATGGGGTAGTGAAGAAGGAGGAGGAAGAGAAGGAGGAGGAGACGGAAGAAGAGGAGGGAGCGTTGACGAAGAGGGAGATGGAGCTTGCAAAGCGAGAAGGTGGTGTTGAGAAAAGAGAGAGTGAAATAAAAGAGAAGGAAGTTGAGCTTATGAGGCGGGAGGGTGAGATCTTGAAGAATGAGAATGAGATTGCAAAGAGGGAGAGTGAGATTTCGAAAAAGGAGAGTGAGATTGCAGAGAGAGAAAGTGAGATTGTAGAGAGAGGTGCGGAAGTTACCACGAGGGAGGTTCGTGCTCAGATCAAGATTGAGAGGAGAGAGGCAGATCTTTCGGTGAGAGAAGAAGAATTGAAGAGAACAAGTGCGGAGGTCGAACAATTGAAGAAGGATTTGACAGTCAAGATGGAGGAGTTGACGTCTCGAGAAGAGGAGGCGGAGAGAAAGGAAGAAAAGTTATGCGATCATGAAGATCAACTTGGTCAGCAGGAACGGGATATTGAGAAATTAGAGCAGGATCTTGTCATACGAGAAAGTAATGTTCAGAAACGTGAGGAGTCGATTCAAAAACGTGAAGACGGTATCAAGAAACAGTTTATAGAGGCAAAAGTGTTGAGAGAGGAGAATAACAGGTTGAAGCAACAGGCTACGATGATGAAAGAGGAAGCTGAGGCGAAGGAGATGGAAGTTGCAAAGCGAGAGGAAATATTGAAAGAGTTGGAAGGTGCTGCAAAGACAATACAAGCAGATGTGCAGAAGAGAGAGAAAGGGTATGGAGAGAAGGAAGAAAAGTTGAACGAGAGGGATGAGGCGTTGAAAATCAAGGAAGAAGAAATGAGGAAGAAGGAAGAGGATTTGAAACGAAGAACAACAGAAGCGAAGAGGAGGGATCTCGAATCAAAACATAGAGCCAAAGATGCTGGTGATAAAGAAGAGTCGTTGGCAATTCGAGAAAATGAATTGAAGAATAAGGAAGAGGAGTTGAGTAGGCGAGAGAAAGAGGTTAGAGCAAAAGGGGATGAAGTCACGCTTGCGAAAGAGGATTTAGATGAGCAAGAGAGGGATTTGGAAATTCAAATGGTCAGGTTGGAGTTGCGAGGAAAAGAACTTCAGGAGCTTAAGAAGGTTCTTGATAACCGTGATGAAGACGTCCGGAAGAGGGAGGTGGATTTGTTGAATAAAATGAACATCAAATTGGATGAGGATGGGATGGAGAAGGAGGATGAGAAGGAGAGGGAAAAGGAGAGAGAAAGGCGGGAGAAAGAATATAGAGAGGAGTGGGAGAGGAAACAGAGAGCACAGCTGGAGCGAGAGAAAGAAAAATGGGAACGTGATTTGAAGGAGCAAACGGCGAAGCAGAGACAGGAGTTTGAAAAGGTGGAGAAGGCGAATAGGGAACTTTGGGAGAAGAGAGAGCGGGGACGAATAGAGCATGAGTTACGGGAACGTGAGGAGAGAGAGAAGAAGGAGCAATTTCGACGGCAGCAGGAAGTCGAGAGACAGAGAGAACTTGATGAACGGGAGAGACATCGCGAACGAGAGACAAAGGATAAACAACGGAGAGAGAGAGAAGCGAGAGAAGCGAGAGAAGCAAAGGACAAGGAGGCAAGAGAAGCAAGAGAGAGAGAAGATAAGTCTCGAGACAAGTTTAAGGAGTTCCAGGAACAACAAGCACACTTGGCTAGTGAATTTCAGAAGAGGGAAGAACGGAAGCGTCAAAATAGTGCTGCCGGAGATAGTCCTTGGCCAGGTGTGTCAGCCAGTCCTGGCCCTGGTACAGGTCGTGTACCGCCGACAAGGGCCAACACAATTGTAGGTGATGGTTGGAATAGTTCAGGTAGTTCATCCGGTTGGAGTAGTGCTTCTGGGGCATATGCTTGGACGTCTGGACGGACAACTTCAGCAAGTTTTTCTGCGTCTGGTAGCACTTCGAGACCGAAAGGACCACAGCGACACCCTTCAATAAACACTGGTTCATACGCCCCTCCTATGACGGAGGCGGAGCGACAGCGGAAGGTGGAGGAGGAAAACCGAGAGCGACAGGAGAGGTTCCGGTTGGAGCAAGAACAGAAATCCAGAGAACAACAGGCGAAGATAGCGAGGGGTAGTCTCTCGGTGCATGATATGATCCAGATATACGCGTATCATGAAACTCAGTGGGTGAATATCTCGAATCGAGACTTGGACCTACGATGGGACAAATTTCCCTGGCCCATGTTTTCGATGCCTTCCAATCCGGAGGCTATCAACTGTGGGGCCATTCTTGCTTATTTGAGCGCAGAGTGCTATCCGGACAAGATGAGGTTGTTTAAGGATAGGATAAAAGATCAGATTAAGAAATGGCATCCGGATCGATTTGAGACCAAGCTACTGCCGAAAGTGGCGGAGGGTGAACGAGAGTTGGTGAAATTGGGTGCTGGGGAGGTTGTGAGATATCTCAATGACTTGATGGCGCTGCCGTGAAACTCCCCTGAAGAGGTTCTGGTTCTTTTTTTCTCAGTTTTTCAGCGTTTATGAGAGAAATCTATGGAATTTGTATGTATGTATACCCCAGTCATCATCATCATGTTGTACAATTATCACACTATATGAATGGATATGGTCTTTTGCTGTTGTGGATGTAAATGGTCGAGGGAGTTGCCATTGTTAATGATCGTCCATCCAGCTTTATTCGTAGCTAGTCGTGGTGATATCAGAACATGACCATGCCATTGCACCTGATAATAGGACTTGCATTGCATTGGTGCACAGGCACCCGCGCTCTTGTTCAGTTGCTGATGAAGTGAAATCATCCTCAGGGCCTATTAATTACCCCACAACGTCCCATCTCTTCGCTCTGCTGGTGAATTTTGAAAAGAGTTCAGGCAAGGACTCACCCTTCTGATACGTAATCGCTCTGAACTAGATCAGCTCTAACTGCAACACGGGGATACATCATCTCTCAACAATAACTGGAACTCACCTTCTTCCTACTTTTTTTTGGTTTCGACAACATGGTGAAAAAGAACACTTTCGGAGAACCTGGTTCCGCCATTGAATACGATCAATATGGAAATATCGCCTCCCTTGATAAATGAATGATTGACCCGTAGTACGGTTGCAGAGAGAGACACAGAGACAGAGACGAGTTTGACAATGTCCTGTCTCGATCGCGGTAAACCTACCATTGATTTAGCACGGGTATTCTCGTTGAGATAGGCAAATTTGGCGGACTTTCTGATACTTGGTGCTCATAAGCCAAAATAGCTATGAACACATAGAACCAGAGTTTTCTGAACAACAGTCCGCGACTCCATTCATGAAGCATCTATCATCTGTGCGCGATTTGGAAAAGCTGGAGGATATATTAAGTGACCTTGTTTTAGAGTCTTTGGGTCAACACTCGGTATGGCCAAGTGAAGATAGTAGAAATGGAAAGAAGCTGAAGGAGTATAGAGAACTAAAAGAAGTGACAACGGGAGAGCGAGGAGAAAGGAAGGAAAGAGCGTGAGGTCACGAGAGAGGAAGGTACGATAGAAACGATTTCGACGGCAGAGAAACCGATAAATAAAGGGAGGGACCATGAACGAGAAGTAAATGCACATGTAGAGGCTTTCGAAAGAAAGAAGAGGCTGAGAGAAGCAAAGGAGAAGGAAGACCTGCCTCGTGATATGTCCAAGGAGTCCGGGAACAACAAGCACGCTTAACTAGGTGAATTTCAGAAGAGAAAAGCCAGAAAAGCAAGATGGAAAGAGGCACGAGAAAAAGCCTCGAAGCGAGTTTACAGAGCAGCAAATGGCTAGTGAATATCGGGGCCTATTTGCAGCACTGGCAGGAAGAATCGAGGTTTTAAATCACCATTGACGGAGATGCCAGGATCTAGCCCTGGACATGGTTCCACTTTCAAGGCCCAGGTTTCCTACAGGTGACAATTGGAATTGCTTGTGTAGCTTGTTCATTCGAAGCAGTGCCCATAGCCATGTTGAGATGGACAACTTCAGCAAGCTCCTCATGGATCTGTATCCCGCACCACACCGAAGTCAAGGGCATTCTATGACACCCTGTATGTATACCCTACCTCCCGATATATCAGAGACAGAGCATCAGTCGAGGGTGGTGAACGGGAAACTGAGAGATTCTGATTGGAGCAGAGAATAATAGAGGAGGATACCCTTCAACATTTGATATATATGCGAACCACCAAATTAGACAAACAAGTATCTCGAATTCTGACTTGCGCTGGAACAAATTTCCCTGTTCTGGACGCCATCAGTGGCGGAGTAGTCTTTGCTTGTTTGGGTATCCAGACTAGACAAGATAGGGATATTGAAAGACCGAATCAAGGATCGAATCAGTCAAATCAAGAAGCAGGATAGGAAAATGGTTGCCGAAGATGAAGAAGGATGCACGAGAACTGGTGACGTCAGACGCTAAAACGGTTTGTTGCCCGCATAGTCTGTATATACTCAACTTTCATGTCATGAATATCTATGGCATTTGTCGTTCAAACGTGCTATCATGATTTCGCCAACTTCTTGGATTGGTAGAAATAGGACTAAATCATGATCCCCATTGCCAGTTTGGATGGTACACGACTCAAATCAGACAAATTGGAGTCTGACTGACCCGAGGCCACCTGGCCACGCGGTGTGACATGATCACGAGTCACATTCTACGAGCTCCCGACCCTCGATGTTTCATTAAAAAGCCTCTTTCTTTAAATACCTGTACTTACTGAGCATATACAGTCCAGTGTCACAAACGTCACACCGTCAACTGTCATGTGACATCATGACTTGCCCTCTGGCAAAGAACGATATCTATATCTAGTCTTTGAACTGGATGCACACACACTACTGTCCCCTCCCCTATGTTTTTTCTTTGCATTGAGATGGTTTGGAATAAATTAAATTGTTCCACATCACTGGAAATAAATATTTTATCCAAGCTTCGTGATATATCATCGCTTACCAACGTTCAAAGTATTCGGCAGATAAGCACTGGTGACGGAGCTTATACGATATCTGATGGCAGGACCAGATGGATCTTATCTACGCTTGAAGGCATGTGACGTCATTGATGCGATCAATCATTATATTTTGAATTTTGAACAAATAAGCCAATGGCGTCGAAGTTTTCGAAGGGGCGAGCAAGCTACGTAATACTGCAGGTATATAGCGATATTGACATCATTATTACTATATATACAAAGATTCAGGATCTCATTTTGGGCGCTAGAAATGCCCAGTTAGCTGTATGCCTCCAGCCAGTTCATGGGCGATAGACTTGCGCTTTGAATTTGCAAGCTACTCCACGAGCAGGCAGATATTTGGGTTGCAGGTCGGCGTTGAACGCAATCCAGTCATATGGCCTTGTATGAGCATTACGCAGATCAAGCGTTAGGTTCGCGGCTCGTAGCCGGGGAAACCGATTAACCAGTACGGCCTCCAACATAGCAGCAAATTTCCGCATCCAGTCGTGTAGATCTGTTGGCCAGGGAAAGGGAACAACGAAGCTGAATGTGACGTGGACGATCTCGAGGAGATGTGGGGAGGGAAGATTGGAAAGGAAAGGGAAGAGCCATTTGCGAAGGGACGAGTCCATCGAGTCCATCGTTTTTTCGTGGGCTTGTGGGCTTGCTCCAAGATGGAGATAGAGGCGTTTTAATGAGGTTAGGAATTGAAGATCGGATTGAGCGGCTTGAGGGCCATCAAAAGAATCTGAAGATCTGAAGTGTTAGTCATGTTTCGGGTGATGGTCCAAGCGTGATGAACATACTATTTTGCCAGTCCAAAAAGTGAAACTCCTCAAGGCAGTCAACTATACTGCCAATTTTGAGCAAAAAAGACCCAAGGACTCTCATCACCTCCTGCGGTTTTGCGCCACTGTCTCTCCAGCTAATATTACATCGAAGACAGTTGATAAATCGTAGACACACTTGGGCCCTGTCTGTCTGCCATTCAATAAAAGTTCGAATCTCCTGAATGTTCCGCGCGCCGCCAACCATCATATCTCTGAGGGCGCCACATTTCCTCGCCTGAATATCGGCTGGGAGCAAAGGCATCACTGATGTTACAGTGGTGGTTGCTGAAATACATAGCTTCCTCCCCATGAAATACTGCAAAAGACAAAGAGGAAAGTTGACCGATGCGAGGACTTGAAGTTCCATCAAAGAGGGAAGGGAGAAGAGTCGTACAAACGCTTGAAGGCCTGCCTCTCCGAGCTGGAGCCAATCAAGCGCCCGCCAATGAATCACAAACATCTCCAGAGCATGCAAACGTGCGAGGAAGTCTATGAGCTCGGAGCGAAGCTCGCCAGAGGCAGCTTCAGTAAAGATAGTGAGACGTCGGATGTGAGAGGCACGTTGGTCGTCTTTGATAAAGAGAAGAGGTTGTTTTGCATCGTACGGATTGATGGAGTGTGCTGTCGATGGTTCGAATGTCTCGGCCATGATGATGTTGATGATAAAAATGGGGATCAGAAATCAATATGGGTGCATCTCCCTCCTCGCCCGGGAATTGACCAGTTAAATACTCGCCCGGACGGCCCCTGGAGCGACCCTTGGTAGTTTCTGTGGCCTCCTGGAGACAATAATGTGAGTGTGTTTTGACCATCGCGTCTGGTCTTGTTTGATGTGGACTAGTGGATGCGTCCCTAAAATATCGACCCCTTGAGACGGAAGAGTAGCGTGGTCAGGGTTCAAGTCGAGCTGCGGTTCAAAAATATTCCCTTCCTCAGAGTAAATAGTTCCTATAAATTCTTGTCGGACCCCTTTCCAACGTCTGATTCTTCAGACTGATCCCGTAAGTCCACTTCATTGTAGCTAAGAGTATCTGTTTTGACTCGGCCTTTGACATTTCACAGCATAGATCGTGGATCTCGGCATCCACAACATCCACAACTTGTTGGGGCAAGGTCCAATCATAAACACATTGAGGACGCGTGGCCTCATGGGCTTACTCAATGGCACGAGCCGCCCTGATTTCCATGATTCAGGGCTATGAACGCGTAAACTGTTGGTAAAAATCCAAAACTGAGTCCAAGCGCAATAATTCTTGTGTTCAGACCAAGCAACATGAATATGCATAACATGAAGCCGGTCAATCAATAATCCCCCGTGGCTTATTGAATTCCTAACATGCCATAAATAGACAGTGTCCGATAGCAATTCAATGGAATCAGTAAAACGCCGGAATTGATTTACCGGCGCAGCAGTAGAGAACAACACAATTATTGTGGAGGATTAATTTGGTACTGATAATCTTCAAGTGTCACGAACCCAAAGTGAGCAGTCCAGTCCTCGCTCGTTGAGCTGCAAAGGCTGATCCTCGGCGTTGAATTCCATCCATCGCTCATGCCCACCTACCCCGTGAAATTGGAATCCCAGATTTACCTACCGTAATTTAGGAAGCCTATGAACGAGATATCCATCCAACTCTCTCCACAACTGCTTCATGCTTTAAACCAAAACTTCCAAACACGGTGGTGGCCATGTAAACAAGACTTGGTACGTGATGTCAATAGAAGCGATATGAGAGGATCCGGTCGATAACAGTCCAGATAGTAGTGATGTGAACCAATCCCTGAACGCGGAATATACCTCATGAGGACTTTCAACATGCTTCACGCACAAGTGAACTTCGATATTTTTTACGTGCCGTACTGAAGGAATATCCTGAAACCCGAGGCCATGTCCAATCATGGAGCCTACACAATTCAAAAGAAAATACCCAGACTTCCATGTTAGTCCTTACAGGTCGATCAAAAAAGAAATGGTATCTTACGCGGTCTTTCGTCTTGCACTCTTAGTTCCCTGATCTTCGATCCATCAAGGAGCCTCAGAAAATGCTCCAATAACTCAAGGTTGCTTGCCGGGTTAAAATCATCAATGCATGTTACGGATAAAGATTCTAGACTTCGTAATGCTCCAGAAAGACTGGGATCACTCTGGGAGTGTTGCATAAATGCCAAAATATTCCGTTGTCCAGCTAGTGACAACCGCTGAAGTGCTCGGGCGCATTGGTAATCGAGTTGTAATTTGATGAATAAATGCACCGACGAAAGTCAAGGTGTATTCGTGTTCCATCGAACCTCTGCAGAAGGCCGAGAGGGAAATTTTTCGAGGCGACGATCTCAAGTTCGTCCAATGATTTGGGGGAGATAAGTCGTGTGAGTGCCAGCGATGATCATCCTGGAGGACATTCCAGTCGAGTGAGTTCCAGGATATATGGAGTGTCGATATTGATGTTAAAGTTGAAAAGAAGGAAAGAAGTGGAGGGTGCATATGGGGGTCGCCCCCTTCGTTCGAAATCAGCGATAGATGTTCGATCTGCAGTCGTCTTCGTCGACTTTTGATCGAAGATGATGCTAGAAGTGGGAATGAGACTGTTTCTAGACAAGGGCTAGACGGATCGATAATCATTCGTCCGTGCCATGGAATGAGGTGGGAATTAGTATGCTGGGAGTTCAAGACCATGAGAGGATCAGGAGGTTGAAGAAATGGGGTTGTTAATAAGAGAGAGAAAACAAAATAAAGTGAGTCCGAAAGTTTGGGAAACGTTGTCTCACAGTATGAGAGTTTCGGGGTTTTATCAACAGTCCATGAGCGTCAATAATTAAATGGATCGGAAGAGTAAAGGTGTACAGATGTGGGCGGAGTTCCATGTGAAGGTATATGGTGCCCACAAGTGTAATCGGGATTCCTAATTCATTGTCACCACATTCCTCGGTACTTCTGTCGAGGTATATCATGGAATGATCCGCTTCGACATCTTGATGTATTCTTCAATGTGAGATTCCGAATTTTAGCTCTCCGTGTTGACAAAGCGCTCGGTCCCGTTTGGACTCAATCGAGGTAATCGTCCTTGGCTGAAACCATGTATGTCATCAGTCGCACTCCTTGAAAACCGCTCCAAGACCGAACTTACTTTGGTGGGGCCTGTAGGATAAAACAGCATGAGGGCTGGGGCGGCAGGACCTCAACCTCGTAGTCCATAGTCCAGCAAATCCTCTACATCATAACCGCAGTACCTTGAAAGCACCTGCCAACATCAACAGAAGTAGAGTGTTGTTACAGCGCCTCCTTTTCCATATACGTTAACTCCGATGCGGAACCTTATTTATTTCTGTGCGTTGGTTCGCTCATTTCTACAAGTCCTGAATCGGTGGATTTGAGTTTGAAGAGTGATATGTCAGGTGACATAATGATTAGCTACTCCCTATGTAGAGCCGCACGACAGGATATCATCTTGAGTGAGAAGGGAGTTATTCCCAAAGTATCTACTCACCGAGTCCACTAGTAGCAGAGGAAGAATTTTTTCAGTATAGCACATGTGGCAGGAGTATATTTGAGATCACGTGTTATGAAAAGTGACTGAAATTTTCTGTTAGAAAGAAATCTGGAAAGAGCGAAGGCTGAACCTGAATTTCTCTCAATATGCCAATGGAGAAGGATTTAGGACTGTGAAAGAATGTTGTGAGAAATGCAGAGTATTTCTGGCTTGCCAGTATCTTTTTCATAATGAAATACATTACACAATCACATTTGCCAGATGTCCAAATGGCAGATCTCATAGTAGTTTATAAAGAAAGTTCTAGATATTGTGTTCCAGTAGCTTGCTTCTAGAGATCACTAAAACACTTAAGGTCTCTTGTTGACCAGAGAAGTTTAATTAAAGAGTACTACTACCAGTACTTTTAGATCAATAATCAATAAATCAGTCACAAGAATGTTGTGGCAACCACTGGTCATGATAACTCACTACATAGTCTTATAAAGCTCTTAAGAAAAGTTGACATGAAGTTCTTACTGTATTCACCTACCATGTTATGACTTAAGTCTTATAGAGTGAAGACAAAAGACAACTCTTGTACTGGAGTACTTGATAGAGTTCCTTCTATAAGTTGGTCTACCTTATATACTTTTCTATCATGGTCTATGCTAAGCTATTCCTAACCTACCCTAAAGACTATGTGGTAATTGTAAGGCCAACATGCTGTTACCATGTTGGATAATATCATCTTGTTCTGAAACTTTCTACACTCTTCTCTCTGTCACCTGATCTGTGACAGTGTCACACTTTTTATCTTCTTTGTCCTTTTTCTATATAAGATAAAAGAAAATAAAAGAAAAATAAAATAAAATCCAAATCTATTGTTCTCAATTCTGATATACCATTTATATGAACACATCATGGTCTGTGTTATCCTACCCTGAACCTACATATGTTCTCTATATGACCATAAGAAATTAGTAGAAGATGTTAGAATGATAGTGCTAGAACATATGGTAATAGCATGAAAAACATATTTTTTCTCATTCTTATCTCTATATTGTTTTTTTTAAAGTTAACAATTTATTATACAGGGCACAATGACAGTCCATGCCTATAGGAGATTATTTATGGTGTATTGAACTCTAACTTTACTTATACAGTTTCTCAACATAAAGGATTACTTGGGAACTAAACCCATAGCCTCCAGTAAGTTTGAAGTAGACATAATATATGTGGATGGAAGGTTTTTCACTATGCCATCTCTCTCCCATCTCTATATTGTTATAGTCTGTCTTAGACATAACAATTATAATAATTATAAAAAATTGGACTTAGATAAGACTTAGCAAAAGTTATAGACAAGATTAGAAGTAGATGACAAAGGTGTTATGTTATAATTACATGATCAAATATAACATAATTAATGAAAAGATAATTAGTAATATAGAATTTATAAAGACTTAAGTTATATTACAGCAGCTAATAATCAAATATACTTATCTTCAGAAAAATCTAAGAGAGTAAAATAAGATTATCTGAAGGTAACAAATGTTTTAAATACTCTGCTATTCATTGCAATCTAATAGAATAATACTGAGCTAACATTAGAATAATAGTATGCAAGTAGTCAGAAATCTAGATCAAAGTATTTAGAACATTACCTGAAAAGACAAGGTATGTTTGATAGTAATAGAAGGATAGTATTGTATATCCTCTGAGCACATCTAATATATCTAACTATATTACAGATAATGATTACCTAAGTTCTGCTCTGCCCAAAACATCTGTAGAAGTGGGTATTCTTCTTTCAATCAACATACTACTTCTAGTATGGATCAATCTGGCTCTATTCCATATTAGATTACTTTATTACTGATTACATAGCTCCTTATGATGTTCATGGAACTCCAGACCTGATTT
>Ga0157357_1000053_pt1 | contig 40952 bp, 31 predicted proteins | sample AttcapACBM1_FD_111485 | JGI IMG/M metagenome (GOLD analysis project Ga0157357, IMG submission 111485) | Fungus gardens microbial communities from leaf cutter ant in Botucatu, State of Sao Paulo, Brazil - Atta capiguara ACBM1 | ecosystem: Host-associated > Fungi > Mycelium > Unclassified ... | reverse complement strand
TTAATCCTAATACAAGGTTCTTTTCTTACCTTAACCCTTTGAGATTTGAATCATAATATATAAAGCTATAAAATCTCTAACTAATCTATATAATAAAATATCTAAGCTAACTCCTCTATATATAGAAAAACTACTTAGAAACTTACATTTTCAGGATAGCAATAACTCTCCAATCATATTACCTTACTATGTATCTTATAATAGAATAAGATAATAACTATTCTATATATTATAAAATTACAATCTATCAGATTATATTTATATAAGTACAGAATAATAACACTATTATAATGAAGATTTAAAATAGTCAATAAATATTGGATAAGTATTAGATAAGTAAATAAGTGATGGATAACAAGTGAATAGCAGATAATTACAAATAAATGAATAAAATATCTAGTAACCAAAAAATTAGTAGATATAAAAGAGTGGATCTTTTTATAGAAGTATACTATATATCATGTAATTGTCAGACAATATATCTAGGTTCTCTTTAGAGTTTTGAAGTATCTTCTATACTTTTACTTAGTTATCCTAATAAATAAAGTTGTAAGTATCAAGAAACTTTGGTTATAATTAAATAAAGTATCCTACTATATATCATTATATAGATAAGAGTAAAAAATATGGTTACTTGTCACATACTATCTGACATACACATTTTTCCCATCTTCTAGTATAGATCACACTCTATTCCAATCAACCTAAGGACTAAATCCTATATTCCTTATCAATCTCATGAAGTTCTAAACAACAACTTCTATAGTGTCTGACAACCCAAATATACATAGTAGTAGAGTATTATTAGATCTACACTTAAGAACATTAGCCATCATATACTGTTTCTTAGTCTGATAATTGACTTGGAATTTATGCCATATGTCAAGACAACAGAAAGTGAACTTAGTTTTTTTATTTTCTTTCTCATTTTTATTTTCCTTTTGATTTATTTTTCATCTTTTCTATTTTTAGAACTCTGGGGTTAGGGTTAGAAGTGATCGATCACATCAGTCACATTTGATGGTATAGTCACAACATTAATTATGAGACTTGAGAGAAAGTCGTAGAAAGTTCTAGAACAAGTGATGTCATACAACATGAATACCACATATTGACCTCATGTACTACATATGGTTGTTTAGGGTAGGGTGCACAGTAGTTAGCACAGACCATCAGTAGTAGTATATAAGGTAGACCAGTTTGTAAAGAGATCTCTATCAAGTTCTCTTGTATTTACTCTAATACAAGAGTTTGTGCTTTTATCCAACTCTAAGGATTTAAGTTCATAACATCACATTTGTTTCAATTCTCTTCCAAAAACTTCTAACTCCCCAGAAATATAGTCATATAATATATAGGCTAGGTACAATGTCATCTATTGAAGCCAAGACTAATTATCTGTATAGCACTACTCCTAGTCACTCTTCAATCTGTAATTGTTAAGTTAAGTTCCCATTTCTGTTTTCTATGCTATCTTTGTGAATATCTTTAACAAGTGTGAATCATTTCTAATATTACTAGTCTATCAGAAGCTAGTCTAGATAATGACCAGCCTAAGAGTACAATTAAGCTTCTATAAAGTGGTTCTGAACTTACATCGAGCTAGAATCCTTTGATACTAATATCCTTACAAGTCTTTATATTTAATTTATCTGTAAATAAGTTTTCTTTACTGAATTTGCTTTTTTTTCATGCAACATCTACAAACTTTTGTTTTATTATTATTACTTGATAAGATACTAATGTGTTAAATATAATTCACATCTCATTATCCAAGATTTGATAGAGTATCTCAAAAGTCCAAATTAAGCCATTTGTACATTATTCAAGAATATGAAAGATAAAGTCAGAACAACCTTTGGCTTCAGCTTATGTGCTGTATCTCTACTAGTGTCAAGAATGAAAGAAGTAGACTTAATATTTTCTTATTTTCTTCTCTCATTTTTATTTTCTTTTTGATTTATTTTTCTTTATTCTATTTTTAGAACTAGGAATAGGATGAGAGTGACAAGATCACACTGTCACACAGCAGGTCACATCAGATGACATGGTCACAAGTCACATGACACATAGAAGAACATAGAAGGTTCTGGAAGGATGATATCATACAATATGTAATACATATGTTTGTTATAAGACAAAAGTGTGGACAGACTTTGGTAAGGACAGAGATAAGATATAAATAGTAGTATTATTATTAGTCTACGACAAGAGAGAGAGGGCATGTGACTAGGAAGTCATATGACATTATGTCATAGGCCTAGAGGAGTCTAAAGCAGTCTAGAAGGATCGGGAAGAGTCTAGGGTTAGGATGACGTCAAGAGACATGGGTTCCTTATGGTGTACACATGGTGCATGCATGTCAGGGTACATGGACATGGCATGGTAGCCTTGAGGTAGACACATAGTGGATGAGTAATAGACATTAGGGTAGGCATAGAGAAGTCGTAGCATGAACCATGAGAACTTTATATAAATAGTAGGTAGAATACTGTTGTAGTTTCCTGTCAAGTTCTCTTGTGAATACACAACTTGTGTTTCTCACTAGATATCCCTACTAAGAGATTTACCGCTTGTGCTGCTATTGGACATTGTGTCTAGTAGTTGCCACAACAATGTTGACCTTAAGGCATACACATGGTTGTTTAGGGTAGGCTGGAAATAGCTCACACAGACCATTAGGTATTTGTATATAAGATAGACAATCCTATACAGAGTTCTCTATTGAGTTCTCTTATATTAACCCAATACAAGGTTCATTCTCTTAACCAACTCTAAGGTTTTGAGTTTGTAACAACTAGTTGCACTATGTTATGATCTACTTAGATATAAATATTTTTCTTTTCTTTTTATTTATTTTCCTTGATTTAATATTCTTTTATTTTATTTTAATTTTATTTTGGATGATGAAGAGGCATGTGACTGTGGTCACATGACATGTCACATGATGTGAGGTCATAGGCCTAGACTCTGAAAGAAGGAGCTAGAAGAATAATATTAAGATATATATTAATAGCATGTTCACCTCATGATATACATATGGTGCACTTATGGACAATGCATGGACATTAGGACAAGATTATTTATCATTAGCACAGACCATGTATGTATTATATAAATAGTGTAGAAATGTAATAGAAACTCCTTGCTGAGTTCTCTTATGATCTCTATGAGATATTTACTTTTTTAAGAGATTTACTTTAGTAACACTATTTGGTCTTAGTACTAAGTAGTTGCTACAACATACTGGTTATATATTTTGGAAGTGAACTTGATAAACTTCAGTGGATTAGGACTACTAGAGGGTAGCAAGGTGTATTGTCACCAATACTGGAAGAAAGTGTCAGTTTTAGTTAATTTTCAGAATAAGGCTAATACAGTGTAAACTACTGGTTTATATACTACCTAGAGTAGCTATCTTGTCAAGATTGCAGAAAGTGAACTTAGTTTCTTTTTATTTTCTTTTTTATTTTTTTATTTTCTTTTCAGTTTATTTTCTATTTTTCTATTTTTAGAACTTAGAGATAAGATTAGTGATAACATCACTCAGTCACACATCAGTCACAGTGACAGTGATGGTCACCAGTCACAAGTCACATAGAAGAATATAAAAGGTTCTAAAAGAAGTGATGTCATACAACATGTACATTACATGTTGACCTCATGTCTTACACATGGTACTTTAGGGTAGGGTACACAGTAGCTAGCATGGACCATGTAGATAGGTATATAAGATAGACTACTTTGTAAAGAGCTCTCTATCAAGTTCTCTTGTATCACCTAATACAAGGTTCTTTCTCTTAAGTCAACTCTAAGGCTTTTGAGTTATAACATATCTAGAATAGAGACTGTTAAGTAAGTTACCCTGGTTTGCTAGTGATCCTTGGGTATTAGGAATGGGAGTCTATGGAGTTTGGCAAAGACTAGTGAGAATATCTGAGGGGAGATAGAAAGAGATAATCAGCACTGGAAGATGTTGGAGAGTGTGGATGAGAGAGAAAGCATTATAAGTGGATGGCCAGAACAGGATATGACATAATGTTTATTTCTAATCATTCTTGTTGTTATATCTAACATAAAGCTTGAATTATGATTTATATATTACTAGATAAAGATTTTTCCAAATTTTCAGTATCTTTATGTTTAGAACCTAGACTAATGTATTTTGTTATTATCAACAACTATTCAAACTAGTTGTTAATAAATATATTATATAGAAGAAAGATTAAGTGTGTACTTATCTATGAGATTATACAACTAGATTACAAACAATAATCTTGGCTTCAATCTATGTGTTGTACTAACTATATGTTGTCTGGTCATAGTTTCAGATAAAAAGAAGAGAGTAAGAAGTAGTATATCACTAATCCAATTATTAGAATGAGGAAAGTACAGAGTATATAGAGAATCTAGAAAATAAGCAACTGGGTAATAAGGCACAAATATGTGATCTGTGGTAGAAGAGAGTATGAGAACAGATGGACAGTAATGGGTATTATACAATATATCATTCAGATGATAGCTCAGAGTTCTATGAAATTCTATGAAGGTCTAGAAAAGTGATACTCAGAATTCATTCCAATCATAGAAGGATCTTCTCTATCAATTAGGTTATCACTAATCTGCTGAGAACATCTGGTTCCAAGCATCATTTCTAAAATAGTCCTAGGTTCTTCCATCACTGAAGTGAGTCACACGGCCAATTAATCCTCTATTATTATCGTGATGAGATTCTTCCAGTGAGATTCTTCCAGACCTACAATGAATGAGCTTCAGCTGGGTTTGGAGCCGCACTACATGTCGTCTACTCTGAGGGTACCACCATACTCCATCGATGTCGATTAATGACCCGTCGAGCCACTACAGGAATCATGTCAACCGCATGAACACACACACACACCAATTACTTCTAACCAGTACTTGTAAAGAGCAGCATAGTTCCAGGCGGATGAATTCACGGAACTGCTACGATCCCAGTTGGAGAAGGTCTGATGGACCGAAGTTCATGCTGACCACAAGTTCCTAGTGCCAAAAAAGACAGTGGCACACAAATGGTATACTATATGTGGAAGTAAGTGTGTATTGTATATGCGGTTCAAGTAATTACGAACTATTGTGTTTCAACAGGCAAGTGAAAATGCAACGAGGACGAATGACGAAGAATGTAACAATGGATTAGGGAACGTCAAGAACCGGACGCGGATGGCTGTATCGCATTCTCTCCCCCAATAATTCTCAACAACTGGAGCAACACACCATGTTCAATGGTAATCCCCCACAGCTTGACCTTGGTCTGCTCTAAACTCGCCCTTAGTTCCTCCCGCCTTTCTTGAGCTTTCTTCAGGACGTCTGCCTTCTTCAACTTACGCCTAGGTTTCTGAGGCTGCCGATCTTCAACACGTACACTAGAGAAAACCCCAGTGGCTGGTAGCGGAACTGGTGTCGTTGGTGCAGAACACGAAGACGGAACGGGAGTGTTGAACGGCGCTGCTTGAGAGCTAGATTCACGTGGTCCTTCATTGTGAGATATGTTGGTAGAATCGTCAGTTGACATAACTTCCACTCCGATTTCAAATGTGGAAGGCTGTCCCCCAAAATCTTTTCCATAGTTCGAATCAGCCGTTGAAACCGAAGCATGAGATTGTTCTCCAACAACCACTCCTGGCAAGGTCACGTCGCAATCGGCCGAGGTCGGGGTCACCGGACCCAGAGTGCTTGGAGGTGAAGGAAGAGAATTAGAAGGCATCTGGTTATCTGCATCGCTGGTGGATGGGGCAGACTGAATACCAGAAGCACTAGCATGGGAAGCATGTGGAAGAGACAAATGCGGGTCAAGAAGGGCATCGATATTTAGTGGGAGTGGCTCTGTGCGAGCTAGGATACTTTGTAGCTCGGGCGACGTTGATAGTTGGATCAGCTTATCCAAATCCGTCGGAGTGTCTGACACAGGAGCAGATTGTGTGTCACTGCGTTCTGGGTCATCGGATGGTATTGAAAGATCAAAACTGACATCAGTCAAGACATCAGTCAAAACTTGTGTCTGCCCAGACGTCACACTCGGAGAACCACTAGCGATGAAGTCGAGGGCTAAATCAAGATTCTCCATTTGGTTGAAGTCCAGAGTAGAAAAACCGCTTGGTTGCTGGTCCTCGGGGTTGGGAGTGGTAGAGAAGGACGATGTGTCGCCAGAAACGGGAGAGGGAAATGTAGAAAGGTCGGAAGGTACGTCCATCCCAGACAAAAAATCGAGCGAATTACCATCAGAACTAAGCATACCACTCACAGTAGGTGCATCAGCTGATAGTGAAAATGTCTGGAGGATGTTCATCCAGCTGTCTACTAGAGATTGGTCAGCGATCTCGTTGGTGGAGGGAGATAGATCAGAGGTCGCAAGAAAGTTATTAGTCGATTGATCGGTACCAATTGGTTGAAAGGGAGCTGGGGCCTGGGAAGAGGTTGATACGCCAGCGCATTGTGCTGGATCAGGCACAGATAGCAGAGTGGAAAGAAGATCATTGAACATAGTATTGCTCGAGCCAGCCACAACTGGTGTTGGTGTTGATGTTGGGGCGGCAGGTGGATCCAGAGTTGCTGTTGATAGATCGGATGATACGTCAACTGTAACATTTGGAGTCGAGGAGACAATAACATTCTTATTTTCATCACGATAATGATTTGCACCCTTGCCACCCACTTGTTGGTCCGTCAAAACCGAACAACCTCGACGTCGTTTCCTCTCGGGTCGCTGCCGCCGCGCCAACTTATCCACATGCTTTTTGGCTGCCGCCTTTTCTAGAGCGAGTCTCACCAATCCAATCAACTGCGATACGAGTTGCCTACTCCGATCCTTTGTCCAATTCTGTCTATAAGCTTTGGGCCCCTCACCATCCAAGAATGGATATGGTACGTCCCAATCGGCGGCACCAGCAGGCACACAATTCAATTTCCGCCTTTTGACCGGTGGTTGTGCTGATATTTGACGTTGACCTGCCTGGGAAGTCCATCCCCATGCACCTGTCGCAGCAGCAGATTGTCTCCATCCTTGTTCAACTGTAGCCCCTCCGCTGACCAATAAACTGAGAATGCTCTGTAATATAGGGAAAATATCTTTTAACCTGATCAACATATCCACAACCTCTTGAGTAGTTGGCGTTGGCAGCTGAGAGGGATGGAGATTTTTGAAGTATTCAATGCTCGAACGACCCATCAAAGCTGACGGTTCGCGAGGAATTTCTGTATCGTTGTCGTCGAGAACAATAGGATTTGAAGGACTAGTACCACAATCCACACTAGGGAGGGTTGTAAGTTTGGATGGTCTGACACCAGCGATAAGACCAGCGTGACCAAGAAGGGCTTTTTGGTTGCGAAGAAAATGAGAAGGGAGAGGCTCGGAGGGATCAGGAAGAGGAATAGCAGGAGGTGGAGGGCGTGGTGTGCTCGACTTTTGCTTTGGCACTTGCTTGCTTGCCTGAGTAGACTTTCTTGTTTCTACTGACGTTTGTGGCCGAACACGGGGCGACTCACTACGTGTTGTTGAATCCTGACATGATTGGGGTTGACTCGAAGGCAAAGATTGAAGCAACAAGGGACCAGATGAGCCTCCTGGAAGGCTCAACGACGGGGCTATTGGATTGATCGATGGTTCAGAATTTGTATGGGAGCCAGGAAGTGCAATGGTCCCCACATTTTGTGCTGATGGACCGAAGCCCCAACACTGCGGCCCAGCAGATGCCGCACTTGGTAAAGCCAAAGCAGGTGATGGTGACCTACCTCTTGCCAAAGGCGAAGGAGGAGGCGAACCGAAGAGAGAGTCTTCATCTTGTGGCAGATCCTCACTTTCTTGCTCGATGATTTCTGATAACATTCCAGGCTGTAAGGGGAAACGAGGTCAGGGGATGAAAAAGAATTCAATGGCAGAGAACCAGACCCCAAACTTGAGATAGTTTCACTTTGGTGCGTTTTTTATGTGATATTCAAGCAGATGTTTTCAAAAAAAGGCCAAACAAGAGCAAATTGAATCCGGATTGGCCACTCGAGTGTCGCAAGACAAAAAAGACAATGTAGCACTCCCTGGCAAAATCTTTTTACGATGAGAGGATAAGGATAAGGGACAAACAATGCAATATACCTTGAAAGAAAGCTTTTGAGACCCCGAATGCGGTGTCTGGGGTCACAGTTGTATTTGGTTGTGTACTGCGCGTCGTCGTCGAGAGCGACACAGTGCTGGCTACACGACTCACTGGCCTCTTTTCCATAATCCCCCATGGCCTCGTCCCGCCTCCCAAAGCCTTCTAGGAAGTCTGGCCCAGATGCCTCTCGGTATGTCGTCCTTTTCTCTCCCCCGCTGTCTTCCTGACTTTTCCTAGTCGTTCTGCCTGGTCTGGGCCCCGTGCGTCCCCAACATACGCCCCGTCTAGTTTATCTCCTCGCCCCCAGGTTTCTGCTCAGCAGAGCCCGCCATACGCACAGACCAACGGTGCACGCCCATCAGAACCCACCCATGATCGTGTTCTCCGATCCCTAGTTGGCCTCACCGTGTGTCGATTGTCCCCCCCACCCCTTGCCGTATCAGTTATTCATCATTTATAGGGGACCACCGTTACTCTGGTTACTAAAACTGGCCTTCGCTATGAAGGCGTTGTCGGTTCCACTTCGAACGAAGGCGATACTACCGGTGTCACCCTCAGGGACGCCAAGGATCTTACAGCACCCGGCGCTCCTCTGAGAGACTCTTTCTTCATCGCTGCAACAAATATCGATAGCTATACCTCAGGGCCTGCTGATGCAAAGCCCGCAAATGGCGATAGTGAGCCGCAGTAATCAATCGTTCTTTGCCGTCGTTCATCTACATTCCAGCCTTCAGAATAGATACCGATATTAGCCAGAAAAGGCCTAATCAAGGTCGTGAGCGCGAGCTTCAAGTCTGGCAGCCCGATACCAACGCTCCTCCCATCGCGGGTGTCGACGATACCTTTGGTACTTCCTCAGGTGACACCGTTTGGGATCAATTTGCTGTTAATGAGAATCTATTCGGAGTCACCGGCAGTTTCAACGAAGACGATTACACCACGAAGCTCGATCGCAACGCTGTAGGTTTTAAGGAGCGCGAAATTGAGGCCCAGCGTATCGCTACAGAAATTTTAAGCGTATGTACCCAGCTATGTGACTGTGGTTGAGATTTCTTTCGGCCTCTGACTCTATGCGATTTTGTAACTCTTAACAGGCTTCAACCAATAACCCACATGTTCGCGAGGAACGCGGCATAGATGATACCAGTGTTAATGAAGAAGACAAGTGAGTCTCTACTGGATGCTCTTATGATATACTTTGGTCGTAATATTTGGCTAGATATGGTGCTGTCGTCCGAGGTCAAAATGCATATATCCCTCCCGGGGCACGGAAGGGTGCAGGTGGTGCACTTTCTCCTCCATCAAACCCTTCCACTAGTTTGGCCACTACTACCACTAAGCAGGAAATACCTAAAGTTTCCGTCAACGGGCCTGATGGTGCTACAGTTGTTCAGGTTCAGTCTCAGTCAGAAAAGGACCGATCACGTGCTTCTGGAGTTGCCGCTACTTCTCGGGTATGCCAGCAGTATCACTGCACAGTAGGGATATCTCTTGATTTGAGTTTTAAGCAGGACCCTACACCCGCTTTTCGTGTTTTCATTGTCGAAGAGAGGCAACGCCTTCATGAGAAACGTCAAAAGCTCGCTAAAAACGAGCTGAAAAAGTGTGTAGATGAATTTGTGAGATTCAGTGAAACCTTCAAGGTATGCAACTCTGTTGCTAATATGCACTGTTTCACTCAAACTTTAAATCATTCAGCTCAAGGAACCGATTCCAGACGACCTTGTTTCCATCCTCGCAAAAGATGAAGAGAAGCAACGTGCCATCAAAGAGAAAGCTAAGAGAGATTCTGAATCATCCTCGGCTCGCACTATCGGTGCTTCTAATGCCGTCACAGCGTCGAGAGGTGTGGGCATTAGCAATGTCCTCAAGGGTGCCATGAAGCAACCTGGTGGTACACCTACCTCCGGGGCAGGTGTACAAAAACCATCGATCTCTCAAAAGCCTTCTTCATCCTCCACCGGACAGCGCGCACCAGGTATTAGCCAGAAACCAGCAGGCCCCACAGCGTCGAAATCTGAAACAGCTGTAAAGAAAATTCCGATGTATATTCAGCCCATTCCGCCATTTAAAGGTGGCAAAGTGAAGCAAACTTCGGCGCCAGTTTTGTCTTCTGCTGGTGTGAGTGGTGCAACAGCGTCAGTGATGACTGCAACCATGGCTACGACCGCTACAGCAAGTGTAGCAACACCTGCCTCGCCGACAATTGCTACGAGTGCAAATAAATTAAATGTTAATGCTTCTTCGTTTATGCCGACTCATAAGGTGAGCTGTGTAGATTGTGCTCATACCCCTGTGAGCAACCGTTTATTAACATAGACTTCCGCGTTTAAGGGTTCCCCGGCGGTCGTCTCGACCCCCACGAATGTCGCGTCCCCGAAGCTCAAGACAGATACAGGTTCTAACCAATTCTTTGGCGTTCGACCTCCAAAGAGGAGTAGCGTTACGCATATCAAAGATGACTTCAATCCGTTCAAAAATGGTAAATCCGTAGATGCCGGTCAAGTTGGTTCGTTTCTACTATCCGCGATGAATTCTGTTGTTGCGTGTTGACGAGATTTTCCCTTATCGTAGCTCCTCAGTGGCCGTATCATGGTAAACGTTATGCGCAGATTTTCCCCACAAACTCCCATCCACCATCTAGTCACCCATCACACACAACCGGTGGGGCCAATTCCGGAAACGCAGGGGGAAATGCAAGTGGACCGCCTATTCAACAGCACGCTCCTCCTCCACCGTATGAAGAAGATCCCAATGCACAGGCTGCTGCTGCTGCCGCCGCCGCCGCCGCTTCTGCCACACGCAGCGTTTATATGTACCCTTATCCCCAATATGCTTATCACGGTCAGGTTGGTTTTCCTTTCGGCTTTTCATTTCTTGGGTATCTGCACCTCTTTGAATACCCGCGTTGTTCTCGTACTTTGACTTTGACCTCTTTTGGTTTAATCATTCGTTATGTTCGAACATGCTGACGTCTTCATGTTAGCCTGTGATGGCTCCTGGTCCACCCGGGACGGCATATATGCCTCCTTTCATGCAACCTGTATCTTATCCTCCTGGTATGCCTCCTCCAAATGGTATGTAGATAACTCTCTTCATTATGTTTATTCTGATATACTTTTGTGTATTTAGCTATGTACACACCTCCCATGGGTCAAATGCCACGTGAGTTTCTGAAACCTATGGTAGCAGAAGCACACTAAACATGTTCGCTTCGGGACAGCCTACATGCCACCGCCACCGCCAGGACCGTACCCTCCTCCTCCTAACGGTACTACCGCTCCTCGACCTTCTATGCCACCCACGCCTATCCCAGCGCACGCACACCCATACTACCACCATCAAAGTCCGCAACGTATGTAGTATTTTTGCCTTGTTATCATTTCCCCGCTGATTGCCTCATCTCGATTAATCTAGTCCAACATGCTGTTCCCTACTCGATGATGATGGCACCACCACCCACAGGTGTCCCTCCCCACCCCTATGAAAATGGACCACCACCACCTATGCAAATGGGAGGACACGTATGAGTTTTGAGACATGAAAGAAACTCTTCCGGTGTACTGGGAGAGGGGATTCAAGGTTGAAACGTGGTTTTTTCTATTTCTTTGATTGTGGGTGGTTGTCACGAGCTGAGTTTTGGGAGTAGGTATCAGGGATCGAAATGAATCCTTGGGATTGTTGGGTCTGATTGTCTGATCATTTCACGTTGGCTGATGAATGTTCGGGATGGAAATCACTACTTCACAAGCTTTGTCCTATCTGGGAAGATCAGGATCAAAATTCTCCTCTTCTCTTTTCTAGATGGAGCCGTTTCCCCCGGGGATTGGGTTGGGCTAACTTAAAGTAATATCCAGGGTTGGTGGTATGGTGGTGTATTTCTGATGCCTCTTTTTCACTTTGCTTTGTGTGATCATTGTCCTTGTGTCGTTCGCTATCCGTTCACTCCACTGTTGTCTTCGTCATCATTTCGCTCACACCTATGTAGTTCTTGTTTTCTTCCCCCTCTGTACAGCTGTGGCCAAGCGCTGGATCTGGCTGTTTCTTGTTGAGGTTAATTTTTTCTAGCGGTTGGTTAGTCGAGAAGGTGAGAGGGAAGGGAAGTACCCACATATCCGAAACACACCCTCCCATGTCTGCATACATACCTACGCATTGCGCTCGTATATCTGTCATGTCTGTCCTCTACCTTTCATAGGTATATATATGCCTCTCCTTCTTGTCTATGCCATATGATTCCTACTCCGCCTAACCTCTCTATTGTTGTCTCTGTCACGTGGAAAAATATAGCACTTTCTTTCTTGTGTTATTCTGTTTCTAGTATGTCCTTTTTAATGTGTTATGTACACTATTGTGCAATTACTGTGCGATCTTGTATGGACTATAGAGCTGTTACATGCTGTGCGGTGAAAGCTCACTGAATGGACTTCAAAACCAAGTACGATGATTCATGTGGCACGATATCAGTATACTCTGTTAGTTCGGTGCTTATTTTCTATAATATTACTACATAACATGTTTACATGCAGGGAGATACTATCTTTAGGAGTAAGAGATTGTAACATGCTCAAGTCGCTTCTGAGAAAAGTTTTTCTATTAAAATGAGGTTTGATGTTGAGTCGAACAAAGAACGGACAACGCAAAAAAAAGTGAATCAAGAGTTTGTTAAGAAGATGAGTTCAAGAGCGTGGTATGAAGAATGAAGAAAAACCAAAGGATATGGAAAATGACTATGTGGTGTAACATGACTTCTCAACCTTCTTCAACAACCCCTTCAACGTATTGCTAGAACGATGACAGTTTGTTTGCAGCCACGTCTCCATGTCCTTCCTAATCAAAGCCAACTCATCACAAATGGGTAGAGTACCGTCTGGCTTGACTAAACACGAATTGAGAAGTACATCAAATATCCTATTCCATATATCGCCTTGCCAGTATCGTTTGAGTGGTGTACTCATTTTGTATCGCTGCGTTGGCGAATTGGGAACTAGAGCAACAGAGCTCGCTTGAATGTATTTCCCAAAGAGCATACAATAAATAATCCCAACAAGACCAAAGTAGTCTGTCTGGAACGTCCAGGGTCTGCCTTCTCTCATTTCAAAACAGTCTCTTTCATCTGTAGGCCAATCTGTCAGATATTCTTGGCCAGAAGGAAACATCTTCGTGTCGATCGTTCGTCCAAAATCTATGACTTTGAGACCTTTGTAGGACCATCCACCATCACCAGACGGCTGGTAAGTTGCATTCCATGCTGAAGCTCCTCCGGGGATATCTTCAAGACGGAGGAGGCAATTATCAATTTTGAGATCACCGTGAATAAAACCAGCTGCATGTATGCCCTCGACGAGGCGGATGAGTTCGATGGAGAAAAACATGACAAGGAGTTCGTCTAGACATGCGCCTTGCTGGGATACACCTGCTGACACAGCATTGTTGATTACGTTGAGAAGCATGCCTTGGGGACAGAGATCGAGGATGAGGAAGGATTCATCAGAGTATGCATAGAGCGCGTGCGGAGAGACCAATGAACGGCGGAGGGAAGATGGGAGAGAAGAATGCAGACAACGGAGTATATGGTACTCCCATGTACTGCGTGGGCGGACAACTTTGACTGCGACCAAAGGAGTAGATTCTTCCTCATCAAGGTCATCGTCTAGGTCTAGATCGTCATCATCTTCCGGTGGTGTACGGTTGCCGAGATCTTTCGCTTTAAACACGGAACCATAACCACCCTCCCCTAGCTTTTCACTGACCAATAGGCGATGACCATTGAGCGTTAATGTATATGTTGACAGATCAAAGCCATTGTTGGAAGCACCACTTGTTTTTCTCAATCTCTTCGCAAACTTCTGCAGGGATTCCAATTGATCCGACGTCTGATTATGCAGATCATTAAATTGAGCATCGGAAGGTACTCTTGACAATAGTGAAGATAAAATTGTGGGATCGAAGGGGTTACAAGGATTGGGGAATTGTGTGTTTTGGCTTAGAGACAATTTCTCTGCCAGAGTCAGGGAAGCGGTTCTCTCCTCTAACACAGCGACGGCATGGTAATTCCGCGGCTGAGGCTGCTGTTCGTCATAATATTCTTCTCCTTCGTCATGCTCCAGTCCTTTTTCCGTTTCGCGTAGTTCAGTAGCGAGCCGCTCTGCATTGATAAGAGCCTCACGTTCTCCAATTTGCTGTGGTGGGATGAATACACTACTTCTCGGTGAGCCATCTCCCTCAGCCTCTTTTCCTGATTCGTAGTAGCCATTCTTGGGCGTATCACTCAGAGTGTACTCGCATGTACGTTCTGTTATCGGTGTCATGACGTTGAATCGGCCAAAGCGACCACCGAGAGGTGCGTCTTTGTAATACTCCTGGTCTTCATACTCTTCGTCTACCACATCTTCGGCTACTGGCGTCTCAAAATGCAACGAGTCCTGTTCTTCAACATATTCATTATCATATTCCTCAACCTCAGCCTGTTTGGGGATATATTCCTGTAAGACATCCAGGTCCTCCTTTTCATGCACGGATGTTGGCATAGCTCTCGATCTTCTACCTTGGGCAGTCGACGTCTCGTCTGGTAGTGGAGCTCCTTGTCTCTGAGGATCGCGAAAGGGTGTGAAGGCAGGCATTTTATCTGCAAAAGGTGTAAACGCTGCATTTGGAGTTTTCGATGTGAATGGCTTGAAAACATTTTGAGCTTGAATCCCACCACCTTCTGTAACCTCACCAGGTCGACTGAAGACCTTGAACGGCAACTTCGCACTTCCGTCAACGAACGGTTTGAACGCTCGGGACTCCGTTATTTCCTTCTTGGTCTCCTCAGGCTTGAGGGTACTACGGTGCGGCACAAATTTCGTGCTGTTCTTTGCCGGTGCAAAAACTTTGGAAAATACTTTACCAGTGAGCTTTTCATCAGCAGGAGGAGGTTCAAGCACAGAGTTGGGATGATTCTCATTTTGTCCTGAGGATGTAATCGAGTCTTTGATTCCTAGAACTGGACGTGGCGTTGCTGCCGGTGTCTTTCGAGCATCAGGATCCATGAAAGGCGTGAACTAGAGGATTTCAAACAAGGGCTAAAAGCAAAGAAGGTACACACGTACTTTGGCTGCAGAAGTAGCATGGTTTGGTTGCACATTCTCGTCAACAAATGGACGGACTGCGAAGCGATAGAAGTCAAATGGGATTTCAGATAGATAGATTCGGATTGAGACTCACATGAAGTTTGAGGGTTGACATTCTCGTTCTCGCGCGTAAATGTTAGACGTGGTGGTACAATTGGTGTCACGGGCTCAACCTTTCTGACAGGCGCGTGTTTACTTCCGGGAAGTATTTTCGTCTTTTCTGGTGAGTTGTACATCCCAAACACATCCGCGAGGGCCTCTTTTGTGTTTATCGTGACTGTAGGTTCTGCTCCCGCCATCATGCCCTTTCTCCGTGTCATGTTCTTGGTTGATTGTATACCATCGTCAATTTGCGTCGAAGAAGCCGTGTACATTGTTTTCGCTGCAGGTGGAGGCCCCCACTTCTTGCCTAGAAGCCCCATTGAGCGTGCACGCGCCTCCTGTATGCTGTATTCCATCCCATCAGAGAACAGCAAGTTCAAGTTGAACCTGAGTTTTTCCGGGCGCTTATCCGGCGCTGGGGGGGCCATCATGAGTGCATAACGAGAGGCAGCGGTAGAGGATGTTGAAACCAGGTTGACCATTGAGTCTGGTGAAGATCGAGATGAGCTAGAGGCCGCAACGGGCGCGCGTTTCTTGAGAGGATTCTTCCTCAGGGCATCTTCGACTGGATTTCCCGATGAAGAGGATTTTGTAGCAGCCTGAGAGGAGGGCAGTGTAGAGGATGGATCGCTCGCACGAGCCTGAAAATCTTTGTATTTACTTTTGAGGCGCTCTAACGGTCTGACTTGCTTCTTTATTCCCCTTCGATAAATCATATCTGCGTCCTGCTTCCTGTGGTCAAGGTCGCATACCAAAGAACAATCATAGATACCCAGACCTGCGACTCACCTCCCAGACAGCTCCAACGCATTAGCATATTCTTCGTATAGCAGAGAATACGAAATTCCAATGCTGTTGGTAATCAGATATTTGTAGATCGAGAGTGCACCATGGCGTTCACAATGCTTCGCATACATTGTCCACAGCTTTAGATAGCGCAGGTCAGTTTTGTAGGATGGATCATTCTTGAACTTCCTCGTGGACTCCTCCAGAAGCTCTATAAGCCCTGATTTTGTATCGCCTTCGCTATAGTTCTTGATTGTCCACTGTACAAATTCGTGATAGACTGCCAGAGGATCTTCCTCCTCCTCAAATGCAGTTTCGAGTCTGTTGCGAAATTGCTGTCGCTGATGTTCGCGCTCATCTTGCATTGGAACTGATAATGAGATGTGGTCACAGTTCAACACTCGATCGCGTCGCCCAGATCACGTAGTCACACATTAGACTAAGAATCAAAGTTCATTGTCTCAGCCCTTCTTTGCCTCTTGCACAATTGCTAATGATCACAACCCACCCACCTTCACAAATGGTCTTTTCCACATCGGCAAACAATTCCGAGGCGGTGAGAAGATGATACGAAATAATCTATATGGACAAAGTGTAATGGGTCTCGCATGCTCCGTCATTTTGCCCGAGTTCTGGGATCTTAAACATGGCTCAAGCTTGTTCAGCACTGTTCTGGATATATATAAAAACCTTCTTGCTAAAGAAGGTCTAAGGTAGATGAAACATTTCTTTCCATTTCCACAGGGTACTGAACGAGAAATATGAGAGCCCGCTGGGAAGACGGAAGTGTGGTTTTGAAAGAACTAGACTTGAGCGCTCTTGTCGAAATGCCGGTTGAAAAATAATATATCTCGTGACGTGTTTGATGCAACTCTTTCCTTCACCAGGCTTTGGAATCGGATTTGGTGCCACGTGGATAAATGGTGAATGCGTCTTGTAGATGAATTCTTCGTCTAGAATTCGTATTCCGTGTTGGCACCATTGGTGGCGAGGAGATGGTTCAATGGCAACGAGTCTCAGCTGGTGCAATAGGCGAACATCTCCTTGTCCTCTCACTCCTGCCTCCTTTCAAAAACCCCTTGATGCCCGAAGAGTCAGTGCGATATGACATGACTATCACTTTCAGTGATTTAGACATTTGGCTTCCAAAGGAACTGGTCGAGGGGGTGATATCAAGGAGAATAGGAGGCTTAATCAATTGGTCCACAGGTTACATGTCTACAACCAGCGGGCGGTACAGGCCGAAGATCGCCGTCGCGAGATTGGGTACCAGCACGGATTAACCGGACAAAATTGTTTTTGTCACGATCAATTGGTAGGAGTAGAAGGGTGTGAACTATGGAGGATCGTCCGATTGGTTAAGAGAAAACTGTTTAGAGTTTATACAATCGTGCGAGTAAGAGTCCCAGACCGATGATCCTCTGGCTACCATGAGTGATTCCACAGTCCGTTTGTGGTATCGTAAGACTGCAATATTCAATGTCAGATGATTGTTCGCGGAAACTCGTTGATAAACATCTATGGCAATGGGTCACTCCTTGAGGACGCAAAACTGAAGAATGCGCAACCTCTGAGGACATCATGCATACACGTGCATAGAATGGTCTCAATGGGATATCACAACATGCACCTATGCACCTGCTCCACAAGATAAATCAGGAAACTTGATGAAGTCGTAGTTTATCAATCGGAATGGCGGAAAATGACAGACACCCAGTATTGCCATGAGACAAGCTTCAGCGCGCGCCTCCCATTCGGCCACGAAGTAGCCCAGTGATATCCAGCCCGCTCGTCATCCCGGAAACGGTTCGATTTGGAACGGGTCCCTCAGCTTCGTGAACCGGTGTTAGCGAAGTGGGTATATTGAAACCGTTAGCCTGAATTAGAGTGCGTTAATGTATTAGATACGAATAAGCGACAACCAAAAGACGCACCCCGGAGCCGAAATCGAATTTGAGCGTACTCGACTGAGCTCCGGTGCCTGCAAAAATATTAATCTTCCGTTTTTTCGGTTTCGGCAAGGGATCAGCAGCTGTGTTTGCTTGTTCCTCTGACGCTGCGCGTCCTGACAGCTTCTTAGATGTTGAATCTGTTTCTCGGGGGCGCCCAGGTTTCGTCGCCATCTTTCTATCCGGCATTTCGGACTCCCCATCAAAATCGTCTGCAGAAGTCTTCCGCTTACGGTGATTTGTAGTTGCTGATGGCTGCGTAGACTTTTCGGCCTTCGTTCTCGGTCTAGGCCTTGACTTCGGTTTCGTGACCTCAGCCTCTTTCTCTTTTGTATTGACAAGTAATGATTGAACCACCCCAACTTCCCCAGAATCTTCATCCTCTTCTACCACAGGCGACATCTTTCTTTGTTTGCGGGAAGGCCCCGGAGGGACTACCTCGTCGGACTCGCTTTCGGATTCTGTGCCCTTCTCGCGTCGTAATGAAGGTGCCTTGCGTTTGGAAGCGCTCTTTCCTCCTTCTGACCCTGGAGCAGAGGACTTAGTTGACTGAACGACAGCCTTCCTAGTTGCTTCATCGGATGCTTGGCGAGTTTTGAGTTCTTCAAACTCTTTCTGGAGTTCTGCAAGATCCTTTCTCGTATCTTCAAGCTCACGGTGATGCGTCTCCGCCTCCTCCTAGCATGAGACTGAGTATAGGAAGGTAGCGTCGGTCATAGACTAAATACCTTCCACATCGAGGCAGTTTCCTTGAGTTTTTCCACGTGTTTTTGTTCCTTCTCGATGCTTTTCGTGAGAACCTCCTTCTCCCTAGATAACCTATCTTGTAGTTCTTCGGTCTTGGCCTCAAGCTCGCTTGTCCGCTTGCGCAATCCATCCAGTTCTGCATCGCCTTCGTGTTCAAATCGCTTCCATTCCTCTACCTGGCGCTCCAGGTCGTAATTTTTGCGTTTCAAGCCTTCATTAAGGCCTTCCAGCTCAGAGCGTGACGACTGTGCATCCTCGAGTTGCAAGCTGATGCGCTCTAGCTTGTTAGATGTCGAAGTCAAAGAAGTCTGCAACTGCGCGTTTACTTCATGCAGTTTGCTGATATCTTTCTGCGTACCGTGAGTGAGTTACTAGCAGCAATTGACTGAGGAAGAACCAACCTCTGCGACATCTCTTTCTGAGCTTATGTTCTCGATTTCCACATCCTTGGACTGTAGCTGAGCAATTATAATAGAAAGCTTCTTTTTGAGAACTAATGCCAGCTCCTTCCTTTCTGAAGCCATCCTCTCATTCTCTTCCTCCAATTCCATTATTCGCTCCTCCAGCTCCCGTTCCTTAGCATAAAACATCGTTATCCGAAAGTCTCTTTGCAAACGAAGAAGTTTCTCCTCTCTCAATGCCTTCTGTTCATTCAGCACATTCATACGTTCCGTTTCGAGAGCAGAGACTGTACTAAGCTGAACACAACGGTAGTACGCGAGGAAATCTTCACATTCCTCGCGGAGACTTTTTTCTTTCTCGTGCCACCGTTGTTGAAAATCTTGCACGGCTTCCTTTGACCGATTGGCTTCCGCAGACAACCTGTCGTTTAATCTGTTGTTCAGATATTCCAGTGCCCGATTCCGCTGAACAAGGTCATCAATTTGAACTTGGTTTGCAACTTCTAGGGAAGGTGGAGTATCAGAGCGTCGTAGACTCGACATATATCTAAGCATGTCAACAAAGAAACGTTCTGAGTGCGTGAAGACATACCTGCAGTCGATCAGAATGGAACGAAGGTTCAAACGTTGATGCCATCAAAATCACGTGTTTTTTATTTTTTATTTTTTGCCCTACTGATTGATTTGTCCGGTATTCGCCGGATATGGCAGACCGACTCTGAATCACATCGTATCAACTAGGCTTGGCAAGTTATTTGGTCGATCATCGAATGAAGTGAAGGCACCTACCCCTCAAGGCGACCTCATGTTCATGTCGACGCGAACAATGTGGCGAGCTGGAAAGTGACCCTCCTATTAGTGACCCTCCTATTGCTCCATTGATATAACCAGTTTCTCTTCTACTTCAACAAAGACAATCTCCAGCGAGCTCTGTGTAATTTCTTATGGCACCAAAAATGATCAATCCCACCACGGGCGTCAAGGATGACGACATCATTGTCGCGTATGCCGTTTCTCACTTGAGGACACCTGAGAATTCAGTTTAATGCTCGTCTATAGATTTATGGGTCCCACTGGGTCAGGAAAGAGTTTCGTAAGTAGTTTTCCTCAGCAAACAGAGACAAAATCACATATAATGGCACTCAAGTTCATCGACCTCCTCACTCGCCAATTGGGCAAACGTGCTGGGAATTCGCTTGAATCTGTAACAACGGAGATTGGTGCCACTAGGATGCCTCTACCAGGAGATCCAAAGGAGAGAGAGATCGTCTTGATTGATACTCCCGGCTTCGATGGTACTATGAAGTCCGACATGGAGGTGCTAACCATGATCAATGAGTGGCTAGTAAAAACGTAGGGTTACTTTACTTCTTGAAGAACGAGGCCTTTGAAATATTGAAACAGATACAAACGCAATATTAAATTGAGCGGACTCATCTATCTCCACCGAATTACAGACAATCGTATAGGAGGTAACCCCTGCAAGAATATCCGAATGTTCAGCGAGCTATGTGGTGAGCTTGCAATGACACAGATTATCCTCGTGACAACAATGTGGCAGATGGTTGCACTGGAGACAGGTGAAATGAGAGAGAGAGAATTCATCAACGAGTACTGGAAAGTCCTGATCGACAAAGGCTCTAACGTTGATCGCTTGAGAAATGCAACTTATGAAGAGGCATGGGCGGTCGTATGGTCCATGCTCGAGAGGAGATTGAAGAAGGAAGCATCTGGACTAGTTTTGTTGCACGAGAAACAAGTCATTGGCGAACTACCCGCTGGCGTAACCTCGTACACTAATCTTCACGAGCGACTGATCAAAAAACAAGAGTCGATGAATATATTGCTAGCACAAGTGGAAAATGCTGATGATCCTTATCTGAAGAGGGAGCTCAAGAAAGAGTGCCAAAAAATACAGCGAGAACTTGATCAAACCCTCAAGGAGGCCGAAGAACTGAAGCAGTCTATCTTTACAAAGATATTCTCGTTTCTCTACACCTTGCTCGCAGGGAAATCAAAGCGGTATGTCCAAGGTTTCGTGGTGGTATCGAAAGTTGTTCATCGACTCATCTCTTCAGTCGAGGGCCAAAATGAGGCTATCGGAACTTATTCAGGAAATGGATTTTGATGAGGCAAAGTGCATTTTGGATCTATATGGATCTGTACTCTTCTCCAGACCGATTTCATACCGATTTTATGTGTTCAGTAAACTGCCATTGATTTATAAACGATTATTTTCCGTGGTACCTGCCTTCTTCGAAAAGATTAAAGAACACATCTTTATACCATCTTTATGACGCGGTCAGTTTTTGAATCTTGCTCGGAAGTAATGCAGAAGATAGGTCCATAGTATGAATTGTATGATAGGCCATCTAGGAGCGGGAAAGGCTGCTACCAGTGGGCTAAGATTAGCCACACAATTAGCTTAACGGTCCACTTTTTGTCTGCCCTATTGAAGTAGGCTACGAGCAAGAATAGATCATTCTAGACATACAATGAGCAGACACGCATCCAATAGGCTGGAAACGACGAACGATATTGATATGTGATTTCTCGACAGTTTCACCGGCCCCCTGACATTGTACCTGGGCTGAAAAGATTTTCAGCCCAAGACAAGCCACTGGACAGTGTTTTTTTGAGATTCACGGAATATGCTTGTCGCCGACAAAAATACTGCAAAGACTAATCTACCATTTTTGCCTGTTTCCTTTGTTCAGCCCTGCTTTATGGAAGCATCACTGACGGCCTTCTTTGAACCGTTCTCCTCTTGATCTTTATTCAGTTAAAAGCTACATAAATATAATTTCCCGACTCAAATTTGTATAGACGGCCTGAGGTTCACCTCTGCTACTACGGCAATAATAGTGACCGTCGAAGTAGGTGCATTCTTACAGAGATATGTAATTACATTACACAAATGGTACCACTAGATATCTTCCCAGCTACTGGTAGGGTAGCCTAGTGTGCGATAGAGCATTCGATGGATGGCAAGACACGATCATGTTTCCAGAACACCTCTGCGTCCCGTTGAGCTCTAGGCTACATTGTACTTGCCAATAAAAAATTTATTTCCCATATTTTTATAAAAATCATCAAGTGCTCAAACACATCACATCTTTGTAAGTTGTCACGGAGTCCATCTTTAGCTGCAATTTCCAAAAAAGGATCTCTAGTTTCATATTACGCTTTGCGTATCCTTGTCTCTCACCCCCGGCTACCATGGCTGAGCCTGACTATAAGAACCTGGGCTTTAAAGATATCATTGTCGACCGCGACAACGCCGTAGTCACTATTTGGATGAACCGAGCCGAACAGTAAGCGAATCAAGCATTGAACGATACAACAGTGTCCCTAAATTTCAGAAACCTTCAGGAGAAACGTCATCAACAACAATATTATCGAAGAGCTTGTTCAAGTTTTCGAGTTGGTCGATTGCGATGACCGAGTGAGAGTGGTCATTCTGACAGCCGAACCGACCGCTCCTGCTTTCTGCTCTGGTGTATGGTTTTGTTCCAGTTGTCCTGCATACCGCTTCTGTTCATCTTAGTTGGTCCCAGGCCGACATCAGCGGTGGATGGCAAGTTCTGTTCAGAGAAGAAGCAGAGAGGGAAGGTCCTCAAGGTTAGTTTAATATTCCAGCGTTCCAGGATCGGCACCTCATAGTATCCCAGCTCATCGAGATGGTGGAGGACGTCTTTCCATGGCTGTCTACCGGTGCCGTAAAATCACAATCTCTGCCGTCAATGGACATAATGTATGTGTATAATTTAGCACGTCCATGCACCTTTTCACTGTTTTCCTTCTAGGCAGGAGTAGGCTTAACTGCTCTTCAACTGCCCTTTGATCTTCGCTTCGCATGGGCAGGAGCTAAACTCACCTTCCCTTTTGTGAAACGGGGTATTGTTCCCGAAGGTAGTTTCCGGATTCATCCTAGTCTTAATTCATTGATGTTTTCCTGAATTTAGCCACCTCAACCTACCTTCTCCCTCGACTCCTCGGTCATTCACGAGCCAATTCCCTCTTCCTCACCGGTGAAACCATAACACCTGAATCACCTCACATTCGTGATCTTTACCACCAGATCTTACCTACCCGTGATGCTGTGTACCCTGCAGCAAAGGCGCTGGCCGATGAGCTTGCTGCAAGTACATCCCAGACTTCTATTGCCTTTACCAAAAGCCTCCTACAACATCCAGGGGAAAGTATCGAAGAAAATCATCTTCTAGATTCCCGAGTTATGAAGATTACAGCCGCAAGCAAGGATGGTGAGGAAGGTATCCGGTCTTTCCTCGAGAAAAGAACCCCAAAGTTTGTTGGCGTTCTCTCCAGGGACTTGACGGACTGGTTCCCTTGGGTAAGCTATGTCCAGAGCATGCCACGATAATTTCTAATCTTGACTGGCTACAGTGGCGTAGGTTGGATGTTAAACATCGCAGAGCCAAGCTTTAATATGGGTATGTACGTATGAATAACATCTATTATGTTGCTGTATATAAATCAAACAATAAAATTTCCAATGATTTCTCGTTCGTCTATGACAAGCACATCCCGCTGATCAGGATACAGCGCACTAACGACCTCCGTTTCAAGCCAGCGTTTTTCTTCTGGCTTCCCGATAGGCTCGAGGGTATAGTGAATAGACAAGGCAGAGAGCACGCCGCCATAGGCATGTGAAATACCGGTATCGATGATGATAATCTTTCCGTTACATCTTGACACGATATTCTGAATTTTCACCGTTAGCCGGCTGTGCAAGAAGACATGTGAATAATGCATACATTGAAGTCAGGGGTATGTCCCATGATCATACGCCTTGTACCGGTCCTGGCTAGGATGCTTTCAATTTGAGCGCACACTTTCTCTTCGTCATCAAGTGCCCAGCCACGATACCAGACAGGTCCATTGGTATCGTACATATGTATTTCTTCGGGAGTTGTTCCTAAGATTCATCAATCTCAGTAACAACTCTGACATATCAGAAAAACATTGATATACCATGCGGTAGGCCAGGATAGGGATTAGGTGGGTGAGGGGGTGGCTGTACCCTGTACTGCAGTTTTCTCAGGAATCCTTCTGCAATCTCATTGATTCTCGTCGGGAATGGCGTCAAATCAGGGTATGTAGGCGACAGTCCACCGTGAACGAACGAGACTGCAGCATGTGAAAGTGGTTCGGCATCATCATAATATATCGAGTGGTCCTCTTCAGCATTGACCTCGTCCTTCTGGAAACGTAGATGTTTGACGTTTGTGGATGGGAAAGGAGTATTGGGAGGTCCAATGTGAGGGTGTAGAGGGAGTCGGGAGGTCGTGGTATAATTATTTGCCCAGGAACGACCAATAAACCCAGTACTCAGTGCTTTTTGACGGGCAGCAACCGAACCAAAGGTTTTGATTTCGGAAGGGTATACGTATCTTGGATGGAAGCAACACGACGTTATACTGTGTTCCTAACAAAGAGCTGCAAGAGACATATGTACCTCCAATCGCCGATAGCATTCATCCATTCGTGGTTGCCCAAATGCGAAAGGACTGTCCCACCAACTGCGGAAGCCTGCTCGCGTAGTCGTTCCATCAATGTGAACAGCGCAATGGTATCGTCCCCTCTAAGTGTGTAGAAATGAACCTCCGCCAACCTGGTTATGTGTTTCATAGGACAGCATACCTGTCAATAATGTCTCCCGTTTGAACAAAAAAATCTACATCTCCACTCCAGTCACCGTGGTCATCTATTACGCCAGAAAACTGCAAGACCCGCCTAGCATTTGGCAGATCTCCGTGTAAATCACCAACAGCTACTATATGTCGGGTGAACTTTGTCCGCATATTTGCTTCCACATGGGGACCAGCGGATGTCGGTACGGAGGATGGTGACCAAGCACGATACGGTAGGTTCTCCGAGAGTATTTGACGAAGGTTACCGCTTACTCTGAAGGCTCTTGAACCCGCAATCACCATTTTGTACGGCAACTCTGCGTGAGAAAGCAGCACAACTAGAGAGACGGCGACTAACACGAAAGCATTGTGACGTGCTAAGAGCATCTTTCCTATCGAAAGTGAATAATGGTGGCTTTCTGGGTCAATTTAGTTAACAGCTAAGAGTTCAAAACATATGTGCTGGCGATTGAATTAAGGAGTCTGAAGAAATGTACCGGCGTCTCATCCAAATTAGTCAGCTGGGCACTATGCTAGGGCGAGCTGACCAAATTAGACCTCCAATGTGGATAATCATCACTAGCATCATGAAGTGAAAATCTACTATACAGGACACAATGTCTGATTTGTTTTCAGTCGCCTTGATTCACCGTTATCGTTATTTCCCACGGCTCTGTTTTGCCTCGTCGTAGCTGCATAATGATGCCAGCTAGAACCTACCCGCTGCTCATCCTGTCAGTTTATCTGCAGCCCCAATCCTGACCACCTTCTATCTGTGGCACAACCGCCTGTAGTAATACAGCACTTCGCGTCTGTACCGATTTTCCATGACAGGTCGACATAGGGGACGGACCTGTTTTATTGGATGGGAGATCCTGCTGCCTCCATCCTGCTACTTGTGACTCACATCATGGAAACAACTCTGCCATACAACGACCACACGTACTTCTTGGACTCTTTGGAACTGCGTCTTAGCACTAGTTTTAAACTACTTGTTAGTATACAAGTGCAGAATTCTTTCTTTCTTTTGGTCAGCATGTGATCGTAGAGGTCCAATGATCGCGGGAATGACGTCAGGTGTCTGACTATGAAATGCACCCGAAATATAAGCTGGTCTCCCATCGACTTCTCTTCCACTACTTCAGTAATTAGAATATCATGTACTCTGCTCGACACGCCCACACAGTTCTCAGGCGCACCCTGCGCCCTCCAGTGATGTCTTCAAACGTGACCAGATTGAACTCGACCAGGTATGTTGTTAAATTCATGCGCCTGCCTGCGTGGGGTGGTTTGGTTTAAGCGACCTCGAAAACACAGACTCCAGCAGGTGGAACACGTTTTCCACTCTCGACTGTCTCATTTGAAAGACCAGTGCTGATGATTTATAACGCTCAGTACGATGCATGATAACGACCCGGAGGTGAGAAGCTTTGATTGCTGACTAATTAATTGCTGGCCTGAAGAAGCCACCTGCTTCAGGTTTTGGAAAGAGAGAAGCACCGAAATCTCACCCAATCTCAGCATAAGACTTCTACTCCCCACAAAAAGGATGCACCGGGCTGGAATGAGTATCTTGCTAGTGCATCGGAAGCAAATGTCAAAGTGAGAAGCAATCAGATTACTGATATTCATCTGACATTCATCATGCATAGGCTGACAAATTGACCACTGGTTCTCCAGAGGAGCTTCAGTCAGAGACTATCAGCTACCTAAAGGCTCGGCACGTGGATTTGGAAGGCACAGAGAACACCACGGCCTATTACACCCATGATACTGTCACGGGTCCCTTATCGGGTGCCAAAGCAAAGGAAGAGTCACAGATTCCAGAGGACCAGGAGTTTGGAGGTGATAAGTCACCCTTGCCCCGAAACTAATTCGCAAGATGCGATCTACAGAAAAATCAAGCAGACGTAAGCATTAACATTGGCATCAGCAGTGACATTTTGACTCACCATCCCAATCTGAACATAATTCGGTATCAAGATTCAAGCAGACAGAGGGCTAATATAAAAATTCATTTCATTGGGTGCTCACGCTTCCTTACGCTATCCTTCAGAGGATCTTATATCCGCACCCAGTTTTCTTGAATCCCTCCGAAGCTCTATCAAGTGCCGAATAGCCGAACACCAAATATCATGATATTGTGATGCAATTAAAAACTGTATGATTTCTACTGTTGCATGTTCTATGCTTGTCCAAGCAATTCTAGTCTTCTGCTTCTCCAGCCATGATGACGTCATCTTGAAAGTCGTCAAGATCTGTTTGCGGATATGAAAAAGAGATGGTCTCACCAATCTTGAGAACAGCTCGTACAAGCTGAAAAGGAACAACCTCAAAATTTGTCTATAGAGTGTGAAGAGGATAATACCTGAGTAGCCAACAAGTACTGCTGGCGTTTGGAGATCAGAGGATCGTACACGAACTGGTTCTTCATATCTGCAATCACTGAATTGAGGCTGAGACAATTGCGAAAACTGACAGCTCTCACCATTCTCGCCTTTATCCAGGCAATCGATTCCAAGCCGAGGGTTCTTCTCATTAATTTGCCTGCTGCGTACTTCTGCTAGGGTTTCAATGGGTGATAAACCACTGTTTTCAGCGAGAGCCAAAGGGACCGCTTCGAGGGCCGAGGCAAAGGCACGCATGGCATACTGCTCGATTGACGGGATCTAGGTCCGTAGATAAGTCACTTAAGCTTACATCTAGCTCCAAAAGCACAACGTACTTCGTCAGCGGCTCTTTCAACGGCTATCGCTGAGCTAATCTCAGCCGCGCCTCCACCGTAGACGACTCGATTATCAACAATCAGATTTCGGACTACACAGATGGCATCATGCAGTGCTCGCTTAGCCTCGTCCACAATCTAGAAGTTATGTGAGTCAGGATCGACGCTGTACAAAAACGGGGTTAATACGCGCCATCTTGCTACTTCCACGAACAAATATCGTCACTGCCCTACTATTGGCGCATTCCTCGATGACAAGCATCTTATCTCTTGTGGTGCCGAAGCTGAGCTCACGCACAATTCCAGCATGACCAAGTTTTTCGGCTGTGAGATCTTCGAAGCGGGGGACTATGCGACCTTGAGTAGCGATAGCGATTAACTATCTCGTGGTCAAGATTGCAAGACAATGAAGGGAAGAAAAGGAATAAGTACCTCAATCTCAGGTCCTCCAACCCATCGTACTGCAGGAAGCTCGTTTTGAAGCAAGAGGTGATTCGCTTCATCATCGAAACCCCACTGACAGATGACCAAGTTTGCGCCTGTATCCTGAACTCGCCTAATCATATCATTGAATTTCTCCTTCTCGTAGTCGCGTAGCCTCTTGAACTCCTCTACACTTGCAATATCAAGTTTGTGCTTAGTCTTGGGGCGCGGGGGCTCAAATGGACATGTGAGAATGGCAAGTTTGGCATCTTTGACGGCTGAGGGCATCTGGGGATGAGAGAAGTCCTTGTCGATAAGGACACCTTTGATAAGTTGGGTGTCTGCAAGCGAACCCCCAACTTTGCCCTCGACTTTGATGAGATCAAAAGAGACATCTTTTCGCTGGAGGTCGGCTACCGTAAGTACGGCATCGACAGCGATTTGAGCAAATTGCCGGTGTTCTTTTGACACACTGCACACCTAGATTAGGTTGACGACGTGGAAATGAGCAGGTGTACATACATTTTGCTTCCAAGGCTCGTCATAGCGGTCTTGAGCAAGTTTTCAGTATTGTCATGCGAGAACTCAACACGATCGCTGATACAGTCTAATTCTTTAACTGCAACCGCACATGCGCGATCAAAGCCATCTGCAATGCGAATGGGATGGATTCCACGGTCAAGAAGCTCTTCACTCTTTTCCAGGAGAGCACCTGCAAGGACTATACATCTAATTTAAGCCAAAGCGACCATAGCTTTAGTCAGGTTAGGAACATACCAACAACGCCAGTCGTTCCATCGCCAATCTCATCATCTTGACTTTTTGAGAGTTGCACAAGTAGTTTTGCAATCTGGTGTTCAACCTCCATTTGACTGAGGATGGTAGCACCATCATTGGTTACAGTAATTTCACCGTCTGGAGAGATCAGAATTTTATCAAGACCTGTGGGATGACTGGTTGGTGTATGATATCTCCGCAAATTTGGGTGTAACTTGCTGACCTCGAGGACCGAGAGATGTCCGGATAATGTTTGCTACTGTACGTGCAGCAAGGATATGAGACTGCCACAAGAAGAGTAAGAAAATTCAAAACTGGCCGATTCAACACAGACCTTGATTGCCTCAGCTCCGTGGACCCTGGTTTTCTTGCCTTGTTCTCGGACGATGATGAACGGCCTGCCATACTGCACAATATCAAAGAAAATTTCAAGCCGACACTACAGGCGACATACTTCATCCGTGGCGTAGACAGCATTATTTGCATCCATGGCAGTGGTAGCAGATGGGGCAGGGCACGTCGCGGAACGAGCTCAAGGCAGAGCGTGATGTGTGACGGTAACGACCGGGGAGCAGAATCAGCAGCGGTGCTCTTTTCATCTTTCTCTCGTACCTCTGTCTCGTACCACACCAGTACTCGCAGTTCGTTACAATAATGGAGCACGAAATTGACGGTTGGATCGAACAACTTAGCCAATGTAAGCAACTTTCTGAGGTAGACGTCAAGAAACTCTGCGACAAGGTCAGTGCTCCCGGATAAGCCCTGTATTATGTCCACACGTATCATCTGCTGCTCTGGCCTTGTGGCATGCACAACCACTGACATCATGGTCCTGTTTCTCTTCTAGACACGTGAGATTCTTATGGAGGAGTCAAACGTCCAACCCGTGAGGTGTCCAGTGACCGTTTGTGGTGATATCCATGGTCAATTCGTGAGTTCATCAGCCTCCTCGACCATAGTCAGAGTTGTTTATTTCTTTTCGCAACAGCACGATCTCTCTGAGCTCTTCCGTATTGGAGGAAATTCACCAGACACTAACTATCTCTTCATGGGCGACTACGTCGATCGAGGCTACTACTCTGTTGAAACAGTGACGCTACTCGTCGCTCTTAAGCTACGCTACAGGGACCGCGTAACCATCTTACGTGGAAACCACGAGTCCAGGCAGATTACCCAAGTATATGGCTTTTATGATGAATGTCTGCGTAAATACGGCAACGCCAATGTCTGGCGGTTCTTCACCGACCTCTTCGATTTCCTTCCCCTCACTGCTCTCATCGATAACCAAGTACGTATGCCTTTCCTTTGCTTGCCTTCTCACCTAGTCCTTGGTAATCCCATTTGGGATAACTGACGACCTTGCCTTTTTAATCGTCCATAACTCCTTGACTCCTTTGGAACGGTCACACCACACCATGTTGTTCTGTCCGCTTGCCCTCATTCTGCCGTTAGGCGATGACTTATACACCTTCTTCTCTAGATCTTCTGTTTACATGGTGGCCTATCACCATCCATTGACACCCTTGATCACGTGAGATCCATCGACAGAGTGCAAGAAGTGCCTCATGAGGGTCCAATGTGTGATCTCCTCTGGTCAGATCCTGACGATCGTTGTGGGTGGGGGATATCACCTCGCGGTGCTGGTTATACCTTTGGACAAGATATCTCGGAGGCGTTTAATCACAATAACGGGCTTACATTGGTTGCAAGAGCACATCAGTTAGTGATGGAAGGTGGGTAATATATCTATATCCTGCTTGTTGTAAACGCTCAAGTAATGATGCCACTTGCTTCAGGTTACAGCTGGGGCCAAGACAGGAATGTTGTGACAATATTCAGTGCCCCTAATTATTGTTATCGTTGCGGCAACCAGGCTGCAATCATGGAGATCGACGAAAAATTATCTTACAGCTTGTGGGTTGTCTATACATATACATATCGCTGGTCATTTTGCCCCTGACATCTTCCCACTTCAGCCTACAATTTGATCCAGCTCCGCGGGCAGGGGAACCTCTCGTTACAAGGCGTGTCCCCGATTACTTCCTTGTGAGTTTTGACCTGTTCTTCGGTCACTCGTATTGACTTTTCCCCTAATAGTGATCAATATCAATCTCAGCGAACCATAATAACGTACATTGTACCATGACCATAACAGAAAAACGAGAAGAGACACCATAGCCGCTTGACCTTCACTCTCGATCCACCCGACACCTTCCACTCGATAACATCTTTTCTTTTTCCCTTCACTTCACCTCCATCATATTTGCGCATGCAACATGTCACGTCGTATACCACTTGCAATGATGTTATGTCGTGTCATTTCCTTCGCCACTCTTTCTAAACCTTTGTATTGCCAACGGTTGCCTTTCAGGTTGTACAATATCTCTCCTTGACATTCATTTGGTTCTGTCTTCCGATCGGATAGCTTCTTTTCTTTTCTGAATTTGCTTCAAGCACGCTTCAACTCTTTCTCGTCTCTTTCTCAGTTACTAGCGAGTGCGCCTTGATACCCGCCAATCCTGTGTTTATCAAATCTGCTTCTGCTGTGATAAATTACGTACAATAATGCATTAGAATGGACTTTCTCTCTCGCAATCTACCCACACAAAGCACTGTTCAGCCTGATTCTCGAACGCGCCACCGATTATGTGAGTCGATAGAAGCAACTCTAACCAAAGAGTCGGTGCTCACTTCCAATTCTTAGTTGGCTGGCCATTGGGCTTACTGGACTTCCAATCTTGTGATGGTAAATATGATCTCTCTAGATTATCTGAGCCACACTTCCAGGGAATCCTGCGACTTGTTTCATCCGATTAAGTCTCTCGTATACGAGCGCCGAGCGTCGAACGCCACTATTTCATTTCTCTGCTTGTAATTAGCTTGCAACTTGTACAAGGAGTTCTTCTCTCAATACCAAATCTGACACAGTACTCTCACTTGACATTGAATGGCGAGGGAGATGAGAAGCCGCCTGACCGATACATGTTGTCCGGACGTCAGCTCCACTCCGTTCAGCCCAATTAGCTTAATTATAGTCCTGACAAGAAAGCTTTTGCCATATTCTGGAAACAGACGGCCTCTCGCGACAGAAAATGTGACCTTGCCCTACAGGATAGCCTGTCTGCCTAGCTCAAATCTGTCGAAAGCTTGATATATATTAGAAGCAAGTACTCAGTCCGACACGAATATATGTGAACGGCTGAGGTTTGTTGTTCTACACTAGAGTCCTTTATAAGTAATATCAGCACAGTGTGGACTACACAGTTCTGGTCCAAGCATTGGTAGAACTGTATAGTTGGTCCCAGTGCTCGGCAGTGTTAACCGGATAAGATCAAAGTGATCCGTAATTAGATTGTCTTTGTGACATCACGCCTCATATAGACTTGTAGTAGTGTTGGAAGAGAGGTGTGTTGGAAGGAGTTACCAGCAGCGGCGGACCTAGCTTACCAGGCTTAATCCTGACTCCATATGTTTTGATTAAAGACTAGGCTACCTTTATCTATACCACAACGGGTATGACTATAGCAGGTAGTCGCACAATTCCTATAATAATAGGAGCTGACGTGAGATGTCGTCAAGCAATCTCGTTCAACCGCATAGGGGAAGTAACAAGCCGATAATCACGTAAAGAAACCTATAGCAGCCATATGGGGTATAGAGTATGCACTTGGACATAGTTGATAATGTATGTGACGATGATGCAGAGGTTTATAAACCTATTCTCATGTCAATAAGTAGAAGTGCGTTCAATTTGTGTGTTGTCTAGGCCAGAAAATCCCTGGCACTTACCTCAGAAATATTTTTCTTCTCTTTATTCCCTCAACTGGAGAGTGTACGTACTGGTGTAGTAAGACTAGTCTGGAGCGGCAGTTGGAAGTATAATTTATTTCTTCTACTCTCGACATAATTTCATCTTCCTCTCTCTACTTCCTCTCTCTACTCTTCATCTCTTAGGACTTTGACTTTTGCCTTCTTTATTCCTTCACTGTCTTTACTACTTTGTCATTTCTGAATCTTTAATCTACTTCTTCTTAGTTTCTTCTTTTGTACCACTCTTGCTTCAAACCATTCTGGCTTTAACAAGGTTTGTTCCTTGTTTTCTTCTTTCATTAAGATACTTAAGGTAATGTAGGCCCTTGTTATGTTGTTAAGTGAGAAGTGAGAAGACAAGATAGAAGATAGATCCAGTTCAGGTGGGATTACTAAGTTAAATAGCAGTACAAAGTTAGTAGAGTGGCTGTAGCTGATAGCATCTACAATGGTGAATAGTGGGTTGATCAGAGTGAGAGATACCGCATGATGGTATCTTCAGTGACAGTTTGATATATCAAATTGGCTATAGAACATATGTTACCTTAAAGACTGAATGTAATTGATAAAATCAGACCACAGGTGATGAATAGGAGGTCCTAGCAATCTTAGAAACTGCTATGATAACTCAAAAGTCATCCAGTAGACTGTGGACAACTGTAAATGACTAGAAGTCAAAAATGCATCTACAGCAAGTTGTACATGGTGTCAGGTGACACAATCTTGAAGCTAAGTCCAACTATAATGAGATTGTACAGAGCACATCTAACAATAATCTAATATGGGCCCAACAAGATTAAAGATTATTCGTTCGAATAAGATCTCGACAAAGGTTGGGCACATGGTCCCTCAAATTGGACAGGCGCACCGAATGCAGAGTGTTAATGGAATTCCGAAGAGACAGTTCAACTAATTTCAATATTCTGTTCCATAAACGAGTCTGCCGGAAATATATGGGTGATCAGAAATGTGACTCCAAATGGGTACTGCTGTATGTCAGCGTAATGGTTTGTCTGATCAGCAATACGTTGCTCAGTCTGTTGGGCACCTCCACAGCGAATAAGATAGCATGAATCGTGAAATGACAGTTCATTCCTTGGATAGGCTCATCGTGTTGGCGCCGAAGGTATGTAAGTTGCATTTCGGCAATAATGAGATTCGTGGAGTGGATCCTGACTCTTCTGAGTGGGTCACTGCGGATGGATGGATGGCTTGCCGCATTCCTGTGGGTAAAACCAGATCTCGTTTGACTACCGGTGGTTTCATCTGACACCAACGGTTGCATTAACAGGATATAGTTACATACAAATACATCTACAAATACAAAACAACGAAGAAAAATCAATGTATCGGGAAATCTTCGGGCATTCCCCTCATCCTTCTCATCTCTGGTGGCATATTCAAATTCATGCCAGATGGCGGCATACCTCGTTGTGACATACCACCCATTCCAGCCATACCACCACCAGGCATCCCTACATTTACATTCATCCCACCCATGTGTCCTGGTGGGCCTCTCATTGGTGATGCCCCAGAATCATTGTTAAAGAACTGGCCTGGAGGCCCAGCATTGAACGGCGCACCAGGGAAACCCTGGCGCATGTTCATAACAGATGAACCAGGAAATCCGCTAGAAGGGAAGTTCATTTGTGCACTAGGTGGGGGTCCGTGAGGATGTCCCCCGCCTTGGACCATTTGCGGTTGCATTCCCGGAGGCATATTATGGAAGTCGCCTCGAGGATCACTACTCCGCATAGGAGTTTGATGGCGTGCACCGGGGTGAAATGCACCTGGTGGAGGCTGTTGACCTAGGTGGGGTATAGACCCGGGATGACCTGGAGGGAGATGGTGGCCATGTTGTGGGACATGAATTTGAGTTTGAATATCAGGGCTGTCATCTTCTAACTCTTTCCTGATGACTTCTAATAATGGAGTCGGATTGTAGTAGAGATCGGAGTCTTTGTCCACATGGAATCTAGTGCATCGGGATAAGAGACTGCTGGAGTCTATTGTCAATGAAGGACAGTGGTACACACTGCTGGGTTCCAATATCCCATTGAGGGCCTCGCTCGGCACGAGCCGTCATGAGTAAGGAATTCCATTCTGATGCACTTTCCTGTAAAGAGATTTGAAAAGTCAGCAAGTGTACAAGCCAAGATTGCGAAAGACTCAGCTACGCACAGCAGCAGAAGCCAAGTCAGGATTTGTCTGGAAGGTTTCTACGGCAATAGCACGCTGCTTTGCAAGTTTTTTCACTTCTGCGTTCAGTTTATTGCCTATGCGCTGGGCATTGTGCCGAGGCACATGTATTCTAATGACCTTGGCTGATTTTGTGACTGGAGCCATTTCGAGAATGCAAATGTAACCTTTGCATAAGTTTGTGTCTTATGATCTACCATTCACGTGACACATAATGTGAAATCAAAAGAGGCCCTGGCCCTCAGCCCCGAGGGAGGTTAAGTTTTCGAGCTTCAAGAGGCTTCTTCCAGGGTCAAGTTCAGGACGAGAGAGAATTTAGAATTTGGACCATCAAGTGTGCTCGATCGGGTCTTCGTGGAACACTCGTTTACAGTGAATATTACGTAACATGCATTCCACACCAATCTCATCACTTTGTCCTATGATACTATGACTGACTTCGGATTACGTATAGGACCCAGAGTCTCTGAAGAGATAGAACATGACCACAAGGTATGGATCCGGCCAGGGTATCAGCCTCCCCTACGGCCTGTCAAGAAGCCACGCCACTCCAGCAATTGGAATGTGGATAATTGTTCTTCTGCAGCCACAGAGGGTGACCTATCTCTGCTTGCACGGATGGGTTTGGACAGATCGTCAGGAACAGGAAATGCAGACTTTGACAGTCGACATTATCCGAAGCAAGATGGAGATACAATTGAGCCCATCACGGACACAATCACACCAAACAAACACCTTGTGTCGCCTGCGCGTAGGCATGGCAATGGCAATGCTACAGGGATGGCTTTGTTGACTGATGATAGCTTCATCAACAGTGAAATCTTGGATACTCGTGCCTCTCGCAGCCCACTGACAGGCAAGATATTAGTGTGTAGTCAATGTTCTCCTATCGTGTCGCCTGCTTCTGATTTTTCATCCTAAGCCATCGTCTGGTGGTCATACTCTACGGGACTCCCGTGCTAATTCTTCTTGGAGGCACGCTTCAAACGTTGATAGCCCCAGCAAACCAGCTGTCATCTTTTCTAGTGTCTCAAACTCTACGTCAAGCAGGGTTGAAAGCCCTGAGTGGTCTCGATCATCGCTGAAGGATAGAATTGCACCTCTCGTACGACAGAACTTCAAGCTCCGTATCAGCCAAAATCATTTTGTACCTAATTCAAACCAGGATGAACAATCCCTAGATGATGAAAGTTTGGATGCAATTCTTACCCCCGAGCTCTGCAATTCTATATTTAACTCTCTGAATGCAACACGTTCTCAATTAGCTGAGAAGAGAGCGGCCCAATTATTTCAGCAAGACCTTCATTCAGCCATTACCAAACAAGACAAGGATCAATGTATCGAACCACCGACAGACCCCCCTACGACTCCTCTTGGGTCCATATCCCTCCACCTAGCCAACGCGCAAGCCCAGCTGCCCCTTCCGACTCCGACACTTGAACAAGTGTCAGACATAGAGGTCCATTCTGGTCATCAGCAACTCACCTATGCCAGCCCGGCTGGCAACGCTCCTGCCACTCTTTCGGATCAACATATTGTTTCAACTGACTTAGATGCACCCCTGGTGGATGCTCAGAGAAAATCAATATCCCTTCCACTCAACTCTGCGATCTTCAATCGAGCGCATAATCTGCCCACACCTCCAAACACCGCTTCCCCACTCAGTACCGCGTTTTATGCTCATATGCAACATAGTCGGAATGTGAGCTCACAATCATCACTCAGTGATGGGCGACCTAGGACGTCGCCCAATGCCACGCGATATTCTAGGTCGCCATTGGTTCGACCCCGAAGATCTGCGTCCCCGTTGCGTTTCCGAAGATCGCGATCCCCCCTACGATGGGATCCCAGTTACTCAAACAGTCGTCGTCAACCCACCTCAGTTCATTGTCAGAATATTTCGCCGTCTTGTTCGCACGATCGGGGAATGTCCCCAGTGCATTCCCCACGGTCCCTTGCTAAGGAACCATCAGAACACAGGCCACCAACGTCCCAAGAACGATATGTTCAAGAAGGAAGGAAGAATAAGGAAGGGGAAAGAGGGACAAATCCACGAGGGCAGTCTGTTGTAGCATTGAACAAAAACGAAGAACGCCGACAGAGCAACGCTTCTGCAGATGGAAACATCGTAGATGGTCAAGCTGGCTTGCCTCATGCACCTGATAAATGTGCAAGCCAATCATCAGCACGTCTGATGTCATCTGCTCCGGGGGCGTCTTTCACTGATCGCAGCGTCACGCTGCGAGAGACTTCGCCACAAAATGCCGAGTTGGTTTCAGGTGCTCAGTCTTCACCAAGTGCTCGTGTTGCCACTGAGGGAAAAGCATTAATTGATGCCGACATGAATTTGCTTGATATATCTACTGATGCTGAGATTCGAACCAGTGCTCAGGTCAAGATAGGGAAGGATCATCTCTGGAAAACTTTCAATGACATTCCAGGCATTTGGCTTTTCAAGCAGGGCTCCAGTGAACCTGATGTACTCGAGGAAACCTTTGAAGTCCCAAAGGAAATTGTACGGAAGTGGCAATCAAAGCTACTACAAGAAAACTCCATACCTACTTCAACAAACTTTACGAAAGCTCTATTTGAGCACAAGTCAACTCCGTCACCGAGATTGTCATGGAATTTCTTATGTGTTACAACGGACTCCGCGGATATTCTGAAGGAGACTTTGAACAAAATTACAACTGCTGAGGAACTGTTGCAAGTTCTCTCCAGTATTCAAAGCCAATGGCCTACAAATGGACAATTAATTATTGAAATAAATCCAGATCATGATACAGGAAGAGTTCTTTATGGTAATGATTTGGTGAATCAAATCATTCTTGACTATTGGTGTTTCTAAACTGATAATATTTCTAATCAGAATTCTGTTCACTCATATATAAAAGTGACAGATCATATACATAATGTTGCTTCAAATATGGTCCGGTTTATTCAGCTTGAAGATATGTCAAGATATGTTTTCATACTCTTTGCAAAGCCTATATTGGAGCCTGTAAAAACATGTGATACAGTATTTCTGGAAAATTTACAAATGATTTTCCAGAAGTCTAGAAAAGATAAAAAATCAACATTGATAACTGGATCTGTTATTGTTAAAGAGTTATAATTTTATTGATAGTTTGTGATTAGCTAGATTGTTACAAACTTCATTTGACTTGTATTCTACAACTACTAGACTGATTTTTATAAACCAACTTATACTGGAAATTTCTAAATGAAAGCTATTTGTATAAAATAAACTATTTACTTGTTTGTAATATCTAAATCTAAAGTATACTTTCAGAGATTTTGTTAAGTCTAAGATTTAACCCTCAGATACATAGTGTCAGAATTGTACAGTGGACTTAGTTTTATTTTTCTTTTCATATTTTCTTTTCATTTTATTTTTATTTTCACTTCTCTTTTATTTAAGGTTAGAGTTTAGTATGACATTATGGTTATAACCATCACAAACATGTCACATGTCACAGTCACAGTCACATGGTCACAACAGAATGTGATGGAAGCTTCTGGAACAATAATGTCATACAATGTGCTTAATACATATTAACTTTAAGGTTTATACATGGTCTTTAGGATAGGCTAGACACAATAGTAGCACAGACCAACTAGTGTAGTATATAAGGTAGATACATTGTACTAAGAACTCCATTGAGTTCTCTTGTAATTAACTTAATCCAAGGTTTATTCTTTTGACTTTAACTCTAAGTTTTAAGACATAACACATAGATTTATATAATAGTCTGTGTACAAGCTATTGTTATCACATAATCACTACTCATGTTATATGCCAAGTCTATTTGTCTAGAAAGTACATTCCTACAGTGATATCACTTTCCTAACTATACAAGCCTGTCTTCTATAGCAGTCACCTTACTTATAATACTGTTACAATCACAAGTTCTTAGAGTGGAATAAGTAGATGAACCTGTTAAAATTGCAGAAAGTAGACTTAGTTTCTTTTTATTTTTCTCATTTTTATTTTTAGTTTATTTTTGATTTATTTTCCATTTTTTCTATTTTAGAACTCTGAGGTTAGGGTTAAAAGTGATTGGTCTCACTGTTACATTAGTCACACTTGATGGTGTGGTCACAGCATTGATTACAGGACTTGAGAGAAAGAAGTAGAAGGTTCTGAAACAAAAGTGATGTCATACAACATGGAAACTATATGTTAACCTCATGCTTTATACATGGTCATTTAGGGTAGGGTGCACAGTACTTAGCATGGACCATCTGTAGGAGTATATAAGATAGACCATTTTGTAAAGAGCTCTTTATCGAGTTCTCTTGTGTTTACTCTAATACAAGAGTTTGTTCTTTTATCCAACTCCAAGGATTTAAGTTCATAACAGAACCTTGTATTGGGTTAACACAAGAGAACTTGATAGAGAACTCTGTATAGGATTGTTTACCTTATATACTAAAACTCCATGATTCATGCTAATTACTTCTAGCTTACCTTAAACAGCTATATGTTTGCCTTAAGATCAATATATGTTAAACATATTGTATAACATCATTTTTCTAGAATCTTCTATGCTTTTCCATGTGACATGTGACTGTGACCTTAACCTTATCATGTGACTGATGTGTAATAGTGTGATAGTGATGTTATATTAACCTTAATCCTAAGTCTCCAAAAATAAAAATAAAAGAAAAGGAAATAACAAATGAGAAGAGAAAAAATAAAATAGTTAGAGTTCATCATCTTGAACTCTGACAAACATGCCTTGTGGTGGTGATGCAATTATCTAGGTATTCTGTCTTCTATGACAGAGATACTTCTATTCAACTTAGTCTTCCATGGCAAAGTCATACTCCTGTCAGTATCTCAACACTGAAACCTCCACTTGGGGTAATAGGAGCTATACTACTGAAACTTCAAGCATCTCCTATAGCATAAACTTGTATATAAGACTAGTAGTTATACTGTAATTTGCTAGTCTGAGAATTAATAAAGATAACTCTTATTAACTCAATCCCTAGTATTCAATGGCAACATACCAAATTAGCACTCAATCCCATCTTGGACTTCTTCCTCTTATCTGAAGTTGTAACCATGTGGCAAACAGATAGTATAGCATATAAGCTGAAGTCAAGTTTATTCCACAAGTCTACACATCTTCAAGCTTATCTTGCATACTTTCACCCCCAGTGTGAACTGTGCCTGACAGTATTAAAAAACTCTTATATTTCACAATTCAAAGTCTAAAATAGCTTTCTCTTGCCATAATTCCTCAAACTTCAACTCTGGTCCCACCACTTAGAACATCTTTTAATATCATTTCATATTTTAGTAACCATCTGGCTTATTCACCAAATGCTCTATGATATTCAAGATGAATTCACCAAAGAGGCTGCTCATCTCTGAGGTCTCTATCTAGTACTATTTATCTTGGCTAGACAGCTTTGTCTGTTTCTGGTCCAAGTATCATCTCTGCTAACTGGGAGGATACTCCTACCACTAATCTTATTACTAATTTAACAGCTAATAGACCTACATCTTTCACTCACTCATAGTCAAAACCTTGTTGGAATGATAATACTAATGAACAGTTGGCTGATGTACTTGGTTGACTTACCAATACTCTTAATGTCAATCAGACCATTGATCCTAATACTAATTGAAGAGAAACTAAAGCCTACATCACTGACACCTTTAGTAGTATTGAGCCTAACAAGCTCAAAAATTTCTTGTTTCAGAGTAATCTTTATTTTCATGCTAATCTAGTACAATTTAATATAGACATTGCAAAAATCAACTTTGCAATGACCTATCTCATAGGAGTGGTCTAGAACTAGTTTGAAGTGGGCCTCAACCAAGAAGATTAGGGCATTCTACAAGACTGGCTCTCTAACTGGAACTTGTTTGTTAATGAGCTATATTGACATTTCAGTCTCTTGAACCCTATAGGTAAAGCAGTTAATATGCTAGATAATTTCTATATGAAGCCTGGCAACAAGATTTCTACTTACAACATGGATTTCATGTGTTATGCCTCCCAACTAGATTGGGGGAATAGTGTGTTGTACCATTACTATTATTAGAGACTTTTAAATTGGATCCAGGATCCTATCTTTATCTGAGAACAAGGAAAGCTCATCTTGTTCTAGGATATGTAT
>Ga0157357_1000052_pt1 | contig 41599 bp, 46 predicted proteins | sample AttcapACBM1_FD_111485 | JGI IMG/M metagenome (GOLD analysis project Ga0157357, IMG submission 111485) | Fungus gardens microbial communities from leaf cutter ant in Botucatu, State of Sao Paulo, Brazil - Atta capiguara ACBM1 | ecosystem: Host-associated > Fungi > Mycelium > Unclassified ... | reverse complement strand
GTAATTTATATAAATAGGGTAGCAATTCAGCAGAGACTTCTTGTTGAGTTCTCTTGTAATCTCCACTTGATATCCTACTGAGAGATTTATTGTTTGTGTTACTATTGGTCATTGTGACTAGTGATTACTACAATATTAGAGTTGATCTATAAGAAGAACCTTGTATTAGAATTAATACAAGAGAACTCAATAGAATTCTTAGTATAATATATCTACCTATATATACTAACTAGTGATGGTCCATGCTCAACTATTTCTAGTCTGCCCTAAAGACCATATATCAGCTATGAGGTCAATATGTGTTACATATATTATATAACATTATTGTTCTTGAATCTTCTATCATGTTCCATATAACTACATGATTGTATGACTATTACTGTGATCATGTTATCTAATGTGACTGATGTGTGACAGTGTGATCATGACATCACTCTCACTCTAACCCTAGATCCAAAAAGAAATGGAAAAAGAAAAAGAAACAGAAAATGGAAATTAAATAAAAAAAACTAAAGTTCAAGCTTCATATGTCTGACACTTAGTTGTAATCTGAGCCAAGCTTAGAATCATAATAGTCTAGGACTATACTCTTTAGTATAACTGTCTGTGCTGTTTTGTCATATACTACTAATATAAGTGCTATCAACATCTCTTTTACTAATGCTGGTTCTGTAGTTCTGTCTCTATTCAAGATGTATTCTTCAGTAATCCTTAATAATCCTAATATTTCTTTTAGTACCTCAATGTCTATTGTTTCTTAGCTGTGTCTGTTTATCTTGTCTATCTATGGTTTCTACCACAATAATCTGTGTCTAATCTTATCTATCCTTTTTGTAGTCTTTCTTGTAATAATATTATCTTATTGGTGTTTTTATAACTGTTTAACTATCCATCTATGGTCTCACCACAAAGTTGTTTGGATAATTCTTTAGTAGCCTAACCACTATACACTCTCCTTTTGCAAGATGAGCCTGACAATGCTTTACCAAAGGTTACAATTCTAAGCCTGGCTTAGGTTACAACTTAGGCAAAGACTTAAGAAAGAATAGAGAAGATAATCAATTGGTAAAGTACAAGGATACAGGACTGTATCTACTAATATATATACCTAGTAACCATAAAAAATAAGTAAGACATTTTTAAGAAAACAATAAAGAGAAAGTAAGAAGAATATAAGAATACCTTCACTACTACATGAGATGCTAACTGATACTTTATGAGGATAATGCAAGACACAGTAAATATAAGTCAAAGATGAAACAAACCCCAACACATATTCATCATAAAGAAAATATTTATAGAACATAAGGTATAGATTGTAACAAACTCAGGGATTTCAAAACACAGCCCTGAGTAGAGGTTTCAGTAGTGAAATACTACCAAGAATTAGGATAGGGAAACTTTGCCATAGAAAACCAAGTTGGAAAGAAGTAAACTTTACTATAAAAGACCAAGTACTTGTAAGGTTTGAAATAAAGTATAACACTACTATAAGAGATATATCATAGAATAATACTGCTATAAAAGACAGACTCTTGTCAGATATTAGAATGAATATTACATGTCTATGAATAATAATACTATAATAATAAAACTTATCAAAATTTTATTAAGTGTACCATTATAATATGCTCTTAAACTCTCTTATTTTAATACAGTTTGATTTTCTTCTTATAAATTTTATTTCTTTTGTTTTTCTTTTAGTTTCTTTGATTTAGCAATAGAGGATTATATGACTATATTATATCAGATAACATCATAAGTCTGGAAGATAGTGGGAGGGTCTAGAATAATAATATCAGGAAGCATGGCTATAGTATATTCATCTTATAGTAACAGTGTAAAGAACTTATGGAGAACACATGAACATTAGGATAGGCTATATATTATAAGGTATAGATTATAATATATAGTATACATTATAGTAAAAGGTTTTCTATTGAGTTTCTCTTGTAAACCCTAATATAAGAGTGATAGAGATACACTAGTTCTATTAGGGAACATTGGCTATACTGTAAGTCCAAATCCACTCTATAGAGGCTTAGTTATACTAATTATTGTATTTATATATGCTTGGACTACTACTATAAATTTTCATTATCTATTTTTATTTGTTCTATATGCTATATAATTTGAGTATATACAAGATACCTATCTTAGTCATGTTCCATATTCTGAAACTCTCTGAGATATTTACTACCCTTTACAAATCTTTTTCCAAGACTAGAGCATCTTCCCAGTTGAGATTATTATTGGTCAGGATAATTCTAAGGTCTAAGAGAGTAAATAATGAGATGGCTATTGCTTCTGAAAGAGCATGCAAGAGTGAATGAGGTAGAGTTAACACTTATAGATTTAGTCACCTTGAGTAATATGGTAGATTGGTTAAAAGATAACCAGAAAAATACTCATCTAAGTAAGGTATGGTTTAAAAAAAATGTTTTCAGATATGGAACTGAATTGTTTCTCAAAGAGACAGAAGAAGTATGACAGGAGAATACTATTGCAACAAGAAACACAGATAGACATCATAGTATGCTTGGATTGTTATATTTTATTTTGATTTTCATTTATTTTCCTTGATTTGATTTTTCTTTTTCTTTTCTTTTTTTATTTCTTGAATGATAAAGAGACACATCACCATGATGACATAACATATCACACAACATGATGTTATAGACCTAGAACATTGAAGAAAGAACAAGAAGAACTGATGTCAAGGTTTATAGCATGTTCATCTCATAGTTAACACATAGATATTAGGATAGATGTTAAGACTTAAGCCTTTGGATAAGGGCAAAAGACCACTTTTGTATTGAGTAACATACAAGAACTCAATAGAGTTTCCAGTACAAACTAGTCTATCTTACATACTACAGACCATAGTCTATATGCACACTACAACTAACCTATCCTAAAGTACATGTGCTTGCTATAAGGTCAACATGCTGTTGCTATGTTGTATACTGTTATTTGTTCTAGAATTTTCTATGTCTTTCTCTGTGTCATGTGATCCTGTGACTGTGGCATGTGATATGTAACTGTTATGCCTTAACCCTAGGTTCCAATAAAAAAGAAAAGAAATTAGAAATTAGAAAATAGAAATGAAAAATGAAAAAAAATAGAGTCCACTGTCTGTAACTCTGACAGTAGGGTTATTTATTGATAGCACAGATTATGTACTATGCATATAAATAGGGTAGCAATACATTAGAGACCCCTTGTCAAGTTCTCTTGTAATCCCTATGAGACTCTTGCTTCATAAGACTACTTAGTGTGCTATTGATTGTTTTGATTAGTAGTTGCCACAGCAGTAGAAGACTATAACAGAGGCTATGAAAGAACTACAGGTGAAACTGCAAAAGAAACAAGAATGCAATGGTAGTTATAAGGTAGTCTGACAATACTATTAGGTGCAGTTCACACTTGTAGTGGAAGTCTACAGAAGGAAAGACTTACCTTCCAAACTTGCAATAAGAAATCCCTGAAGTTGACCTTCTCTCACAGTTACTAGTTGACTCAACCAAGATTCAGCCCACAGCTGTTCAAGTGTTGGGAAGAAACATAACATATTATTTTTTTCATTTTCAGCCTGGTCTTGCTCTCTTCATTGAAAATCCATATGCCATGTTTCAGTGTAAGATTTATTTTTCCTGTACTCCATTTGAATCACAAATTAGAAATGATGAGCTGACCAGCACTTTCAATATTTGACCATTCAGTGTGATCAGTGTGGGAGTTTAGATAGTACGGTATTCTGCCTCGTACCTCTACCATGAAATCACAGTCGAAATTGAGCTCCGGCTATCTGCCTGTTTTTACATCCTCCGACAGCCAGCTGGAGTGTTCGAAATCAAGGTTCAAGATCTTCCTTCAGCTTTTTCTGCTCGTGGGCATCACAGGATCTACATGGACCTTTGCGTTCTGCAGCAAATGCCACAATGAAGTTGTTCCACCAACCACCCTGGAGACCAAAGATAGAGGAAATTGCATACAATCAGACATACTTCTTCCACGAAAGCATAGCGAACTATGGAATAATATCAGTGTACTAGTTGTATCAGATGACTTCAACTTGAAGGCTGTTGATTGGTTGAGTCGTGCCGTCCAGATCCCGTAAGCAGACTACTCACACCTGTCCTAGTAAGTTGACGTGCTCCCAGAACTGAATCTTGGGATGGAATGGAACCTGTCGGCATTGATCCGCGGTGGAAGGTGCTGATACCGTTTCAGGAGTATCTTGCTGATGCCTTTCCACTTGTGTAAGCTTATTTATCAGGTTTGAGTACATGGAAGTGAATATTCTTTGTCACAGGCATTCAACCCTCAAGTTGACGAGGGTCAACACATATGGCCAAGTTTTTGAATGGAAAGGATCCTCTCCTGCTTTGAAACCGATCTTATTGGCCGCTCACGAAGGTTTGGGCTATTTGATAAGTAATCGCCAACCCATTCATCCAGTCTCTGTCAGATGTTGTGCCTGTTGAAGCTAGAACTGTTGATGACTGGACCCATCCTCCGTTCTCTGGGTACTTCGATGGTGACGTCTGCTGGAATAGAACTGCAGGTTATCAAAGCTGATTTCAGGTCGTAGGCGAGAGTATCTGGGGTCGCGGAAGCTCTGATGATAAGAGTGGTCTTATCAGTATTCTGTTGGTCTTGTCTCTATCATCAAATAGGCTAAACGATGCTGAAGTCTTCCCAGTTCTGCAGTCGAAACTCTAATTTCCAATGGTTTCCAACCAACTCGTACCATTGTACTTGCATTCGGCTTTGACGAGGAAGTTAGTGGAAGAGAGGTGGGGTACCATCTCCTTAATCAATACTAGGTTCTAATTACGTTTTCAGGGTGCTGCTATGATAGGTCCTGTCCTCTTGGACCTCTACGGGAAAAATGGATTTGCCTTCATTATTGATGAAGGAGGTGATTTGAGGACTAGTTAAAAGGTGCAATTGACTCAAATCCTTTTAGCTGGCTTCGGACGGGAGTATGATGCTGTCCTCGCGACGCCTGGGATCGCGGAAAAAGGATCCATCAACGTTAACATCGAAGTTAATACAGCTGGTGGCCACTCAAGCATCCCTCCTGATCATACGGTATCCATACACCTCTGCCTCTCATTATTTCAAATATCTTCTGATTCCGCTGACTATAGTCGATTGGGATGCTCGCTGCGATGTTAGTAGAGTTCGAACAAAACCCTTTTCAGGTTCAATTTGTGAGCCCTATATATTTGAGACAGTGGTATGCTGTTTCTCACGCGCCAACCTTTCAGACCCGTGGAGATCCCATGTATGAGTACTTCCAGTGCTTAGCAGAACATGCAAATGGGTTGCCCGAAGAATTGCGGAAATTAATTCTTCGGTCACTGGATTCTGACACTGCCTTGCGCAAATTGACCGAGATACTCGCGAAGGACAGAGTTATCAAGAGTCTACTTGGAACAACGCAGGCCATTGATATTATTAGCGGTGGTATCAAATCGAATGCTCTTCCTGAGCAAGCGCATGCCATCGTCAACCATCGCGTTGCAGTATCCAGGTTAATTGTTAATTGGGACCGGATTCAATCTCACTCATACAATCTTGTAGTTCATTAAAGGAGACCAAGACCAGAGATATTGATCTATTGAAATCTTTCGCCAAGAAGTACAATCTTACGTATACTGCTTTCGGTGAAAGCATCTCCGACGCCAGGGGGCTTTCTTCCGGCAGCCTTACCCTTTTAGATGCTTTCAAAGATGCACTTGAACCTGCACCCATCACAGCTACGAAGGCTGCTCCATATCAGCTTCTTTCTGGGACCATAAAGGCCACTTATAATGTTTATCGTGGGCTAGAAGGCTCTGAAAATGTTATCGTCGCGCCCGGAATGATGACCGGAAACACGGGTGTGTGCTAGAGGACAGGATGTCATCAAATGAGGTACCAATGAACTGATAGATACTCGATCCTATTGGGATCTCTCCTCCTCAATCTTCCGCTATAATCACCAAAATTTTGGCAATACGATTATGGGATTAAAGGGGATTCATACGGTCGACGAGCGTAAGTGCGCTTCTCAACTTACTTTTTCTTTGGCTCATACGATGGCTAGATATGGAAATTAGTGTATTTCTCGAGATGATCGAATTTTTTGTCACTTTGATCCTGAATTCTGATGAGTCCACTCAATTATGACTTTGTGTAACATGCTTAACTGTACATGTATATGTCGTTCACCTCTAAATGCCAAGAAGTCTTCACCCGATGGGTGCGGAGCTCTTTCTTTCTCTAGGCTGACATCCACGTCCAAAGCGGACTCCGACTGTGTTTCGCGTATTCTAATTGCCGTTTCATTCTAAGGAAACAAGTTGGTCCAACTCTTGAAGCTTGGATTCTCCATTGTTTAGCCGCAACACCCCGTGATGTCCTATCTACTCGGAAGGTCAGGGGTCCTGCTGTCTCAGTTCTTTGAGAAAGGGGTAAGGCGAAACTTTAAAACCCTTCCAGCAATGTTGTACGTGCCCATGCACAATTTATCATCTCTTGTGACAAAACTCACTCCTCGCCTTCCTCCGGAGATTGTGGAGGAAGTCATGATCAGAGCTTGGGAGCTTCCATGCACTATGAGTGAACGCATCTTATTCATGACATCGTTACCACTCGTCAACCGAGATGTCCTCGCTACGTTCATACAAGTGTCCTCTGTGGACGTCCACATACCTTGTCCATCTTTCGTCGACAGGTTTCTTCGAGCGATATGCGAGGGTGCGAGGCCATTTCCTATCATGCCAACAAGGAGAGTCTCGGAGCTTTGCCGTTCGATCACGCTCCAGATTTTGCAGCCGAGTTCACCGATCCGCGCTGTACATTGGAGTGCAGAACCTCCTATGGGTGTTGCGTTATCCGATTTATTATACCACATACGTGTTTTTGGAGGGCTACCGAATTTTCGAACATTAACGGTGCGCTACATCGATGTGGATCCATACGATATCTTCGACTGGGCACGCTTTATCGATTTTCCAGACACCGTCGAGTTCTTGAATCTGGAGTCCCTGCGAACAGAAACGGAAATCTCTCCACCGAAAATAGTGATCACTCCACCGGGTCGCTCTCCTAATGCTGACCTCTGGATGCTTCCTAATGTTCGTCGCTTGCGGGTATCCGGTGCAGATCAGGAGCTCATTTCGAGACTTATCATGTCCATGCCAAACCTAGAATTTTGTACAAAGAAACAGAAAATTTCGTAATGATAGGGTTACCAATTTAGTATAGTACACTGTTGAATTCATCCACGGATATTCGCTCTAATTTCCTTTGCCTTTTCACATGCTATTCCATCATGGCTCATAGACCCACAGAACAGACATAGCCAAGCTCGGCATACTGAACAACGAATAATACTGTTGGGATCCCCTCGCCGATAAACAGTGTTACACTTCAATGAAGGGCAGAAGAAATATTTATCGAGGTTAGCATGGATAAAAGAAAGAAAGGCGACCTCGAGATATTCCGGTTCCAAGAAGACAGGGAGAAGGTCCCGAGCCGTTGTGTATGCAATAGATTGACCGCAAATATTACCTCTCTCAAGGTCGTAAGCTGGACCTCGACCGATACACTTTACGGGGGCAGAATGGTTCTGCGTGGCAAAAATCAAGGCATTTTTCAGGCATGCTCCGCAATAGACATGTCCGCAGATTAGTTTGACAATGGGATTGGGCTCGCTACCGCCTGGTTGTAATTTGCAGACGGAGCAAACTTGCCGCGAATAGCTGAGATTCTCTTGCGAGGGCAGAAAGTCCAAGAGATGGCGAATTTTCTCCATCAACACTGCATCTTCTCCCCTGACAATTAGGACAGAGCGAAGCACATCAAGTGAAAGTTTGTTTGCTCCAACACCAGCTTGGATTTCAGTCAATCCATTGTCAGTTAGCTGCCGTAAAATGTTGCGATGTATTGAGTACTCTCGGCACGATCCTCGCACTCTTTGAAGGAGTTTTCTGACTGTTGCAACTCCTTTATCCTGATCGATGCCACAGCCGAATACGTGGATTTGGCGGGTCGACAAATTTGGGAAGATGTAGAAGCTGTTCTTGGAATTCAGGTTCTCAATGACTTTGATGCTACTGGTGGAGTATAGGTAGTCGTCCCATTCCGGTTGACTATCTAGAGCTATGACAACCAAGCCATGGCAAATTGCTTGTAGGGAAAGGTTTGCCTGAACAAAGATTTCAGTTTCTTCGTAAGGTGCATGAAGGTAGACCATGTAATGACCCCCAAAGTCGCATGATTCAACCTGTGCCCGTCCCTCGTGCTGTATCTGAAGAGCAGCTATCTCTGTCGATACTGACTTGAATACATCAGTCGGTAAACTATATTGAACGAACCAAACTCTCTCGACGGTGAATTCCTGCTTGCCAATAAGCTTTGGCTTTGTTCCGTGCATCTGTAGTGCTCGGAGGATGGAATCTTCAGAGTCCAGACAAGCAAATGCTACCGCACTGATCTTGGCGGGATCTTCTGGAATATTGACGAAAAACTTGACCCCCGCAGACTGCTGGAGTACCTCTCGAGGGTTTGCGGTATATGTGAGTTCGCTGATAGTAATAAGCCTGGAATTCGGGCTGATATCAATTAGGTCTCCCCTTGTTGTGTCTGCAGGAAGTCGTTCAAGCTTGATTGCATATAAGTCCTTCTGCCGCTTATCTGGACGCAGAAAGGAAGCCGTTATCTTCTTCTGTCGGAAGAGGGATCCGTGAAGTTTTTCGGCCATTGTCTTTGCCTCAACGACGCTCGAATAGTGAATCCATGCAGCACGCGTTACCTGAGGCCACCTGAATCTGACCCAGGTACTCGTCATGTTCGCCGACTCAATGGGTATTGCATCAGCGAGAGCAGCGTTATGGTCTCTAAAGCTTTTGGTTGCGGTTGCGGCATCTTTCATATCCTTGAACTCGATACGGATCGTCGATTTTTGGAGTCTATTCTCCTCGTTCTGCTGTTCACTGTGTTCGCTGCCTTCGATTGTCACAGGCACATCCGGAGTGATGATGATGTCCTTGATTGGGCCATACGTGTGGGCATAGTCATGCACACGAGCTTCTGAAATACCAGGAGGACCCTCAAATATCAAGACATGTGAGTCAATCCCGGTCATGATTTCATCTGGTAAACAGCCTCGACCGAAGATGACAGCACAACCAGAAATGGACCTTTCGACGAGAGGGTGACCATAGTCACGCTACACTCATGTTAATGAACCTGAAGCTCTATGAAGCTCATTTCAACGTACTTCTCTTACTTCTGCCTGTGGATCAATATCCGATACATGACTCCATGTACCAGGCTCTGACTCGTCTTCCTGTTCTTCATCCTCTCGAGTCACAAATCGTTGATTTTTCACACTCCTCTGCTTAACTCATGAGCAACCCAAGGCCAGAAGTGAGTGATCCTGGACACACCTCTGGACTTGGCCGCTCACATCCAACGCGAACAGAGTGATAGGACTCCTCTGTCTTATAGGAATCTTGTCCACAAGATATGTTAATCTGGACCTCTTCCTCAGGCACCCTCACAGACACATCATCCTGCTGGTCATCGTGGCCCCAATTACTGTTGATAGCATGATTGAATCTGATACCATCATTTCTCGGTCTATTCTCGACTTCGCTACTCAGAGAATTTTTGTAAGTCCCCCCCCTACTCCCCTTCTCTCTGCCCAAATGCCTGGCTTCGTTAGTTGGTACCTCCTGACCATCCACAAGATCGACATCTTTATTGTCATCGATATCTGGAACGACTGGATCATGGGAAGAAGGGCAAGTGTCACCAATCGTGCATCGACCAACAAGATAGAATCGGCAGGTATCACCGGTGAGAAGATGTTCTACTGACCGAATCTTTTCATTAGCACGCCCACAAGAGCCAGATTGAGAGCTGGTACCCTTGTGTTTCTCCGTAACCAGCGAACCACTCGCCTCACTTACGATTTCACTGGCTGCAACTTCACGTTTCCATCCGTCAATGAAGCCGCGGTCGTAATGACCTCTACCGCCATACATCGAGGCTGGATCTGCCGTAAGGGCGTGGGGAGTTCTCTTCGAAGGACGTATCTTTGACACGTTGCGTGATCCATGGCCACCGCTCCCTCCCTGCTCTAAGTCATGACTGAAACGACAATCCTGGTCTTTCCAGCATCGACCTTCCCGACTAAATGCATAACAGATATTGTCTTTCTTCATTTCTTTAGTCCCACTATTATACCAGTCATAACGGCTGCGCTTATTGCCATAGTGGGTGCCATCCCTTCTATCATTGGACCGTCTTTGCCTATCGTAGTTGTTGCTTTGCCTTCCCAAGCCGTTATTATTGTCGTTCTTGTTCTCCCAACTGCTAATATCATTATTCTGGTTCTCCCAGCCACTGGCATCATCATCCCGATCCTCCCAGCCACTAACATAGTTATTCTGGTTCTTCCAGCCACTGGCATAGTCATTCTGGTTCTCCCAACCATTCCTCCGATTTCCAGGGCTATCATCATTTTTCTTCTGGTCTCCCGAACCACTACCATCGTTGAATTGTTTGTCCTGATCTTGAACTGTGATGTTTTGATTGTCCCACTCTGTTAAATGATTTTGATCATTGAGATCATTCTTGACCTCCTGCTCGCTATTCACATCCCCATCACCCCAATTTCCGGCATTTCTGCTATCCCAAGCATTTGAGTCGCCATTCGCCTCCCATGCACACCACTGGTTATCCCTTACAGTGTCGTCTAATGCCCCACCAAAAATCGCTTCGTCACCTCCAGAAGTGGAAACAACTCCCGGATCACCAATATGAGTAAATGGACATTTATCTCCGTTCCTGCAGGTGCCTTTTGGCCAGAACGTGCATAATTTCTGATCAGCATGAGGACGGACCTGGTCTATCGTTTCGGGAGTACTTGAACAAAAAGAGCAGCTTGCATCAATACAGAGGCCAGTCAAATGGATACTAGGACATTCATGTAAAAAGGGACAGTTAATGCCGTTTTTGCATCCTCCCTTTCCTTTCTTAAAGAAACTACAAAGCGCCCTTCGCCGAGAGCTGAGCCCTTGTTGAGATGCTATAGTGGACTGGCCTCGGGTTGTGCCACCTATGGAAATCAAGTTTGGTTGTGGGTCCTTGAACAAAAGGGTATACTCTTCTAATGTGAGACAGTGCCTATAGTTGCAGGCAATATCATACGGACATGTATGCTCAGCGTATGGTTTACAAAATGCGACTTGGGGATCACATGTAGGATCTGCAAAATGGCTCCAATGGAGAGTGAATGATGGTGATGTTATTAGAGTTGTATTTTCAGGAGAGTCATTGCGGATCAAGCTTTTCTGAAGCGAGAACTGCAGTGGTTGAGGATCTTTGAAGAGAAGAGTGTACTCCTGCGGAGTAAGGCAGTGACGGAAGGTGCAGGTATCTGAAGTCGTGTTGGAGCATTTGTTTTGGGCAAAAGCTTTACAAAATGCTATTGCTGGATCAGTGGTGCCATCAGCGAAGCGGCACCAGTGAAGAGACATCATGGAAGTTTGGCGAGCATCAGAGGCTGGGATGAGTGTAGGTATAGAGGGAGGAACAGATACGGGAAGAGGAGGAATAGATGTCAAGGACGGAGAAAGAGATGTAGCAGCAGGAATAGACCTGGCAGTGGTATCAGTATCAGAAGATACAGCTCCAGGAGGTCGCATAGACCCGGTGGATGAACGTGCTTGAACAGGAAGTCGAAGAGAATGAGATGCTGGTGTTCGAGGCTGGGAGTCTCTGCTCCTATCAACCGGGCTAAGTTCACCTTGAGGCTCAAATACCATATGTTGATTATCGGGAGGTCCGCTTGCTGACTCTTCTACTAGTTGAGATGACAGAGGCCGGACAACAGGAGACTCGTCGCCTGCATCCAGTTCTTCTGCAAATTCAGGTGCGGAATATACATCATAAGGTCGGTTACTTGCATCCAATTCTTCTACTGCTTCATCTGTTGGATGTTCAAGGTCTTGTCGTTCTCCCCCTGCACCGGACTCTTCTACGCCTTCTGCAGCGGGACTCTGATCATAAACTTGTTGGCCTCTATCCGAGTCCTGCTGATTAAAATCTTGGGTGCTACTAGCTTCAACAACAGGATGAAGCTCCTCTTCTGAGTCGTCTTCCCAATCATCGCCAGTGAACCTATCATCGCTGAATCCTCTCTCGTCTTTCTCCACCTTACCGTCCGGAACTTGACTCCAGGCGGGGTCAATCTTGCTCCCCTCTTCCGCCACCGGATTCTCGTCAGGCAACACGTGCACTGGTTCCTCCACCTTGATATCGACTTTGTCTCGTCTCGTCACCTTGAAACCCCACCCATCCTGATTCACGTGAATCACTTTTCCCTCCTTCTTTTCTCGAGGATCTTCATTCCATCCCCATTTATCTTCGTCGTTGTTACTAGGCCGATTGGCTGTACCACCCTTGGAAGTGTCTGGATCATCAAAACTGGGCTCTGAATTGTGATCATCACCAGTATCGACACCATCCCAATCATCAGCATAGCTAGAGCTTGGATCGTCATGGAGGGAAGCCTTGGAAGCATCACGGCCACTTGGGTCATGATGTGAAGATGGTGCTTCTGGGGTGGGAGTACTTTGATACGAGGGGTGAGAAGGAGAAGCACACTCGAGATGTGGTGACTTAGGTTGGCTGTTATTGACTTCTGTATGAAAGTGGTTGTTGTTTTGGTCGTCCTCTAGGTCACCGAAGAAGCCCTCATTTTGAGCCATACTGACTTCGACTTTTTGCACGACTGGACTCGCAAAAGTCGTGCTACTTTCCGAAGTTGACTGTTCGAGGCGTCTCGGAGACGGCATAGTTGCAACACTATCGCCACTGTGGCCGAGCATGCTTCTCGATGGAAGGACGGATTTGATTTTCGGCCTTTCATGTAAATGTTTGCAACGATCGCCGCGCTTGCAATTGCCTGTAACAAAATATCTGCAGGGTTGACTTGATCCTCCTCGGGGTTTAAAGATTCCTTTCTCCTTTCTTCTTAGGTCTGCGTATCCTACGACGTGAAGTCTGCATTATCATCCATAAAAGTGGCTTTGTGTACGCATACTTACTGCTTAACGGTGACGTAAGTCTGCTTGGAGGGCGTGAGGCAATGGCCTTGCTGGAGTGCGAAAAATCGCAGTCAACGTTCTCGCATACTTTGAAGTAGAGATGAAAGATGCATGGGCATAGCTCATCGCGATTTTGGCTAAGGGGACCAGCAGGGCCGATACCATCGTCAATTGCATGATCAGTGTCGATTGGAACATTGTTCAAGGGCGATGAAATCGATGACGACCCTGACTCTGACCTCAGGGATCCGAGCTCGGATTTCGGTTTGACCATGACAAAGGACGTTTTCTGGGCTGATTGTGTCAGTAGGAACCGTGTTTAGACTAGTGGCGCGAACCTTTCAGAGGCCTTGTAACTAAAGAACGAAAAAGATGCCACGTGTATTACCACGGTATGCGAACATAAATGGCAGATGAATGACCGAACTTGGACGGTAAAACCGTGAGATTCATCACAATCCCAAATAAATAATTTCGCGTGATATATAATTTTGTGTGATATATGTAGGTCTAGAGTTATAGGAGGTGGTTTCCGAGGAATGTATGCCAATGTTGTTCAGAAAGATATTTTGTGTAATTAAATAACTTATTTGATAATTTTCATAAAATCTTTCCTTCCTATCTACTAATGCAGGTCGATGCACCCAAATGCACATCTTTCGCCTTCGACACAGTCCCTGAGGCTCTTGAAGCTTTCGCAAATGGTGAATTCCTCGTTGTGATGGACGACGAGAATCGCGAGGACGAAGGTGATCTTATCATCGCTGGTAGCCAATGTACAACGGAGAAGATGGCCTGGATGATCAAACACACGAGGTCTATCTCATTTCTGTTCTCTCTCTCTCACTTAAACTCACTCATTGTTGTGTGGACATAGTGGGTATATCTGCTGTGCGATACCCGGGTCGCGGCTCGAGGAGCTCCAGATCCCCATGATGTTTCCCGATAATCAGGAGCGGCATCGGACTGCCTACACCGTCACTGTTGACTATAAACATGGTGCATCCGCTTTTCATTATTTCCTCGTATTCAACATCCCAGGATCTACATCTCCCACCACTTATTCTTTCTCAATCTCTTCCACTATCACAAGCCTTTCGTAAACTCATATTTCTATGCAGGCACAACAACAGGCATCTCCGCACTCGATCGCTCTCTGACCGTGCGCGCACTTGCGTCTCCTCATTCCACACCCAGCGATTTTACACGCCCTGGACACATGGTACCACTTCGCTCTCAGGAAGGCGGTGTTCTCGTTCGCAAGGGTCACACAGAAGCCAGTGTTGACCTCTGCCTAATGACAAACCAACCTCAAGCTGGTGTTCTCTGTGAACTTGTCAATGACGATTTAATGGGCACTATGGCACGTCGAGATGACTGTCGTGCATTCGCTGATCGCTGGGGTCTAAAGATGATCAGTGTTGAGATGCTTGAAGACTACAAGAGGAAAGTTTGGTTGCCTAAGCAGCAGGTGCAAAACGGGGCAACTGCTCAGTAATAATATGCAGTTATCCTTTTTCACAAGATCAGTGAACTCCTCTCAGCCTCAATTCGCCCACAATTTGTCAGTTATTCACTGACTCCATCCTTATCTCCTTATTGGACAAAAGCCAATGCAACGAATCCTCAGGAGCATTGGTTGGAATATACATATTTATGTATATGTCTCAATCCGGTAGATTTAGAACACACTCGCTCAGATAATTATTCATGTTGTGCTTTCTTAAATTGCTATTTCGAATAGACTGGAGAATTGCGTCTAACAATTTTGTTGGTAACAAAGTTGGTAAGAACATGTATATGTACATTGTTGCTCCTAATCACGCTTTCTTCCAATTTCTATATTAGAATAGTATGGCGTAGTTAGGTTTACGATATAGTTATACAGTTACATCATTTAAAAGCGATGAGACTATTCCAAGAACTGAGTGTCATCAAAATTGAAGACAAGGGCTAAAGCGGTGGGAGTGGTCGACGACACTGTGGACAAATAGTTTTGATTGCCAGCCACTAGGAGTGTCATAATGAGAGAAGGCCGAGAAAGCTACTAAGAGCTCACCTTCTCTAGGCACTCTGTGTGCTACGATAAAAATGTGCCTTTAACTCATCCATCAATAGCTTGGGACAGTGAAACTCACAAATAAATGGTGACATGGAGCTAGGCTATATTCTCTCCTACTCGAGACCACCACTCCTTTTTGCATAGCGCTTAACAGACTACCAGCGCTCGCAGCCGTATTCCGGCTAATCCCGTTGACGCTCATGCTTGTTCTCTTTCCATCGTCTGAGTCTCCAATCCATCCTTTATTTCTTCCCTTCCCAGCTTCTTGGGTTGCCTTAGGATGTAATGAGGGGTCAATGTAAATGCAGTCCATGCATATTGAACAGTCTCCCAAGGACTTCTCCGGAGCTTCGGAGTCTGGGAGTGGCATAGGAGGGTGGTAGTCATGCAACTTGACGGCTTGGTACTTGATAGTTAAGGTGGGATTGTTATCAAGAGATGATTCGAAGAGTTAACTACTTACTTTGGCAGGGAGGAAAAAAGATGGCCCAATGAACTCTTGAAGCACGACCACACAGGCCTGGAGTAAGACAGCGGCAGCCAGCCAGCAGGCCCAATCTATTTGCTTGATCATTGCCAGACAGTGTCTGGTATGTGCTCTGACTCACCTCGTGGCTCAACATCTAATACATTATTGGGGCATGTTAAAAAGTCTGCAGATAGTTGAAGTAAGAAGGGTGGGATGTAACTCAACACTCACATAGTGCACCAGCCAAGCGACAAGTTGTCGTTCCGAACACATATTCCGGTGTCAAACCACTGGTCCTTCCCTTCCTCGCTGACCGCCAGATTTGTGGCAACCAAATGAGTGTGTATGTCACAGCAACGAAGAGCATCGACAAATCGGGCGAAAGTATGACTCGAACCAAGATAGTCAAAAATAAGAATAACATGATCCCTACAAAGACCAATTAGAATAAGTCCCGTGTTCATGGATTCGTAAACGTACAGAGTCTTGCCTGTGGATCAGTTCGCACGTGATGTACGAAGAACCTGAAGAAAGAGGAATGTGGATCATCATTCCGCTGTTGGGCAGGTGGTGTAGCAGTTGCACTGGTCGAAGTTTGATTTTCCACCATAGGATTAACTGTTTGGGTTGGGAGCGGCGCGGACGGCGATTCTGATCCTTGAATCTGGAAAATCAAAGCGGCAAATTGCTGGAAAATAATGAGTCATAATAGTCCCTGAATTGAATGGTGCTTACTGCTTCCTGAATGAAAAGGACACAGGACAAAAATGCCGTAGTCATAAGCGCCAAGGACGCTCTTCCCTCAGCGAGAATGGCAAAGGTGATGTGGCCAGCAAAGCAGACAGCATCAATGGTAGCATTGACAAGGAACGTCCAACGGGAAACTCTAGAGATTCCAAAGGGCGAGCGACTGTGCCCTGCTTGTCGAGTGAATACGAGAAGGGCAACGAGATAGGCAAGCGCTGACAATCCACCATCTGGAAAGACTTTAGAGTAAAATAAGAATGTGAGCGCTCTGGACTAACATGTTGTCATCTTGTTGAAGAAAGTTTGCAACCTTAAACCCTGTGTGCTATGGATTTCATAGAGAATGCCACATTTCTTGCTGAGCAGTACAGCACTTAGAACTATCTTGGGAGGCTTGACAGTCGATATGCCGGTGGGATGCTGAATCTCGCTTTCCAACTCTTGCATAAGACGACTTGGGATGGTAACAGGTTGAAATTGAGCATGAAATGTGAATGAGCACTGAGACTTCGGTGTTTCCTCTTTACAGCGTGTTCAATCCCTAGTAAGACACCGATGGAAAAACCCACCTACCATTACTTGACTCATTATCAACCAAACCATCGTCAATGATATTCTTCAATTTAATAATCCTATGCTCAAGTTCTGGAGCTATAATTCTGGCAGTCTCGTTCTGACGCTCAGGAGGTACGAGTGAAGGCAGCATGCGGATATCCAGTGGTTGGCTACAAGTTTATCAGGTGGAAATAGCCAAAATTAGTATGTGAATCTACCCAAATGGTCCAACAAGCCCGACGATAGATCCCTGGGACACAAAGTGCACACCATCAAATTCTAGACGTATGGTCTCTTGTGAGTTTTCATCTGTAAACTCCATCCTTGCCTGAACAAGACGAGATAAAGGAAGAACTTCGATAAAGGGTATCACATACATGAACTGCAACCAAATCCCTTGATTTGCTTGTACTGCTTTGTATCGCAAGGGGTTCCTTCTCGTGCAATGTCATCACCAACTTATTTGAAGCCGTCCAATTCCAAGTTGAACCTAACTCAATCATTTCGGTGACATTAGCTCCGGAGACGTAGCGCTCAGCCAATGGTTTCCATGATAACAACCTATTCTTCTCCAATGCCACCGGAGTGATGTTATAGAACTGCGCATCACCACGGACGTACCCTGTGATGTTAGGATAGTACGACTCGCGAGAATTGTCAAGAGTATGTCCCTTGATATGAAAAACACTCAAGAGCGGAGTGATGGTGAAATCAGGCTCAGGCTACGATTGAAGGTAACCATGAGTTTAGTTAGACAAGTGATTACAGACATATTCTCGACACACCAAGCTAAAATTTGACGCCGTCCCATTCATCCATGCAGTGTAGTTCAACAACTGATTCTCAAGTAAATTCATAGCTTCCTGATAGTGATGCCGAGCCAGAAACTCCTCGCCATTGTGGCTGGTGAGGAGAAAGAGGACGAGACTGATAAGAAGAAAGGAAGAAAAAGAACCTCTTGACCTGTTTCTGTCATTTGTGGGCCCCGTCTCTTCATCACGGGTGTCCATAATGTGGCCAGCGGCCCAATGTGCTGAGCTTTAAGAGACAGTCCTGTCACATACATACATCACAGATTCACGTGCCATTCCGCCCTATATTGTTACACGTCGGTGTTTATCCGTTGAAACTCACTGTCATGTTTGATCAAGACGGTACTCGTCGCTGGATGCACTTTCAGTCAGCCCTACAGCTTGCGATACAGCGATCAGCGCGTAAATGGACGTAGGTAAACGATTCTCGCGCATTCAACAATTCTCAAGCTGACAACAAACCCAGGTTCGAAGATTTTGCAGAATGTTTTCCACTATATGTCGAAGAAGAAAGGAATGCAGCGTCGGTGACATTCAACATTATATCCGACTGGATCGAGAAACAAGACCGGGTGTGTTTGCTGAAAGTCGCAACTCTGCCTTCGGCTGAGTCGTGCATGCAGGATGATATCACCCAATTGTTTGAAAAATATGGCGTTCGAGAAAACATAGACATCCTTCACAAGATTGTCACGGAAGCGAAAGCTCGGAAAGATGTAACAAAAGACATCTGGAGAGAAGATATACAGCCAAGGAACGCTGTCTATGCACGCACCATCCCTGTTCTCGAGGCTGAGACAGCTCAACTTGAAGAGATACTTGCTCGGGTAATTGAACTCGCACGCTCCTAAACCGAAATGCTTAATCGTGCCTCTACCAAGCTTGAAGCGGAAAACCGCCAATTGCAAGCTCAGCTCGACGAAAACACTCAGGCAAAGGACGAGGCTAGACTTGGAACCCTGGAACTTCTGCAAATACTTGAAGAGGCATGTTCCCTATCCGTTCATTATATGAGGTTGAAACCCTAAACCTTCCCTTTAGACATATACCCAGTGGGGAAAGCTGCCCTTGGACACTATAGAGGACTGGACAGTGCAAACAGCTAATGCACTTAAATCCTCACCACCACACTGACTTACTCTCAGAAACCATGATATTTATCGATTTTTAGGTTGTATACTGTATCGCTGTGTGAACAATTTTCTAGGTGTTTGTCCTATTTATCTCCTGCTCAATAATCTTCCTATGGTAGGAAGATGACAGTTCGCAGAATCTTGACTGAGTGGCTAGGCCAGTGAAGCGCCCGAGAAGTACTTGCTTGGATCATCGGCAACTTGAAAGTTCGGGACCTGAGGCCGCTGTCAATACCAACACGGATGAGATCGTGGCAGGAAGTGGGTCACTGTGGCCTGGTTGTAGATCCAAGTTGCCACTCAGACATTGCTGTAAGGCGGTGCGTAAGGCTCTCGAGAGCTGTATCGACCTTAAGTTGCAACCGATCTCAACTAGATTACTGCTGCGACAAGGCCGGAACATCCTGCTTTTTCGGAACTGCCAAATGCAATATTCAGAGCTCAGGGCCACATCGTTGGCAATGGTCTGGGGATACACACAACCATCAGCAGGATCATGGCGTTCATTTGGCCCAAACTCATGAATAGATTCGCCTTCTGTTCACTGCAACTGTGAAGAATTACTCAGGTCTATTTGGATTACAACCATAAGTACATATTTTTACACTATCACTCGTGTTGTCTTAGGAGCTTACAGGTCAACCCAAGGTCAGCCCCACACCCTCAGTGTACCGGAAATTCCATTTCTCGAGTTGAACGCATCAACCACGGAATCGGATCCCACAACCTGCTCTACGTTCCGATAGGCTGACTTATCAAATGACACTCCACTTTCAAAGATAATTTGGATACACATCTGGGACGAAGAGAATATCGCCAATATTGAGGGAACTTGTAAAGGAAGATATCGAGCCTAGCGCGTTGAATCGTGATTAATTTCCTACTAAGAGGATACATGGCAAAAAATTCATATTAGTGTTGCAAGAATAATCTCAAGTACGCACCCGGCATTAACCTTTCTTGGCTTTGCCTTTCTTCTTGCTTTTGGTGCTTGGCACAAGTGAAACAACCTCAAGAGATCCGCCTGCAGCCTCAGCCTCCACTCCTCCTCCTTGCTCGATCTTCGAATTGGCATCCAGGAAAAACATCAGGTCCCGAACTTGATCTGTCAATTCTTCAATTCTCGCAAGACACTCATTCTTTCCCTGCTCTGTCAACGCTATCTGATCTTTCATCCCCTTGACATTTTTTAATAACCCCTCCGTCACAGCCCTTTCCTCTCTCAAATCGATTTCTAACTTCTTCGCGAGGTCTGTCATTCGATCAGCTTTCTGCTCCGCCCTTGTCTTTCCCTTCTCTAGCTCTGCAATCTGTTCTGTTATCTCTGCACGCCATCGCTCCTCCTTTTCCCGCTCCCTTTCTTTTGCAAGTTCTCTGTCACTATTCATTCGCTCAATGATGGACTTCAACTCATTTATCTGGTTTTCGAGTTCCTCTTTTTGTTCTTCATAATAAGTACGCTGCGAATCCAGCTGCGAGGTTAGGAGATAGGAGTACTCAATCCCGATTGCTTCAATCTTCTCTGCGGACAAAGCGTCAGCCTGACTCGGTCCCAAACCACCCTCTCTGGGGGCTGTATCTATAGATGCAGAAGCACTTGGTAGTTCAACCAATTTGCCATCCGCCTTGTTTTGAATAAGTCGATGGACGTAGCCATCACCAGCATAGTCCCAAACTCTCTGTGTCTCAAGTTCGAGCGCATATAGATGGGTTGTTACTTGGTAATGTGACTGAGCGTGAGCTCGTCCGTACCGACCGCAACCAATGTTTCCGCATATAAGGCATATCCACAAATTAGTAGTTGAGGGGCACTCGGAACATTGAGACGTGGGACTTAAGGAAGAGTGACCAAAAGGTGGGGGACGAGGTGGCCGATTGGATGCGGGCGTAGGATGGGACGTGAGGATATTCTGAGAGTACCGACATACAGGACATCTAGCCAATGTTAGAAACAAAGCTGCATCTGAAATGATACCGAGCTTACCGACTATCGCCCCACTTGCTTAGGCACATACAATGGAAAGTATGCGAACAAGGCACTGTGATGAGGCCAGTAACGGCGGAATCCATACGTTCGAGGCATACGGGACACGTAGGGAGTTCTTGTGCAGGTCCATAGGTGCTGTTCATTCGGGAGATCGCTTGTGACAGTACATCATCAGGTTCAACTTGAACCGACAATACATGAACGACATGACATATTTCAGGCTGAATTATTGATTTTTAAGTCCTCGTTCAAGCGACATGAATATAGCCATGAAGCGCACCTCCATTGAGTTGAACGGTTTACCATCATATGCTTCGACAAAGTCTGCGGCATCAGCTGGGTTGGCCAATCTGACCAACGCGATGGATCGATTCGGTGCGAAATCCCTACATGCGCGAATAATATGTCATGAATTTGCAGAAGAATAGATGTATTTGAACCTGCGAACCGTATTATTCGTAAGTGGGCTATACTGCTCACGGCCGGTCCAACAAAAGCCAAAAAATCTGAGGGATTCATCCAGAACGGCACTGCAAGTACACCCAATGTCACACCGGCATCGTCGCTATCAGAGAGGACTTCAGGAGCCCTCTTTTCCAAGTCATCGAGTCCAGGACGTTTTCCAGCATCTCGAAAAATGTGGACAATTCCTTCGGGCAGATTAGTGGTGCCAGATTTGCTACGAGAAGTAGGAACAAACGTGGCCTCAACTGGACCTATTCACGGGCATGAGATCTGTAAATTAAATGAAAGTGCACAAGTAGCTTGGATCGTACCCCTTCCGCCCTCTTTCTTTTTTCCTGCATTGGCGTACTGCCGTCTGCCCGCAAATTCATTCACCTCAAACTCCATCCAGTCTATCTGTAATGGTCCTTTCCTGTAATCCTTTTCTGTGGGTTTATTCACGAAACCTCGACGATAACTCGGAGATCGCTGATGTCGGGGTAGCCTTTGAAATAAGTGCTTCGGTGTGAAAATGATGGCTGGGTTTGTTTCATGTGCGACTTTGGAGTTGCTCAACGAGATAATAAAATGATAGCCACGCATTCTAAAGTCAAGTTTGCATCCTTGGTTCCAGGGAGAGTAGATGTTTAAGAATAACCATGACGGTTATGTCAGCGCAACTCAGTTGCCGATCACGGACCTCTAATATGTTTGAAACAACTTAAGGTCGACAGAAAGAGCCAGAAGGTAGGATCTCATAACATGTAGAAGAAAGGCGGAGGGCCTGCAATATAAATTTGACAATCTCTTTTTCCAAAGTGGCATTAGCATCCTGCTTCAATGCTGGACTGTCATAAGAAGTTGAATCGTGGGGACAATGAGTTTCAGAATCAACTCTGCATGGGTATCATTTCTGCGGATTGGATCTGTTCCATCACCAATCTTGCTATCTGTTCACCTCGATCTCGCTACTGTTACGAAATTCCAAGTCCAGTGATTGGAACAAGACGAAGTCTGAGGTACGGTCTACCATGCTGCTCTACTTATAAACTGAGTGTCATGGTCCGTGCTCGACTACTACGTACTGCGAAGACGCTGCGAAAACTACGAAAACCCGCGAACCCGCGAAAAGTCGTAACAACTATCATTCTGTTTTCTCTTCATGGTGTTGGATATACTATCACAGTGGCACAATATTCCAGCGACGATCATTCTGGTTGGGTAGAAAAAGACACTGCTTCTGAAGTGAAGGAGAACAACGATCCCTGATGTTACTGTTCTGCATACCTACAGATTGTCTTCGTCCTTGAGCGCTTCCAGTCGATATACATAAGTCATTAGTTGGTAGGGAACTATTTAAGTTCACTGACCCAATAATAGCGGAATCTTATCAAAATAAATTCATTTATCCGAAAAACTTGGTACATGTCTGCCATCATGTCAAAATGTTCTGCGGTTCTCAGATCGTCTCCGTTACTCAGTTTGTCCAAACCTTTTACCCCCCAATCGCTCAAAGCCTTACGCTGTGCACTTTCGGCTGCCCAACAGCTAGAGCCCCAACTGTCACAACCCAGGAATAATGCTGGTGTATTAATCCCCCTCTGCAACGTCGAAGGAAGGCCCGGAGTTCTGTTTCAGGTGAGAGCAAAGAGCCTTCGAAGTCATTCTGGCGAGGTGAGGTAAGACTACAGCATAACCAGCCTGGGCATGTCTGAACAAACGGACAGTTTCCCCGGAGGGCGAATAGACGACGTGGGTCCTCAGAGGGTTTCGACGTTTTGATATCTTGCTGATGTTGGCAACACAGACTGATGCGTCATTCTTGGATGGGGCATTGCGGGAAACAGAAGAAGAGCTAGGCATACGACCTGAAGAGGTTCAAGTTCTCGGAGAAATAGGTCCACCTGAAGTCAATTTACGGGGAGACATGCGCGTATGGCCATATATTGTACGTGATATTATCCTAATAATACTAGAAAGTAACGATGAAATGAACGTCTAGGGATTCGTAAGCGAAAAAAATGTCGAGCAGCCAGAGACAGACGTGTGTCCTTACGCTTCACTCGACCTCAACAAAATCCGGAGAGCAATGTCAATTTCGGAGGTGGCGGCCGTGTTTCACATTCCATTGACAGCATTGACAGAACCTAGAAGGTTACGACTGTATCTATTTCGTGGCAAGAGACCGTATTGGTCCGTGGACGTGACAGATCTCGTTCGCCCAGTAGAGAGATTTTCTGAGGCAGATGGCACTACCTCTATCAATGCAGTCTATGGGGAGACCCAGTACGACGAAGTAGGGTCTGGGAAAGAGGGTAGAGTCGAGATATGGGGATTGACGGGGTGGTATCTTTCACTCTTGTTGCAGAGATTGCAGGTATACCAGGAGATTGCGTGTCAAGCTTTCTCTGTCTGTGGCCAACGCTGACGTAGACTATTAGCTGGGAGTTTCTTCTGTTCTGAGAACTGTGATTCGATGTTTATATTGTTTCCATTTCCATTTGTTTTTTCGTCGTTACTGTCAGTCTTTTTTTGCCTGACTACCCGCATCTTTGCATGGCTTTTGGGACGAGCATCGGAAACACCCTGACGGTACCGCCAAATGATTAACAGCCCACTTTCGGCGAAAGCAACGATTATTGCTGTGCCCAACGTCAATAACGCACGCTGTGGAGCTGTGAGCGCGGCTGAAATCGATAGAAGAAGACTGGGAACCGCACCCAGTGGGGTTTCCAGTGCAGTTTGTCAGATGCCCACCAGATAGCAAACCCCACACAGAAAACACTCAATAGACCGTTGAGAATGGCCGTTATCTCTTGACGCTCCCGTTTCTGCTGTTCAGCCAGTTGCTCTGGTTCTGGGGGTGGCAGGTACGTGCCGAAATTCCGCTCCGGCGAGGTTTTGACCCCCGCCAAGAGTGAAACCATCGTATAGTCGTTGGGATTAAGAACACATGCCTCTAACTTCTCTCTTCCTTCCAAAGTTCTTGACCATTGGGATACGGTGAGGAGAGTGGAATACGGAATGATATCGCTGGATACATCCGAGACGTAAACCTTGAGTTCCTCTGCCAAGGTAGGCGGCAGCAAGCTTGATAAGGGTTTGAGTATCTTCAGAAGGTGAGGTTCAAGAGAGACATTGAGCTTGGAAGCGTCAATACTGTCCATGTTGATAGACAGGAAAAAGTGACAGCTTAACGCCGATCACAAAAGACAATGATCAACGAAATGATGTTCACATCGCCCCTCTACCACTTCCACCGCTCAAAATGATAGAAACAACAGCGGGATTGGGTGCTATACTTACCACAGCTTGTAATGAACTGGTCATCAACTATCCCGACTCTATTCTCTCGTTCTCTCGGGCGATCGACAAAATATCTCCTGAGCTAGCAAAGAGTGATCAAGCACGGTAGGACAACGCCGTTTCCGTTATATCCCCTGATCGTGTTTCATAGTGTTACTCTCGGCTTGGACAGTACTATCTGGCAACCCTTGGACAAAGTTTGGAAAGGCTTAGCTCGTGCTCACTCCACGTTCTGGGAGGCTGATGAAGATGATGGCAAAAGCCCAAGACAATCGGCGCTTGTCATGCTGTGTGCGACCATGGCGAAATTCACTCGGAATCTAGTCGCTGGAGTCCCTGACAATCAATCTAGGGCGTTGTAAGTATTGGTACCATGGGTCAACATACTCGCTCAAGGGTTTGACACTAGCCACATTGAGCCGGAATTAAGACGACTGTTGCATTATTACACCTCTTGGTCAGCAATGGAGGATGAAAAATGTAGGTCTCATGTATTATAACCTCTGTAGAATTTTAACGCGGACACCAGCCATTGTCGTTGCAAGGTTCCTCATTCAGGCCTTGTCGAACCTCGTCACAGGACACGAAGAACTCATGAACAATCTCTGGGAAACATATCTCAACCTTCCAGAAGATCAGGTCGTCATCATGTGTGTTTTAAACTTCGCTCGAGGAACTTTCACAAAATACTTTACAGTCGTCTGCTAGGCTCTCCTGATGCCAAAACCCTACTAAGCACATTGATCTTTATCTTAAATTGCCTCCATGACTCTCGTAAGCGAGTGTAAGCACAGGTATATCCAAATGTTTCGAGTGGACTTGAAAAAAATTCCATCAGGAAATTGCTGTGTCAGACCGACGTTGGGGTTCGCATATGTATCTCCCTCCTAGACAATATGTTACGTTTGTTTGAAGCCGACGAAGGTTCCATAGAAGCACAGGCGTTTGACATCAGGTGCACCTCTAACCACTTGCCCTGATACAGCTGACTAACTCTGTTTTTCAGTTATGCCATATTGTCTCACATTATAGAAGAACGTCTAGCAGTACTGTTGTACCAGCGATTTATCGTGTAAATTGTTAAATATTGGTGGTTAATCTTCGAACTGATCCCGGTATCTTTCAGACAGGATGAAATAATAACTCCTCACCAAACGACACTTCTGAAAATAGTTGATTCCTACCTCCAAACCAATCAATCGACGCCTCAAACACCTATCAAACCTGAAACGCTTCAAATCCACACCTCACTCACACCCATGTTGACAAGAGCCTTCTTCTCACTGTCTAGATACGCGCAAATCTCGATCCATCATTCTCTTGGATTAGATGGTCAATCTGGTCAATCTGACCCGAAGCGCGCAGAATCGGAAAGATCCATTTCACTTACCTCAAATCATACGGGATCACCAGAAACATTAAGTCGGTCGTTCGGATCGCTCAAGAGTGTGGATGTTATGCTGCCAAAAGCATGTGAAGCCTTGGTCCTGGTTACACAATGCATGGCGACGATAGCTATCGAGGCGGAAGAAAATGCTGTTTACTTAGGTCTTGAGGATACTAACAACCTGAAAACTAACATGAAGAATTACCTCATTGAGGCACAAGCGTCAGACTTCGGAGTCGTCGAAAACCTAATCGGTGGGTTGTGCCCTTTCGTTTCTAAGGACAGCGACGCTCGTCGTTGATGAAAGTTTCTTTCTGGTCCGTTGGCTAAATTCGTTTTTTGCCCTTTCTTGTAGAACTTCTCCGTCTCCTGGATATGTTTTTACCCCGAATCAATTTTGGTAGACCCGTTTCGCTGACTGGGCGACCAATGGGTGCATCAATGTCAGATCGAGGACAAGAGCATATTCCTGATGCCTCTACCGCCGAAAACCATGGTTTTGCATATCTCAAGCGCGATCTAGTAAGATTGTTGGGTATCCTTTGCCACGAAAAAAGGACAGTGCAAGATCGGGTGCGTGAGGCGCGTGGGATCGAAGTCATCATGAACATGTGTATTATTGATGAACGGAATCCTTGTAAGTCCGCTATAAAGCGAGTTCTATTTACCCCTCTCAAGTTATTTTGTTATGCTGATAATCTGAAATAGACTTGCAAGAACATGCTATCCTCACACTACGTAATCTTCTTAAGGACAATTCAGAAAATCAAAATGTCGTGGACTCAATTCAGCCCTCTAACAATTGGGATCAAAGACTATGCTGAGTCTACTGAAATTGGCCTGGAGAAGAATGTCTCGTCTCTAGATACATGTTCTGCAATGAGATAAAGCGAAAGAGACAGTATTTGAGTAACAAAATGTAAACTATATGCAAAGCCTTATTCCTCTTCGTCCATCGTGACGTGTCCCCGCTTGCGTCCTGCCCGCCTAACTGCGAGATTGTCCTCGTCTTCCTCTTCACTCTCAACATCCATGCCATCCTCATCTGTCTCATGCGAAGCATTACCTGATCCCGACTTCTTTTGCGTATTTTGCTCAATTTGTGCATCAAGGCGATCAAGGGGGTCTTCAGCATCACTGGTATCCTTGATGTGTTTTCTCTTTGAAGTGCCCTCCTCGTCAGACGAGTCGGCAACAACAAAATCATCCTCTTGGTAATCATCCTCAGCCTTCACTTTTTCCTTAATGTTTTTTCGCTTCCGTTTGCGAGCAGTTGAACTGGTGTCTTCCTCGTCTTCTTGGTCATCATTGCCGTATTCACCATCAGCATCTTCATCACTGCTCCAAAGTGCTCCAGTGTCTGCTGTGCGCCGTGATTGACGTCTCCTCCGCCCACCACCAAGGTCATCGATATCAGCCTTCCGCCTTGATTTCTTTGCATTTTGTTTTAACAATTCCTTCAGAACAACTTCGGGATCTCTGACTGGATCAGGTGCCAAGCGCAGCCGCGCAACCTTGTTATGTTTCTGACCAACGGCACGCACCAGCATTCGATGCGTCTCCGATTGCATTCCCGTGGGCCTCAGACTCATGTAACCAGTAACGACTGCTTCAGATTGTAGTACCTGTGATCGTTTATGCTGGGCGACAAGATATGTCAGGCCCTGGGACTTAGGGCCAGAGGTTTGTGATTGACTGTGTTGTGACTGTGATTGTGATGTCGAAAGGCCGGCAACCTGCCGAGGGATACCAGCCGAAGTGTCAATGTTCTGTGTAATGTCGAAGAGCTCTCTTCCTAATAGAAGACTCATTGTACCGTCGGACCAACGGATAATCCTACTATTCGATTGACGTTGCTTGATAGTTGGTCATGAGCTGAATAGTATTTGAAACTGTCCAGGAAAAACATACATCACAGCCATTGGTGTCTTTAATCCACCTCCATCGCACGGTATTTTCAACTTTCAATTTGATGGTCATGCTTTTCTCTCGTACACTCTCCGCCTGCATGGATTCTTCTTCTTCAGGTCCAAGATATGTGTCGGGATGGAATGGTTTCGTATCCATTTTTACAAAATTAGGCATGCGAATTACCCAATTCTGGACAATGAGTTTGAGCGGCGGCCGCTAGAGCTGAAAGTCCGATGCAGGGAACAAACTCACATTCCCATCCGAACTTTTTGGAATAGGAAGGTTGGGGAAGGAAACATCAGCCTCCTTAACTACCTCACCCGTATCTAGTGCAATTTCGTCCTCCTCGTATTCAAGTGCTTGCCGATGTTCCCTTTCTGGAGTCGGCAGTCTGTCTGACTCAAGCCCCGAGGCTGTGGGAGAAACAGCAACACTTCTGTAGCAAATTTAGTAAAGGCCCCCTAGACGCGAGAAAATCCATAACCTGTCAGGTTTTGCCACCGTTCCATCGTCGTCACCAAATAGGTCGGGCATTTCTTCGTCCTGTTCTTCAGTCCCATCATCCTCAGATTCGGAGGCTGGGTGGGGTGATCCTAGATTCATTTCTGTGTCATCAAGAGTTGGATCAGGCTTGATATTTTTCAGAGCAGATTCATCCAGTGCACGAGAGAGCGAATACATAGCCTGGAGGTTAGGTTAGACAATATTGAGAGTCACGTGGAGCGGGCATGTGGATATGTACAGCTTGGAATTTTACATAGGATTCACTTTTTGCACTCCCTTCGCTGGCTAGTATCTATAAACTATCAATTATCATTCCGTCATTGGTACTACATCGCAATTCATCTGCCAATCGTTTCGATTTGTGCTTGGGTTTGCTGTGTAAGACGGAGTGCGAGGCAGTTCGCCTGGTTGAATGACTCATGGAACGTATCGACGCAGCCTCAGAGTTTCTGGAATTCCCACCTGGCAATGAATCAAAGACAGTTTCTTGGTTGGTCTAGCGAACGTCCCGTTTGTTTCTGAGATTTCACAGTGTCCTTCCGTTTTTGGCCCCATGGATCACGGAAAAAACTGGTCGGAACGCCCCGACTTTCTAGATAAGTTGAGGCTGGGTAACGACAAGTACTAAATTTTACAGCTCTTTGTTTCTACCCCAGAATCGGTAACTGTCAAAACGATCTCCTACAATATCTACGCGGATCTATATAAATCCCCCACTCGAGGTCTTACTCAAGTACTCCTTGATGTGGTTGATGCCCGACATGACAACAGCACCAACAGCTCAAATACGGTCGGTCCAGATTTGTAAATACTCATGGGCTCGGATACTGATAAAACTCTAGAATGTTTCCCCCTCATCTTCACAGCTCCCTTTCCTCAAAGCGGCAGCACGATCCTTTGGATTGGCAGTACCTTTTTCTTCCAAACGATTTTTCGTGTGCGATGAATCCATACGTTGTGAGCTATGTTTTTGACTGCTACTCGGAAATGTTTTGATTGACTCTATCGGATAGAACGGGTTCAGCGAGTATCCAGATACCAGCATGAACAATACTCGATCAAGTGTTGGCTTCATGAGTCGTTCCAATAATCCTTCATATGGGTCAGACACGAACGAATGGCAACCTGGATATTCGCTTGCCTACGAAGCTGTGGAAAGGCAGTCTCGGGGTTTTCCCGTGGTCCCGTTTCCTGAATCCTCATGGACCGAACCATCTGTCATATCACGTCATGCTCCTGCGCATTACCAAGACCCATTCAACGATAGCGTAGATTTTCAACTCCTGCCAAACCAACAACAAACGCCTGCAAGTATTACTCCCTCTGCGAGAGCGGTTACCTCACCAGAACTTCCGGTGAGCTCCCTGTCACCGCGGACACTCACAAGTGTGGGGACTATCCAACCAGCGAGAGCTATTACGAGTTCACCCCATGTAAGCACGCAAACGAGAATTCGTTATTCATTGTATTTCAGACTGAACTATCGACGCAGTACTCCCATCAGCAACAGCTACTATTCTTCCGTCAAGCATTGTCTCTCCCCTCTGTAGGCCTCACAGGGCCGTTTGTCCCTCAGCAAATGTATAAGCCTCATACCAACAGCGACAGGAAGCGTTATGTAGAAGAGATCGTACTTGATGCTCCAATTTATTTCTGGATGTCAGACCCGGAAGAGTGTGGTATCCCGCTGACTGATGCTCTTCACTCTCGAGTGAAACGCTTACAAAACCGAAACTGTTCTGTCTTCGAAGGGCGTGGACCTAGCGTTTCGATCCGTCTTGAGGTAAGCTTCTACTCTTGCATTAAAACATCACAATGCTGATTATTACAGTGGCCTGGATATCGCCAATGGAGCAGACAAATACCCACCAAAGATTTCCGTAGCCCCCCAGCACCTATCACTCTTGCCAAACTAGCTAAAAATATAGCCAAATGCGTCCAACGCTTCATCGAGGTATGCGTCCTACCCCAGTTGATCGACCAAACAGAAGCTGAACGCCATGTTATTTCAGGAGCGCCAACATTCGCGGCTCGAAGATATTACCGATTCGCGCTGGCAAGTAGGATTAAACGGCAAGGGGTTGATTACACTGGACGACATTGTTCTCGTCAGCATACATCACGTATCACTGGGCAGCTGGCAGCCTCACCTAAGGTTGAAACGCCCATTCGATCGGCCCGCTCGTGGTTGAATCCGATTTAACTCCTTCCATTATTCTCATCGGCATCTTTTTCCCTTAACTCCTCTCCCCGCGATAAACATAGATTCATTGAGGGGCGCTCATGAATAGTCTCAGGGCATATTGATCTCTAGTTTCATTTCAATTTCACCATACCAATTGAGCACGCAGCTGTTCGTTCGGCCATATTCTTATCTTTCGCTTTTGTGCCATATAATTCTCACTGATCCTACTCTTTCATAATTTCCGGTTTTGTTTCGCCCCTTGTTCGTCTAATCTTTGTTCAGATGTAGCAGTAAATGTTCTCTGGCCCTTACTCTGATATCGGGCCTATGTATTCTCCTTTGATACCCTATCCTAGTGGTCATGAATTAGTGAATTATCAATAGATCGTATATACATATACATGATTGATAGCGGTCGTTTCCAGTTCGGAGTTTTGGATCTTTCCCCGACAAATGGCGCTGTGTTCTGAGCGAGCAAGTAAAAAAACTCCCACTTACCTCGGGACATTATGCTATATGCTACGATTTTATACTATAGTTTCCTAGTGACCTAGAGATGAAGTAATAATAGGTACAAGGCGGTGAAAAACATAATCCGATTACCGTTCTGTGATGGGATTCGGTACCTGGTTCAATTGATGATGCCCTTATCTTGGGCCGCGCTGAATACAGACGCGCAGAATGCAAGTGCATGTGGAACATAAGAAATCACAACAACAGTCAGAGTATTGGATCTCTCTATAACATGATAAATTGGAAGTATCTATACACACTCACAAGACGGCACTACCTGACTCCTTCTTTATCCAAGCATCATTCCATAGGCTCCGTATTTATGATTTAGTGTGGAAACACTTGAAGTGATGATGAATCAATCATTGTAGGGATCATCAGTACCTCAGTAGTGTCTCATGTTTAGAAAATAGGGCCAAACAGTGGACATGCAATACTCGTGGTAAATGAGCCGAAAATAACAAAAAAACGCCATTACAGCCTCTCAAAAAACGATAGATCCTGCGCCGATAGTTTTCCACCATTGGAACTAGGATTTTGACTCGGCGAAATTTCACTGTGCAGGTACGACGGAGCTGGAGCTGTGGTTGTATTGAATAGTGCACCGGGCTCGGGGGTCTGTTGCTGTGGATGTTGCTGTGAAGGTGTACCACTGTTGCTTCCATTTGGACTCAAGCTCTCACCATAGCCGAAAGTAAATGAGCTCGATGAAGAAGTGGGCTGTGCACAGGAAGACAATGGCTTGGCATGCATAGAATCTCTCCACAGCAGCTGCGGTTGCATTTTCTGGTCGTGTTGCATTTGAAATTGAGTTAGTAGTAGGATCGATTTCGTTGGTGGGTTGGGTGGAGGCGCCAAAGGTGGTAGACTTCTCATTCCATTCAACCCGGGTCCATTTCCAGAAGTAATCATATCAACGGTGTTGGTACTGACCACCGTTTCTGGGAGTGATGGAGCTGCCGAGAGTGCAGGTGAAGGGCTTGAGCCTGATAATGATAACAAGCTTGAGACAATGTCTGGACCATTTAGATTATCTGTAGAAGATCCACTTGGTTCATCAAACGTATCAAACAGGTTGTTTCCGGTGCTTTTACTCGTTGTCGGAGGAGGAATCGGATTAGGAAGCGGCGAAGGCGGCGCTGGCCAGACTCCTCGTGTTGCAGCACTTTCCAGTAGGTTTAATGTTCGTTGATCAGATTCTGCTTGTCTGGGACTACTAGCTTGTCGCGTTGGTGATACAGGGTTGATTGAAGGAGCAGGTTGAGTGGGTGGAGGTATCAAGCGCGGAAGTGGTACAGAGCTAGGTTTCTCTGGAACTTTGGGAGGTGAGGAAACAAAATCGTCAAAATCATCGAATGATACTGATTGATCATGAATCTGCAGCGACTCAATGGGCTCAGTCGAGTTCACAAATGACCCAAAACTAAAATTTGACGACATCGACGACATCAAAGGGACCGAACTGTTGCCCGGCGACACCTGGAAATCAGAAAATCTACCATCATTAAAGAGGGAAAGAGATGATTTTGTAGGGACAGAAGCCCCAGACGATCGGTTCGCGGGATTCCAAGGTGCAGTAGAGGGAGATAAAGGCGGCTGGAGGCCAGATGACCCTGATGCTTGTGTAGGAGGTATCGCACGGAGCGATATTTGAGACGAGGGTCTCGATTGCTGCTGGGAGAAATCAGGACTAGGTGGGCTCTCTATGAATCCTACAACAGAGTCAGAGTGACTGTTGAATGAAGCTTGATTTGATGGTCGTAGGTTGACAGAAGGCGATGATATGAACCGTCCTGGCAGTGATGGGGCACGGGGAGGGGGTACCAGCGGAAGAGGCAGCTTTTCAGGTATATGTGGAGCACGGATCGCGGACGAGAGCATGCTGGGCTGGTCGATATCACCTGTTCCGTCATGGGCGCTGGGTACAATATCTGAGAGAAACTGAAGGTCATCAGTGGATAGCGCAAGAGAACTGGACGCCGAAGATCTGTTTGATCTCGAGAAACGGCTGAAGAAGCGAGAGACTGCGGAAGGTGCTCGGACAGGCACTTCCGCTTCCGATGACAGGGTTGAAGCATCTATCTTGGAAATGGTTGAAAACTCTGCAAGAGCAGACATTGTCGCAGATCGTCTTGCATCAGTTGATGGAGAAATGATAGTCTTGGGAACGACAGGGATAGAATTATCAACATCTGTGCTCGCGCGTGAGACTATACTTGCCCGGGGTGAAATGACCACTGGGGAGGTTGGCCGGATCGAAGGAGAGGAGCCAGAGAGAGCAGTAGATGCAGTCTTTCGACCAAAAAAAGATAGGAAGCCACCAGGAGTCTTCTTGGTATCGCTCGTGGATTGTTGTGGCCCTAGATTCTCCTGTGAAACGATACGCCAGCCGGAGGGGACCACATCTGCTTCAGGTACATAGGACTTTGACTTCACAGATGCTTCCCATGACAGGGACCCTTTGCTATTCATGTACATGGCCAGAGGGCTGTAGAGAGTAACGGTGTGGTTCCTCGTCAATTTGAGTGCATCAATCATTTCCTTCGAGATGAATGATTTCATGAAGTTTATTGTTGGCGGGAGTGTCAAGTCCGCAGGAACAAGTCGATCCACAATCGCAGAACTTGTGAAGTGTCCGGTTGAGCACAGCACCGTAAGAAAAGAGGCTGCAAGATACCTACATGCCTAATATATCTGCCAAGTCATCATATTGGTAGCGATATGTGATATCTCCCGACGGTTCTTCAGGCCAATAATCGCCAGAGAACTCATTGAATCGACTGATTATTGAACCAAGAAGCTCTGGGGGCTGCATATGGCATTAGATGTGTCTACGCTATGGGTAAAGTCGACGAACGACGTAGCGATCCTGCAATTCTTTCTGTCGTTTCGCCAACTCCCATTCATCCAAAGATCCTGGATCCTCATTTCTCGCCACATCATCGGAATCGACCCAATCTCGGCCCTCAACTTGAGGGAGTGTCCATGGATCTGGAGTGTCTTCAGTTGTGGGTCCATCAGTGTCCGCAGGAACTTCCTCGGATGGACCTTGGTTACCAACAGCATCCGAGTCGCTGGAAGTTTCTTGGTTTGCAACAGACTCTTGCTCAGTCGGAAGGATGCCTGCGTCTAATGACACTGGAGCATTGTTGCGAGACCAAAGGTTCGGAGACTCTGGTGCCCAGGAAGGGACAGTAATGTCTGCCTGATCATCAGTGACATTATTGGAGGACGACCAGATCGATAAAAGAGGGGGTTTCTGGTCATCGCGCCATGCGTTGAGCCAGAGATCGTCCATAAGGTCATGAGTGAGGAGGAGAACCGATGTGACAGCTCACGTGATGCGTACAATGAGTCTCCTCCCTTGCATTGCAGCATCCAATTTTCAATGGACGACCGTCCTCTCCTCGAGTGGCAGCCAGCCGACGTTCACAGGTGGCTCTCCAGCATCGGTTTCTCGCAGTACGAATTCCAGCTCAAGGGTGTGTCTGGTCCTGCCTCAGGTCTGCTTTTTCCTGACAGCCCACAGACAACGACGTAGATGGCCAGGCATTTGTGCTACTCAATGCTGAAGCATTGAAGGAACTTGGTGTATCTAGCGTTGGTCAGAGGCTGGCTATACTCAAGGCTGTATACCACCTCAAAATTCGGAACAACATTCCGATAGAAGAAGACGACTATGTCCCCCCTTGTAAGCACAGCGAACAGGAACACAGACCGTCATTCAACGGGGTGGTGTTTACCAGCAGAAGCTCCTGACCGGTTAGAGAATTTGACTTTGGAAAAGCTTCATTCCATCGTGCAAGAGCAAGGTATTCAATCTGTGTACAGGCCGTTTCTTCGGCTGAACCAGTACCATCTTCAGCCACTCGGCTTCGGTCGCTCGAAGACGACAATCGCCATTTGAGCAACCTCATCTCTTCCTTCACTGAAGACCTCAACAACACCAGAACCAACTCCCCGCGCAGCGTGCGAACTTACTTGTTGTGCCTTGTCTCTAATTCATTGTTCCCAGGACAAACCAGGTGAATTGCGAAGGCAGCCGTCCTTCAAATGGGCACAATTCGTCAAGCCGCAGAAGTCGCCGACAAAACAAGACTCTGATTCTCCTCATCCATCCCCACAAAGGCTAGAACATGAGGTTCCATATACCCGTTCTAACACAGGCCCCTCTCTCCCTCCCGTACAAGCAACCTCGACTGTTCCCGAAAAGCGTCAAAATACTCAGGCCCTCGCAGTTGCCGACTCTCCGAACCCAAACCAAAAATCACAGCGCCAGGAAAACTCCGATAATTTGAAGAGTTTCAAAGTCAGCTTAGAAGACCCAACATGGAAAGTCCTTCCTGCAGCTCTTAAAAAGTATCGGATCAACAACGAGTCCTGGAAGAATTATGCAATGTTTATTTGCTATGGTTCATCTGGTGAGTAGCAAGATCGGTTGCAGTGTATCGTTGCTTAACTCTGCACGTCTGGCAGGAAACCGCATCGAGCGGTGTCTGAGCTACGATGAGAAGCCCTTACTCTTGTTTCAGAAGCTTAAAGATTCAAAGAAGAATCCAGTATTCATGCTAAAGCATATAAAAGAAATTCATTCCCCCATCGCTGTTGCCCAGCAAAAGCACGCTGCTCGTAAAGCTTCGTCTATAATATCTAATGATACTGTAGCAACACATGGTCACCACAAATCAGGCAAAGCCAGCAGTACTCCAAGACTCGAAGTCTCAGACTTATCTACGACGTCAGGCTCCCCTTCAGCCACTCTACCTGGCTGGCCTGAAGTGGGACTCCCATCTTCCTTGATTGATCAACGAAAGGAGGACCCTGCAACACCATCTAGCTCATTGGCCTCGAAGACTACGGCTTCACCAAGTGAACACACTTTGGTGGTCCCAGGCTCATCTCCCCAGAAGCTTGAATCCAGAATAAATGAAAACCAACAATCGAATCATCCAAACCCTGCATCTATCCCGACTCCTAGTGGTCAGGTGTCATATGCAGTTGCTATCTACCCCTATATGGCAGAACAAGAGGATGAGTTTGATGTTATCGTGTAGGCTTTCCTCATCTCCATTGTCCGGATTTCATGGCTTATATTTCTCAGCGGTGACACATATATCATTCTCTCACGATCAAGAGGATGGTGGATTGTCCAACGTGACCCAACTGGCTCTGGGATTGTTGATGCTGATACCGTCAAACATGGATGGGTTCCTGCTGGTTGTCTGTTGGAGACAAATGTTCCTGTAGCTTCCGCAATTGCAGAGGCAAAGGGTAATTCCGGCCCTGGCGATTCGTCCAGAACACCCATCTTACCTTTAAGCATCATCTCAACAAGTTTTCCGGGTATCGCATTGATGGATTACAACAAGAAGGGTGACGAGGAACTAGAACTGGTAGAAGGTGACCAATTACGGGTATTCAAACGATATAACCATTGGTCATATGTAAGTGATCTTCTCAGTGATGGTTACCACACATTTACAAAATCCACTCCAGGCTGTGAAAGAGCAAGGTGGTGACCGAGGTTGGGTGCCGGTATGACCATTTATTCCCAAAAATTCCCATTGATTCTAACGATTTTCAAGTCCTGGTTCATAGGTAAGGTGAGCAATCACTCTGCAAATACGCCGAAAACGCCAGGATCTGGAATGCTCCCTAACCCATCAACTACTAATTTTGACGAGAGCACACAAGCACAAGTATCACCAATGTCATCGGCCTTCCCAACACGCTCGTAGCCAATCTTATCCCTTGTCACCGAGTCTGATCTAAGATGAGGTCAGCCTCGACTTCGTACCATCCTCGCTTTCTTTTCAGTCATTCCAATTCAAAATCGCTCATGGTTTTCTCTATCCATGAACTTGCCAGCTTTTTTGACTGTTTGTATGTTCGTTAATCTAATCTTTATTCTTGTTATCCCTGTGGTGATGTCCGGGTCCGGGTCTTCAGATGCCTCTTTTTTTGCTTAGATTCTAGTTTTCGCTGTGAACCCTACTACCGTATTTGATTCTTTATTTTACTGCTCCATTCCTTAGTCATTGTTTTACCTGCCATTCACCATTCAAATTTCTCTACTTCCAATTCCGGTGGTCTGCTAGTTACCTGCACAAATTAATGATTTTCCTGACCATGTTGTCATGGAGCAGTCAATGACCCAATCACTGAAATGGTATCCACCAGCAATTGAACATGTGTGGTTATGCAGAAATTCTTTCTGACCACCATCGACAGTAACCTTGTTCCACATGCAAGATGACAAAAAACACAACCCAATCAGATTGATGGAGGTACATAGCAGTAAGAACTAGAGTGCATATAAGGACATGCATCCAACATCGCCACCAAAATACATCACACATGATCGGGAGCTCGGGGATAACGTCGTTCACCATGCTGAGTAAACCCTACATCGTTGGTCAAAAAGGATCGAGTAGAAACCAGAAAGACATCGCCACCTCTGGTGTTGCTGGCATCTAAAGTTGGCGATAATAAATTAGTAACAGCTCCAATCATGGACTGTGAATGATTTACTCCTATTAGTCCCTCGAGAATAGGTCCTAGACGAGTTATTTCCAGGATAGGAGGGTGGGGAATTGTGATATCCCTCGGTAGAAACTGAGTGGATGTCACGATGGGTCTGGCTTCGCTGAGTGAGATTCCTCTGGTGACGGTGTGTGGGCTGAGGCTGGAAATATGGTAAGGTGTTGCGATGACGAGGCTGAGTACAGGACGATCGTCTGGGCTCATGATTGGCCTGCTGTATGCTGCCACGGGCAGGTTGCTCAACGCCATTGATCGTATAGACTTCTCGCCCATTAGGCATTTTGCGCCGAACATGCTCATTTCCCTAGATAATGATAATTTTGGGTGCTATGATTTTGAGTCCAACGACTGAGAAAATAACTCACGTCTCCATCGCGCCTGGTATGAGTAGATTGGCTAACTCCATTCACGGTGTGTGAGACATAGCTCTCAGTCCGTACCTGGTAACCTCGACCATGTTCACGCCCAGACCCCTGAGCGAAGGAACTCGTAAGCATGGGAGGAAAAATAGGAACCGTGGATAAAAGTCCAGGAGTAGGTCCAAAGAAGGGATCGTCAAAATTGAACATGCCTCGGGGTCTTTGGGATCCTAAAGAACCCAAAGGACTGAAGGGAGTGAAGGTATGTGTTGATGGCACGGCCTCCGTCATGAAAAGATCATCGAAACCTCGAAAGATAGAGTCAAAAAGCTCCAAGGGATCTCTGAAAAAATTGGTTGAACGGAAGTGGTGACTATGGGACGTGAAAAATGGTGAAGAGAAGCCGTGGCTCGCATGGCCTTGCATATGATCGAAAAATGGATCAGAGTCCTCATCCGAAGTTGGCTCGGGAGGAGGCCAAACACCGTGGACATCGTACTCCTGTAAAAATGAACTGTCAAATGTGAGGCTCCATGGAGCTGTAAACATGGCACACCTTCCGTCTTTCTGGGTCTGCCAAGATCTCACAGGCATGGCTAATCTATAACATTGGTGAACTATCTCCTCTACGGCAAACATTGTTAGACACACAGACCTCTTTGAACTTTTCGGCAAAAGCAGCCTTTTCTTCCTCGCCCAGCCCAGGCGGGAGTTTATCTGGATGTGTTTTGAGAGCCTGTTTCCTGTAAGCTTTGCGAACTGTACGCAGATTATTAGGCCGACTGAGCAACATGGGAAGATGATGTCATAACTCACTCTGCTCCGGCGTTGCATCTTTGGGCACTCCCAAGACCTGGTACAGATTTGAGGACATGGAGGGCAGCTTATGGCTTTAATGCTGAGAGTGTAGATGCAAGGAGGTGACGCCGCAATGCGATTTCCAGCTGAGAAGCCGAGTCACATGACTATGATTTTTATGATTTTTCAAGCATCCCTTGCCAACACTCGCAGAATTGCTCACCATGCGCCTGCAGGAATTAGTTCTGTGCACGACAGCACCAAATTCTTCCGAACCCGGCGCAGGATATGTAGCTCTGCATGATATTCAAAATGCAGCAAATCTTGCTTCTTTCAAGCAAACAAATGCTAGGAACCATTGCACTGCTGTGTTTGAATCTACAAACCGTCAGGGAGGATTCATCCTTGCTGCCCAGCCAGACAAGTCTATTTTGAACGTCTATAACTTCCAAAAAGTAGGTTTTCTTGCTCTTTCATTGGATTCTTTCACTCACCATATTAGTTTTAGGATCAGATTGTGCTCAAAATTGTTCTTCCAGAAAAGTTGACATGTCTCGTCATTGACAAAGAAGGAGACTATTGCGCAGGAGGGACAAGCCAAGGGAGGATCTATTTGTGGGAGGCCAGTTGATTTTCACCACGTCTGGACTATATGGACTCATTTCACACAGATCTCGTCAGGCATTTTGTTTAACTCCTGGGATGCACATTATCGTAGAGTGAATGTTCTGAAGTTTACCAATGACGGTTCTGTCCTCATTTCAGGAAGCGAAGACTCTTCTGTCAATGTATGGCTTGTACAAAGGTGCATAATTCTGTCGTTTTGCCCTCAAGGTTGCGAGGCTCAGTAGCTCAACCTAGACTCCTTGATAACAGCACACAAAATGATTTGCCGACACCACATTTCACATTGTCAGATCATACTCTACCTATCACAGATATTAGGTGTGGTGTCGGTGCCTCATTGACTTGTCGCATACTGACAGCATCTGTGGATCACTCCGTCAAGGTGAATTAATTCTTATTAAATTTGCGGTCAAGATTAAACAAATCGTCAGCTCTGGGACCTTTCTTCTGGCATGTTGTTAACAACTTTCCAATTCCCTCACGTTATCGCTCATCTAGCTTGGGATGTGACGGAGAGGGTATTCTTTGCTGCGTCTCAGGATGGTTCCATATATTGTGTGAACCTTTTTCGTCAACGCAAAAGTGATGCCAGGGAGTCGATTTATGATGCTGTCGGAGGAGGTGGAACAAGCGACGTTATTCGTATCGTCGAGGAAGAGGCAAAGTCTCAGTCGCGGAAATTGATTCAAGTGGGGTGAGTACTTCTTTCTTCCTCCCATGTACCCATGGTTCTCACTCAAAAAAAGAGAGGCCGTCTCAGCAATGGCGATATCCCTCACTTCCACTTTCCTGCTTGTCGGCACTTTAGGTGGCATGATACACTTTTATGATCTTCCTTCACATCAATTGCTCCGAACGATCTCTGCTCATAAAGGCCTTTCAATAACATACCTCACCAGTCTTTTCAAACCACCCGACCTTATTGGGCATATTTCTCTGGACCTCAAAGTTGGTAATTTGTCTGACGCCAAGGATGCTTTATCGGCGAAACCTGTGCAACCATTTCAGAAGATGAAAGACATCAAAGCCCGCGATGCACATGAAGTTCACATGCTCTTGTATGCGAAACGTAACGTAAATTGAATCTGTTCTCACTGGACAGTATGGAGGTCTCATTATGCCTCTAGCCGTATCAAGATGATGCCACCGAATACGGTCAGTCGGAATTCCTCCGAGATCGTGCGTCGTTCGCGGAAGCTTTGGCTAGCCAGACTAGTGGCGTGCCAGTATCTGGGGTGGAATCGACTGTCGTGAAGCATCGTGTGTCAGAACTCGAAGCTGAGATTACTCAACTCAAAGAACAGCTCGGGAAGGCCAAAGCCATCAATGATGGGATGTGGGATTCAGTCGTCCAACGTATAGTGAATGGCCGGAATGAGTGGGCACAGGATGCAGCAGAGAAAGAAGGAGAAAATGAATTGAAGCGGAGAAAAAGGAGCAGGGGAGTTTAGTATTTGAGACTTGTTTGTTGTGCCTGGGCGATGGTCAGAACTACTTCACATATGTTTATCGTGCTGGAAAGACAAAGTACCGTGATCAATGCCGAGGTCGGCATCGCACGTGGCACAATGAGTGCGGGGAAACATGTGCTATAAGTAAGAATCACACGCCGGCTTCTCTCCTCCAAATCATCCCGTACTCCAGAATGGTGAGTTTGCCTCTGTTGGTCTCGATTCTCAGTCAACTTGGTTCCCTATACAGTCTGCTTACCCTGCGTATACTATGGGTGGTCTTTGTGTTGTTGGTGGTGTAACCGGCTTCGTCAGAACGCGGTCGATACCGTCGCTGGTAGCTGGTATCGGGTGAGTTTCTCTCTACATGGTGGATCCAGGCCGCAGGATGAAAAATATACGCAGCGTTGGACTGCTCTACCTTTGGAGTGCCGACGCTATCCGCAAGGGCGCGCCCAATGGTTTAGAGGGTGCTCTTGGTGAGTTTGAGTTTGTCCCCGGTGAAGACTTGCACTGACAATTCACAAGGTGCCTCTGCTCTCCTCCTCCTATCTTCGTTGCCTCGAGTTGCCAAAGGACCTGTGCCTGCTATCCTTACAGCCTCGTCTGCCAGTGTCGCATTCTATTATGGTAATACTATCCGCAACCTCAGAGGATGAAGGTTGTAGTCTTAGCTGTGACCGTTGTATGT